>Ga0163144_10001584_pt1 | contig 53387 bp, 38 predicted proteins | sample OliLak19BULKMAT1_FD_123175 | JGI IMG/M metagenome (GOLD analysis project Ga0163144, IMG submission 123175) | Freshwater microbial mat bacterial communities from Lake Vanda, McMurdo Dry Valleys, Antarctica - Oligotrophic Lake LV.19.BULKMAT1 | ecosystem: Environmental > Aquatic > Freshwater >... | reverse complement strand
TTCGGCCTCGGCGACTTCGGCCTCGGCGACTTCGGCCTCGGCGACTTCGGCCTCGGCGACTTCGGCCTCGGCGACTTCGGCCTCGGCGACTTCGGCCTCGGCGACTTCGGCCTCGGCGACTTCACCGCGGCCACCCTCGACTTCCTCCGCGGCGGGCGTTACCTCGTCCGGAGCGCTGTTTGCTGCCACTCGCCCCGCGTCCCCGAAAACGGCCGACTCCGCGGCGGCCCAGGGGTCCTCGGCGGCTTTGGGCGCGGTGGCGGGCTTGGGCTCCTTCGCCAAAACCTTATCGGGGCCCTTCGGCGCGCCTGTGCCCTCGCCCTTCACCGCGGCTTCGGCCTCGGCCCAGGGATCGGGATCTGCGTCGGATGCGAGAGCCATCGGCAAAGCATCGCGCCCGCCCCTATGCCCGGTCAAGCGCAACGTGGGGCAAGCGGCGCGGGGAGCGCGTGACGCAGGTTCGCCGTGGAATTCCACGACGCAGCCGCGTCTCAACTCGCAGCAGGCCTTCAGCGCCGGGTGCGCCTCGCCGGGCTCTGCCCGCTGGGTGCGCGGCGAATGCCTCCGCGGTCATTGCGACGGCGGCAGGGGCTCGCCCACGAGGCGCAAGAACGGCGCCAGGTCCACGCGGAAGCGCCGTTCGGCCTCCACTTGCCACGCGACGAACTCCGCTTCGCTGACGGGCTCGGCCGCGAGCGAAGCTTCCACGTCCTCTGCGCGCTCGGCGTAGGTGCCCGCAAGGGGCGCGATCCGCTCCTCCACGCGCAGTACGACGTGGCGCGTGCCCAGTTCGAAGGGGCCGTCGACGACCCCGACGGGCGCCGCAAACGCGAGGCGCGCGAGCGGAGCATCCGCCGCGAACGCAATCGGCGGGAGCAACCCACCCGCTTTGCCCGACGGATCGAGGCTGTGGGCCCGGGCGAGCTCCGCGAGGTCCTCCCCCGCCCGCGCCCGAACGGCGATGTCGAGCGCCGCTTCGCGGGTCGCAAGCGTGGCCACACGCAGGCGCGCGCGCTCCGATCCCAGCGACGAAAAACGCACCACACGTTCGGTCACCAACTCGCGCAGGGTCTCGGCCCGCAGCCGCGCGCGGAAACGCTCCGGATCGAGCTGCAGTCGCTCACGCAGCACTCGGTCGAACGTTTCGCTCGGATAGCGCTCGCGCCACAGCTCCGTCAACGCCCCAAGGTGCGCGGACAGGCGCCGGTCCGCCTCCAATGGGCCGATGTGCACGCCTAAGCGTTCCGCCTCAAGCCGCGCAAGCTCGCCGGCAATCAACAGGTTGAGCTGGTCCCAAAGTCCCGAGCTGTCGCGCTGCAGCCACTGCTCCAGCAACTGGGCGGCGCCGATTTCACGGCCCGCGACGCGTGCGATCACGCCGCCTTCCGCGCGCCGTACTGTGCTTTCCTCCTCTACTCTCTCCGAGCCGGCGTAGACCCGCGGCGCGGGTCCGCGCGGCGGCAAGTTCCCCGTCCGCGCCGTGCCGCCGTCGAACGCGCACCCGGACAGGAGCGCAGCCGCGCCGAGCGCGAACGAGCGAACCACCGCGCTCATCGGTAGTGCACCCGGCGCACGACACCCACTTGGCGGCAGAGCGGGCACTTGTGCAGGCGCGATCCCGACGGCGACACCGAGTTGCCGGTGCTGTAGACCTCGATCACGCCAGTGCCGCCGCACGTGCGGCAGGGAGCGAAAGCCACGCGATCGAGTTGCATGTCGCCCGAGTTCTCCGCATACCACGCGAGCATCCACTGGGTGCGCGCGTTCGCGTCCATCGTTGCCCAAACTTCCGCCGGGTCCTCGGCATCCTGTGCACCAGAGCTCGAGCGGTTGGCTTGGACCTGGTTCTTGAAGTAACGCTGGATGCGATCTTCGAGCTCCGCACGCTGACTGTCCTTCGCGCTGGGCGCACCTTCGGTCTTGGGCTCCGGCAAACCGGCGCGCGCGGCGTCCGCGCCGAGCAACCACGTGGCGATGCCGTAGGTCGCGCTGTGGCTGCGCCCGCGCCCGCGACGCTCCCACAGGGAACGCACGTCTGCGACCTGCAGACCCGGCGCGATCTCTTCCATGTCGAGCGCGACCTTCGCCGCGATGTCCTCGCTCACTTGCCCATCGAGCCAGGCGAGTGCCGCCTCATACGGCAGAGCGCGCGCGGCCTCGCGGATCAGCGCGGCGGACCAGTAGTGCCAGCGCTGGGGCACGGCGCGCTCAAGGGCGCGGGTCTGCTCGATTTGAACACGCGACACGAGCCGCGCGCGGTCTTCCAGCAGCGGACTGCGCGGAAAGCGGGTGCCGAAGGTTTCGAGCTGCGCGAACGCTTCGCCGAACTTGCCCCGCGCGCGCAACCGATCGATGCCGTCGAGGGTGTCGACCTGCTCCTGGACCGCGGCCTTGCGTTCGGCCTGGGCGAGCCGCGCGGCGAGGTCGTCGCGCACGAGGCCACCAGCCTCTGCAGCACGCCAATGCTCGAGAGCGCGCACATAGTCGAAAAGATGCTCAGCGTGCAACGCGAGGGCTTCGTGCGCTTCGACGGCGCGTGTGCCGCCCGCGTCGAGGGCTTGCGCGAGCTCCGCGCGGCGCTGTTCGAACAGCTCGTCGCGGGTGAAGATCTCGCGCGCGGAAACTTGGACGTTCGCAATGCCGGTCGCGATGCGCGCCATGGGCAGCACCATCAGCGCTCCCGCGGTTTTGACGTGGAGCGCGTCGTCCGTGCGTTCGACGATCAATCCGATGACCTCGCGCCCGTCGGTCAGCGGGATGCGCTGCGCCGTCGTAAAAATCTCCTCAGCCTCAAGCTCGATCAAGCCAAACCGCAGACGCAGCTCGCGTTCCGTCGTGGGCGCGAGCATGCGCCAGGGCAGATCCACGAGCCCACCCTGGTCGAGCCGCCGCAGCTCCACACGCTCGTTGTCGGCCCCGAGCACTTCGGCCCACAGAAGCGCGCCACCGTGCAGTTGGAGCAGATCCATCGCGGCGGGATCCTGCGGCGCCACACCGAGTGGCGCACCGCGCCCCGGCGCGCCACCCGACTGCCACGACCCAGCGGCAATCGGCGCGGCAAGCAGCGCGAGGTTGAGTAAGGCAAAGCGCGTGAAGGGTTGGGCTTTCATCATCGGACGTCGTTGGACGTTGCAGTAGCTGCAGGATCTGGACTGGGAACGGGGGCGGCGGGCGGCGGCGGCGCGCCGAACAGGTTGCGGCGCAAGCGTTCCCCAAGGGGCACCGATCGCGGCATGACGGTCGTGAACTCGACCGCTTGGCGCGCTCCGCGGCCGCGCCATTCGATGGCGATGTCGACACGCCACAGCTCGATCGGCCCCGATCCTTCAATGGGCAGCGCCGCGACCGAATGGGTGTAGCCGCGATGGCCCGGCACGGGTCGTTCTGCAAAAACGTCCGCGGGGCCGACGCTGCCGTCCTCGAGCAACGGGAACAGTGTGGCTTCAACGTTCGGCAACACGGCGCCGAGGGCCGCGGCGGCGCCCGCGCGGCGCTCCGCCTGGTTCGCGAGCGCGGCTCCGAACGACAGCATCGTCAACACCGAGCCGATGCCAATCGCGAGGATACCGAGGGCGAGCACCACTTCGAGCAGCGACATCCCAGCGCGTCTCCGCGGTGCGTTCATCGGCGCCAGTCCTCGCGATAGAGGATCGGCGCGAGCTCGCGGAAAAATCCGCGGCCCCACTGCACCCGCACCCCTGGTCGATGGACGACCGCGCGCGTGCCGCGTTGGGCCCGCCGCACCGCGATCGTGTTGCCGCGCGTCGAGAGATGCTCGACCCACTCGTCCCCGATGAGCAGCAGGCCGCCCGGATCCGGGAGCCGCGCTGCGGCGTCGAGCACGAACGCCGTGGATTCCGCGTCGACTTCGGCGGCAAGGGCGGGTTTTCGGAGTCGATCGGAGGGACGCTCGAACTCGAGTTCGACGCGGATCCGCCGCGGCAAACGCAGGGTCGATCCGTCCCAGGGCGGCGCGGGAAGCATGGCGTTGAAAACGTGGCGTTCGGTGTCGGGGCGGCCTTCGCCGCGGGCGTCCCATGCGGCCGCGGTCTTGCCGGGCTCGGAGCCGAGCTCCCAACCGCGGTCCAAAAGGCTGGTTTCGTCGGCGAGGCGCACGTCGAACCAAAGCAGCCCGCGCGCCACCTCCGAAACCGCCCAACCGGGCGGAAAACCGCGCGGATCGAAGAAGCCCGCGTCGAAGAACGAGTCCTTTGTCGACCCGTCGACGATGCGCTCGCCGCGCAGCAACACCCCGTCGCCGCGCGGGCCCTCTTGGCCCTCGCGCACGGCCGGCAGCGCGAGCCACACCACTTCGACGAGCGCGTCGGCTTCCGCCCGCGCTCCAACGCCGAGCTCCGACGCAACGGCGTCCGTCGACACGTTGCGTTGTCCGAGCCGCACGAGGTCGCGGGGCGCCGCCCGGCGCACGAGGCGCAAACGCGGCCACGGCCGTGATGCGATGCCATCGGCGTCCGCGTCGAAGGCCCACCAATCGACGAGGAAATCGGCGTCCGAGCCCCCCACCAGGTTATCGAGGTCGCGCACAAGCCATTCGGACGCGACAAGTTCGAGCCCCAGATGGTCGCGCTGCACTTCCCCTTCGCCGAGCACACGCAAGCTCGCATCGAGCAGCCGCACCACCGCGAGCACCAACAGGCTGAAGAGCGCGAGGGCGAGCAGCAGCTCGACCAGGGTAAAACCGGACACAGCGCGCCGATTCGCAGTCTTCGCCTGCGCGGTGGCTTGGATGACGCTTGCCATCGGTATCACCGCGCCTGCGCCCGCAGGATGCGACCGGGTGCGACGAACTCCACACCCAGGGACGGCAGTTGCGGCGCTTCCTTCCAACCGTGCGACATGCCGGCTTCGGGGTCGAACGCGCCTTGGTTGTATTCGCTGAAGACCCGCCATTGAGCGCGGGAGGTCTGCACGGCGATGGTGCGGCCGCCGGAGCGCGCGGTGGCGTCGCTCAGCAACACGAGGCCCGCGACGCTGCCCGGCTCCGCATCCCAGGGCACGGCGGAATCCGTGCGCTGCAGCACACGCAAGGTCGCGCCACCAAACGCCGGCTCTTCCTTTTCGAACCACACGCGCAGCACGAACGCGTCCGGCTCGCGCAGGGCGAGGCCAAAGTAGTGCAGCTCCGGGACGTCCGCGCGGGGCGCAAAACGGTCCCAGTAGCGGAAAGGGAAGAGCACGACGGGCGCGCCGGGACCGTGACCACTCGCCACCGTTCCGAAGCGCCCGCGGAACAAGCCGCTGCCCTTGCTGTCGCGTGCGCCCGGCTCGACGGAACGGCGCGGCATGGTGAGCGCCCCCGCACGGCGCGCGGTGTAATGGACCAACTCGCGACCGATCAGCACCGTACCCTCGTAGGGGAAATCGACGAGGTCCTCCAGCGTCAATGCGGCGTCTTCAGCGCCAACACCCCCGCTGAGCTCACCCACGGTCACGTGCGACAGGAAATGCACGGGTTCGCTGACCCCGTGCGGTTGGTTGAGGCTCGCCAGCAATCCGCGACCGCCGGGTGCGACGGTGACGGTGCCGCTCACCTCGTCGTAGCCCGCATAGGCGATCAGCTCTTCGCCGACCCGCAGGAGGCCCGCATCCGGCGGCAGGGGCGCAAGCGCGGCGGACGACGTGGGAACAACCCCTTGGGGCAGACGGATCCCGTTCGGGCGAACAACAAGGTCGAGCTCGTTCGCGCCCGTGGGGACCGCGAGGACGAAGCTTGCGCCCTCCGCTCCCTGACCGTAGCCGAACGACGCACCAAAGTCCGCGCCGCCGAAAACCACTTCGTCCACCACGACGGCCGGCGGCACGCCCGCGCCATCGAATTCGCCGCCGATCGCGACCGCGGTGATCGTGCGCGGCCGCTCGCCCGAGGGCGGCAGCACGAGGCGCGAAGTGGTGCGCGCGTCAAACGCACCCGGGGTGGCGTTGGAGGCGATGGGCACGCTCAGGGGCTCGATGAGGGCGACGTAGATGCGCTCGGTATCAAATCGCGTTTCGGGCTGCGAGACCGAACCGCCTGCACTCGAGGTCAACGGTCCCCCCGTCGCCATCCACGTATGGATCAGGAGGTTCTGGGGCCGATAGGCGCGGTGCACCACCACGGGCCAGCCCGGGTCACTCGGACTCGCATCGACGAGAAACGCGTGGTCGAGCCGCCCAGGCCAACCGGCGGACGGATCGAGCGCGGCGCTATCGGCGAGCGCGAAGACCGGCAGCACCGGCGTGCCGGCCGAGTGCGGGTGCGAATGTGTGCCAAGCACTCCGCGGAACTGGAACGCGGTGCGCGCCGCACGCGTGAGTGGATAGAGGTCGTCCGTCGGCAAACCCGCATCCGGTTGCCAGTAGGGGCCCGCGAGCGCCGCTGAAACTGGTGCGGCGGCGAGCGTCGCGGCGATCGACATCGTCGGCGCGACCGGCCCGGATCCCGGCGGTGCAAAGGTCGACGGGTCAGGCGCTGCCGGCGGGCCGAGCAGCAGCGTGCTGCCGCCGCCGCCAAGGGCGCCGCCGCCGCCGGTCACCGGGCCGCCTTTCCCCGGGCCGCCGCTTCCGGGGCCGCCGCTTCCGGGGCCGCCGCCGCCGGGGCCGCCGGGCTGCTCGCCGCTCGACACGGGGATCCCGATCCCGCCGGTCGCCGCGAGCCAGAGCGCTTCGATGGCGAGCGCGTCGTCGCGCACGAGCTGGCCCGTCGCGATCGTGTCGTAGCGGACCCACTCGGTGAGCTCCGCCGCCTCGGTTTCGGTGATCTGCGCAAACTGCGACGCGCCCGCCGCGGCCGGCAGGAACGCGCCGTCCGCGCCCCCGATCGGCAGCGAGATCGGCACGATCAGCACCCGCTGTTCCAGGTTGTTCTGCAGCGACCCGGGGTCGCTCACGTTCCCACCCCAGTCCACGACGAATGCCCGCGAGCCGCCCAGCGGTCCGAGCACGTCCGTGTCGACGGCGAGCCCAGGGAGGTTCGACGCGTCGAGGCCCCACTGGGCAATCGAGAGCACATCGCCCGTCCGCCCCGAATAACGCACGACCTCGACCTCGAAGAGCCGCGTGCCGTCGATCGTTACGGGCTCTTGGGCGGTCTCGCCCGTCGACTGCAACGTGAAGCGCAATTTTTGCTGGAGGATCGCCGCATACCCGCCGCCCGGAGCAAACGCGGCGCTGGTGTCGGACGGAGACTGGCCGGGATCGGCGGGGCCGATGCGCAATCCGCTAATCCCGTCGAGCGCCCCTTCGAACCCGCGCCCGAGCGCCGCGCTCGGACCGGAGGGGAACTGGATATAGATCTCCTTGCCCGAAGGATGGCTGCCCCCTTCGACACCCACGACCCGCGCTACGGCGAATGCACCCAGGTCCGCTTGGATGGCGCCGCCACCCGGCGGCGCGTTGGTCGCGAGCGGGATGCTGTAGCCGTAGAGCGCCACCGGCGTCCCCGCGTCGTAGGACGCGGATTTCACGAGGCCGCCGCTGATCGCCCCTGCGGGTTGGAAAAGAAAAACTTCGCGCGCGAGCCGACCGCCAAAACCCGCACGGGGACCGTTGGTCGTGAACTGCGCGGAAAAGGATGTGGCCGACGTACGGACGGCTTCGATGAGCTCCGCGCCAATGCGCAGCACACATTCGTCGGGGAAACCCTCCGTCGATTCGACCGCGATCGTATTCGCCCCGTCGCCCAGCGCCGATGCAAGACGCGTGAGACCCGGCGTGCGCGCCGTCGCGAGTCCGTCGACACGCATGGCGATCTGGTCGGGGCGCGTGCCACGCACGTCGATCTCGACATGGCTCCACGTGTCGAGCGGCAAACCCGGCCCTTCACCGGCGGCCAGCGCGTAACGCACCTCGGCGCGCTCTTCGAACGCACTTGCGGGGTGGTCACCCACACCGTCGAGCACACGCAGCACGAGATCGCCCCCTTCGATCAGCAGCGAAACCCGATCGGATTCGCGGTTGTTGCCACCGACGTCGAAGAGGTACGCCCCCTCGGGCAGCGCACTCGGCAGCATCCAAAACGACAGGTTCAAGGGCCGCGCAAGGCCAAGATCGTCGACCCACGCGACGCGTCCATCGGCGGCGTCGAGACGCACCGCTTGCTCGGACAGGAGGCGGCCCTCGGGATGGCTGCGCTCGCGATCGAAGTGCAACACGCGGCCTCGGCGTGGGCCCTCTTCGTCGACCCGCGACGGCCACGGACGCACCCACGCGCGCGGCTCGGCACTCGGCAGGATCGGCCGCTCGACCGCGAGCGGTTCGTCCTCGCGCTCGAGCGGCAGGGGGAACTGCGCGGGCCGGCGCGGCGGCGGCGATGCGCCAAAGCGCGTGTCGAACACGCTGGTGGCTTCGGGGCCAGTTGCCCAGCCCGGCGCGTCGCGGTCGATGCGCAGTTCCTCCTCGAAGTCAACCTGCCGACCCCAAACGCGCAAGAGACGGCCGCCGGGGGCGACGCGCTCCGTTTGAACCCGTTCCGCGAACGCACGCTGAATTCCGCTCGGCGCGTTCTGCGCAGCGCGCAGTTCCAGGTCGAACACATCGCCCGACACAAACGTGATCGGCGCCGTCGCGAAGCGCAGCTCCGCGTCGTTCGCGTTTTCGAACAACCGCCACAGGGCTTGCGCGTCGTCGATCGAAAGGAACGCTGTGCCTGCGACGCCAACCGCGGGTGCGGACCGCGGGCGAGCCCCGGGGCGATCCGCGTCGGGAGCGCGCACGGGCAAACCGGCGGCCGGGAGGACGATGCGCTCCAAAAGATCGCCAAATCCCGTGAAGGGCCGCCCCTCGACGATGCGGGTGGCGAGCTTGGCGGCTTCGCTCGCCGTCACACGCTCGTTGCGCCCCGCAAGGCTGATGTTCTCGAACAGCGCCACCAGCACCTCGGGCGCGGCGGTGTTGATGTTGACCGGGCGCGCGGCGAGCACGAGGAGTTCGGCCTCACCCCCCGTGTAGTTCTGCTGCACCGGATCGATGAGCACGACCCCAGCCGCGCCGGTCACGCGCGCAACGAGGGCGCGCTCGCTGCGTGTCCCCTGCCGCAACAGCACGGTCGAGCCGACCGTGACGAAGCGTGTTTCCGAGAGGCGCAGGACACAATCCGCGCCCGCGGAAACGTCCTCGAGCAAGCGGACGGCGCGCTGCCACGGGCCCACCGCGCCCACGCCGCCCCAGAACGTGCCCATGCGCTCAAGACGCGCGACCTGCGCGGGCGTGAACGCACCCGCGAGCGAAAGGGTGCCGGCCTCCGCGAGCGCGCGAACGCTGGGCACACCTGCACCGTCGGCGGCGTCGAAGCCCACGCGCGCGCGCCACATGGGCAGCGCCCAGGCCTCTTGCGCGATCACCGGTGTCCCAAGGCCGTGCCCGCGCGCGCTGGCGGGTCCACAATCGCTGTCGGGCGTCGAAAGCACACCGCGGGTGAGCTCGCGAAATGCGCGGTCGTCGCGCTTGCCATAACGCACGATCTCGCCGTCGATCCACAGGTATCCCGCGGGCTCGAAACCGCGCGCGTCGGCGACAGGGATCGATTCCGCCTCGGGTTCGAGCGGTGCGAGGAGAAACGTCGCCGCGCCGAGTGCGTTGGCAATGACATGCGGCGTCGCGCTGCCAAGGTCGATCCGCGCCGCGACGTCCGCGGCGCGGAACTGCCACATGGCGCCGCGGTCGTTCATGGGGTCGAGGTTGCCAAGCGCGGAGCGGGTGGCTTGCAGCTCGTCCAAACCGTCGAAATCCGGCGTCGTGTCGATCGCCGGGTGGGATTGAGCGAGGGCATGGCGCGCCTCGCGCGCGGCGGAATCGAGTCCGTGCCGCGCGAGGGCCGAAGCCTCCACGCGCGCCGCCGCTTCGTCAACCTTGCCCGCCGTCCACAGGAACGGCGCGCACAGGACGAGCAGCGCGAGCAGCGCCAGCAACACGACGATCATCGCGAAGCCTGCGCGCAGATCGCCCGTTCGCTTTGCCGCGACCTGGATCCTCATTGCACGGCTCCGTAGGCGGTCACACGCACGGTCGCGCGCGCGCTTCCTTCGCCCTCCAGCACCACCTCGAGCCCCTGGGGATGGCGGGAGCGGTCCAGAGCGCCATCCGCCTCGAACCGCACCGACCGCGGGCCCGCGGCCGGCCAGCGCAGCGTCTCGGGCAGCATCAAAGGCTCGCCCTGCTCCGCTTGGAGGACGATCACGGAGTCCACCGATCCCGCGAACGGCCGCGGAGGCCCACCCAGCGCGAGCCGACCTTCCGGAGGCGCGACGGGCGCGTCCTCCGCGACGATGCCCACTGGAAAGTCGTCGACGACGAGGCGCAGCTCCACGCGGTCGTAAGTGAGCGCAACCCGCGTCCAGCGGCCAATCTGAAGGGTCTGCGCGCTCGCTTCCACGTCCCGGCGCGCGCCTGCGACCCTGCGGCCGAGCGCATCGATCCGCAGGGGTCGCATCCAACCGCGCAACGCACCATCTTGGAGCACATCCAAGCCTGCGATCGCGGCGAGGTCGAACACGCGGCCGGGCCGCGCGCCCTCGAGGCGCAGCGCCAGGTGCAGCGCAAAACCCTCGCTCGGGTCGAATCCCGCGCCCGTGCCGAGGCTGAGCTCGACGTAGGCGTCGTCGCGCGCGTCGCGGAACGAAAGCGCGCGTCCGAGGTGGCCGTCGTCGATGGGCAGTGCGCCGAAGTTTGCCGCGAGCAGACCGCGCCCGCCGGCGCCATCGTCGCGCTCAAAATGCCACGTTCCGAGCGTGCGCGGCGCGACCACATAGAGCGAGCGCAGGTCGTCCCCCACCACGAGCCGCGCCGGCGCGCCCGCGCGCATCGCGGCGTTCGCTGCGGCGGACAGCGCACTCCGTGCAAGGCCTGCCGATTGGCCGGACGTGAGGTCCAAGGACGCGAGGATGCCAATGCCTGCGCCGAACACGACCCCCAGGATGCCCATGGTCAAAACGAGCTCGAGCAGCGTCAGGCCCGCGCCGCCACCCCACGCCGCGCAGGGCGCACTTGCATGCGCGCTGAAAGCCGCGCGCGCGGGCCGTAACGAAATTCGTTTCACCGCTTGAAGTGGGTGATGTCGTCTTCGGTCCCGAAACGGCCGTCGACGCCGGCCGAGATCAACTGGTAACGCCCCTGCTGGAACGGCTGGCGGGTTTTCGGGTTGCCGAAGGCGCGCACTTCGCTTTCGACGAGTTCGCCCGTGTCGAGGTCCATCGTCTGGTAGCGGTCCGCGCGGCCGTAGTCCGCGTGGTGGAAGTAGGCGATGGAGTTGCCCCACAGGTCGACGATTTCAAAAAGGTCGTTCGTCGGAAGGTCGCTGACGGGTTTGGTCGACTGGTCACCGTCGAGGTTGTCGAGCCCGTCCGCATCGAGACCCATCCCACCGCGGCCCTTCGAAAACAGTGCGACCACGAGCGCTTCACCGCCAATATTGAGCGCGTTGGGCAAGCTGCCCTGTTCGGCGTTGAACGCGCTGGCTGGATAATCCCCTTCGCGGCGCTCGAAGGCATCGATGACCGCGGAGATTTCGAGCAACCGGGTGCGTGTGAGGCGTTCTTTCGCGGTGTCATCGCTACGGCCGAGCTGCGTGACGAGGAACGTCACCAGCAGGCTGAGGATCAGCATCACGGCGAGCATCTCGATCAACGTGAAGCCGCCGCGGGAGTCCGGGGCGCGCCGCACAAAGATTCTGCGACAACGTCTGTCCATGCTGTCCACCCTCACGGCGCGAGGCGCCGCACGACCTCCACATTGTCGACGAGGAACGTCACCGGCCGGCCCGTGTCGCCCTCCGCGAAAACACCGATCCGCAGGGGGGTGGTCGCGCGTCCGAGCCCAGGCACGCGCACACCCTCGAGCACCGGAATCCCATCGAGCGCGACCGCGAGGATCGCTTCCGCACCCTCGCCGCTGCGCTCGATGCGCACACGCACCCAACGGCCCGCGGGGAACTCCGCCGACGGACTGTCGAGCCATTCATCGGCACCCGTCGAACCGCGCACGACACGCGTCTGCGTCGCGCCGTCGCGGTTGCGCGCGATCGCCACCTGGGCCTGGATCTGACGCGGGCCCGCGCGGCCGCTTTCGCGCCCGGCAAACACACCGACGCGGGCGGCGCTCGTCGGCTCGACGAAGAGATCGAGCTCGAGCGACTGGAACTCCTCCGCGGGGTATTCGCGCCACACGCGCGCGTCACCCGCGCGCGTGAACGTGCCGCCGACGACCAGCGCGCCGTCTTCCAAGCGCACCAGCGGACCGGAGGCGTCTTCCTGGGTCCACTGGTTCGCAAGCGTCGAGCGCTCGAACGCGTCGCTCCACGCGACCTTACGGCGGTGTTCGTCGAGGCGCGCGAGTTGCGCCCGCGTGTACACGCGCGGCGGGGCGTCTTCGGGAAGCGCGCGCAGGGAATCCTCGAGTTCGCCGAAGCGAACGATGGCCTGTGGCGCACCTTCCAACCGGTAAACACACCACGCCGCCACCGCACGCGCCGCAAAACGGTCCGGCGCGATCGCGAGGGCGTCGGCCGCGGCGTCGGCGGCGTCGAGGAACGCACCAAGTTGCACAAGGCACAGGGCACGCAGCTCAATCCAGTCGGCGCGCTCCGGCACGAGCCCTACGGCGCGCTCGAGGTACAACTCGGCGTCGGCGAAGTTCGCGCGCCGCCAATCGACCTCGCCGCGCCACGCAAGCGCGTCGGCGAAATCCGCCTCGATGGCGAGGGCACGCGCGAGGTCCGCCTCGGCGCCGTCCAGGTCGCCGCGCTCGAGCACGAGCCGGGCACGCTGGAAAAGCGCCCAGGGATTGCTCGGGTCCGCCTCCAGCGCGCGTTCGGCGAACGCGAGGGCTTCGTCGGGATAACCGTGAGTGTCGGCGAGCGCGCAGAGGTGGACGAGCGCGTGCGCCGCGCGCAAGGGATCCGCATCGAGGGCGCGCTGGAAGGCATCCCGCGCTGCGGCGGGATTGCCTTCCCGCTGCGCGCGTGCGCCACTGGCCAAGAGGAGTTCGAACCCCAGCGTCGGGGCCTCCTCGTCCGATTCTCCGCGCAGCCAACCGGGCAACGTCACGGCCGCGGCGGCCTGCGGAGCAAACGGCGCGAGCGCAACCATTCCCGCAAGTGCACGTTGCGAATCGGGCGAACCGCGCCACGCGACGAGGTGCTGATCAAACGCATCGGCGAGGCGACCCTCGGCCGCCAACGCCGCACCCAACGCGAGCCGCAGCGCGAGGCGCTCGTCCCGTTCGTCGGCTCCCTGCGGCGCGCTGCGCACGGCGGGCTCGAGCAGTTCGAGCGCCGCCGCCGTCCGGCCGCGGGAGATCAGGAACTCGCCCAACGCGAGCCGCGGGCGGTAACCCGTGTCCCGGGCGAGCGCGAGGCGGAAGGACGCCTCGGCTTCTTCGTCGAGCAACAGCCGCGCTTCGAGCCGCGCGCGCGCGAGGTGCACGTCCGCGCGGTGGGCAAAACGCGACGCAAGCTCGTCGTACAGCGCGAGCGCGCGCTCGATTTCGAACGCGAGCTCGTGCCGTCGCGCGAGGCCGAGCAGGGGCGCGGGCTCGTCGGGCATCTGCGCGGCGGACTGCTCGAGCAGCGTTTTTGCGATGGCGAGGGCGCGCGGAACTTCGAACGCGGCGTCGAGGCAGCGCTCGGCGAGGTCGAGCGCGGTAGCGAGGTTCGCCGGGCCGATGTTGCCGTCGAGGGCGCGGAATTCGATTTCCAGCCGGTTGTCGGGGGTGTCCGCAAGCCCGAACGCGGCGATCCGCGCGCGCTCGAACTCGATCGGCTTCTGACCGGGATAACGCGGCGCGCCGGTCGCAGGGTCAAGCTCCTCAAAACGGATCGGCGTGTCCGCGTGGCTCGGCTGGCGCAGCGCAAACCGGTCCGCGTTCGCGATGCGCCCAAAAAGCGGCCGTCCGGGGACGAGCTCGATCCAATCGTGCAGGCGGCGGTAACCCTCCTCGAGCACGGAGCGGTCGGCGGCCCCCAAACCCGCGGACGCCATTCCAACCAAAGCTCCGGCCCCCTCCGCGGTTGCAGGAACTCCGATCGAATCGACCACGTCGACCCCGCCGAACCCGGGCGCAGCGCCCGCGCCCGCGAACAGGTCGGGGGTCTCGATCCGCGCGGCGACGCGCGTGAGGTGCGGCGCAAAGTGGCGCGCGCGCGGTCCGGGCAACGGCGGCGGCGCGAGCGCGGCCAGCGGCTCGCGGGGCGGTTCCTCGAATCCCAGCGGCGCAAGCGGACGGGTGTCCGTCGGCGGCTCGAACAACGCGCGTGCAACACGCCGCTCGTCCCCGTCGCCGGGTTGGGTGATCGCGATGTCGGGCACCGCGGTGCGCAGCATCTCGAGCGCGTCCGCGCGGGTGCGTGTACGCGGCGCGGGGTCCTTCGAGAGCCGTCCCCAAAGGAGCCAACCCAGAATCAGCACCACGCCGAGGAAAACCCAAACCTCCTGGCGCAACTTCACGGGCGGGCCTCCTCTGAGGGTGTGGACCGCGCAACCCGGGGTGCGAGCAACACGAGTTCGAGCCGCGCTTCGTCCGCGCGCTGGCGCGAGGCTTCGAGGGTCGCGCGCTCCACGATCAACGGCCGCGGTCCCGCGCGCTGAGTGCGCTGCAAAAACGCGAGCAACGGGGCGCTCTTGCCGGACATGGACAGTTCGATGCTTGTGCGCTCGACGTAACCCGCGCCGTCGCGGCCAAACAGCGACGGATCGAGGCGGATGCGCAGGGTGTCGATGCGCTCGACCTGTTCGTCGAGGGCGAGACGCGCCGCGCGTTCCACGACGTCCAATCCGTCGAGGTAACGCCCGAGTTCGTCTTCACGGGTCGGCGACTGCTCGGGCAGGCCGAGCGCGGGGTCGAGCGCCATTCCGCGCCGGCGCGCGAGCGGCAAGAGCTCTTCGCGGACCGCTGCGACGGCGTTCAAGTAGCGCGCGGTCGTCGCAGGCGCTGCGATCGGTCGGTACCCCCCGCGCGGCGCAAAGTCGACCCGCTGCTCGAGTTCCGCCAGCAGCGCGCCGAGGCGCGTGTGGTCCTCACGCGCGGCCTGCTCGTCCGCGGCCGTGTGTGCCGGCTGTGCGAGGCGTCGCTGCGCGCTCGTCAACGCGGAACGTTTCGCGACAAGCTCCGACCCCACGGTTCCCGACACCACCATCGATCCGATCAGGAACAGGACGACACCCGCTGCGACCCGCAGCACAAACGTGCGGTTCTCTTGCCAATAGGCTTCGAAATTCATCGGGGTTCCTCTTGCACGGTCGCCGCGTTGTCCGCGATCGTGGTGGCCGCCGGCGCGAACGCACTCGCCGCAAGGGTGAAGCGCGAGCCGTCGGGACTCAACGTCTGCGCGAGCCCCATGCCGGGGAGCACCGCGGCGAGCTTGGCGCACAGTTCCTGGAACAACACGCTGCGCTCGCGCACCCCTTCGCGGGCGCTGCCTTCGACGAACACGACCGGAGCTTGTCCCTCGCGCACGACGCCCAGGCGCGGTTCGGCCGCAGCGCGGGCGACGAGCGACGTCAACCAGAAGTTTTCCGGCAGCGCGCGCTCGAGTCCCTCCACCATCCGCGCCATCTGCTCGCCGTTCGCGGCGAGGCGGCGCAGCGTTTCGACCTTCTCCGCGATTTCCGCGTTCTGGCGCAACAGGTCGGTCGTCCGCCCGTGCGTGCGCGCATTCGTGGTCGCTTGGCGCTCGACACGCGCCACTTCGCCGGCCAGATCGGCCGCGGCGGCCCGCTTTGAGACGAAGTCGAATCCGAGGAAGCCGAGCGCTGCGACCCCAGCAGCGATCAGGAACAGGGTTCCGCCCACGAACTGACGTCGTTTTTCGACGGCCTCGGGGAGGATCTCGATGGCGTACGCCCCCGGGTCAGATCCTGCGCTCGCAAGTCCGAGCGCGACCACCGATTCTGCGCGGTGGCGCTCGAGTTCCGCCGCGGATTCGGGGTCGAGCGCGGAAACGTCGACGACGCGAAAGGGGTCAAAACGCTCAACCGGCACCGCGAGCGCGCTTGCGAGGTAACGCTCCAGCCCGCGCACACCGGCGCCGCGGCCCGAGATGAAAACTCGATCGAGCTTCAGGCTCGACAGCTTCACCTGCGTGCGCGCAAACATCGCGACGGACTGCAACAATCCGAGCAGTTGCCCGGCGGCGCCCAGGCTGGCGCGAGTCGCCTTCTCGCCGTCGGCTCCGTCTGCGCGCGCACCGGGCGAAAGGTCGACACCTTGGAAGAGCAATGCGTCGGCTTGGGCCGGTGGAAGCGAGAGGCGCTCGGCAATGGCCGCTTCGAAGAGCTGCGTGCCACCCGAAAGGTTGCGCGCGAACACGATGTCCGCGCCGCGCACGAGCACGACGTCCGTCGAATCGTGTCCGATGTGCGCAATCAGCACCGTGTCGTCCATGACGACACCAAAGCGCAACCACGCGTTGTAGAGGCCGATGGCGTTGGGCGAAAACGCATCGAGGTCGCCCCCGAGCGCTTTGATCGCCGCGAGCGGTGCAGCGAGGGCACTCGCACGCACCATGGCGAGCAAAACGACGTCTTCGCCCTCGATCTCGGGCAGCGCGGGCAAAAGGTTGAAGTCCGCGGCAACCGCGCTCGCGGAGCTGTCGCCGACCTCCGCAACCTCGAAGCGCATCAACTTCTTGAGTTGCCAATCGGGGAGGCGCGGCACACGCGTGTAACGCAGATTGACGTCCTTGCCCGTCATCCCGACACGCGCATTTTTCGGCGCAAACCCCGGGTCGAGCTCGTCCCACACGTCGCCGGTAGCCTTCGCCGCGAGGGGCTGGAATGCGTACTGGGTCACCGCAAAGGTATTGCCCTTCACGTGCCCGCGAAGGTAGATCGCCGCGCGCGGTCCGACTTCGATGCCTGTGGATGACTTGGGCATGGTGACTCGCGGGCGGCGCTCAGGGGCGCGACGGGGAAATCTGTTCGACGGCCGGGGAGAGCTGCTCGAGAGACCGCGCGACCCGTTCCGCGAGTGCGCCGCGCTCGGTGCGCTCGAAGTAGGCGCGCATGCCCCCGAGCACCACGCGCCGCCCGAGGGCGGGATCACCGCGCAGCTCCAAGCGGCGCTCGGCTACCGTTTGCGCGAGCTCGAGCGCGCGCGGGGCGACCTCGCTTGCCCCGTAACGTGCGGCGAGGTCGCGCGCGGCGTCCTCGGCGCGCTGCAAGAGCGCGTCGAGGCCAAAAAACTCGGCGCGCTTCGCCTGCGCCTCGAGTCCGCGCAGCTCTTCGAGGCCGCGCTCGACCGACCGCACACGCGCCACTTCGGCTTCGCGCACGAGCTCGGCTTCGAAGGGAAAACGCGCGAGCAGCTCGTTCCAGTGTGCCAGCGCGACACCCACGTCGGCGGCCGCGCGCGCAGCTTCGGCGAGTCGGCGCGCTTCGACCCGCTCGTTCTGGAACGCCAGTTCGAGGGCGATCTCCCCGCTGGCGACCAGCGGACCCGCAGCGACGCGCAGCCAACCATCGGCGGGGGCCGCCTCGACGTCCATGGCGCTCGGCCACACGACACGCACGAGCTCGGCGCCTTCACCCAGAAGCAGCGCGCGGGCCCCGGTGCGCTCGAAGCGGGGTGCGTGGGTGCGAAAGCCACCCGCATCCGCCGAAGCCATCGTCGCCACACCCTTTTCGAAGAGCACCGCGGCAATCGCGACGTCGAGCCGCGCCCCCGCAGGCGCACCCTCGAACCGAATCAGGAGGCCGCGCCCGTCGGAACCAAGGGCCGGCGTCAGCACGGCCGCGGCGGCGAGCGGTTCGCGCGCGGTAGCGATGCGCACCCGCGCGTACAGGCGGTCGAAACGCAACAGCAAGAGCTCGTCGGGCACCACCTGGACAAGATGCCAATCGGCGAACAACGTGCGCGCGGGCGTTTGAGTGACGGAGCGCACGAACACGTCGTCGAAGGCGGCGGATCCCGGCGCCCCCTCCGGGCCCGCGGTCACGCCGCCCGCAGCAACGCCGCCCGCGGCGTGCAAAAGCACCACCGCGCGGTCGTAGTCCGCGGGCACCGTGAAAACGGCCCGCAGGGATTCGAAGTCGGTGCTTCCAAGGTGTGCGGGACCGAGCAAACGAGCTTCGGGCACACGGTCCGAGCTGCTGGCGAGGACGACACCCAAGCGCGCGCGGTGGGGCGCTTCGGCGAGCACCTGTGCGCCGAACTCCAGCACCTGGCCAGGGCGCACCGTGATCGGTGCAGACTGTGCGCCGCCCCATTCCCCCGCCGCCGCCCCGGCGAGGCCGACGCCCAAGCGCCCGGATGCGGCGAAGGCGGAGTCTGGCTCGAGCCCGAACGGCGCGCCGGCGGCCTCGCTCCAGCGCTCTTCGCCTTCGAACTGCCCCGCGCCGCCGAGCAAATCCCCCGCGATCGCAGGCACCGCGACAACCGCGCCGCCGCCCTCACCTTCTGCGCCGGGGCGCGTGAAGTACCAGGCCGCGGCGGCTCCGAGGGCGAGCAGGGCCGCCACTGCGACCAGCAGGCCCGCGGGTCCACCGCGTTTGCGCGCACGCTCGATGTCGAGCGCGGAAATCTGAAGATCGCCCGGTGCGGTGTCGTGTGCCTCAGGCACGGGATCCGCGTGCGGGACGCGGGCTGGCGCGGCGCGCGGCGCCGGCACGCGACCTGCGGCGGGTGACGGGGCAGCCGCCGGGGCGGCCGATTGGGCGGGCATCGGCCGCGGCGCGGGGGCGCCACGCACCGGCGGGTCGTCGGCGTCCTCGAGATTGAGCTCGTCCGCGGCGGCAAAAAGGGCGGACGGAGCCGTTGTAGACGTCGCCTGGGACTGCGGCGCGCTCCCCGACCCGACCAGGACGGAGGTATCGGCCACGACCTCACATTCGACCGACCCGAACGTCACCCGGTCCCCCACGGCGATTTCGGTGCGCCCGACGGAGCGACCGCCGAGCTTTGTGCCGTTGGTGCTTCCAAGGTCCTCGACCCACACCGCGCCCTTCTCCAGGCGCAGCAGCGCGTGGCGCCCCGAGACCGACGGGTCGGCAAGGACCAGGTCGTTTTCCGGGCGCCGACCGACGGTCAGGCCGGAGGCGGGAATGGGGAGCACCTCGCCGCGACGCTCGCCGGATTCGAGTCGCAGGGCGAGTCGGGCAGTGGTTTCGCTCAAAGGGGGCGGCCGGTGTCGGAAGGGGAACGGACGGGCGGACCGGGGGTCTCTACTCGGCGGCCCGGATCGGGTCACGCGCGGGGCCAAGGCAAGCGCCGCGAACCCGACGCGCGGTGGCGATGCGGCCGATTGGGGGCGGAGACGGCCGAAGGGGAGAGGCTACCCCTTCGGCGGCGCGCGCCGCAACGCGCAGGGGCTTGGGTTGCGGGCGCGGCCCCGTCAGGATGCGCGCGTGGAACCTCCGTTGAAACAGCCGCGCGACCTTTTGCCGCGGCGGTTTTTCCTGCGCGGGCCCGCGGGCGCCGCGCCGCCGGCGTTTGCGGACCAGGAGGAGGAGCACGCGCGGCGTGTGTTGCGCATCGGTCCGGGCGAGGTTGTGCTCGGGATCGATGGTGCGGGGGCGCAATGGCGCTGCCGCACGGTCGCCGATGGGAAGCGCCTCGGGCTCGTTCCCGACAGTGAGCCGGTGTTCTTGCCCGGGCCGGGCGAAGCGGGCGCGCCACTGCCCCACATCACCGTCGCAGTGCCCTGGCCCAAGGGCGAGCGCGGCGAGGGCATGCTCGACCGCCTCGTCCAATTGGGCGTCGCGCGAATCCAACCGCTCCTCACCGAGTGGACCGGGCCCGGGGAGCGCCTGCGGATGCCGCGGCTCGAGCGCATTACCCGCGAAGCGCTCAAACAGAGCCGCCGCGCGCACCTGCCCGAAATTGCGCGCGCGATCACCGTCGAGGCCCTTACGCAGGGTCTGTGGACGCCCGACGGTCCGATCGAACGGCTGACCTGGGTCCTCGACGCCGATGCGCCCGTGTCACTGGCGGAAGTAAGTCGCCCGATCGCCCCTCGGCCCGAATCCGCCCATGGGCCGCAAACACCGTGGCCGTTCAACGCGCTGATCGCCGTCGGTCCCGAAGGTGGATTCTCGCCGCGGGAGCGTGGCCTGCTCGCGGGCGCCGGAGGGCGCCCCGTCGGCCTGGGGCCGCACATCCTGCGGGTCGAAACGGCGGCTGAAGCGGGTGTGGCGATGCTCTCCGCCCTCTTCTGGACGCCGCGCTCGGCGCCCAAACGAGACGGGGCCGACGCCCCCCCGGGCGCCGGCCCCTAAATCACGTCCCAAACCCACAACAAGGAGGTGAGAGTCCTCGGGGCTAGCCGCGCCCTCACCACTGATGCGAGCCGAGAGCACTTACGGACCGAACGGACGCCCATTGGGATTTCTCGGGATTTCGAGCGAACCCGTCCCGCTCGCGACCCGACCCTTGCGAACCACGCAAATGGCTGCGCGGCATGGGTCCAAAGGCCCCGCCGACCCCCTCAGCCGAAGTCCAACCGGGTCCGAAGAGACAGGAAACCCCCGTCCGCGACGATCACGTGGTCGAGGAGCGGAATTCCAAGGAGCCGGCCCGCGCTGATCAGACGCCGTGTGACCTCCAGGTCGTCCGGGCTGGGCTCGGGGTCGCCGCTCGGATGGTTGTGGACCGCAATCAACGCGGCGGCCGACTCGCGCAGGGCGGGGCCAAACACCTCCCGGGGGTGCACCAGGGACGACGTGAGGGTCCCAACGCTGATCGTTTCCACGCGCTCGAGACGGTGTTTGCCGTCTAGCAACAGCGCGAGGAAGACCTCGCGGCGCGAACCCCGCAGCCGCGGACCGACAAGGCGATGGACACGCTCGGCGCTCCGCAGGGCGGGGCGGAGCACCCCCCGCGCGCCCTCGACCCGACGGCCGAGTTCGAACGCCGCCGCGAGGCGCTCCGCCTGGGCCGGTGTCAGTCCGACGGCACGGGTCAGATCCCGAGGGGCCGCGCGGGCGAGGCGCGGGAGGTCAGGACTTTCCTCCCAAGCGCTGCTGGCGGGCGCGTCGGGACCGGCCTGGGCCGCACCCCGGATGCGAGCGACCCCACGCCGAGACGCGTCCCCACCCGCGCGCCCGAGCACCCGGTCAAGGAGTGCCGGCAGGGCCAGCGTTTCCAGGACGGGACCCTCGCGCGCAGAACCTCTTCTTTCGTGCGCACGGCCGCGATCCGTCGGATGAGCGCCCTGCCCCGGCGCGGCCAGCACTCCCCCTGCGTCGTCAACCTGATCCATGGCGCAGAAGGAGACGTCCGCCGAGCTCAGTGGTGTCATCCGGCTCCCAAGATGGGGATCTTTCCCGAAGAACCCCCAAAGAGTGCAACCGATTCCGGGGAGGAGAGTCGATGGGGTGTAAGAGAGGGATCCGGCCACCACCGGGCCCGATCCATCGAGGCTCGACCTGTGGTCCGCGCGGCGCTTGCGACGCCGCCCGTCCCAGCGGTCGCGCGATCCCGACGGAATGCGCCGATTGCGCGGGAAGACCACGACCCGCGGGCGGCGCCCCTGCGCGCGGGACTTGTGTGCATGGTCCCCGAGACCCTGCTCGGACCCCATGACCCACTCGATCGCGATTGCCGCCCTGATGCTGGCCGGATTGTGGGCTCTGGAAACGGCGCTGTTGCTGATCGGATTTCGCGCGAGCGTCCGGGCCGAGGCCGCTCGCCCGCGCCGCCCTGTCCAGGGCGGCTGAGAGACCGTTCAGTCCACGCCAATCCACGCCCTTCGCGGAGGGTCCGCGCACTGCTGCGCGGGCCCGTCCGCACTTCCAAGATCGTGAGCGCCGCCCGAGGCGCTCTGCGATTTAGCGCGCAAAACGCTCGCTGAACTGCGCCAATACGTCCGCCAGTTCGACACCCGCGAGCTCGCGGAACGACACTTCAACCGCCGCGCCGCGCCCCGCGCGCGCGACCAGTTGCAGCACGAGCCATTCGCCGTACTGCCCCATCAAGTGGTCGACAAAAGCAAGGGACTGGCGGTACGCGAGCCCGATGCGCGCGGGATCCGACAGCCGCGCGAGCGGCGCTGACAGGTCGTCGAGGCCCAGCAGTCGTTCACCGACGAGCGCACGGTGTGCGCGCTCAAGGTCCCGCGCCCGCGTTTCCTCGACCCACTGGGCGAGGCCCTCGTTCAACCAACCCGGCACCCGCGCGCCGCCGACCTCTTGGATAAAAAGGTGCAACAGCTCGTGCCGCAGCACCTGACTCCAGCCCTCGCGCCCCCCTTCGAAATCCTCGATGGGTAGCCGCAGGGTGCCGTCGAAGGCGCCCCCCGCCCAGTGGCCAAGTCCTGTGCTGCGCTCGAACTCCGCGCGTGTCGTCAGCACAACGCGGATGCGCCGCTGACCGTTTTCGAGCGGGTCGTGCTGAAACAGCGTCGTGAACTCGCCGTAGGCACGCTCGAGCACGTCGATCGCTCCCTGGGCACCGCGCAGGATCTCCCCGCGATTGCCGTCGAAGGCCAGCTCGAAGTGGTTGGATCCGTAGGCTGCAAAATCAGTTTCAACCTCCGCCGCCGCGCGCCAACGCACCAAGAGCTCGGCCAGGTCCGCGCGGTCGGTGTCGAGCGCCGCAGCGCGCCCAAGATCGGCCAGGGCAAAAGCCCGATCCGCATCCGGGCTCGCGTGGTCGCGCACCGCGCGCCGCGCGAGTGCCTCGGCGAGGTTTGAAGCAAACACCGGCTCACCGGGTGCGGCGGCGACGCAGGCTTCGAGCAGTGCGATAGCGCCATCCACGTCACCCGCATCCAAGAGCTCGACCGCGCGGTTGTTGTCGCGCGCGTGAGCGCCACCGACTCGCTGCACCGCGCCCCCCGAGCCCGTTGTTTCCACCGCGATGCGTCGGCCGGGACGCGCCTCGCTCGAAGCCGTCCAAACCTCGCTGTCGTCCCCAATCATTTCAGGCGACCGCGCCACGAGCCGCCATGTCCCGTACCCCAGGAGCGCCCCGAACACGAGCGCAGCGAGCCAACCGGGCAGCGCCTTCACGGCGTCGCTCCCGCAGAATCTGCGCGGTCAGCCCCACGGCCGACACCGCGCGCGCCGACCATCGCCGGAAAGCGCGCGTACGCGGTCGGATAACCCGTTTCCGCTTCGATCGCGCGCAGGCGTGCGAGAAAATGTTCGTGGGTGCGCGCGAGCGCGTCCTCCTGCGCGGGGTCGCAGAAGTAGGTGCGACAACCAAGGGGCCGCGCGGCGCGGGCCGTGCAGCGCCCCCCCACGTGGTAGGGACAGCGCCCGGGGCCGGCCGGCGCCGGGGCATGGGGCTCCTTGGCTGCGGCGAAGTCCGCTTCGAGCGCCGTCGCAAACAGTTCGTGTCCGGCGTCCTCGAAGCGGCAGCACAACCCGCGCGCAAGGCACACCGCGTGGCTTTGCTCCACGACCCTGTCGACTTCGGCGTAGAGCGCTTCGACGCGCGTAAAAGCCTCCTTTCGCACCGCCTCGGGCACGACCGGCCGGATGCCGGGGCAAATGGCGCGCGCGCGTTCGAAACCGGCAGCGTCGCCCGTCACGCTCTCCCAATAGGGATAGTCGCGGCAATGCTGCGGCCGATCGTCGTACACCGAGCAATGGTGGCGGCCCTCAAGGAGACTGCAACGCCCGTTGCCTGCTGGCGCGTCGGCGGACTCACGCAGGGCTTCGCGCGTCGTACCGTCGCGAGGGTCGGGCGCCAGTGTCACGTGGCGCGCGCGAAACGCCGCGACCGCCATGCCGCGCGCCGCGGCGAGGCGCTCGACTTCGCCCGGTGCAAGCCACACGTGGCCTTCGCCGTGGGTGCAGCAGTTGCCCGAGCGCAGGCAATCGAAAACAAACGGCACCACACCGCGCAGACCCGGATCGGGATTCACAGCCGTCATCGGCGTGGCCTCCGGGGCGGTGGGTTAGACCGCGGTCCCGACCCAAAATCCAGCCCGCGCCGGCCATCCAGCGCGCCGCGCACTTGCGCGATCAACTCGCCGAAAGACTGGAAACGCTGGTCCGCGTCCTTGGCCGTCATCTTCTCGACGAAATAATGCAGATGCGGCGAGATCCCGCGGCGGCGCAGTTCGGGCGAGGACAGCTCGCGCTCGATGTGCTGACGCAAAAGGTCTTCGGTCTTCGACGCTTCGAACGGCAGGCGACCGACGACGAGCTGGAAGAGCGACACGCCGAGGGAGTACACGTCCGAACGCGCGTCCGCCGCCGCCCCGCCGCGCGCCTGTTCGGGCGACAGGTACGCCGCGGTCCCCACGGCCGAATCGGCCCCGCGGTCGACGGCACCTTGGTCCGCGGCAAAACCGAGGTCGATCAGCACGGTTCGCCCGCTGCGCGTCCGGACGATGTTGCCGGGCTTCACATCGCGGTGCACGAGCCCCTCAACCTCGAGGTACGCAAGCACCTCGGCCACGTCGAGCACGATCGCGAGGGCGGATTCCTCGCCCATCCGCTCGCCGCGCTCCAAAATCTCGAGCGCGGTTTCGCCATCGAGGAGTTCCAAGCGCGAGAGGTACAGGTCGCCCGAACGCGCGACACCCAAGCCCTTCACCAGACCCGGGTGGTCGAGCCGCTCGAGGAGCTTGCCCTCGCGCACGAACGCGCGCAGAGTTGGGGCGTGGAGCGCGGCTTCGGGGCGCAGCAGCTTCAGTGCGACGTCGCGGCCGGTGCGGCGCTCCCGCGCAGCCCAGACATCGGCCGTGCCGCCGCGGCCGACCCGGTCCAGTAGGTCGTAACCGGGCACGTCGGGGCGCTCCCCGGCCCGCGTCCGCCGCAGTTCCGCGACGCGGTCTTTGGTCCAACCGGGTTCCGCCGCGAGCAGCGTGTCGAGCGCTGCCCCCGCCGCGGCTCGCCGGGCGAGCTCGGCCGCCCGGTCGGTGGGCAAGTGCCCGCGGTGGACGAGCAGCGCGAGGAACCCCCCGTCGCCGAGCTCGGGCTCGCCCCCGCCCTCCCGCCCCGCCCCTCGAACCGCGCCCATCCGAAGAAGCTATCAGGCCCGCAGGCCAGCCGCGCAGATGGACCCCGCCGGCGCGGCAAAAGCCAGCCCGGGTTATTCATCAGGTTTTCGAGCAGACGAGCCCAAGTTGTCGTCGGGTGGTGCTTTGCGGCCGCGAGACCCGCAGTCGACCTTGAACAGGTCAACGAGGACGCCCGTGGCCGCAAAGTGCCGCCAGAGGGCGCAAGGCGGCCGAAGGCCGCCGGTTGGGCCGTCCGATCGCAAAGCTGGTGAATGATTCGGGCTAGCCCCCGTGCCGCGGTCCGGCGCGCCGACGCCCGCTCATTGGCGGCAAACTGCAAACCACCGTGCGGGCGACTCCCCCGGTTACGATCCTCGTCCCATGGCACTGTGCCCCGCCCTCGGTGTTGTCGCGTTGCTGCTGGCATCCTCGGCCAGCGCTCGTCCGCTCCCCGCCCGCGCGCCCGCCGCGCAGACCCTGCCGGACGGTTCCGCGCCGCAAACCGCGCCCGTCGCATCGCCGGTGGCCGCCCGCGCGGGTGGCGACATGGTGACCTTCGCCGAGCTCGACACCCTCATGCTCGAGCGCCACGGCGCGGCGCCCCGGGGCAAGGAAATCGCGACCTACCTTGCCCAGCGCGCGCTGATCACCGATTTGGCAAAAGACGCGGGTCTGCGCGTCACCGATGCGGAGCTCGACGCACGTGTCCTCGAACTCGACAGCGAGATGAAACGCGCCGGAGTCGAGGACGGCATCGCCGGCGAACTCGCCCGCGGCGGCATCGAGCGGGGCGAGTTCCGCGCCACGCTGCGCCTTGCGATCCTGCACGAAAGGCTGACCCGCCGCGCGCTCGGCCTCCCCGCCGATGCACAGGTCAGCGGAGACCAACAGCAGATCTGGATCGATTCGGAGGTGGAGCGCCGCGGGCTCCAAATGGCTACCCCGCCGTTCGAGGACGGCGTCGCGGCGCGCCTAGGTGCGATCGAGATCCAGGCCGCGCCGCTGGCGGAGCTGATCCGCGAGACTTTGGAAGAATCCGAAATCCGCGACGCGCTCACTCAGTTGCTGCTCCTGCGGCGTGTGGAAGCGCGTCTTGCGGCCGCACAGGTGTCGATTTCCGAAGACGCGGTTACGGCCGAGATCGAGCGGCGCCGCGCCGAGGCGGAATCGGACCCGCGCTACCAGGGTGTGCCGTTCGAAAACCTGCTGGCGGCCCAGGGCCTGTCTACCGCTGGCCTCGCGCGCGATCCGGCGGTGCGCATCGCGGCGCTGTCGACACGTTGGGTCGAGACGAAACATTCCGACCAGGCGCTGCGCGACGCCTACACGTCCGAGCAGGCGTTTTTCGAGAACCACTTTGGCGCCGCGGTCCACGTGCGCGCCATCTTCTTGGGAGGCAGCGCCAACCCCAACGAACTTGCCCGACGCTCCGCCACCGAGGCCGAGCAGCAGCTCCGTGCGCTCGCCGAGGAAATCGACTCCGCGCAAGCCTTCGCGGTGCGCGCGGGCAGCGTCAGCGAGGACGCGGAAGCGCGCCTGCGCGCGGGCGAGGTCGGTTGGCTCGTGCGTGCATCACGCGCACTGCCCCGCGACCTGATCGCGGAAATCCATTCGGCGCCCGAGGGCCTTTTTGGTCCGCACCGCTTGCCCACCGGGGCGGTGCTCCTGTGGATCGGCGAGCGCCGTTCCAGTCCGAGTTGGGAGGTGATGCGCTCCCACGTTCAACGGGAGCTGCGCCGCCGTTTCCTGCTTGAATGCCTGCCCCCCGCCGAGATTTTGACCTACCTCGACGACAACGGTGTCAGCACTCCGGCGTCGGCTCCGCGCGCGCCCACGGGGGGCTGACGGGCTTCCCCCAACCTCAAAACATCATGTTGATCGGCAAAGTGGTGGGCAGCGTCGTCGCGACGCGTAAGGACGAGAAGCTGGGGGGCGCAAAGTTGCTGGTGGTGCAGGTGCACGACCACGAAGCCAAGCCGAAAGAGCAGTACGTGATCGCGATCGATGCGGTCGACGCCGGCCCCGGCGACATGGTGCTGTACGCCACCGGCTCGAGCGCGCGACAAACCGCGCAGACCGAGGGCCGCCCCTGCGATGCGGTGGTGATGGCGATCATCGATTCCTGGGACTTGGGTGGTGCGAACGTCTACGAGAAGTGGGCCTGATGCACCTTGGCCGCGTCATCGGTCGCCTCGTCGCGACGCATAAAACACCGGGCCTGTCCGGTGTGCCGCTGCAGATCATCCAGCCGCTCGACGAAAATGGTGCGCCGAGCGGGGCGACGCTGGTTGCGACCAGCGCCATTTCCAGCGGGCCGGGTGACGTGATCACGTGGATCGATGGCAGGGAAGCCGCGCTGACCTGTCCCGTCGCGTTTGTGCCGATCGACGCCGCCATCCTGGGATTCGCGGAGCAGATCGCGCGGCTCGGGGAGACCATCGCCCGCCAGGAGTCCTGACGTGTTCCTCGCCGACGTGGTGGGCACCGTCGTGACACCGATCGCGGTGCCGTTCCTCGCGGGACGTGTGCAGTTGCTCGTCCGCCCACTCGGGCCGCGCGGCAACGCAGACGGCCGCGTGCGGGTTGCACTGGACCTCGTAGGCGCGGGCCCGGGCGACCGGGTGCTCGTCATGGACGAAGGCAACAGCGGGCGCCAACTCTGCGACGTTTCCGACGCGCCGGTGAAAACCGTCATCGTTGCGATCGTCGATTCTCTCGACCTCGACGGCAAGGTCGTTTACGAACACACCCGGCGGCCGCTGCTGTCTCCTCTGCCCGCCTCCGCCCCCGCCCCCTTGCCCGCAGCGCGCGAGCGCAAATCATGAGCTACCAAGTTCCGTTCGAGGGCGAGGCCGCGCGCGGTCCGTGGAGCGAAGAAGCGACACGCCTGCGCCAAGCGCTGTGCCGCATCGGCGCCCTGTGTTACCAACGCAACTACATCGTCGGCGCGGACGGCAACCTGTCCGCGCGACTTTCGGACGGCACCATCCTGATCACTCCGGCGGGCGCGATGAAGGGGTTCCTCGAGCCGCACCACCTTGCCCACATCGACATGCAGGGCCACTCGATCGACGACGGCCCGCGGTGCTCCAGCGAAACGGGCATCCACCTCGTCGCGTACACCGAGCGCCCCGACGTGCGCGCGGTCGTGCACGCACACCCGCCGCATGCGGTTGCGATGACGATCGCGGGTGTCGACCTCTTGCTGCCGATCATTCCGGAGATCGTCGTCACGATTGGCGGCATCCCGACAACGCCGATGGCGACACCCGGCACTGCGGAGCTCCCCGAATCGATCCGCACGACGATCCGCTGCTCGGACGCGCTGATCATGAAAAACCACGGCTCGGTGTGCGTGGGCGCAAACCTGCTGGACGCCTACAAAAAGCTCGACATGGTCGAGCACACCGCCAAGATCCTGTGGCTCGCGTACATGGTGCGCGGTGGCCTCGACCCGCTGCCGCCCGAGGCCGTGGCCAAGCTGCTGGCCACCCGCAAACTGCTCGGTTTGTCGGGCCACAACACGCTCGAAAACAGCTGCGGGCGGTAGATCCGTCGTCCGCCGCGGGCGATCCAATCGATCCGCGGTCGACGCATTGAACACCGCCGCGGTCTTCGACCTCGATCGCAGGTTGGGGCCGCAGCTCCCCGCGCAAATCGCCGGCACCGATCACGGCGGTCGCCGATTCACCGCCGGCCCTTCAACACCGTCGGGTGCGTTCCGGGCCCGTGGCGAACCACGGCGCTGGATCGTACCGCGCGCATGTTTTTCCGCGGGCGTATTCAGTCCCGCGGCGCCGGAAAGTCGGGCCGGTGCACCTCGAACGCTTAGACCGCGTCGCTGTCAACAACTTCGATCGTGGTCACGGGCGGGGGCACCGTCCGCTTAAACCGGGGAGAGCTCGAAACGCGAGCGGCCGTCCACGGCGCGCACCGCGGCAGTGAGAGCCGTGGGATCCGTCGATCCGAGCCGCGTGAAGCGCAGACTGGCTGCGTGGTTTCTTGAAACGTCACGCGGGCATCACCGCCCGCGATGATTGTTTCCAAGGAGTGTTTACCGCCTCTCGTTGTGAGCTCGATCAGGTGCACTCCAGATGTGTGCGGGAGCATGTGCCAGCCCTCGACAAACAACGGCTGGCGCCAGTGAAGTCCACCGCCCGGCGCGCAGGTCCCGGGGGTCGAGATTCAGCGGTTCGTGTTCACGTACCGCAGGATCAGGAAGATCAGTTGGGCGACGGAGGCCGCCGCGGCGGCCACGTAGGTCATGGCGGCGGCGCCGAGCACTTTTTCGACACCCACGGCTTCCTCGCGGGTCGTCACGATGCCGGCCGTCGCCAGCACGGCCTTCGCGCGGCGCGACGCGTCGAACTCGACCGGCAGAGTGATCACCTGCAACAGGACGAGCGCTCCAAACAGGCCAATGGCCCCGAGAATCAGGGTCTGTCCCATAGCCGGCGCCGTGGTGTTGAGCACCACGCCGATCATGAGAACGATCCACCAAAGTTGGGAGCCGACCATGGCCACGGGCACCATCTTCGAGCGGAAGCCGAGCCAAGCGTAGGCATCCGCGTGTTGGATCGCGTGGCCGGCTTCGTGGGCGGCGACCGCCACCGACGAAACCGAGCGCCCGTCGTAAACGTCCGGCGACAGGCGGAGGGTCCGTGTGCGCGGGTCGTAGTGGTCGCTCAGGAAACCGTCGACACGCTCGATGGTGACCTCGGTCACCCCGGCGGCGCGGCACACCGCGGCGGCCGCCATGGCGCCGTTCATGCCCGAGCGCACGGGGACGTCAGCCCAGCGCTTGAACGTGGACTTCACCCGCCAGCCGGCCCACCCGGAAAGGGCGAGACCGACGATCGTGATCAGCATCCAAACGGGGTCGAAAATCATCGCGAGAACAACTCCTTGGATTTCCGGCTCAGATGTGCGAGCGCGGTGCCCGGGCCGGCGAGCACCGCGGCAACTTCTTACGATGAAGCGGCCGACGATTGCAGCGGTTTCCGCCCAAATCGGCGGCTGAGTGCATACCAGCGGCCGCTTTCAGCCCCGCTTTCAGCCCCTACCCGCGGCGCAGTCTGCCGTTCGACGGCGGGGTTACAAGGCGCGCACCGACCAGCGCCGGGCCACAACCTCGAGGTCGGCGGGGCCCTCGGCGCCGTCCGCGAAAAAGCGACGCTCCAGGGCCGCGATCTCGCGCTCCAGTTCGCCGCGGCCCGCCGCGTCCAGGCCGTTGCGGGCGTGTAGTGTGCGCAGGTAGCCCAGCAGGGTGAACGGCGTCAGGCGATCGGGCAGACCAAACGGGTCCGCATCCGGAGCGGCTTTGGGAGCCCGCCGGCGCAGCAGGTAAAAGCCGGCGGCGACGGCCACCAGCGCTGCAAGGGCCCAGAGCAACCACGGGCGCTTCACTGCGCCGTAACGTTGCTCAAGATCAACGATCGGCGCCGCGCTGACGAGGTCCGCGTCCGCATACCGCAGGTACGTGGCTTGCGTGACCTCGACCTTCGGCGCGGGGAAGGCGAACGTGTCGGGGAGCTCCTTCGCACCCTCGGGTCCCTTGTATTCGAGCGTCATGGTGCGCTCGACGAGCACCCCGCGCCCCTCCGGATCGAACTGCACGACCGACGGCCCGTTGTCCGTGACACCCCCGAGAACGAAACCCGGGGATGCAAGGTCCAAGAGGTCGGCAGCGGCGGGGGGCACACCCACCGACGTCGCTTTGACTTCGACTAAAAGGCGCCCCGACACCGCCTGGCGCTCGTCGAGCATCAACGTCAGGTCGAGGGCCTCGAACGGCCGCGGATCCCCCACCTCTGCGGCGGCGTCGAGCGGAAGCACCGCGCTTTCGACGGGCAACACGGCGTAACCTGACGTGTCGAGGAAGTCCATGTCGAGCCGCAGGCTCGGCACCGCGTCGACCTCGTGGCCCAGGGGCTCGAGCAGGATGTAAGCGTACGGCGTGATGCGCCAGCCGTAACGCGCATCCGCGACGGAATGCGCTTTGGGGTCGTTGAATGTGACCGAATGGACTTTGAAGTGCGAGCCCAGGGTCGCGCGCGCCGCCGTTTCGAACCGATCGCGGTAGTCCTCGGTCGGACGTCCGTAGTTGAAGCCGAAGTTGGCGGCGTTTTGATTCGCGAGGTACTTCGAAAAACCGCCCGATTCGCGCTCGATCGCCGCGGTGTGCACGAGGTTTACCACGAGGCCAAACGATTGGCCCTGTCCGACTTTCGCACTGCCGTCGATCGACGTCTTGAGTTCGATCTCCGTGACCAGGTCCGCGTAGTAGTCGTAAAGGTCGCGGGCTTCGCGCGCGAGATCGTGTTCACCAACGAGGGCGAGCGCCTCGCGCACGAAGCGGAACTTCACGCCCGGATTAAGCGCGCTCATCTTCGCAAAAAGCTGGCTTGCGATGCGGTCGACGTGGCGCTGCGCACTAGCGCCAGGAAGGCCCTGCAACGCGGCGCGGACGTTTTCCACCTCCGTCGTCGCCAACACGTGTTCGGGTGCGATCGCCTTGAGGTCACACGCACCCAGGGCCGCTTGAAACCACGTGTCGTAGACGTCGACACTCTCGTCGTCGCGCTCCATTTCGGGAACGACGGCGGCATAGAGTTGTGCGGCCCGCGCGAAGTCCACGAACGCAGCCGCGCGGCGGGCGGTGAACTCACCGTCGCGCCCGATCGTGTGGCGGAAGTTGTTTTCGTCGTGCGCAAGCGCCGCCGATGCAAGCGCGAGTTCCCAACTCGCGCCATGTTCCGAACGCGCGCGATCGATCGTCGCGCGGGCGATCTCGTACCCGCGCAGCACTTCGGCTTGAATATCTTTCTGCCGCCGGTTTGTGCCCGCCGATTCCTGCTCGGCGGGGTCGCGCCAGATGGTGGCGAGGTTTTGCCGCATCTGCTGCATCAAACTCGCAAGCGTCGCAGGCTCGAGGGCGGCGAGGGAGCCGAAGATGCGCTCCAGAGTCTCGACGCGGTAGACCTCCGCGGTGCTGTGCGCCGCACGGAAACAGTCGACGACGAGCTTGTCATCCACTTCGACGGGCAGCGCGCGCAGCCGCTCGACCCATCCGGCGAGCGCGGTCAAATTGCGCTCTTGCTTCGAACGTGTCAGCGGAATGCCGCTGGCGCGCTCTTCGAAGCCGAAGAAAAACACGTACTGATTGGCGCGCCGCCCCATTTCGTTGGGGTTGTTGTTTTTGGCCCAAACGCGCAAAAACTCATCGACGAGGATCTGCGCTGAACGCGGATCACTCACCGCGACCTGCTCGATGTGCGGGAAAGCCTCTTCTTCTTCTGAAACCTTCAGCAAGAGCTGCGCCGTCACCATGGCGAGCCGCGGCCGCAAGGTCGGACTGACGGATTTGAGCCAGTCGTCGCCGGGGCGCAGCTCGAGCACCTTGCCCGTCGGGATCGGTTGCGCCTGGTTGCCGCCCATGTTGAAGCCGCCGTCGAAGTAGAACACGTTGCCGTAGGGGTCGCGCTGCATGCCCGGCCCGCGCTGCGTCGAGGTATCGAGCTGTTGGGTCACCGTGGCTTCGCGCAACCAGTTGCCCGCGAGGAGATCGAGCTGCGCGCCCCATTCGGACGCACGCTCCGGCGCCGCGGCGAGCAGCGCGTTCGCCGACGTGGACTGCAACCCCAAAAGCCGCAATCTTGCGTCCGGCTGCATCGGCGCGCTCGCGAGCGACTGAGCAGTGGCCGTGCCGATCGCCGCAAGGATCTGCATGCCACGCTCAGGGCGCGACGTGAAGCTGGTTTCGAGCCAAGCCTGTCCAAGGTCCGCGCGCAACTTCGGCGCAAGGTCCACGGCGCGGGTCAATGCTTCCTGCACCGCCAACCTGTCGCCTTCGCTCTCGTCGACGCCGAGTGCCGCAAGCGTGACTCCCCACGCGGCCTCGAGCCACGCGGTTTTGCCATCGTCCCCGTGCCGTGCCAGCGCGTGGCGCGCGATCAAATTGAGCGCGTCGCGATCCCCCGCCGCAGTGGCGTCGGCCGCGCTCGGCAACAACCCATCGAGGTACAGGGGCCGGTCCGCGGCGACGAGCACGCGCGCGAGTTCGCGCGCGGAGAGCGGCGCAAGCAAGGGGTCTGTGGGATCGCTGCCCAGCAACGGCCGGTAGGCACCTAGGAACGACTCGATCTGATGGCCTGCATCAAACGCTTGGGTGAGGAGCTGCCCGAGCAGATTGAGCTCTTGGAGCGCAATCGCCCCGTCTTCACCGCGGGGCGCCATCGCTGCGAGCGCCACGACATCCTCGGGCGCAACGCGATTGCGCTCCAGGTACGGCATGCCCTGGGGCATGACCTGCGGACGCTGGGACGGCCCGCGCTGGAGCGACGTGAGGAGCTGCTGGTACGCCGCCGTATGCACGTCGTCCTCGAGACCGACGAGGTACGTGCGGACCGCGTCCCAGTCGCCCAACGTCACATTGCGCTGGAACACGAGGATCTCGCGCTCGAGCGCCGCCGCCTCCGCAGCGGCCGCCGCGGCCGCCGCGGCCGCCGCGGCCGCGGCTTCCGCCGCAGCCTTTGCCTCGACGGCGGCCGCAGCCGCCTCGGCGTCGGCCTCGCTCACCGCAGCACTTTCAACGCCTTCGTCGGTGACCGGATTGCGCGCGCTGGCGACCGGAGTGGGAGTAGCTGTCGCCGGGTCGCTGGGATCGAGCGCGACGGCCCCAGCGTCGGCCGGCGCCGTGGTCACCGCCGACGCCGCTGCGACATCGTCCCCCGGCAACGGTGGCAGGGGTGTCGACCACGCTGCGAGGATCGCCGACGGCCGCCGGTCGAACTCGAGCGCCTTCAACCTCTCGATGCGCGCGCCACCTTTCGCCCCGCTCGCCGCAGGCACTGCGCCACCCGCGAGTTGCGCGAGCATCGCGGCGGGAAACATGCCATCCATGTCGTCGTCATCATCCACGGAGAACGTGAATCCCCCGCCCTGCTGGATGATGATCTGCGCCGCCAACGAGGGCGCGAAGGTTGGCGCCACGACGATGAGGAACGGCGCGGCGAGGACGAGCGATTGCGGTCGAAGCTTCATGGCGTCGGGGAAGGGGGACGATCGAACGACGGACGTCAGGAGCCGCCGCCGTCAGGCGGCGGGCCAGAGCTGGCACCACGCGCGTCCGCGGGCTGCTTCCGGTTGGGTTTTTTGCCGGCGCGACCGCGCCCGCTGTTGCAACCCACTCACACCGAGGGCAGCGGAAGTCCCTGAAGTTCCGTCAAATCCATCCGCGCGAGGCGCAACGCCGATTCGAGGCTCTCGGTCGCCTGCGCGGCAGCGTCCGTGCGCCCTTCCTGCTCGGCGCGCTCGGCCAGCATGCGGAAGTTTTGGCGCGCCCCTTCGATCTCGGTCTCCCACACGTCACGCGGCTCACCCTCAAGGCGCATCAACCACGTCGTGAAGTACTGCGCATTGCCCAGCGTGTCGCGCGCATCGGCCAAGAGAGCCTTATCGCTGCCGTCCTTTTCGAGCTCGCGCACGAGCTGCAACAGCGCTTCCCGCGCAGCGGGAAGCTTGGACGCGTTGAGCTGCGCTTTGGCGCGCTCGAGCCGCAACACCCGCGCGTCGTGCACGCAGTCTTGGGGCATGGCCGCAAGAGTTTCGGCAAACGCCGCCTCGGCCTTCGCCCAAAGGGGGCGCGCCGCGTCGTCGCCGCGGGATTCGGCGGTGAAGCGCGCCTCCTGTGCGGCGGTGTACGCGGCGTCCGAAAGCCGCGCGGCGTCGTCGAGACGCAGGCGATCCTGCCCTGGCCCGAAGTGGTAGCCCAGGCCACCCACGGGAAGGAGCAGCCACAGCGCCAATGCAAAACGTTTCATGCTGGGTTTCCCTTTGCGGTGGAGCGCGCGAACAGCGCCCGCGGTCGGTGTGCAGTTTGGACGCCCGAGCTCGAGCCCGCTGCGCCGGACGCTCGAATGGATGGACGCACACCCGGACGCACACCCGGACGCCACGTCGTTCCAAGATACTCGAGCAGGAACGGAACCAAGGCGAGCCACAGCGTGCCGAGCAAAAGCGCCAAAAGGGCGTACTCGCGGAGCGTGAGCCGTTCAAACGCGGAACTTTGGTCAAGTCCGGTCGCGTCGGCAATCAGGCGCGAGGCGAGGTGGTGCGTATTGCCGTTGTGGAACTCACCGCCAAGGCGTGCGGCGACTTGCTTCAGCGTCGCCACGTCCTGGCGCGACTGGCGGCCTTCGATGAACGTCCCGGCGTCGGGATCGCCGACACCCACCACGATCGTGCTGCGGATCGACGCGGGCATGCGCGGCATGCCGGTAGGCGGCACGGTATCGCCGTCGGTCAGGACGATCAGCGTCGCGCTGCTTGGGTTCCACCTTCCCGCGACCTTGGCGGCCTCCGCCAGTCCTTCGAAAAGCGCCGTCCTGCCCGTGCTGAACGCATAGTGCATCGGCAGATCGCCGAGGATGTTGCGCACCACCTCGAAGTCCTGCGTTTCGACGACCACAGGTTTTGCGCCCGTGTAGAACGCCACCACGCTGATGCGGTAACGCTCGAGCGGCACGCGGTCGAAAAACGACTCGACGATGGCCCGGGCACGCTCCATCCGCGACTTGTCGCGATCGGGTCCCGCGTCGACGAGCCGCATGCTCGGCGACACGTCGAGCGCAATCAAAGCGTGGCGCATGTCACCCGGCCGCTGGGATGCGCCGTCCACGGCGGAATAACTGCGGGGTTCGATCGCGCACAACGTCGCGAACCCCCACACAGCGGCGGCTGCGGCGAGCGGCACGAGCGCGGGAACTGCACGCGCCCACGCCGCAGGGCGACGTGTCGGACCAAACGCGAGGTAGGCGATGCGCCGTACACGCCGCTGGTGCAGCCATTCGGCGAGCGCTGCGAGCACGAGCACGAACGCCGCGGCGTACTCAGGCAAACGCGGTACTTCGAACAGCTCTACCACGGGTTGGGCCTCAATCCGAAGGACGCCGCGAGGATGAGCAGCACGAACCCGAGTCCAACCAACGCAAACGGCTGGAAATTGTCGATCGCCTCGGCGCGGGTTTTTTCGAGGCGCGCGAGCTGCATCTGGTCGATGCGTTCAAACACGCGCTCCAAACCCGCCGTATCTTCGGGTTTGAAGGCTTCGCCACCGGTCAGACTCGCCAGGCGAACAACCTGGTCCGGAATTTGGCCAGTCGCGATATGGACGGCGTAGACAACGATGTTGTCCTTTGCGAGCGTCCGCGCAATCTCCTCGTCCGCGCCGCCATAAAGGTCGGGGCTTTGGCCGTCGGAAACGAGGAGGATCATGCGATCGCCCTCGTCGCGCTCGTTCAAAACCTGGCGGCAGGCGAGCACCGCCTTCCCGATCAGCGTGCCGTTGAACCAGGGTGGAATCTTGTCGGGCTCCATGAACGGCGGCGCGTAGCGGATCGCAGAGACGTCGTTGGTCAGCGGCACCCAGTGCAGGACGTTGTGGCCAAAAAACGTCAGGCCGAAGGCATCGCCGGAGCGCGCTTCGACGAAGCTGTTGATGGCCGCCATCGCCGCGTCGTAGCGCGTTCCGTCGCCAAAGCGAGCCAGCATGCTGCCGGACACGTCGACGCAGAACTGGATGTTTGTCATCACGCGCTTCGAGCGCGGCGCGCCAAACGTCTGGGGCTCGGCGATCAGCAACAGCGCCACGGCGAGCGCCGCCGCGGGCAAACACGCCGCGCTGGCGAGCGCGCGCCCCACCCACGGCGAAGGTGTGCGCACGCCGCGATCGACAGGCAGGGCCACCGCGCGCCGCTTGGCGCCCCACGTCCACATCCAAAGCGCGGCCGGGATCACCAGCAACGTAAGCAGATGCGGGCTGCGGAACAGGTCGATGGTTTCGATCAGTTCCATCAGCGTGCGCTCCCGGCGGCGACGCCTTTGGTTACGGCCCCGTGCTGCGCGCGGACCTCGAACGCATCCGCGGGGAGTGCGGCATAGGGCGCGAGCAGGGACTCGACGTCCACCGAAGTCGACCCCGGCGGCCGGTGGAGCCAGGACTCGAGTGCGGTGAGCAGCGGGCTCGCCTCCGGGTGCGCACGCAGGAGCGCGAGGGTGCGCTCGGGGCGTTCGTCCTCGAGTCCAAGCCGCCGTTGCCAGAGTGCGACGAGCGCCAACTCAAGCCGCGCGCGGTCCTCCCGCGACAGTTCACCCGTCCGCGCGCGCGCCACGAGCGGCCGAAGCACATCGGCGAGCGTTTGGGGCTCGCTTGCGCGCGTTGCGCGCGGGCCGCGTCGGCGCCAGTTGGCGCGCACGAGTGCCACGAGCCCGATGAACCACAACACCCCCACCACCGCGAGCAGCACGCGGTATCCACCCAACCGCGGTGCGGATCCGGCGGCGGGGGCGTTGGGAAGGATCTGGCCTGCCGGCAGCACTGAATGGACCTCGACGATGAGCTCGGGCACCCCCGGCCCACGCACCGGGGACCCGTCGACCCGCCGCACGTAGTCCAAGAGGTCGTAACGGCCCGGAGCGCGCCCCCAGTACTCGAAGTCGTAGCGGAACGCGTCCCCGTGGCGTCGCACCGCAAGCATCCGCAGCACGAGCGGCGGCGTGGTGTTGGCCGGCGCGACCTCGAGTTCCGGCCCGGGGACCACAACCTCGTTGAGGAGCGCGGAACGCCCCGGCGCGAGCGCGGAACCGCGCGGCGGTTCCTGGCCGCCGAACGCAACGGCCACCAGTGCGAACAACGCGGCGGCACACACGCTGGCCAGCGCCCTCATCGTGTACCCCTCCCGAGCACCCCGCGCGCTTTGAAGAGTCGACGCAGATCATGGGCGAACGGACGGTCCGTGTGGATCAAAAGATGGTCGATGCCCGCGCGCCGCATCGCGCGCGCGGCGCCCTCCGCGGAAACGTGGGGATGTTTTGAGCGCCCGAGCACCGCGCGCCCCGATTCGGCCTCGCGCCCGCGTAACCAGCCCGCGCCCAAAATGCCGTACTCCGCGGGATCGCGAAGCTCGAGCACCACGACGTCGTGCACCTGACTGAGGCGCTTGAGCGCCGCGAGCGCACCCGCTTCGTGGAGGTCCGACAGTACAATCAGCAACGAGCGCTGCGGCAGCCGTGGTCGAAGTTCTGCGATGCGCACAGCAAGCCGCGTTTCTTCGTCGAAGCGGTACGTCCGAAGCTGGTGCAGCCACTCGAGTACCCGCCCTTGGGAGAGGCTGGGCTCGAACCGCAGCGCCCGCGTTCCGACGGTCACGAGACCAACCGGACTCACGCGGTCGAGGCTGGCGAGGGCCAGGCCACCCGCTGCGAACAGCGCAACGTGGTACTTCGACCGCGCGGTCGACGACACCACCATCGAGGCGGACGTGTCGACGAGAAAGTACGTCGGCACACTTTTCGGCGCTTCGTACTCCTTGACGTGCACACGCCCCGTGCGCGCCGTGATCCGCCAATCGATCGCGCGGATCGGGTCGCCCTCTTGGTACGCGCGCGACTGCACGTATTCGACGCCCGACCCCACGAACGGCGAACGGTCCACGCCGTAGGCGATGCTGTTCGCTAAACCGCGCACCAGGATTGAGAACTGGCGCGAATCCAGCGTTTCGAGGTCTTGAATGCGTCCTTGCATGGGGCTCGTCCGCGGCGGCGCGCGCCTTTGAAAGAATCAGCCCGCGTGGCCGTTCGCGTACGCCGGAGCGGAATCGTTGGACGACGCCGTTTGCCGCTGCGGCGGAACACCCCCGAGGGCGCGCAGCAGATCGTCGAGCACAGCGCGGCCGCTGAGTCCGTCCGCGATCGCTTCGTAGCGCAGCCGCATGCGGTGGAGCATCACGTCCTCGGCGAGGGCGAAGAGGTCGTCGGGGATCGCGTAGTCTCGGCCGTGCATGAGGGCGCGCGCACGGGCCGCCTTGAGCAGTGCAATGCCCGCGCGGGGGCTGCAGCCAAGTTCGACTGCCGGATGGTGGCGCGAGCGGTCGACGAGGTCGACCACGTGCTCGAGGAAGGTCTCGCTGATGTGCACGCGGTTGACGGCCTCCATCGCGCGGACCAAATCCTCGATGGCGCCGACAGGCTCCTTCGACAGCACGTCGAACTCCGTTTCGACGACCGCGCCCTTGTCGCGCTTGCGAACGCCCAAGGACGCATTGCGCACTAGAATTTCGCGCTCTTCGGCGCGTGTCGGATAGTTGAGCCGGTGAACGAGGAGAAAACGGTCGAGCTGCGCTTCGGGCAACTCGAACGTGCCCGCTTGCTCGACCGGGTTCTGCGTTGCGATGACGAGGAACGGCGCGGGAAGGTTGTAGGTCTCGTTGCCGATGGTGACGCGGCGCTCCTGCATGGCCTCCAGCAGCGCACCCTGCACCTTGGGCGCTGCGCGGTTGATTTCGTCCGCGAGCAAAAGGTTCGTGAAGATCGGGCCCTTGCGCGTGCGGAAGTCTCCCGTGCGCTGGTCGAGGATCTCCGCGCCCAGGATGTCCGAGGGCAAGAGGTCGATCGTGAACTGGACGCGCGCGAAATCCAGGTCGACACATTTGGCGAGCGACGAAACCAAAAGTGTTTTCGCGAGCCCCGGCACACCCTGCAGCAGGAGATGCCCGCCGGTGAACAGCGCGATCAGGAGCCGTTCGACGACGACGTCTTGGCCAACGACCACTGTCGCCACCCGCTGGCGCACGGCCTGCAAAAAGGCTTCCGTGCGGCGAAAATCCTCGGACGACAGCAGGGTGCGAGTGTCGGACATGGCGCGAGCGCTGCGGAGTGCAAATGGCCTACGAGGACGCGGCCCGCGGCGGCGGGCGGGAAAACGACCCACGCCGAGCGACGCCGCCGAGCGCTCCATCTTCCCCACGCAGGGCAAAACGGCAAGCTCGCGGGGGGCCTGTTACACGACGGAGGCCCGCTCACCCCTTGTACACGACACAGCGCGCCCGGATACCGATTGCCGCCGGCGATTTAAGCGGGTTGTGCCGAGCGCGCGGATTTCAGATGCCGACGATGCGGCCATCCGCATCGACGTCGATGCCCTTGTAGGCGGGTGTACGACCCATCCCCGGCATCGTCAGCACTTGCCCCGCGAGCGGGACCACAAATCCCGCCCCGGCGTACACACGCAGCTCGCGGATTGGGAACTCGTAACCCGCGGGAGCGCCCAGCCGCGCCGGGTCGTGGGAGAGGCTGTACTGCGTCTTGGCGATGCACAGGGGCAGGTGGCCAAAACCCTGCGCTTCTGCCCGTTGGAGCTGCTCGACGGCCCGCGGTTCGAAGACGACGGACCCGGCGCCGTAGTGGCGCTCGGCGACGAGCCGCACTTTGTCCGCGATCGATGCTTCGTCGGGATAGGTGAGCCGCACTTTCGCCGCGCCCGATTCGGCCGCTTCGACGACCGCGTGGGCGAGTTCCTCACCACCCGCGCCGCCCTTCACGAAAACTTCGCTGATCGCCACCGCGCGCGCGCCCGCGGCCAGCGCGAGGCGTTGTGCGAGTTCGAGCTCCATGGCGGTGTCCGTCGGGAAGCGGTTGATGGCGACGACACACGGCACACCGCAGGCGCCCAGCGCGCGAAGGTGCGCGGCGAGGTTCGCGGCACCCACCTCGATCCCCGGCAAATCCTCTTGCGAAATCGCCGCCGGGAGGGCCGCTCCCGGCTTGACCGCATAACGGCCCGAGTGGAGCTTCAGTGCACGCAGGGTGACAACCACCACCGCCACATCCGGGCGCATCCCCGAAACGCGGCACTTGACGTTCAAAAACTTTTCCGCGCCCATGTCGGCGCCAAAACCCGCTTCGGTCACGATGTAGTCGCCGAACTGGGATGCGATGCGATCGGCGATGATCGAGCAGTTGCCCTGGGCGATGTTCGCGAACGGGCCCGCGTGCATGAGCACGGGAGTGCCCTCGCTGGTTTGGACGAGCGTGGGATCGACCGCGTCCTTCAGCACCGCGCACATCGCACCCGCGACGCCCAAGTCCTCCGCGCAAACGGGCACTCCCGCGAAGTTGGTGCCGACCACGATGCGGCCGAGGCGCTTGCGCAAGTCCGCAAGATCCTTCGAAAGCGCGAGGATCGCCATGACCTCGGACGCGGCAGTGATGTCGAACGCGGCGTCACGCGGGATGCCGTTCGCGCTTCCGCCGAGGCCGGTGCGCACTTCGCGCAGGGAGCGGTCGTTCACGTCGAGCACACGGCGCCACGTGATGCGCTCGGGGTCAAGCTGCAGCGGATTGTCGAGCACGATCGTCGTGTCGATGGCCGCCGCGAGCAGGTTGTTGGCCGCGGCCACGGCGTGGAAATCCCCGGTGAGGTGCAGGTTGACCTCGTCGCGCGGTAGCACCTGGGCCGCTCCACCGCCGCTGCCACCGCCCTTAATGCCAAAGATCGGGCCCATCGAGGGCTGGCGCAGGGTCGCGATCGCGCGTTTGCCGATGCGGCACAGGGCCATGGAGAGGCCGACCGTGTGCACCGTTTTCCCCTCCCCGGCGGGTGTCGGGTTGACGGCGGTGACGAGCACCGTGCGGACGCCCGCGCGGGGCGCCGCCGCCCCCAGCCTGTGGTCGACCTTGGCTTTGAAGCGCCCGTAGGGCGCAAGGGCGTCGGCGGGGATGTCCAGGGCGGCGGCGACCTCCTGGATGGGGCGCGGGAAAGCGTGGGAACTCATGCCCGGCAGTCTGACCGCCGATGCGGGAACGGGAAAGGCCCGCGTTCGGCGCCCCGATCGGGAGCCCAGGAGGCCGTTGCGACTCGGGCTGGCAGTTTGCGTTAGAGTGAAGAGACGGTGCGGCCCCTTTTCCGGGCGCCTCCACCGGTCCGCGATGAATTCCCCCGAATCCACACCGTTCGCCCGCCTGCTGAAGATCGGCGACTTCGCACGCCTCGCTGGCACGAACCTGCGCACACTGCGCTACTACGAGGAGCTTGGCCTCCTGCAGCCCGCAACACGCAGCGAAGGAGGATTCCGCTACTACCGGCCGACGGACCTCAACCGGCTGGAGATGATCAAGAATCTGCAAGAACTCGGCCTGCCGCTCGAGCGCATCGGCGACTTGATGGACACGCGCAACCGGGGGTTGGAGCGCTCCGCGATGCTCGCCCGCGTCGCCGCTGCGCTGTCGGAACAGGACCGGCTGATCGCCCAGCGCATCGAGCAGCTCGAAGCTCAGCGCCAAAAGCTCAAAAGCGCCGCGTCCAAACTCAACGAGTGCGCCCTGTGCCCGCACAGCCCCGGCCACCACAACAATTACTGCGAGCCCTGCGAGCACACCGGCCAGCCCCTGCCGGAGCACCTCTCCGCGCTCTATTAAACACCGCCGCGAATCCCATCCGCGCGCCGCGGGTTCGCCGGGGCCGTGCTAACCTGCTCCGGCATGTCGCTTCCCCGCCTGGTGTATCTGGACAACAACGCGACCACCCGCGTTGACGATCGTGTCCTTGACGCGATGCTTCCGTGGCTCCGGGACGGTTACGGCAATCCGTCCAGCGCCCACTCCATGGGCCAACCCGCCGCCATGGCCATCGCGCGCGCGCGGGCCCAAGTTGCGCGGCTCGTCGGTGCGCAAAGCCCCCGCGAGATCGTTTTCACCTCCGGCGGGACCGAGAGCATCAACGCCGCCATCCACGGCGCGCTGGCCCTCGCCGGGGAGCGCCGGCGGCTCATCACGAGCCGTGTGGAACACTCCGCCGCATTCAACCCGATCGTCCGCCTCGGAAAGCGCCCGGGCTGGGAGAGTGTGCTTCTGGACGTCGACGGCGAGGGCCGCCTCGACCGCGGCGCCGCGCTCCGCGCAATCGATGCCTCGACGGCGCTCGTGTCCCTGATCTGGGGCAACAACGAGACGGGCGTGTTGATCCCCCGCGAGACCGTACGCGCGCTCGGCGAGCGGTGCCGCGAGATGGGGGCTATTTTTCACCTGGATGCGGTACAAGTTGCAGGTAAAGTCCCGCTCAACGCCGCCGACCTGCCCATCGACTTCCTTTCCATCAGCGCACACAAGTTCCACGGTCCGAAGGGTGTCGGCGCGCTCTACGTCCGGGCGGGACTCGAACTTGCACCCCATGTGGAGGGTGGAACGCAGGAAGAAGGGCGCCGGGGCGGCACCCTCAACACCCCTGGGATCGTCGGCCTCGGCCGCGCATCGGAATTGGCGGCCGAGCACGCCGCCGACAGCCGCGCACTGGCACACCTGGCCGCGCTGCGCGACCGCCTTGAAGCGGGAATCTTGGCCGCCGTCCCCGACGCGCGGGTCCACGGCAAGGGCACCGAGCGGGTCGCAAACACGACCAACATCGCGTTCCCAGGGCTGCGCGGCGAAGCGCTCCTGATGCTCCTCAGCGAGCTCGGTGTGTGTGTGTCCACCGGGTCCGCCTGCAGCACCCTCAAACGCACACCGAGCCGCGTCCTGTCCTCAATGGGCTGCTGCGACGACGAGGCGGGCTCGTCCCTGCGCCTGTCCCTGTCGCGCTTCAGCGAGGACGCCGATGTGGACCTCGCCCTCGAACGGATCGCCGACGCGGTCGCCCAGTTGCGCCAGCTACATCCCGACACCTCGCGCGCCTGATCCGCATGGGCGCCCACCCCCCCTCCGGCGGGGTAATCTAGCGGCGTCCCTTCCCGCACCCCCCCCCTCCGAACCCCGACCCCGTCTCCGCGATGTCCTCCACGCCGATCCAGGTCTTCGACGCCAAGGTGTCTGGGCTCGTCTCGCCCCGACACGTGCTCACCAGCGAGGGGGCACCCGTCGGCGTGCTCGAGGTCCGGCGCCAGCGCGGCCTCATCGTCGGTGGCGAGTTCCAGCCCGAAAAGGGCGAGGTCCTATCGATCCGGCGCGACCCAGGTCTTGCCCGCAGCCAGTTCTCGCTGTGGACGGACGGGCGCGAATGGCTGGGCTCGAGCCTGCGCTGGACGTCCTTCGCCCGCGAAGTGGCGATCTCCAACGGCAATAAGCCGTTCCGCCTGCTGCCGGTCGAAGGCTGGGGTTTCGGCTGGAGCCTGTACGCGCCCAAGTCCGGCGAAACGGCGCGGATCGTCGCGCAGCCCCTGCGCGGGACCGCGCGCCTCGAGGTTTACCGCCGCCTCGACTTCCCGCTGCTTCTGTTTGCCTACTTCCTTGGCACCCAGATCCTTTGGGAGTCTTTCCTACCGGGCCCCGAGCCCGAAAAGGTCAAGAGTTCCGCGGCCGCCACCGCGGTCTGATCGGCCTGCGGGTGCCGATCCGCTCGCGCGGGGTGGCCGATCCGCTCACGCGGGGTGGCCGATCCGCTCGCGCGGGGTGGCCGGGCCTCCTGAGCGGGGGTTGCGGGCCGCCCGTCCGGGCAGCCATCCCGGGCCTGGGCGAGCGCCCGCTCGAGAAACGCCGGAACCCGCTCGAGAAACGCCGGAATACGGGTCCGCGGGAAGATTTGCCGATCTTCAGCGTCGAAACCCGCCGGGCCGCTTGCGGCCTCCCCTAGTCCTCCGGCACCCTCCGTTCCCATGCGCCCCGCCATCGTCCTTTCCCTCGTGCTCGCCGCGGTCGCGGCCCTCGTCGCCGCCCTGTTCCTCCTGGGTGACCCCGCCACGACCGAACGGGGCGACGGCGTTGGCCCCGTGTCTGTCGAACCCTCTGGTGGCGCCCCCGGCGAGACGGCGCTGCAGCCCGCCGCGAACCGCGTCGCGGCACCGAATGCAACCACCCCCAACGCCGGCACTGCTTCGGTCGCCGCCGCGGACGCCCCCGGGCGCGAGGCCGTCGGCGCGGGCAACTTCGGTGCGTTCGCGAACTCCCTGATCGTCACTGTCCTCGACCCCGACGGGCAGGCGGTCGGGGGTGCGGACCTGGAGCTGCGCGAGGACCGCGGGGGCGGCCCGTTTGCGGAGCTGAGCCTTTTGATGGCGCCGGACCAGGCCGCGGCCCAGATCCGCAAGGCCAAGACCGACGCCCTCGGCCGCCACGCCTTCGAAAACCTGACCCCAAGCAGTTACGTGGTGGCGGCGAGCCACGCGGCGTTCGCGCGCAGCGAAGTCGGGTCCATCAAGGTGGCCGACAGCGGCGAAGTTTCCGTAGCGGTGGCGCTTTCGCTGGGCATCGCGCTCGAAGGGCGCGTCACGGACACGGCGGGTGCGCCCATCGCCGGCGCGACGCTCTCCTTGATCCCCGTCATTTTTTCACAGTCGCCGGACCACCCCAATGCGCGCGTGACGACCGCTAAGACCGATGGGGAAGGCCTTTACCGCTTCGAGCGCCTCGACGGCGGGAGCCGCAACCTGACGGCCACAGCCCAGGGTTTCGGCGCGCGCACACAACCGAACCTTTTGATCGTGCCGCGCCCCGAGGGCCCGATGGTGCAGGATTTCACCCTGACGCCGGGCTTCGCGATCTCGGGTGTGGTGGTCGGCTCCGACGGAAGGCCGGTTGCGGATGCCGCGGTCCAGGCGCTGAACTTTTCGGCCACGACGACTTCCACCGGCAGGACCCGCACCCGTCCCGACGGGACGTTCGACCTGCCCGATTTGGCCGATGGCTCGTACCAGGTGATCGCCAGCGCCCAGGGTTGGCGCGATGGCCGCGACCCGCGCGTGCAGGCTGGCACCACCGGGCTGCGCATTGAGCTTGTCGAATTGGGGGGCGCCCTTGGCCGCGTGACCTCGGCGGTCAATGGTGAGCCGCTCACGAGCTTCGTGCTGCTGGTGCGCCGCGCCAACCTGCAAAACGGGTTGCTCGGCCGCGTCGAGCGCCGCGAGAATTTTGCGAGCAAGGATGGCACTTACCGACTGGCCGGCTTGGACGAAGGCGAGTTCGTCGTCGAGGTCGAAGCCCAGGGCTTCGCTAAAACCGCATCCGAGCGCTTCCGGGTCGAGCAGGGCATCTTCACTCCAGAGATCGACGTCGCGCTGACTCTCGGCGGGACGCTCCAGGGACGAGTTGTGTCGGCGGCGACCGGCGCGCCCATCTCGGGTGCCAAGGTCATCACACACGACGCCGGATTCGTGCGCCACCCGCTTTCGGAGATGTTTGGCGGCTTCACCGCGCGGGACACCACGGACCGTCACGCGCGCACGGGCGCGGACGGGCGGTTCTCGCTCGACCTGTTGGCACCCGGCACCTACCAGATCGAGGTTGACCACCCCGAACACGTGACGCAGACCGTCAACAACCTGAATGTCACCGACGGCAACGCTCCGACGGATGCGGGCGATGTGCGCCTCTCCAGCGGTGGCATTGTCCGCGGCACCGTCACCGACAAAGCCGGCAAACCCCTCCTCGGCGCCACGGTCACGTTGGCGGGCATGGAGCCCGGCCGCGTGTACAACGAGCGCACCGACGCGAGCGGGCGTTACCGAATCCGACGCGTCGCGATGGGTGGTTACCGCATCACCGCCCAGCGCGCAACCGGCTCGGGCGGCGTCGGGAATCCTTTCGAGGTCCTGCTCGACGTGGAGCAAACGAAGTCGCAGATCTTTGTCGGCGACAACGCAGACGTCGTGCAGGACTTCGAGATCGGAACCGACTGAACGGTCCTCGCGGATCAGTAAAGGACGAGGGTCTCCGCGCTTAGGTCGAGCGGAGCGGCTGCGCCCGTCGTGAGGATCCTGCGCCCGCCGTCAATCGCAACGGCGGGGGCGAGGGGCCGCAGGCCGAGCGGCGCACCGATCGTGGTCCAGGTGCCGCCGGGGAGCGGAGCGGATTCGGTGGTGGTCGCCGCGGCGCCGCCGCCCGCTGCGAGGTCGATCGATGCAACACCACCGCTCGCCACCACGCGCTGGCCATTGCCTGACACCGTCAACTGAACATAGGCGCGCGCCGCGTTGAGCGCTCCGAAAGCGATCCACGTGTTGTTCGCCGGGTTGTACACGTGCGTGTCCGCGCGTGTGTTGAAGACTTGCGTCAGCACGTCGCCGTCGGCGCCGCCCGCTGCGAGCACACGGCCATCGGGCAGGATCACCTGACCGTGGAAAGCCCGCGCCCCGGGAACTCCCGCGGCACTTGAGAAGGCGTTGGTGGCGGGGTTGTAGAGGCGGCAATCGCCCGAGATCGCGGGAAGTGGGATCCCGAAGAAAACGTTGACGATGAGGCCGCCGCTCACCAGCACGCGACCGTCGTTGAGCCGCGTTGCCGCGTGCGCGATGCGGCGCGCAGGCAGGTTGGGCCCGGCCGCCCAGGTGCCGGTGGCCGGGTTCCAAAGGCGCGTGCTCGCCAATACGTCGAGCAGGCCCGCGAGCGGGTCCGAGAAGTCGAAGTTCTGGGTTCCGCCCGCGACGAACACGCGGCCGTCCGCAAGGAGCGTCGCAGTGTGGGCCACCCGCGGCTCGGAGAGAGCGGCCGTGGGTGTCGAGGTCCCCGCGACCGGGTCGACGACCTCGGCGCTCGCGAGCGCGGTGCCAAGGTCACCCGTGCCCCCGACGATCAGCACGCGGCCATCCGCGAGGCGCGTCGCCGTGTGGGCGACACGGCCCGTCGCGAGTGTGCCTGCGAGGGTCGTGAATGCGCCGCTTTGCGGGTCGTAAAGGTGCAGGCCGTCCGTGGGCAGGCTCGCGCCCAGCGCGTCCGAGGCGGCGCCGCCAGCGATCAGGACGCGGCCATCCGCAAGCAGCGTCGCCGAGTGTCCGGCCCAACCCGCGGGAGCTTCGAACGGCGTCGCGACCGACACATTCGGGGCGCCAAGCGCGACGGCGGTGCGGTCCGAGATATCCCCGACCGCCGTCGTCGCGCCGGGCAGCGCGATCGCCTGAGCAAAGAGGACGAGGCCGTTCAGCCCCACCACGGACGGCAGGGGGAACGGGACCGTTCGCACTCCGGCGCCGTCGTGCACGCCGACGCTCCAAAGGGCCGGCACGTCGATGCCAACCCCGAGCACACGCGGGTCCGAAGGATCGAGCAAGGCGAGCGGCGTCGGGCCCGTCTGCAACGAGGGCAGCAGGAGCGAAATCCCGAAGGGGTCACCGACGAGTGTGTAGACGAGGTCCGCGCCTAGGGTGCCGCCGGAGCGGGTCAGTTCGAGTTGGGCGCGGGCGGCGGGCGCCGCGGCGATCAAAAGGGCGCCGGCGCAGAGGCCGACGAGGGGATTCGGAATCGGACGCATGGTTCAAGGGGGGCTGTGGGGAGAACCTGGCCGGCAACCGCGCCGGTCGTGTTCGATCCTACTGGCACGCGCCCGGCGCCGCTGGGCGCCGCGCCCCCCCTGTCTGCCGCACTGGGCGCCCCGGGCTCCCCGCGCCGCCCCGGGCTCCCCGCGCCGCCCTGGGCTCCCCGCGCCGGCGTCAGCCGCGCCCGCCGCGGGGTCCGTCGGCGCCGAGCACACACACACCCAGCACATTGCCTCCGGTCGTCTCGAGCAGCCGCTGCGTTTCCTCGACGAGGTGGCGCTCCGTGGTGCGCAGGCGCACGACGATCACGATGCCATCCGTCGCCGCGCCCAGCACGCTCGGGTCTGTCAGGACGTATGCGGGCGGCGAGTCGAGCAGGACGTAGTCGTAGCGCTGCTTGAGCTGATGCAAGAGCGAGCGCATGCGATCGACGTTGAGCGAGCGCGGGCGGTCGGGGGATCCACCCGCCGCGATGATGTCGAGCCCGCGCGCGGCGGTTTTGCGGATCGCTTGGTCGAGCGCGAGTTGGTTGTCGAGCACCTCCGAAAGGCCCTGGCGCCGGGGCAAGCCAAGGTAGTGCTCGACACCCGGCGAGCGCAGGTCCGCGTCGACGACGAGGATGCGGGACCGCGGGCGCTCGGCGAGGGCCAACGCGAGGTTCAGCGTCGCCACCGTCTTGCCTTCCCCTTCAACCGCGCTCGTCAGCATGATCGTGCGCGGCGCGCCGTCCGGGTTGAGTGCCACGAGGGAACTGCGCAGGCGCCGGTACTGTTCCGCGGCGGCGGAACGGGGCTGCGTGTGGAGGACGAGTTCCTCGTGGCGGATCGCGAGGTCGAGCCCCTCGTCGGGGACCGGAGGCTCGAAGCTCAACGGGTCTGCAAGGGTCGTCGGTGCAGGCATCGCAGGAGTGAGGATCGGGCCAACCGGTCGGCCGCGCCAAGGAAAAAGGCCGCAAGCCGCCATGGGTCAGCCCGCGATCGGTGCCGGAAGGGCCCGCGCGCGGACGGATGGGGGCGGATGGGGCCCAAGCAAGGGTGCAAAAAGGGTGCGTGAGAGGGCCATCAGCGCGACGTCACCGCCGCTGACCCCGGTCCGATCACCGCGGGGACACTCCCGAAAGCGCCCACTCCTCCCGGTCGAGGTGGCGCACGGGCCGCGGCAATGCAGCGCCCCGGGACAATCCCAGGATTTGCCGGCCCAGTTCGCCCGTGCGGTGCTCCCTGCCGATCGCCGTTGCCGCAAAGCGCAGTTGGACGACGTCGTTGTCCATACCGCGGGCTTGCAGCCGGCGCTCCGCTCGCACCAGCGCATCCCGCAGCGCCTGCGCGCGCGCTGCGTCCGCGTCCGGTGCCGCGCTGCGCATTTGGTCGAGCAGCGCCGCGCGCGCTTGCGTGCCCACCGGACCCGCAGCGAGGTCCGCGAGCCGCGCGGGGTCGATCCGGTGCACCCCCCCGGCGTCCCGTGCGAGCGCATCGAGAACGGGCGAATGGCGCTCCTTTGGAAGCAGACCGAGCGCGAGTGCGAGCGCCTCCGCGCCTTCGCCACCGCCAAGGATCGCGCCAACCCCCGCCGCGAAAGCGCCGAGCCGCGCCCCTTCACCGCCCGCGCGCCATTCCTCAAGGAAATCCGCAAGCTCCGAAAGTCGACCGTCGCGCCGCGCCGTTTCCCCGCCCGCAGAGCTTCCAAGGAACGCCGCGCCGTGGCGGGCCGCGACCGCCGTTTCGCCCGCGCAGAGCCATTGGTCGAGCACGACGAGCCGCGCGCCGGGTGCAAGGGCCGCGGGCAGCGCCGCGGGGTCGCGCCAGGCTTCGGGCGGAGCGAGCTGCGCGGCGCCGAGCGCCCGGGCGAGCGCGCGCTCTTCGTGGCGATCGACCGGCGCACGCAGGAGCGCCGCCGGGGCGCCCGGTACCGCCGGGCCACCCTGACCGGGTTCCGCCCACAACGCGCGCAGGAGCACCGCTTCGAACAGAAGCCGCGGCGCGTGGACACCCTCGGGCGCGGACAGGACATCCGCCCCCAGCGCTCGCACCCGCGGGCCGCCCGCCGCCATGTGCCGCAGGATGCCCATGCGCGCGAGCCGACCCGCCCCAGACGCCCCGTCGAAACCCTCCGCAACCCCCGCGGCGAGGTCGGTGCCGTCCGGGCCGATCGGGATGATCCCCGCGAGGGCGCGGGCGCGCTCCAGCGCCGCGGGCGCCGCTCCCCCCGCGAAGGCCGTATCCATTTCGGCGAGGAGCTGTGCGATGGCCGCGGGGCGCGCGAGGACCCCGTGCGCACGGCCGCGCGCGGCGGCGGCGAGGAGGCCGTCGAGGGCGGCGCCGTCGCGCAGGAGCGTCCAGCGCTGCGCGAGCAAGTCGAGCGCCGCGGGCCAGCCACTCGCCGCAAGCGCGATCGCGGCGGCCCGTGCATGCCCCGGGGATGGGTCATCGAGGGCGCCCAGCCATGCGACGAGTTGCTCGGCGCCAGACGCGCCCCCGGCGGAGGGTGGCCGCGCGAGCCGCAGCCACAGGATCGGATCCGGGTCCCGCGGGTTTTCGCCCCGCGCGCGCGCGCCGTCGAGCGCGACGCCGCGCACGCCCGCGATCCGCTGCAGGTGCTCCTCCCAGGTAGCGACGATGGCCGGACCTGTCGAGGGCTCAAACGGCGCCGCCCGCGCCAACTCGGGATCGACGACGAGCGCGGCCGGCAGCGAGCCCCGCCGCGCCAGCAATCCGAAGGCTTCACGCGGATCCAGCTCGGCGGGCAGGCTCAAGAGTTCCGTGCGCTGTTCAAACGCGATTTCGGCGAGCCGCGCGGTCAACTCGCGCCGTGCGACCGGCGGCATCTCGAGCCCGGGTTTCCACGCGGCGAGCTGCCCGAGCAGCGCCCGACGCCCCACGTCCGCCGCCGAACCGCCGGCCCGGTTCAGCGCGACCGCGAGCCCCAGGTGCCGCGGAGCGCTCGCCAGCACGGACGCAAGCCGGGCTTTGACCTCCGCATCGTCGCGCTGGGCTGCCGCAACGAGCAGCGCAGCGTCCCGCGGCTCGAGCAGGGCGACAAGCCCGCGCTCCGCCCGACGCCGGTCGTCGGGGGCGCGCGCCCCGAGCAGCCCAAGCCAGCGCGCCACCGCCGCGTCGCGCACGGCGTGCTGCACGCTGTTCTGGCCCGTGTTCTGGTCGGCCGCGGCGGGCGCCCGCGCGGCGGCGGACGCCGCGCGGGCGAACACAAGCGCAAGCGCGGGCGCCAGAGCCCCAGCGAACGCCAGTGCCCCCGCAAGCGCCAGTGCCACCCCGCGGACGTGCGCGCGGGGCTCGCCATCGATCGGGGCCCGGCTCGTTGCAGCGTCGTCCATAGCGTGGAGTCCATCCCAGCCCGGCCCCGCTTGTCAATTGCAGCCCCGCGCGGGCACCGATCGCCCGGCGTTCGGCGAACGTCGCTGGCGCGGGGTGCCGGCCGCGTTTAGGCTCCCGCGCGTGTTCAAACGACTCCTGATTGCGAACAGAGGCGAGGTCGCAGCCCGCCTGGCGCGCGCAGCCCGCGGCCTTGGCATTGCCCCCATCGGCGTCGCGAGCGAAGCAGACCTCGGGGCGTCCTGGCTCGAGCTGATGGACGAGGTCGTGTGTCTAGGGCCGGCGTCGGCCAAAGAGAGTTACCTCGACCTTGAGCGTGTCGTGCAAGCGGCCCTCGACACCCGCTGCTCAGCGCTGCACCCGGGCTGGGGCTTCCTGTCGGAGGTGCCGCGCTTTGCGGCCCTCGTTCGGCAGCACGGCATCGCGTTTGTCGGCCCGTCCGCGTCGATCCTCGCGAAGATGGGTGTCAAGTCGCCCGCGAAGGAAGCGATGCGGGCGGCCAGCGTGCCGGTCGTGCCGGGGTCCGTTGGTCTTGTCGCCACGCCGGAAGCGGCGCTCGCGGTCGCGCGCGAGGTCGGGTTCCCGATCCTGCTCAAGGCGGACTCGGGGGGCGGCGGGCGCGGCATGCGCAAGTGCGACGACGAAAGCCAAGTCGAAGCCGCGTTCAACTCCGCGCGCCAGGAAGCGGAAGCGGCGTTCGGCTCGGGACTTTTGTACCTCGAGCGCTACCTCGTCGGCGGACGGCACATCGAAGTGCAACTGCTCGCCGACGCGTACGGGCACGCCGTGCACCTGGGCGAGCGCGAGTGCTCGATCCAGCGCAAGCACCAAAAACTGATCGAAGAAACACCCTCGCCCGCGCTCACGCCCGACCAGCGCACCGAGCTCGGCGCAATGGCGGCGGCGGCGGCGCGCTCGCTGGGGTACGAAAACGCGGGCACGATCGAGTTCCTGCGCGCTCCAGGTGGCGAGCTCTACTTCATGGAGATGAACACTCGTCTCCAGGTCGAGCATCCGGTGAGCGAGATGGTGACGGGTATCGACATCGCCGCGTGGCAGTTGCGCATCGCGGCGGGCGAGCGCCTGAGTCTGCGCCAAGCGGATATCGGCTTTAGTGGCGCGGCGATCGAAGCGCGCATCAATGCCGAAGATCCTGCGAGCGACTTCCGCCCGAGCCCGGGCCGGCTCGCAGCGTTCGAGTTCCCGACCGACCTCGGCCCCGGCACCGTGCGTGTCGACACACACTTGCGTGCCGGCGACCGTGTGACACCCCACTACGACTCCCTCCTGGCCAAAGTGATTGCCCACGCGCCGACCCGCGACGGTGCGATCGAGACGCTCCTGCGCACGTTGCGCTCGAGCCGCGTCGAAGGGGTCCACACGACGATCCCGATGCACCTCGCCGTGCTCAACTCGCCCGAGTTCCGATCCGGGACCTACGACACCGCGTCCCTGCCGGGCTGGTCGCGCTGATGCGCGACGGACTTTTGCGTCAGCCCGCGCCGCCGCCGCCCGCGCTCGGGGCAAGCCGCGCGGCGATGGCCGTCGCGTCCGTCCCCCGCGGGCGGCTAAAGCGCGGGCGGCCACACCGCGGGCGGCCCAATCGATGACGGCCAACGTGAGTAAGCCGTAGCTTAGTACCGGCCAGATGCGCGCAAGCACGTCGTCGCTGGGGCGCTCGGCTGACCTGCCCGCGGCGGTGAAAACAAGCAGGGCCGCGAGGCCGAGCGCCATGCTCCCAAGCGCATAACCCCAGGCCGCGGCCAAGCAGCGCGACCCGGGCCCATCCGCGCCCGTGCGCCCGATGCCCCGACGCCGCGCGAGGGCCAGACCGATATTCGGCGTGGCGACGAATGAAAAAAACAGCGCGCTGGCAAAGGGCATCAGCGCGGCTCCACGCGGGGATCCGCGGCCGCCAGTGAGGCTGCACCCATGGCGTACAGCGTGTCCGGTCCCGCACGCCCGATCGTGTGTATGAACGCATCTAATACTGCGCCGTGGCGGAACCCGAGGTCGAGGACAAACAACTCGGACGCGGCGAGTGCCGGCCCCGGACGCCACGCGGGGTCGAGCCGGCGCAGCTCCCCCACACGCCGCGGGTAAAGCAACGCGCGCAACTGCAGGTACAACACAGCCGCTTCCACGTCGTCGCCAAGGACAGCGACCACC
>Ga0163144_10001583_pt1 | contig 53412 bp, 48 predicted proteins | sample OliLak19BULKMAT1_FD_123175 | JGI IMG/M metagenome (GOLD analysis project Ga0163144, IMG submission 123175) | Freshwater microbial mat bacterial communities from Lake Vanda, McMurdo Dry Valleys, Antarctica - Oligotrophic Lake LV.19.BULKMAT1 | ecosystem: Environmental > Aquatic > Freshwater >... | reverse complement strand
CGGCTTTGAGCAAGCTCGCTCATTGAAAACTAACAACTGCAACTTCAAAAAAGTAAAAATATGTTAAATGACCCGTTTCCATTTCTGATAATCTTCTTATCATTATTCACCATTTCAGTCAGGGTTCATTCAAATGACCATCGGGTATCATTTGTCTGTTTGATTTTTTCGATGTTTTTTGGATCGATTTCTTATTTAATTTTTTTCAAACAGTGGATTAATTAATTTTTAAGAAAATTTTTAGAGGCAATCCACTGCGGTTGCCTTTTTTCTTTTATTTTTTTCTAATTTAAATATTTTATTCTATTACTTTTGTGTCCATCAAAAGTATCTGCGTAGTGCATCTCCCCTTTTTTATCAGAAAGATAATACAAGTAAGATGTTTTTAGTGGCTCTAGTGCTGAGATAATAGAGTTGAGACCAGGGTTTGAAATAGGGCCGACTGGTAAACCTTTATTTGTATAGGTATTGTATGGTGAATCGAGTTTCGTATCATCAAAAGTTACAAATCTGGGTTCTCTATTTGTAAAATACAGAATTGTAGCATCAACTTGGAGTGGCATATCCAGTGACAATCTTTTCCAAAGAATACCAGCAATGATTTTTTTAGATTCATCAGTCCTAGCTTCTTCTTCTAAAAGCGAAGCCATTTTTATTATATCGCTCAAAGGCCTTCCTGAATCAACAATCTTTTTATTTAAAGTTTTTATTTTCACGTCAAAGTTACCTCTCATAGTACGCAGAACTTCTGAAGCAGTAACATTTTGCAAGAAATAGTACGTATCAGGAAAAAGATAACCCTCTTCATTTATTGCAATCTTTACAAAATATGGAGCATTGAAATTTGGAATTTTTTTCAATAATAAATAGGCTACTTCATGTACAGTATAGCCTTCTGGCACAGTAATCTTTATTCTATTAAGTCCTTGAACACCATTTACCATTCTATAAGCAATGGCTATAGTATTTTGTGGTTTATGAAAGAGATAATCACCAGCCAAGACTCCCGATCTTCCTCCAGTAAGAAATACACTGATTTTAAAAAATAAAGGAGATTTTATAATATCTTTTTTATAAAGATTATTTGAGATTTCTTTTATTGAAGTATTTTTGCTGATATGAACAATCGTTCCAGACTGAAATTTTGCTGAGGGCTTAGTCGCAATGATAACAAATAGACATATGGTAATAATAAAAATAGATAACAATCTCAATAAAAATGATTTTGTAGTGGTTTGCATAAGTTAGACAGGAAGATTTGCTGGAGCCTCTGATTTCTTTGAAGGAACTCTTTGTAATGTAGGAACTGGAGCTGTAGAACCAGGGAAATGATATATAGTTGCTAGTTCCTCAGTATTTAAAACTAAAGGCTTACTTTCAAAAGGAGTGTAGAAATACGAACGAAGTCTGTATGCCATAAGAAATGCATTGGATTGTCTATTTCTTCTTATATTTTTGAAATCATGCCAAGGAGCATCTATTTTTGATGTCCATATTTTTTTTGGTTTGAAACCATTTAGATTTTCACTACTAAAATGTTTGAACCCTCCGATAATTCCTCCGATTCCAAAAGGAGTATCAAAAACTTCTTTTTTTGTAGCTAAATACATACATCTTATGCCAACATCGAAAGGAAGCTTTGACACACTTCTCTCTATTGCTTTGACTGTATCCTGTTCACCTGGACTTATAGTCACACGTTGACCTTGACCATCTTCACCAGGGACTCCAGCAACTTTTGTTTTGGGATCTCTGACGAGAATTTCGTCTACAAGTTTTTTGGCTTCATCTTTCCAAGCATCGGTTTTTGTAAACCAAAAACCAGATTTATTTTGTTCTTTTGTGTGCGCACGAACAAGAAGCTGAATCCAGACGTGTTGGTACTGACCTACACTTCCAAGGTACTCAAGGACTGGAGATAATGGATCAATTTTAAATTCTTCTTTTGGATCTTTATCTAGACCATAATCCACATAAGTTTTTATTGGGTAAGGATCAGGTAATGTAAATTCCATTTCAGTCGAATACATTTTCATAGTATCTCCATTAAATCTGATCTGTCTTGCATAGTCTTCTACTTCTTCAAATTCGATACCTGGATACTGGGCATAAAGAGCACTCATAAGAGATATTTTTCTTCTGTCTTCTGTCCATATCATAAATTTCACCCTACCTTCTGTCGAGATCATCTCCAAGGAATACCATGGTCTAGTCTCACCAAGCCAGTATTGTTTGAGTTTACTTCCATCAGAAGTGTTGTGTATAGAATGTAGAAAGAGCTCCATGGCCAAAGGAGATTTCAAAGTTTCTCTTGGAAGTTTTACTTCCAAGATTGTGTATTTTATTGAAAGAAAGTTTTTTGATCTGACATAGTCAACCCAAAGTGGAAAAAATAAAGTTGCCAAGATAAAAGCCAGAACCGGAAAAGAAATAGTTATGAGGATGCTCAACACTTCAGGAATGATCCCTTGTTGAAATTGTAGAATGAGTTGTGGGAGATGATCTCCAAATCTGATCATATACCTATATAGTATATCAGATGTTTACTATGCTGTAACGCTTTGTCCTATAGCGATATACTTACCTTCCTTATCTTTTTTAAAATATTTGTGGTTTTGGAGATTGACCATGATAGTATTTTCTTTTACATAACGTTCCTTCAAAACTTTATCCACGATTTCTTCTTTTGTAAGTGGCCCGTTCTTTTCTAGGATTTTCTTTATAACATCTTTTACAACACCAGACATATATCCCCATTCTGTAAGTGCATAGAGACCACGACCAACTAGTACAAAACGCGGATCTTTGATAAGTTCATTGTGAGTTGTAGCTACATGAGCTTTCTTTTTGAAAACCTGACTGATCTGTTTTGCTACTTCTCTAAAGTGAATAGGTGAACCATGTTTTCTGATAACTAAAAAAGCATAATCTCTCATACCTTTTGTCCTAATATTTGGTGAGTGAGATACACCCCATTCTCCTATAGCGTTTTTTCCAACTTTTTTTGAAATAGAAAGCCAACGTCTTACGATCTCTTGATTCTTATATTTTTCAGAAACATCTTCTAGATGTTCCAAAAACTTATTTACCATTTCTGATTCTGGTAGAAGATCCTGGTTAGTAAGGCCTACATAAAGCTTTTTTAGAGAATCCTCAACTTGCTTTGAAAGTTCTTCATTTACATGCCATCGGTGATTGAACTCTTCATCTTCCTTTCTTCTTTTAAAACCTTCTCCAACTACTAGCAAAAAGTTTATGTGATTTTGGAGGGATTTGTCTTTTGAAATATGTCCGAGGAAATCATCTTCAACAACTATACCACCCAGAGAATGTATGAGAGTTTCAAGTTCTGTAAATGTAGATTTTTCTGTTTTATAAATATCTGATTTTCTTATATTTGTAAGAGCGTAGTTTTCTATCTGTCTGACTCTTTCACGAGTAATATCATAGAGTTTTCCAATAGAATCGAGAGTCATCTTTTGAGTATTTTTACCTAGACCATAACGACTACTGAGAACGTCGCGAGCTCTGTCAGGAAGTGCTCCCAGGAGATGCTTGGTGGACTGCTTTGGCTTAAATGTTATTGATTTCATATGTATGTTTTATCACCTTATTGAATATAAGTCAACTATTTGGTGTATTGATGTTTTTAGATAACAATGTTGATAAGTTTTCCCTTCACTATTATGATTTTTTTGGGCTCTTTACCTTCAAACCATTTTACTATCTCTGGTTTATCAAATACAATTTTTTTTATATGTTCATCTGAAGCGTTTGAATCTGTTTCAAAATCTCCACGAATCTTCCCATTAACCTGAATCACTATACGCATTGTCTTTTCAACTATTTTTTCTGGATCAAAAACTGGCCAAGGAGCGATATGAATGGATCCTTTCATTCCTATTTCTAACCATAACTCCTCTGTCATATGTGGAGCAAAGGGGGAAAGAAGTTTCAGGAAAGTTTTGTATGATTCTTTTGAAATAGTTTTTTCTTTTTCGATTTCATTTAGAGCGATCATCATTGCACTTATGGCTGTGTTAAATTTCATTTCTTCTATATCATCTGAAACTTTTTTGATAGTTTTATGAATGAGGATATCTTCGCTCCACTCAGACATCAGGTCAGTCTCGAAAGATGCAGGTTCTCTACGCCCTGCGGAACTCGCTACGCTAGCGCTCCGCTCAGACAGTCCTCGGGCTCGAGAATCTGCATCTTTCTCGACTTCCATGTCCTTTCCGACCTTCTCCTGCAACTTCCAGACTCTTTCTAGAAATCTTCTAGAACCAGCTATGTTGTTTGTATCCCAAGCGATAGCTTGGTCAAATGGTCCCATAAACATCTCATAAATGCGCAAAGCATCTGCACCCACAATTTTAATAATACTATCTGGATTTATGACGTTACCTTTTGACTTGGACATTTTCTCCCCTCCTTCTGCAAGAATCAAGCCATGAGATGTCCTTTTTTGATAGGGTTCCTTTGTAGGTACCAACCCCTCATCAAAGAGGAATTTGTGCCAAAAACGCGAATATAGGAGGTGCAGAGTGGTATGTTCCATCCCTCCGTTATACCAGTCAACTGGAGTCCAGTACTTGAGTTTTTTGATATCGGCAAAACGTTTGCTATTTTTTGGATCGGTATAACGTAGATAGTACCAGCTAGAACCAGCCCAGTTTGGCATGGTATCTGTTTCTCTTTTGGCCTTACCTTTGCATGTTGGGCATTTTGTATTTACCCATTTTGAAATAGAAGCTAGTGGAGATTCTCCTGTTTCTGTTGGTTGGTAGTTTTTGACCATCGGAAGTTTGATGGGCAGTTCTTTTTCAGGCACCGGAACTATTCCACATTTTTCACAATGCACCACAGGTATCGGTTCTCCCCAGTATCTTTGACGAGAAAAGATCCAGTCGCGGAGTTTGTATTTTGTTACCCATTTTCCACCAGCAAATTCGGTGATTTCTTTTTTGATTGATTGTGAATTTTTACCATCGAACTGTTTGGAGTTGATTACAATTCCATCTTCGATAACCGTATCGTCTCCAGTTTGTAAACGATACATCCATATATCGAGCTCTCCGCATTGCATAGTGTCAGGTCTAATATCTTTTACATCTAGCCAAACAAGTTCGTGTTTTTCTTTTTCTTCATCTGAAACAGGATTCATTTCATTTCCAGAAAGTTCAAAGTGGACTACATCAAAATAGGCGACACGATTTTCATCTTTATGTGTAGCAAAAAATTCACTTTTTACAGTTCCACCAAGTGTGCGGATATATTTTATATTTTTATAGCCAGTTTCTTCCAACACTTCCCTTTTAGCCGCTTCTACGACACTTTCTCCTTCTTCTATTCCACCAACAACAAATGTTGTCCATGGTTGTTTTTTCCATTTTAGACAAAGAATCTTTTTTGTTTTTGGATTAGTGATAATGGCTTGGATCGCTTTTCTTTCTACTATCTTTTTTCCAGAAACGTGTGGATTTGTTTTATCTATCCTTACAGGCATCACTACATCTTTTATCGGCAAATTGTATTTCTTTGCAAATTCAAAATCTCTCTCATCATGCGCCGGCACAGCCATAACAGCTCCAGTTCCGTAGTCTGCGAGAACGTAGTCAGCGATCCAGACGGGTATTTCTTCTTTTGTAGCAGGGTTGACGGCTTTGACCCCTTTTAGTTCTATTCCAGTTTTTTCTTTGCTTGTATCGGTACGTTCGATTTCAGTCTTGTTTTTTGTTTTACTAATATATTCTTCTACTTCTTTTTTATTATCTACATTAGATAAAGCAGTATTTATATATGAATGTTCTGGGGATAGCAACATATATGTAACACCAAAAAGCGTATCTGGTCGAGTGGTAAAGACTGAAATTTCTTTGGTTTCTTGTCCTTGCTTCTGTTCTTTTTTAAAAACAATTTTAAATGGAATCTCCGCCCCCTCACTCTTTCCTATCCAGTTTCTTTGTTGAATCTTTATTCTTTCGAGAAAATCTACATCGTCTAGATCCTTGTCTAGTCTCTCTGCATATTTTGTAATAGCAAGCATCCATTGTTCTTTTTCTTTTTTTACAACAGGAGTACCACAACGTTCACAGCAACCATTGACTACTTCTTCATTTGCGAGCCCTATAAGATCTTTTGGACACCAGTTAATAGCCATTTTCTTTTTGTAAGCTAGACCTTTTTTTAAAAATTGTAAGAAAATCCACTGAGTCCATTTATAATATTTTGGATCACTGGTATTTATTTCTCGAGTCCAGTCAAAAGAAAAACCTAGAGCTTTGAGCTGACGACGAAATGTATCGGAGTTTTTCTTTGTCACTATCGCGGGTTCTATACCAGTTTTTATTGCATAGTTTTCCGTTGGAAGTCCGAAAGCATCCCAACCTATAGGATATAGAACATTGAAACCTTCAGCCCGACGTTTGTGAGAGATGATGTCCATAGCGGTATTGCTTCGGATATGACCTACATGTAGCCCTTCAGCATTTGGAAATGGAAATTCTATAAGGGCATAAAATTTCTTTTTCTTTGGATCGTCTTTGGCTTTAAATATCTTTTTCGATTCCCAGTATTTCTGCCATTTCTTTTCTATTTTTGTATGGTCGTATGAGTTCATTGTGATGAGTATAATACAATAGAATTAAGGGGTAATATGTGCTTGGATTATGATGCTGGAGGATACGGGTATGGATATCTTTCATGACCACCGTCTGGTGCTGGAGGTGGTGATGGTGTGGGTGTAGGGGCTGGAGAATTATCCTTTGGTGAAACGGGGGCTTTTTGTGAAAAACTTTTACTAACAGTTCCTCCAGTATTTTGATCAGCGCCTACAGGATCCACTTTGTTTTCCAGTGTTGCATATACTTGGTATGACTTATTATATTTTTCAACATCAGCTGGTGTGTCACAACTTCTATCAGCATTACAATCCTCATATTGCTGTGCTACTGGAGTAATATAATTATATCCTATAGGATATAAGGACGTTGTTGAACATGAAGGACAAGGATCATTTGGTATATCAGCGATGTACGGCTTCAAATCTTCTTTGAATTTTTGCCATGGAGTAGATGTAATATTGCCACTATACTGAACTGGGGTATCCGAAGTCGATATAACAAAACACTGTTTCGAAGCTTTATCATAAGACGGTTTTGCTGTTGTAGCTTTGCATGATCCTTCAAGGTCGGGACTTTTCCCCTTATCCTCTATATATAGTTTAATTGCAGTATCGATTTGTGCTACTTGCAGAGTTCTTGCACCGTCTCGTCCCTTTGCTCTAGCGATATTTATACTTGCCATGACTATACTTGAAAAAGTAGATACTATGGAAATAACAACAAGTATCTCAATCAGGGTAAATCCTTTTTTCATAATTTTATTATTATAGCACATAATACTAAAGAGTATGTAGTGTATTTCAAGGCGCTAATTTTATAGCACCAAAAAACCCTATATTCTAGGGCACTTTTAGCAAATTATTGCTAATTTGATTTATAAAATTTTTCCTAAATTATTTTACTCTTTTATATCTTTGCCCACCCCTACTCCCTTTCGTATTCCTCCACACGTGGTTGGACTGTCTCCATAAGTTTCTGCTTTGGACTTCCTACAAATCCTGTTCCAGCTGGGATGAGGCGCCCAATGATGACGTTTTCCATAAGACCTACTAGATCATCTTCACTTCCTCTGATAGCACTATTTATAAGCACTCTAGTAGTGTGTTGGAAAGATGCCGCTGAAAGGAAACTTTTTCGAGAAAGAGAAACGTCGGCAATACCCATAACTACTTGTTCTGCTTTTGCTATCTCTTTGCCAGCTTCTTTTGCTTTGATATTTTCATCAATAAGCTGAGTATCATCGATGATCATTCCTTCAGTTAAGTTTGTCTCGCCTCCAGAAGTTACGCGTCTTCGAGAGAACATTTGCTTTACGATAATCTCGATATGCTTTCGAGCTACAGTTTCTCCTTGAAGTTCGTAGATTTTTCCAACTTCTCCGATCACATAGTCTTTTGCTCGTTCTGGACCACAGTTATCAAAAACTTCATCTATATCTGCAGAACCATCTGTCAGTAGATCTCCCTTTTTAACCTTGTCTCCAACCTTAACAAGAGGAATTCTCTTGTAATTGAAAACGTATTCGATCTCGTTTATAGCTTTCTTACCTTTTGCTCGATCTTCTAGTTCTGGAATTATTTTTATATATTTTTCTTTTGTTAGATCTTTTATTTCAGAAACTACACCATCTACAGTCGATACAATTGCAGGATTTTTTGGTCGTCTTTTTTCAAAGATTTCTTCAACACGAGGAAGACCTTGAGTGATGTCTCCACCAATAGAGGCAGTACCTCCAGCGTGAAATGTTCGCATTGTTAGCTGAGTTCCAGGTTCACCGATAGCTTGTCCGGCAACAGTTCCTACTGCCTCCCCAAGCTCTACGAGCTTGTTTCTTCCAAGATCGACTCCATAACACTGTGCACAAACACCTCTGACACTTTTACATGACAGTGGAGAACGAACTTTTACACTTGAAACTTCCTCTTCTTCTACTTTAGTTGCATCCTGCTTTGTCAAAAGATGTCCTTTTTTAAATAACACTTTTCCATTTTTATCTACGATATCTTCGGCGATGACTCGTCCTCTGATATTTTTTGATATAGATATACTTATACCAGAATTTGATTGTTTCTTTATAACGATAGAATCTTTTGTTCCACAATCATCTTCATTTATCATAACATCTTGAGCAACTACGAAAAGTTTTCGAGTTAGGTATCCAGCTTTTGCAGTGTTGAGAGCTGTGTCTGTAAGCCCTTTTCTAGAACCGTGAGTAGTGATGAAATACTCGATAGGAGTTAGTCCCTCTTTTGAACATGAGAGAATCGGAAATTCGATAGTTTCTCCAGAAGCAGATGAGATAAGTCCTTTCATGCCAACCATCTGAGTAATCTGTGAGAGAGATCCTCGAGCTCCAGAAGTGATCATATCAAAGACAGATCCCATCTTATCTAATGCACTAGGAATTATTTTTTCAATATCATTTTTTGCTTTGTGCCATATCTCAACATTTTTTCTGAGTCTTTCTTCTTCTGTCAAAAGTCCATCGCTAAACTGACTCATAACTGTTTCTGAAAGAACTTTTGATTTTGAAATAATATCAGTCTTACCAATTGGAACCATAACATCATCAATTCCCCATGTTGTTCCAGAATATGTAGCGTATTTGAATCCAAAAGACTTTATCTTGTCCAAGATTACTGGAATAGCATCTGTACCTTTTGTGTTGATATTATCGTCAATAATAGCTGCAAGCTTCTTTCTATCAATCTCTTGGTTAACAAATGGATAATCAACAGGTAGAACTTCATTAAATAAAATTCTTCCGACAGTTGTTTCAAATATTTTTCCTTCATATTGTGATAGTTTTTGACTATCATCTGGAAGAACTTTGATCTTTGCTCGGTAAGAAACATCATCAAAGTCTCGTGCAGTAATAGCTGCGCTTGGACTTTCAAATATTTTTCCTTCACCTTTTTCACCTGCGACAGTTTTTGTAATCCAGAAACATCCGAGAACGATATCGAGCTTGTCCACAGAAACCACAATGTTTCCGCTACCAGGCTTCAAAATATTTTTGTTTGATGCCATGATCTCTTTTGCTTCGAGCTGAGCTTCATCTCCAAGTGGAACATGAACCGCCATCTGGTCTCCGTCAAAGTCCGCGTTGAAAGCTGTACACACTAGAGGGTGAACTTGAATGGCATTTCCTTCTATCAAAACTGGACGAAAAGCCTGTATACCAAGTCTGTGAAGAGTCGGTGCTCTGTTTAGGAGAACATATTTACCTTGAATCACTTCTTCGAGAATTTCCCAAACTTCCTTTGATCCATCATCGATAAGTCTTCCTGCTCCACGAATATTGTAAGCAAGTTCTCTTTTAAGAAGACCCGAAATAACAAATGGTTTAAAAAGTTCTAGAGCCATGTGTTTTGGAAGTCCGCATTGGTCGAGAGAAAGTTCTGGACCTACAACGATCACTGAACGCCCAGAGTAGTCTACACGTTTTCCTAGGAGATTTTGTCGGAAGAGTCCCCTCTTACTTTTTAGATTATCAGAAAGAGACTTGAGGGCTCTCTTTTGTGCCTGAGCTGCGGCTGCGCCTGTAGCACTTCCATGACGGATAGAATTGTCGATCAAAGCATCTACAGCTTCTTGAAGAATTCTTTTTTCATTTCTAAGGATAACATCTGGAGCTTCTATTTCCTTTAGTTTCAATAGACGATTGTTACGATTGATCACTCGACGATAAAGATCGTTGATATCTGATGTTGCATATCTTCCTCCATCGAGAGCCACCATCGGACGAAGTGCTGGTGGAATAACAGGAATACGAGTAAGGAACATCCATTCTGGACGACTACCAGACTTTATCATAGCTCTGACAAGAGATAAGCGCTTCACAAGCTTTTCTTTCTCAAGAGTACTTGCTGTATCTATGAGCTTTTCTATCTCTTCTTTGAGCTTCTTCATATCGGTCTTTTTTAGTATTTCAAATATAGCTTCAGCTCCGATTCCCGCTTCAAAAAGGGCTCCATATTTTACGGAATATTTGTGGAACTGAACTTCATCCATGACAAATCCAGGATCTAGGCTTTCTATCTCCTTTCGAGCATTGATGACGAGCTCTTTAAGAGCCTCCTTGGTCTTGTCATCTTGAGCAGCTTTGACTTTTGTCTTGTATTCGCTATCGAGTTCTTTTAGGAATTTTTGCTTTTCTACATCATGAACTTTGGTCACTATATATCCTGCAAAATAGACAACCTTTTCTAGATCTCCTGTAGACATTCCCATAAGTAGTCCGATACGTGATGGCATAGATCGTAGAAACCAGATGTGGGCAACTGGCGTTGCAAGCTCTATGTGTCCCATTCTCTCTCTTCGAACTATAGATCGTGTGATCTCGACTCCACATTTTTCACAAACTATTCCCTTGTATCTTATTCCTCGATATTTTCCACAGTAACATTCATAGTCCTTGTCTGGTCCAAATATTTTTTCATCAAAAAGTCCGTTCTTCTCAGATCTCTGAGTTCTGTAGTTGATGGTTTCTGGTTTAGTGATTTCTCCAAATGACCACTCGAGGATTTTTTCTGGAGAAGCCACTCCGAGCTTTACGGCATCAAAATCGACAGGTTCAATATGTTTTGGTTTGTTTGTTTGCATATATTTTTTGTTAGTGATTTTGGTTAGGGGGTAATTTTGATACTTGATAATATTTGGTTAAACATCTCCATGGCTTTCTCTCTAGAAATAGCTCCGGGAACTGCCAGAACTTTATCTCTTACCTCTTTGGAAACGACTTGAGAGAAGATAGCTATTTCCTCTTTTGTTACGATGAGTGTTCTGTTGCCACTGATCGGGAAATAAAACTTTGTTTCTCCACAACCTTCAGCTCCCATGTAGGCAAATTCTCCTTTCATCTCACCTGCCTGGTAGTTTCCATCTACATATGGAGGTTTGGATTCTCCAGAAACAATTTCAAAAGTAAAGTTAAAATCATTTAGAGTCTGTGAAATTGGACCATCACCTTTCATATCACATCCTCCATCTGTGTTTTCAAAAGGAATGGTGTGTAGAAGGTTTATTTTGTTTCCAGATTCTTTTAGGGTGAGAGTTTCTGGATAGTTGAAACTTATTTTGGTTTTTGAACTAGAGTAAGTTTTTATATTTGAAGTGGTTGTTGAGACTTGCTCTACAGGAATTACCACATCTTTACCCACAGGCGCCACCACCTTCTTCCCCGCTACTAGATATAAAGCCCCTCCTATTATTATAAGAATAACGAGAATAATTACTTTTGAAACTACTGATTTTGTGTTTGGGTTCATATAGTTTTTAATTTACTCCTCCACTTCCCTATCCCCCTTCTTGATAAGTTCGACATCGAGCGCTAGTCCTCGTAGAGATTTTAAGAGAACATTAAATGAAGCTGGCAAGTTTGGTTGCTTTAGTCTTTCACCCTTTACAATAGAGTCAAAAGCTTGAGAACGTCCTTGGATATCGTCAGACTTGATAGTTAGAATTTCTCGCAGAGTATACGCCGCTCCGTGACCTAGAAGTGCCCAGACTTCCATTTCTCCAAATCTCTGTCCTCCACCTTGTGCCTTTCCTCCTAGAGGTTGCTGAGTGATAAGGGAGTAAGGACCAATAGATCTCATGTGGATCTTGTCTTCCACCATATGGTGAAGTTTCAAGATATACATGTAACCCACAGCGATAGGCTGGTCAAAGTGCTCTCCAGTGCGTCCATCGCGAAGTCTCATCTTTCCATTAGCTTGAAATCCAGCTTTAATAAGTTCTTCTTTTATTTCCACATCAGTTGCTCCAGCAAAAGGAGGAACTATGGCCTGATAACCTAGAGTGTGAGCAGCAAGGCCTAAGTGAAGCTCAAGTATCTGTCCCAAGTTCATACGAGATGGCACTCCAAGTGGAGTAAGGATGACATCCACAGGACGTCCATCTTCCATGTATGGCATTTCTTCTTCTGGAAGAATCTTTGAAATAACTCCCTTGTTTCCGTGACGTCCAGCGAGCTTGTCTCCTACAGAGACATTTCGAAGCTCTGCTACTTCGATATATATTTTCTTTATAATTCCACTTTCGAGCTTGTCTCCCTTTTCTCTTGAAAAGATTTTTACAGAAATGATACGTCCTCTCTTTCCTCCTTCCATTCTCTTTGAAGTATCTTTTACATCTCGAGCTTTTTCACCAAAGATAGATCGTAGAAGTCTCTCTTCTGGAGTCAGCTGAGTTTCTCCCTTTGGAGAAATCTTTCCGACGAGGATATCTCCAGGACGAACCTCTGCACCAACTCGCACTATACCGTCTTCTGCTAGATTTTTTAGTTTTGCTTCACCCACATTTGGAATATCACAAGTAGTGACTTCGGGACCAAGCTTTGTATCACGAACATTTACAACAAACTCTTCTATATGAATTGAGCTAAATTTGCTATCCTTTACAACTCTTTCAGAAAGGATAATAGCATCTTCGTAGTTATTTCCAGACCATGACATAAAGGCAACGAGCATGTTTTGTCCAAGCGCGATCTCACCACCATCAGATGTGGATGTATCTACTAGAACATCCCCCTTCTTTACCTTATCTCCAAGATTGACGATAGGTCTCTGGTGAAAAGCTGTAAAACCATTTGTCCGAGAAAAATGAACAAGGTTGTATTCGTGTTTCTTTCCACTTTTCTTTCCTTCTAGAACCACTTTCTTTGAATCGATAGCTGTAATCTCTCCATCTTCAGGGGCACAAACTATACGTCCAGTATCTATAACTGCTTTCTTTTCTATACCCGTTGCAACCAGTGGAGCTTCTGGTATAAGACATGGTGTTGCCTGCTTTTGCATGTTTGAACCCATGAGTGCTCGGTTGGCATCATCATGATTTAGAAATGGAATAAGGGAAGTTGCAATAGAAAAAGCTTGATTTGTAGAGACATCTATATAGTCAACATCATTTTTCTTTGCTAGACCCGGTTTACCGCTTATACGGACTTCGACTTCGTCTTCTGTGATAGTCCCATATTTGTCATAAGGGATAGCGGCGTGAGCGATACGATGAGTCTCTTCTTCAAAAGCATTCATATAGACAATCTCGCTTGTGATCTTTCCATTTTTTACTTTGGCATAAGGAGTTTCAATCATTCCAAAATCATTGATTCTGGCATAAGTAGAAAGATGAAGCACAAGACCGATGTTTGGACCTTCAGGTGTGTGTATCGGACAAAGGCGACCATAGTGAGATGGGTGCACGTCTCGCACTTCAAAACCAGCTCGCTCTCGTGTAAGTCCTCCTGGACCAAGGGCGGTAAGGATTCTCAAATGTTCGATCTCTCCGAGAGTATTTTCCTGAAGCATGAACTGTGAGAGTTGATTTGTAGTATAGAACTCCTTTATACGAGCTTGTAGTGGTCGTGGAAAAACAAAATTTACAGGAAGAGTGATGTCTGGCTCAATAGTAGACATCTTATCCTGAATATTTCTTTTCATCTGAGTCATACCAACACGGATCTTTTGCTGAAGAAGTTCTCCCACATAACGCACACGACGGCTACCGAGGTGGTCTATATCGTCTTCTACTGCATCTAGTGTATTGTTCAAAAGAATAATGTTGGCAATGATAGTTGCTATATCATCTACATTGACAGTTTTTCGAGCAAGATCAGCTTCTTCCATAGATTTTCCAAATCTCTTGTTAAATCGGAAACGTCCTACAGGAGAAAGATCATATCGATCTGGATTAAAGATATTTCCTATAAATTCCCGAGCATTATCTGCTGTAGCTAGGTCTCCATCTCTTAATCTTTTGTGTATCTCTATATATGACTCGTCTGTAGTCTTGGCATGATCTTTTGCAAGTGTGGCTTCTATAGATTTCTTTGCAAGTTCATTATCCTTAAATAAAGCCAAGATATCTTTATTTTCTGAAGCTCCCAATACGCGTAGTAGTGAAGTTATAGGAAATTTTCTCTTTCTATCTATACGAGTATAGATACAACCATCTGCATCACTTTCTATCTCCATCCAAACACCTCTTGCTGGAATGATCTTTGCTCCAAAGTAGTTTTTCCCCTTTACTTCATTTAATGTAAAAAATATACCGAAAGATCTAGCGAGCTGTGGAGCAATAACTCTTTCTATACCATTTATGATAAATGTTCCATGATCTGTCATCAAAGGAAAATCGGCAAGAAACATTTCTTGTTCTTTTGTAGCGTCTAGGAGTTTGTTGTTTAACTTTACCTTTACTTTTATTTGACCTTCATATGAGAGCTTGTTTACCTTTGCATAGTGTTCGTCATACTTTGGTCTAGACAATTCAAAACTAGTAAATGACAATTCAAACTTTTTTCCTGCATAATCTTTGATCGGAGAAAATTCTTTCAAAATTTCACCAATACCATTTTCTATAAGCCAATTGAAGGAATTGATCTGTGATTCCACAAGGTTTGGCATGACAGCCAGAGATTCCTTGAAACGACTGAAGTATTTTTTCGTGATTTGCATGTTTTATTATTAAAATTAATAACACTTGCTACATATACTCAAAGACATAAAATAGCGCTTGTCAATAGCGTTTATTCACTGAAAATGCCTAGGGAGTAATGAGTAGCAAGAGAGGATTCAAAAAGGTTAGAAAACGAGCCTTATAATCCTTCACATTCGGGCGTAACACAATCTTGCGAAGTTGATGCAAAGACTATCAGATCGGGAAAATAAGTCAAGTGAAATCGTACTTTTCTAGCTTCTTGCTTCGTGGTTTTAAAATACGAGTATGTTCATTTAGTATATCTGTATGCTTATTGAGAGTGACATAGATAGTTGCCATATGTCCTTTCATAATACTAAGGTCAGATTGGATTTTTTTCTGACCTTCAGCAAGCTCTGTAACTTGGACTGCAACGCTTGCAATTTGTTCTTGATGGCTATCTAGCTTCTCATAGAGTTTGTCTTCAAACTTTTTAAAATCACTCTTAAACTCACTAAAATACTTTGGTTCTGTATCTATCATATTTATTTTTATATTAACTTTTAATACCGTCTACAAAACTTGCATTAGAATAAAATACGCTGGTACTTCGTAACTGTATTATATAATTTTGTTTCATTAGTCTGCAATATAAAAACGTCCAAAAATACTACTGAGCCATATTTACCCCATTATTGTCCACTTTTATAGAAATATCTCTATATTTTATTGAACTTATTCCTTTATCATCTTTTTCAATATCCATTTTTACAACAAGGCCTGTCATGGTTTCTTCACTAAAGTATTGGTCAAAAGCAAAATTTCCAAGTGAATAATAAATCTTTTTACCTTTATATTCTTCTATGTCAGCTATGATATGTGGATGTGTACCTATAACAGCATCTGCTCCAAGATCAATAAATTTATATGCCCATTCTTGCATCTTTTTTGTAGGTTCTTTTTTGTATTCTATTCCCCAATGAGGATTGACCACTAAAATATCGACTTGAGGTCGTAGTGTCTCTATTTCAGAAAATATCTTGTCGAAATTTGTATAATAGAATTCATGAAATCCCACAAAACCTATACTGATGCCATTTTTTGCAGTGATGACGCTTAGCTCCTCTTTGTTAAATGGATCACCGTAGTAAAACATGCCAGCATTTCTTATATAATCGTGAGTCATATTTAGACCTTCCCTGCCAAAGTTGTAGGTATGGTTGTTAGCAAGACCTAGAATATCGAACCCTAGCTCCTCAAGTTTTGGAGCGTGTTTTGGATCAAAAGTAAAAATGAGTTCCTTACTAAAATAATTTAAAGTTATGGATTTAAATGTCGTAAATGGTCCCTCAAGATTTCCCACAGCTATATCGGCTTTTGAAATGAGATCTTTAACTCCTCCAAAAAAATTTTCGAATCCTAGCTTATCTATTCTTCTAGACACGTTTCTGTCGAGCATGATATCTCCTACTATCACGACTGAGAGTTTTTGGTTTGTTTTTACAGAAACAAAAGGTGAAGAGAAGTTTGATTCTGAAGGGACTCTAGAACCATATACAAACATTCCTCCTACAACTACGAGTAGGAGAGTTATTAAAATCTTATTTTTTAAATTTGTTCCGCTGTTCATCTTTCCAAATGTCTATCTGCTTATGATTCCCCGAAAGAAGCACTTTTGGCACCTTATACTTTTTACCCTTATATTCTACTACGTCTGGGCGAGTATAGACATCTGGGGACGCACTGCGAGACTCTTCTAGAGAGTTTATATCTCCTAGAACTCCACTTACCTGTCGAGAAATGCTGTCGATCATAACCATAGCAGGAAGTTCACCACCAGTGAGGACAAAAGGTCCAACAGATATCTCTTCTACTTTAAAAGCTTTTTTGACTCTAGCATCTATCCCTTCATATCTTCCACATACAAAAATAATATCGGAATATTTTTTTGCCACAGTTTTTGCATAAAGAGTATCAAACTGTTTCCCAGATGGAGTGAACCAAATTATTTTTGTCGTATTATTTTTTTTATTCTTTTCTGTTTTTTTCCCAATAGCTTTTGACAGAGCTTTTTCAATAGCTTTTATAACTGGCAGTGCTTCTATAACCATTCCTGGTCCACCTCCATATGGCTTATCATCTACCCTCCTGTCGGCATAGCTTGTACCCTTTGTAAAATCGCGAGGATTGTAAAACTTCACCTTTATCTTTCTATCTTCTATAGCCCGCTTCAAAATAGACTCATTGAGGTATGAGGTAAAGGCATCGGGAAATAGGGTGATGATATGAAAAATCATTAAGTCAGACTAACATTAATCTGTCAAAATGTATAGGTATAGAAGTAGATAGAAGCTAGATCTTCAAATCCGCCATGGCTTCATCTACTGTTTTTGAAGCTTTTTCTACTGGCTTTATACCTCCCTCTGGCTCATTGATCTTGAGGTTGACTCTAGAATTATTTTTCATTCCTACTACTCGTAAAAGGGTTCGTATGGCCTTTGCAGTGTTTCCAGATCGGCCTATGACTTTTCCCATGTCCGCTGCGTGGACTTCGAGAGTCATGAGAACTCCCATCTCATCGACAGTGCGATTTATCTTTATATCATTTGGATTATCAACCAAAGCTTTGACAACGTATTCTAAAAATTGCTGATCTTGATTCATATTTTCTTTCATTAAGTAATAGTAATAACGGCGTACAGGATAATTATAACCTTGATATGGAGAGAGTCAAAGTTATTTATGCACAGTTTGAAACTAAGCTACTGGAGCTGGGGTCGCTTCCGAGACTGTAGCAGTTTCAACTTTCTTTACTTCTACTGCCTTTCCCTCTTCTACCGGTTTTGCTATAGGCTTTTTCTTTGGAAGAGCATTGATCTTTTTTCCAGAAATAACTTTCTTTGAAACTAGAAAATTGTGAACTGTATCAGATAGTTTTGCACCTTTGCTTATCCAGTACTTTATATCTTCCACCTTGAACTGCTCTATCTTGTTGTCCAAACGAGAATCATAAGAACCAAGCACCTTTAGGTACTTGCCAGATTTTGGGCCATTTTTTGAATCAGTCAAAACCAAGCGAAAACTCGGTTCGTGTTTTCTTCCTACTCGTTGTAATCTTATCATTAACATGTGATAGGCATGGTACCAGACCTTTTAAAAAAAGGCAATATAGAGTATAGTTATCAAGTGAAAAACAGACATATTATAGGGAAAATCACTACTATTAGAAAAGGTATGGGTTTTGTAGGTGATCCTACAGACGAGGAAAACGATATCGTTATAGATGGAGACAAACTCAACTTTGCCCTAAATGGTGACGAGGTAGATGTTGTTGTTGTAGATGAAAAAGAAAAAAAGGGAGAAGTTTCCCATGTTATTTCCCGCTCTCGGGAAAGCTTTGTAGGAACAGTAGAGGTTCGCGATGGAAAATACGGAGTAATTCCTGATGATAGAAAAATGTATGTCGATGTCATGCTCCTAGGAGATGAAGCGGGTAAAGTAGGTACCGGAGACAAAGTACAGTTCAAGATTTCAAAGTGGACGGATGCAAATAAAAATCCAGAAGGATCAATCATCAAAGTTATAGGAAAAAAAGGAAACAATGATGTTGAAATGGAATCTATAGTTCTTGAAAAAGGATTTGAGACCAGCTTCCCTGCCGAAGTAGAAAAAGAAGCCGACAAAATAGAAGAAGATAAAGAGAACGATATAAAAAATGAAATCCCTAAGAGGAAAGATTTTAGAAAAACTCTGACAGTAACTATTGACCCTTTTGATGCAAAGGATTTTGATGATGCTATTTCATTTAAAGATCTAGGAAATCAGACATATGAAATAGGGGTGCATATAGCCGATGTTTCTCACTATGTTGTAGAGGGTACAGCTCTAGACAGAGAGGCCTTGAAGCGAGGTACTTCTATATATCTAGTCGACCGAACCATTCCCATGCTTCCCGAAGTGCTTTCAAACGATGTCTGTAGTCTCAACCCTCATGAAGACAAGCTCTCTTTCTCAGCTGTTTTTGTTATAAATACGCAAGGTAAAGTTTTAGAAAGATGGTTTGGTAAAACAATTATAAATTCCGATCATCGTTTTACATACGAAGATGCCCAAGAAACTCTGGACAGTAAGTCTGGCAAATATTTTAATGAACTAGATACCTTAAACAGAATTGCAAAAATTCTCCAAAAAGAAAAGTTCGACAATGGAGCTATCGAGTTTGAACAAGAAGAAATCAAATTTAAATTAGACGAAAATGGTAAGCCGATAGGCGTTTACAAAAAAGAACGTTTGGACACTCACAAGCTTGTCGAAGAGTACATGCTTCTAGCCAACCGTGAAGTTGCAAAGTATATTCATGGATCAATAGGAAAAAAAGGTAAAGTAGATACGGGTTCAATATACCGCGTACACGACCTTCCTGACAAAGAAAGAATGCAAGATCTCTCAATCTTTGTAAAAGCTCTGGGATACAATCTAAAGACCAAAAGTGGCGAGGTCACTGCACACGAGATAAAAAGTCTTCTAAAGCAGATTGCTGGCACTCCTCACGAAACTCTCATAAGTACAGCAGTTATCCGTTCGATGCAAAAGGCTATTTATTCTACAAAAAACATGGGGCACTTTGGTCTGGCTTTTGACTTCTATACCCACTTTACCTCTCCTATTCGTAGATATCCAGATCTTCTCATTCAACGTATTTTACAAAGACATCTTCACAATGAACCTTTCAAAGAGACAGAGATCAATCATTTCCAAAAGATCGCTGAGCAGTCTACAGAAAGAGAGATCAACGCTTCTGGTGCAGAACGTGAATCAAAGAAACTAAAACAGGTTGAGTATATGTCGGATAAAGTTGGTCAGACTTTCCAAGGTACTATCTCTGGTGTTACAGAATGGGGTCTATATGTAGAAGAAAAAGAAACCAAATCTGAAGGAATGATCAAGATTCGCGATCTTGGTGATGTTTTAGGTGACTTTTTTGAATTCAATAAAAAGACTTATTCTATGGTTGGTCAAAAAACAAAGAAAAAGTTTACTCTCGGAGATACTATCACTTTCAAAGTCATGGCAGCAGATCTCGACAAAAAGACCTTGGATTTTGGAGTGGTGGTTTAGGGGGGTAAATCGTCTATACTATGAGAGTCATTAGAAAACGCCAACCTGTGTGGCGTTTTCCTTTACCTAAAAGTAGAATAGCAAAACCCAGACCGAATTGTCTGGGTTGAAGTTATACGCATATCTTCAAGAGCGTTTGTTTAAAAGAACAATTTTCTAACTCTATGAATCTTCGACTTTAGTCGTTGGCTCAATGAAGTCGAGGAGGTTTTTGAAGTCTCCACGATTTTGAAAGTTTTAGACTTATGTCACGGTTGCTTCACCGAGTGGACAGACCACTATTCGAGTTTACTTGCGAGTTTTTTGACTGCCTTCTTCCAGAGCTTACTGTCGGATGCATGGGAGTGAACAGCCATCTGCCACAGATCTTCCCGTGTCTTGGCAAGAAGGTACGCTTTGACAAGCGCCTGTTCTCCAATGACCCCGCAAGGTGCGTAGCGATAAACCGTAAGAGCTTGGCGGCAGTTAGCGAGACTAAGTGCACGTAGTACAGCTTGTTCCTTGATAGCCGCAACGGCGATCCCAACTTTTTTCGGAATGCCTTTGTAGATAGCAAAGGCTTCATCAAAAGTTTTTGCTCCATCCAGTAAGACAGCAATGCGCTCTTTGAACGCGACCTTAACACTAAAGTCAAGGGTTGTCCATGTGACAATTTAACCCCATTCTCCCCCTACTTCGCCACCTTTACCGCTTCATCGAACTGTATTGAAAGTAGCTTTGACGCCCCATCTCCACCCATTGTAACTCCATATAGCACTCCCGCACGGGACATGGTCTCCCTATTGTGAGTGATGAGGATAAGCTGGGAATATTTTGAAAGATTACTGATCATCTCTCCGTATTTTCTAGAGTTGGCTTCATCAAGAGCGGCATCTGTTTCATCGAGAATGATAAATGGCGGAGGGTTGACCTGAGAAACGGCAAAGAGAAGAGCAATGGAAGTCAGGGCTCTCTCACCTCCTGAGAGCATCATTAACCCTCTGACTTTTTTTCGAGGAAGACTAATGTTGATCTCTATTCCCTCATCACCCTCTTCTTCATCCTCTTTTTGGAGCATGAGTTCTGCATCGTCTTCTGTTGGAAGATCTGTGTCGGAACGCTTTTTTCTTTTTTTCTCTCGTATGACTCCTAGAGATGCTGTTCCTCCACCAAACATCAAAGAAAAGAATTCCTGGAATTGCGCATTTATTTTCAAAATCCCCTCCTTGAACTCAACATCGATACGTGCATCGAGATCAGCAATGAGATTTGCTAGAGATTGTTTGGAATTTCCCAGATCAATAAGCTCACGTTCTAGAAAGGCATCTCTCTCCTCCACTTCTTTATATTCCTTCATGATCTCGCCACCATTTCCGGCTCCAGAATCTTCTATTCTTATTTTTATTTTTTCAATAGTCCTTGCTCTGTCAATCTGTTTTTCTCTAGATTCTGGATTTTTTGAAATCTCAAAATTTTGATACTCCATTATTTCTCTACCTACAATGGAGTAGGCTTCATCTATTTCCCTTTTTAGATTTACTTCATCTAGAAGTAGTCTATCTTCTCTAGTTTTGATTCCATTTAGCACTCCCCTGATCTCATTTTGTCGAGCTATGATACGAAAAACATTTTTCTCCGCATCTCTATCTGAATCTTTTTCGGTCTCGATTTTTGTCCTTAGATTTTGATAGCTCAGTGTAAAGTCTTGCTCTTCCGCTTCATATTTCCTCAACGACAGTTCGAGCTCTATCCTTCTATCTCTTAGAATAGAAATATCTCTTTCAGTTTCTGCCACTAGGGCTGAATCTTCTTTATTTTTATGAAGTGAAATAAAGCCAAAAAGCATCTGCTTTATCTCAGCAATAGTCTCTACAAGATCGATCTTTTTTACAACTTCTTCTACATCTCGAAGATAGATAGTTTTGAACTCATCTCTTGTTTGCTTTTCTTTTTCCTTTGAAATCACTCTCATACCAGCAGACATTTCTCCTTCTATTTTTCCAAGCTCACGCATCAGGGCATCTTTATCTCCCCTAATCTTTTGCAATGAACTCTCGAGGGCAATGAGTTCATCACTTTTTGCATCACGATTTTTTGAATTCTCCAGTATTTTTCTAGCATGAGCAATCTCTAGATCGAGCTCCCCTATTTCTCTTGTTAAAGGATTTTTTTCATCATTTATAAAGCTCTTTGAAATAGCTATGTAGTCTTCTTCTTTTTTAAAATATTCTTTGTAAAGTTCTCTCAATTCCCCTCGGAGTTCCTGAACTTTTTCTACTTTTTCTACCTGCTTTTTTAGAAATTTTAAATGAGGAGCAATCTCTCGACGAAGAGATTCTACTGATTTCATATTTTCTTCAGTTTTTGATAGTTTCCTTTGACTCTCTAATTTTTTATATTGATAAATTTTTAACCCCAAAGCATCTTCTATCATTTCTCTTCTTTCTTTTATATTGGCATTTAGAATCCTATCTGCCTCTCCTTGGGAGATGATGTGGTGCCCAGAAGCGCCTATATGTGCTCCAGAAAGAAGCTCTATTATATCCTTGAGTCTTACTGATGATCCATTTATAAAATATTCATTGCTACTGTCTCTATGTACAACCCTCTCTAGTGTTACTTCATCAAAATCAACATTGAGAACTCTCTTGCTATTGTCAAAAATCACTTTGACGCTAGCACGGTTAACCCTAGATCCTTCTCCTCCACCATTAAAAATAAGATCTTCACCTCTCTTTCCTCTCATACTTTTTATAGATTGTTCTCCTAGAACAAAACGGAAGCCCTCAGCTACATTACTTTTTCCTGAACCGTTGGGTCCGACAATTGCGGAAATTGGAGACGTGAAATTTAGCGTTGCTTTTTTTGCAAACGATTTGAAACCCGAGATCTCGAGAGCTTTGAGATACATGGCTACTATTTTAGCATATTTAAAAAAGAAAGAGTCTATGCTGGGACATAGACTGTTTCGCGAAAGGTTTTACTTTCCGTTTTCTTGAGCCAAAGCAAGGCACTTATAACAAGTTTCCTTGTGTTCTTCCAAATAACCACGTTTGATCGGTGCCCCACAAGGAGCTGGTTCGCAACAAGGTACTAGAAGTTGGATACTTGGATCATTGTGAGATGGATCCTCACAAATTGTTGGATCTCCGGGACGATCTCCAGGCATTATACTCGAAGGCCTTGGATATAATTTACTTATTGTTTCCGATAATTTACTCATAAGAACTTTCCTTTTGTTAAGTTTTAAAAAATTGTATCACACTAAGAGACTTTCTACCACCCCTTCACCTCTAGCGCTTTTTCTGCTGCTTTTTGTTCGGCTTCTTGTTTTGAAAGGCCATTTCCCAACGCTATCTGAGTGTCACCAATAAATACCCCAAGAGTGAACTGTTTGTTGTGATCTGGACCTACTTCTTTTAAAGTCTTATATGATGGAGTAAGACCTGTTTCTTCCTGAGCTTTTTCTTGGAAACGACTCTTGGCATCGAGCCAGAGTTTTTTCTCCACTATTTCATCTATATCTATCGTTTCAAGAAGATTTTCTGAAATAAAGTTTGCTACGGCATTGTAACCTTGATCAAGGTAAACGGCTCCGATGACCGCCTCTACGCAGTCAGCCATGATGATAGAACGAGCTCTACCTATATCCTTTGATTCACCTTTTGAAAGCAATAGGTAATCATTTATATTTAAAACTATAGCAACTCTAGCTAGAGAATGAGTATTGACCAAGGCAGAACGATACGAGGTCAGATCTCCCTCTTTTTTTTCTGGATACTTTTTATAAAGATAACTAGTGATGACTAGCTCGAGAACAGCATCTCCTAGAAATTCCAAGCGTTCATTGTGCTCTAGTCCTGCACCTTTGTTTTCATTCAAATATGACCTGTGGGTACAAGCCTGTTTTAAAAGATTTATATCACTAAATGATACTTTTATTTTTTCTGAAAATTTTTGAAAATCTGGCATCTTCATTTATTTAAATATTATTTTTATGCTTTGCTTGATTTACTTAAAATAGTTATGGATTTGGTGACGATTGGCAATATATCATTATAAAAATTTAATTCAAGTATATCGACAAGTTTGAACCATTTTGCATCGTCTAGTCCTGGTTTATCTGCCAATTTTATTTCATCAAATTTTGACTCTGCCAAAAAATAATGGACTTGCTTTCTGATCTTTCCTAGCTCTGGATCACTTGCTATATATTCATTGTTTCCAAGGTCTTCAACTATTTTTATATCGAGTCCCATTTCTTCTTTTACTTTTAGAATGGTGCCAGTTTTTATATCTGCATCTTGAGGAATTTTCCCCTTTGATAGCGTCCAATGTCCAAAAATATCGTGGACAAAAGCTAGATATATCTCTTCATCTTTTCTGGCATAGACTACAGCCCCACCAAGGTTTTGTATGAGCATTTGCTCGTATGGGACATCCTCTATTATTTTCTTTTTCTTTGGGCTAGAATCTTTTCCTGGTTCACCAAGTTCTTTGTAGACAGATCCTAGTACTCCATTTACAAATTTTCCACTATTTTCTCCACCAAATGTTTTCCCGAGTTCAATAGCTTCATTTATAGCCACTTTGGCTGGGACTTCATCTCTATCGGAAAATAAAAGTTCATAGAGACCCATTCGCAAGACATTTCTATCGACTATCGAGATCTTATCTATTGGCCAGTCTGGTGCAGCTTTGCCAATGATCTTGTCTAGGTCTGGTCTTTTAGAAAGAACATTTATCATCAGATCTTCTACAAAAGAAATATCGCTCATACCAGCAGCAAACTCTTTGGCATTACGAGAAATTATTGTTTTTGCATCTTTATCATTTTGACCACGAAAATCCCACTCAAAAAGTGATTGGAGTACTACTGATCTTGAGAGGTGTCTGTTTGCCATATTTTATTTATTTTATTTTTAAAGAACTTATCTTGATTTAGGAACTTAGAGTTTTTATTTTGCCATTTCTGTCTCTTTCTTCTTGGCCTTTGTGGTCTGTTTTGCCACCAGAGCTGTCATATCTATCACTTTTTTACCTTTGTATGATCCGCAAGTAGTGCAGAGTCGGTGACGCAAATGCATAGCGCTACAAGATGAGCACTTTGAAAGACGCACATCGGTCAAAGCATGATGTGATCTTCTATTGTCTCGGTGTGCCCGAGTAGCTCTCATTCGATTTACCATAGTGACTTTATACTACCCTATATGCCTCTTTTGCGCAAGAAACTTGTCCTATGGAGGGTACATAGCCCTTGCCTTGAGATTGCCTCATAGTGGCCTTTTGTTCCATAACCTTTATGTATATCAAAACCATACTCTGGGTACTTTTTTGCTAGTTTCTTCATTTTCCTATCCCTCAAAACCTTGGCGCATATAGAGGCCATGGCTATAACTGTCTCTTTTTCATCACCTTTTATAATAGTCTTTTGATTTTTGTATTCTACTGGAGCCTTGAGACCACCGTCAAGTAAGACTTGGACATTTTTAAAATCGATTTCACTTTTTCCATTTTTTATAATATTTTTATAAATTTTATTTAATGAATTCTCCAAACATTTTTTAATGGCAAATGAAAGTCCTTTCTCATCTATAACTTTTTCATTTTGAAATGATACGTAAAAATCTACCAGTCCTTTTTCTTGCGTTTGGCAAATTTTTACAAACCACTCTTCTCTTTTTTCTTCATTTAACTGTTTTGACTCTTTTACTCCTTTAAAAAAACTACGGGCACTATTATCCAAAAATACAAAAGCTCCCACAGCCACTGGTCCAGCTATAGGTCCACGTCCAACCTCGTCGATGCCGATAGAGTATCTGTATATCATACATTTTTAGCGATTTTCACACATAAAGTATAACATTTGATATACTATAAGCATGCCCCCGACTCCCAAAAAACCTAGCTTTATCCACCTCCATACCCATTCCCATTTCTCTCTTTTAAATGCCCTGCCCAAAATTACAGATCTCGTAGAAAAAGCCAAAAAAGCTGGTATGGATTCTATTGCCCTCACTGATGCAGGAAATCTATATGGTGCTGTAGAATTTTACAAAACATGCAAAAAGAAAGGCATCAAACCTATACTCGGGGTAGATTTTTATATGGCATTGAGAACCAGAAAAGATATGCAAGCTGGTATAGATAATCGTCGTACTCGACTCGTCCTTCTTGCAAAAAATCATAACGGTTACAAAAACCTCATCAAGCTCGTAACACTTTCAAACCTCGAAGGTTTCTACTACAAACCTCGTATCGATCGTGAACTTATAGAAACTTACAAAGATGACCTGATCTGCATTGCTCCTTCTTTTTCAAGTGACATTTCACAAGCCTTAAAAGGTCGTGATGTAGAGAAAGCAAAAGAAAAAATAGATTTTTACAAAAAAGTTTATGGTCAAGAAAACTTTTACCTAGAGATCACTCGACATCCCGAGATTCCTACACATGAACCTTTGATGCAACAACTTTTAAAACTGGCAGTAGAAACAGGAACTCAGATAGTTGCAGGTCACGATGTCTATTATCTAAATCTCGAGGATAAATCCGCCAGAGATACATTGATGCTTGTAAACACAGCCTCTGACATGGCAGAAAAAAAAGGTGGGATTGGAGAGAGTGATAGTGAAGAGGATTTTTCATTTATAGATCAAGAAAAAGCTGTGGAACTTTTTTCTGATATTCCTCACGCCTTGGAAAATACAGTAAGAATTGCAGATAGATGCAATCTAGCTATAACTTTAGGTGAATGGGTTTTTCCAAACTATATAGTCGAATCTGGACTTTCCTACGACGACGAACTCCGAAGGATCGCTTATAGTGGACTTGTAACTCGAGAGATGGAAAAAACAAAAGAGGTAGAGACTCGCATAGAATACGAACTAAAAGTTATAAAAGATAAGGGTTATGCTCGATACTTTTTGGTGGTTTGGGATTTATTAAAATATGCTCACGAACACGGAATCCTTACAAATATTCGAGGATCGGTGGCTGGATCTCTAGTGACATATCTTTCAGGAATTACAAATGTAGATCCCATAGAATACAAACTTCCCTTTGAAAGATTCCTAAACCCAGAACGTCCCTCGGCTCCAGATATCGATATGGACTTTGCCGATAACAGACGAGATGAGGTTATAGAATACACACGTACAAAATACGGGCATGACAAAGTCGCTCAGATAGGAACTTTTGGAACTATGATGGCTAGAGGGGCAGTACGAGATATAGCTCGAGCTATGGGTTTTGCTTATGAAATAGGTGACAAGATTTCAAAACTCATTCCACTTGGCGCTCAAGGTTTTCCCATGACAATAGACAAAGCCATAGACGATGTTCCTGAACTAAAAGAGCTATATGAGCAAAATGGAGATACAAGAAAAATCATAGACATGGCAAAAAAAATAGAGGGTTGTGCTAGACATATCTCTGTTCACGCAGCCGGTGTCGTTATTTCCCCATTACCCCTTCTCGAATACGTACCACTCCAATACGATACAAAAGGAAAAGAAGATGGGACAAAAAAGATTATTACTCAGTACGATATGCACGCCGTCGGAGAAGATGGAATAGGTCTTTTAAAATTTGATTTTTTAGGAATCAAAAATCTTTCAATCCTTGCTGACGCAGTAGAAAGAGTCAAGAAAATAGAAAACATCGATATCGATATAGAGAACATACCTATCGATGACAAGAAAACATTTGAGATCCTAGCCCGTGGAGAAACCACTGGACTTTTTCAACTCAATGGAAGTGGTATGACAAAATTTCTCATCGATCTCAAACCTTCAAGGATAGATGATATAAATGCCATGGTTGCACTTTATCGCCCGGGACCTCTAGAAATGATTCCTACATATATAGAGCGCAAGCATGATGCTTCAAAAATAGAATTTATAGATCCTAGAATGGTGGATATTCTCGATAGGTCTTATGGAGTTATTACTTACCAAGATGACGTTATGATGATTGCAGTAAAACTTGCTGGATATTCGTGGCTTGAAGCTGACAAACTTCGCAAAGCTATGGGTAAAAAAATTCCAAGAGAAATGCAAGAACAAAAAGATAAATTGATCGATGGATTGATAAAAAATGGCAAAAAGTATAATCTGGGATTAAAAAAAGCCAACCAAATATGGAAACTCATAGAACCTTTTGCTGCATACGGTTTCAACAAAGCTCACGCCGCAAGCTATGGTCTAGTGGCTTACCAAACGGCCTATATGAAGGCAAATTTTCCTGCTATATATATGTCAGCGGTTCTAACAGCTGATTCTGGAGATGTAGAAAAGATCGCCGAAGTCATAGCAGAATGTAAACGTATGCAAATCCCCATCCTTCCACCAGATATAAATGAAAGTTTTAGTCAGTTTACGGTCATCAAGAGTAGAGGTGGTAATGAAGAAAGAAAAGTAATTTTTGGAGGCCGAGGACTGTCTGAGCAAGTTGCCAAAGAATTTGACAATGAAGCGATTTCCGCAGGCCGAACAGAAAATACTTTACTTTCTTCTGATCATATCGATCGTATCCGTTTTGGACTCATCACCATAAAAAACTTTGGCCAAGGAATCGCTACAGCTATCATCGATGAAAGAAAAAAATCAGGTAAATTTACTTCACTAACAAATTTCCTCGATCGAATCAAAGATAAAAATTTAAATAAAAAATCCCTAGAAGCTCTAGTGAAATCTGGAGCTATGGATAGCTTTGGTATAGATCGTGGAGTGCTCCTAGGAAATATAGAAAATCTTCTGGCTTACAACAAAGAAAAAGGCAATCAACCCGAAAATCAGGATTCACTTTTTGGTATAATGATAGACAAGTCATCTATCCCTACTTTAAAACTAGCAGAGATTCCACCAGCAGAAATAAAAGATAAGCTAGCTTGGGAAAAAGAACTTTTGGGACTATACATTTCTGGACATCCTCTAGATCGTTATCGAGAGATCATTAGTAAGAGAGATATGGATATAAAAAAAGCTCAAGAGTTAAAAGATGGAACCGAAGTTACTATCGCTTGTATCATAGAAGAGGTAAAACCAATATCTACAAAAAAAGGAGACAGCATGGCTTTTGTAAAAGTTTCTGATTTTACTGGCACATTAGAAACTGTAGTGTTTCCAAGAGTTCTTTTAGAATTTAGACATGCTTTTACACCAGACAAATGTGTAGCTTTGAAAGGAAAAATCTCCGAGAGAAATGGTCAGAAGAGTATGATTGTGGAGAGAGTAAAGGTGTTGGTTTAATTAGGCAGTCAAAATTGCTTTTTCTAGAGCAACTATCCGAGGCTTGTGATCATGAGTCAAGATCTGCTCTACATTTTGAGCTCTTACCTCGTACCTGCCAATGTGAGCTAGTATCTCTTTAACGTCATCTTTGGTTGCGAAGTTAGCAAGATCGTCTTTTGTGGCAAAGTTAGCAAGATCGTCTTTTGTGGCAAAGTTAGCAAGATCGTCTTTTGTGGCAAAGTTAGCAAGATCGTCTTTTGTGGCAAAGTTAGATATGTCATCTTTGGTTGCAAAGTTAGCAAGATCGTCTTTTGTGGCAAAGTTAGATATATCATCTTTGGTTGCGAAGTTATCCTTGATCATAATAGCAAGTTCGTTTATTGATGATTCAATTTTTTTGTCAAAATGGGTTCTAAATTCTTTGAAATATAATGGTTCTGTTTCTTTCATATAAAGTGTAAGTTAGTATTTAATAATATTTAACATTGGGTACTTATGTTCTTACTAGTATAAAGCACTATGAGAGACTTTTGCAAGATTGTGGGGATTAGAAAAATATTGTATATTACTAAAAATCAAATAACAAGATTGACTCTTGTCAATCCCCTCCCATATTATCGATAAAGATGATAAAGTAATGCACATGAATGAAAAACTTGATCACTTACGTCACACTCTGGCTCATCTTCTAGCCGATGCGGTTTTGGAGATATATCCAGATACAAAAAATACTATTGGACCAGCTATAGATGATGGTTTTTATTATGATTTTGATTTTCCAGAGGGAGTAAAGATTTCTGATAAAGATCTTCCTATTATTGAGAAAAAAATGAGAACGCATCTCAAAGATTGGAAAGAATTTACTCACAAAGAAGTAAGTATCGAGACGGCTAGAGCCTATTTTAAAAATAATCCTTACAAACTAGAGCTCATTGATGAAATAGTACAGAAGGGAGAAAAGATCACTCTCTATACTTGTGGAGATTTTACAGATCTTTGCAGAGGGGGACATTGTGAACACCCTAGTGTAGATATACATCCAGATACTTTCAAACTTTCTCGCATCGCTGGAGCATACTGGAAAGGAAGTGAGAAAAACAAAATGCTCACACGCATCTATGGCCTGGCATTTATAAACAAGCTAGCTCTCGATGACTATGAAACTATGCGAGTTGAAGCAGAAAAAAGAGATCACAAAAAGTTGGGGAAAGAACTTCATCTTTTTACAATATCTGATCTCGTAGGAAAAGGTCTGCCACTTTATCTTCCAAAAGGAAATATCATTCGCACTGAACTAGAAAATTATATTAGACAGGAAAAAGAAAAACTTGGGTATTCATTTGTCACCGTTCCTCATATTGCAAGAAAAGAACTTTACATAAAAAGTGGACATATGGGAAAATACGATGCCATGATGCCAACAATGACAGACGAGAATGGTGATGATTTTGTTATGAAAGCTATGAATTGCCCTCATCACTTTGAAATATACAATGCTCTACCTCATAGCTATCGAGACTTACCTCTGCGTATTGCAGAAAATACCACTGTTTATAGAAATGAAAAGAGCGGAGAACTTTCTGGACTTTTACGTGTAAAGAATCTAACCCAAGATGATACTCACCACTTTATTGCACCTGAGCAGATCGAGTCAGAAATAAAATTTATATTCAATCTAATGCAAAAGGTTTATTCCCTTTTTGGATTCAATGATTATCGAGTTGGAATCTCTATCCGTGATCCAAAAGATAAAAGTAAATATTTTGGTGATGATAGTGTTTGGAATAAAGCTGAAGCCATACTCATAGACTCTGTAAAAAAATGGGGAGTAAAATATAGTATCGATGAAGGTGAAGCCGCTTTTTATGGACCAAAGATCGATATTCGTGTCAAAGATTCTATCGGAAGAGAATGGCAACTGACTACTATACAGCTTGACTTCAATCAACCAGAAAACTTTGACCTAGACTATACAGGAGAAGATGGTAAGAAACACAGAGTTGTAGTACTACACGTTGCAATCCTTGGCTCTTTTGAACGCTTTATGGGAATCCTCATCGAACACTACTCTGGCAACTTTCCTCTCTGGCTCTCTCCTGTACAGGTAAAGGTTATTCCTATAGGAGACGCTCATCATGCCAAGGCTGTAGAAATATATGACATGTTAAAAAAAGAAATGGTTCGTGTAGAAGTCGATCTATCAAAAGACAATTTTGGTAAAAAAGTTAGAGCGGCAAAAAATGATCGTATTCCATATTTTATTATCATTGGTGACAAAGATATCGATGCAGAAAAAGTGACTCTCGAAAGTCGTGATCATGGACAGATCGGCCAACTCACAGAAGAAGAGGTTGTTTCTAAAATTACAAAAGAAATCAAAGATAAAAAATAGACGATTAAAAAATCAAAACGAAAAAATCCCCATTATGGGGATTTTTTCTAGATTATATTTGGAGCAACACCCGTCTTTACTTCTTAAATCTTCTTTCTATTGAAGATAAGGTAGATAACTGTTATGAAGAGTACTAGTATCACTAGTATACCTACTAGTCCCCAAGGAATATTTTTTAGAGAGAACAGAGAGGCTGCAGATAGATCTTGATTTTGAACTGGTGGAGGAGCAGTAACCACAGGAACAAATGGTGCAGGAGTAGGCTTCTTAACTACAGTAACAGCTTTAGCAATTCCTCTTACAGTCAATGTGTTTCCACAAGCTTTTGACTGACTCTTACCATTTGAATCTGAGACTGTTACAACAGCACTCTTGATTCCACTAGTTACATAAGTCGTAATTATGGATGCTTGATTTCCAGATAGACCGTCAGTTCCAGTCCATGCGTATGATAGGTTTCCAGAGAAGCCACTTGCCTCTACAGACCATGTTATAGGAGTCCCAACAGTTACTATCGTATTGTCTACGAAACAAGCTATTTGAGCGTTTTGATTATGGTTATAATTTGTATTTGTATAAACTGGAGTCGTATAAACTACTGGTGTTGTATATACAATAACGGGCTGACTAACTGTTACAGTATTTGAACACTGTACACTTCTTTGTTGTCCATCAGATACTACATAAACACTAGCTGTCTTTATACCAGAATAATTATAACGAGCACTTGTAGAAAGCTGTGATCCATATAGACCATCAGTTCCATTCCAAGTTACAGAATAAGATCCGTTTCCTCCAGAAACACTAGCTGTCCAGTTTACATATCCACCAGCATTAACATAGGTTCTATCTGCATAACAAGAAACAGTTAGAGGATAGTATGTTGGTTGTACATAAGTAGTTGGAGAATAGTAGTTCGTTGCAGGATAATAATAAGTAGTTGTCTGAGGATATGGACCAGTATAACCACTGTTATAATTTGTATTGTAATAATTTGTAGCTGGATAAGGGTTGGAATTGTAACCACTACTATAATTGTAGTTGTATGCATAATTATTTGACTCACCTGTACTTGCAGTTGGTGTAGGAGTAGAATTTGAATTTATAGTACTGTTTACGTTATTACTTAGTACTGTATTTGTAGTATTGTTGGTTATATACTTTACTGTCTTTTTTTTGCCTCCACTATCAAAGAGACCAAAAGGATCCAACGGATTGAAAGCTTTTACCTGTATAGGATTCACAGCGAAAGATAGTACTATAACTGTAAGGACTGTAAAAAACCCATATATTGCAACGTTTGGAAACAATTTATTTCTATATATCATAATGAAGATATTGTATACTACTTTGAAAGAAAAGTCAAGGGGTAATGAGAAAAGAAAAATTGTGACCCTAGAGATCGATATTTGCCTTTTTGGCATTTGATTGGATAAACATCTTACGAGATGGGACATCTGTACCCATGAGCATGTCGAAAACCTTGTCTGCTTCTTGCGCGTCTTCTATGTGAACTTGTTTCAATATCCTTCTTTCTGGATCCATAGTTGTTTCCCACAACTCATCAGCGTTCATCTCTCCTAGACCCTTGTATCTCTGGATTAGTATTTTTTGTTTTCTTTCTTTTGTTTCTACCTCATCTTCTGGAGCTTCGGCCGCTTCTAGTATCTGTTCTCTGGACTCATCGATCTGTTCCATCTCTTCCATATTATCAGCTTCTTTTCCAAGAGCTTTGACTTTTTCTTCTTCATTATAATAATAAGCTACATCTTTACCCTTTTTAACCTTGTATAGAGGTGGTTGAGCAATATAGACAAATCCTCCCTCGATAAGTGGTTTAAAATATCTATATAGAAGAGTGAGGATGAGTGTTCGAATGTGTGCTCCGTCAACATCGGCATCTGTAGCAAGAATTATTTTGTGATATCTAAGTTTTGAAATATCAAACGTATCTCCTATGGCTGTACCGAGGGCTAGAACGAGATTTTTTATCTGTTCAGAACCGAGCATGCGATCTAGACGAGCTCTTTCAATATTTAAAATCTTTCCTCGAAGTGGGAGAATGGCTTGTATGCGTCTATCACGACCAGTTTTTGCAGTTCCTCCCGCAGAATCTCCCTCCACAATAAATATCTCTGATTCACTAGCATCACTACTCTGACAATCAGCAAGTTTTCCTGGCAATGTCATACCTTCTAGAGCTCCCTTTCGGAGAACGCTATCTTTTGCAGCTTTTGCAGCTTTTCGAGCTTTCATAGCCAGGATAACTTTTGTCACTATGGCTCTAGCATCATCTGGATTTTCTTCGAGGAAAGAGGTAAATGCTTCTCCAAAGACTCCTGCTACTGCACCTTGAGCTTCTACGGATCCAAGTTTTGCTTTTGTTTGACCTTCAAACTGAATTTCTTGAAGTTTTACAGAAACAACAGCTGTGAGACCTTCGAGAACATCATCTCCGGTGAAATTGTCTTCGCCATCTTTAACAAGATTATTTTTCTTAGTATAGCTATTGAGAATTCTAGTGAGGGCAGTTTTAAACCCTGTGATATGAGTTCCACCTTCTGGGTTATAAATGTTGTTTGCAAAAGCCAAGATACGTGAAGAGATGTCGTCAGCATACTGAAGAGCTATTTCTACAGATTCAACTCCCTCTACCTTTTTTTCTACATAAAAGATATTTTTATGTACTGGTTTCAAAATCTGATTATTAAATTTTACAAGAGATGCTAGTCCTCCTTCAAAATAAAATGTGTGAGAAACCATTTCTAGACCTAGATCCCACAAATACATGATCTTTTCATCTATTTCCACTCTTCCATTTTTATCGAGTTTGGAAAATATTCCACCTTTTGTCTCTCGAGTATCTATGACATTTATACGCAAACCTCTTACAAGATAGGCCTGTTGACGAAGATGGTTTACTGCCCAATTGTAATCAAAAATAATCCCCTCTTTAAAAATAATAGGATCTGGCTCAAATGTAACTATAGTTCCATGAAATTTTGTCGAACCTATTTTTTTTACAGGAGCTTTTACCTTTCCCTGAGAATATTCTTGTCTGTATATACCTCCATCCTTGTGAACAAGAACTTCTGTATAGAGTGACAGAGCGTTGACCACAGAAGCTCCTACTCCGTGAAGTCCTCCAGAGACTTTGTAGCCCGTATTTTCCCCACCAAACTTTCCTCCGGCATGAAGAACTGTCATAATAGTTTCTAGAGCGGAAACCTTGCTCTGTTTATGCACATCTACTGGTATTCCACGACCATTATCTACAACCCTTACTCTATTTCCAGGAAGCAGAGTGACTTCTATATCATCAGCAAAACCACCCATGGCTTCATCACGAGAGTTATCAAAAATCTCCTTTATGAGCTGATTTAGCCCATCTGGCCCTGTTGTACCTATATACATTCCTGGACGCTTTCTAACGGGTTCAAGACCCTCTAGGACTTGTATCGAATCTGCACCGTAACTGTCTTTTTTCATGAAAGTAATTATAGCAAATCTCTTTACTTTCAGCCAATTTTTAACTACACTTAATATCTATGAAAAACTATATTATTCCACGAGATGAGGAAAAAGCCCTTCTTAAGGGTCTAGATTCTAGAAATGATATAGAAGCGCAGAGGATAAAGCGCTACTTGGCCATGGCAGATCTCTCTAGAACATCTGGTAGTCCGCTAAATGAAATAATGAAAAGGGTTACAAATCTGCCATTACTCAAGGATTTTGACCATATAGATATTCCAGAAGTTATACCGACCACTATTCTTTTTGATCTTTTCAACTTTGCCGTAGACCACCCAGCTCGAAGTAAGTCAGACACTTACTACATAGATGAAAAAAATGTCCTCAGAACTCACGATACAGCGATGTGGTACTACTATTTAAATCTTCCGGAGGTTCAAGAAAAAATAAAAGCAAAAGAATCATTTGGCGTGATGTGTTATGGAAAAGTCTATAGAAAAGATGAGATCGATCGACATCATATGAACATCTTCCATCAAATGGGAGGTTTATATCTCGTGCCAAATGATCAAAAAATGCTTGTTCTCGATGATCTTAAAAGTGTTCTTTCAGAGATCGTCCAGAGTGTTTTTGGAAAAGATACCAAGTTTCGCTTCAATCCAGATACCTTTCCTTATACCGACCCGTCTCTAGAGGTTGAAGTAGAGATAAACGGTCAGTGGATAGAAATCCTAGGTGGTGGTATGCCACGCCCTACAGTCCTCAAAGACTTTGGTATAGAGGGATACAATGGCTGGGCGTTCGGGTTTGGTTTGGAAAGGCTAGCCATCATAAGCATGCAACTTCCAGATATCAGACTACTTTGGTCAGAGGATCATCGAGTGATAAAGCAGTTGCAATTGGGCAATAAGTTTGTTGAGGTGAGTAAGTATCCACCTATAGTTAGGGATATTTCTTTTGTTGTAAAAAATACCTTTGTACCAAACGACTACTTTGACCTTGTTCGAGAGATAGCACCAAACCTTGTTGAAGAGGTAGAGCTGTTAGATAAATATGAAAATGCCAAGAAATTTGGCGAGGATAATATAAGCTACGCCTATCGTATCACCTATAGATCACTAGATCGGACACTGACAAGCACAGAGATAGATGCTTTGCATAAGAAGATAGAGACAGAGACTACAAAAGCTTTTGGGGCGAGGATACGGTAGATATCTTGGAGTTTTTACACGCCACACTTTTCTCTATTACCGATTTCCTTTTGCTCGGTTGTGCGTCTTACAAAGCATCTGACAGTTCTTCGCTGATGTTGCACCACCTTTTCAACCATCGGCTGACCGTTGTCGCCTTCATAAATAATAATTTCGCCAATTTGATTATCTTTTTTCATATTATTTTTTTAAATTATAGGTTGTAAACTTTATCGTATAAACTCTTTAATTCATCTATGCCCATATCTAAAATCGGCTCGTACATAAAAGAATTCAAATGTATGTTCTTAGGGGTCATTATATTCACGCTTTCTAAGGTTTTTATTACCTCATTACGAGCTTGATCTTGTTTAAATTCGTCTTTATATCTCTGAAAAAGCTTTCCTGTTTGGCTTCCAGAAATTACCGTTTGATCCAACAACTTAGACCACATATATTCCTCCGCTTTCAATCTGATTCCTATGGCGAGAATAATTTTATCTTCAAGAACAATAGAGTCAGAGTTTTGTCGTCGCCAAACAATCCTAGCTGTGTGTTGGCTACGGGCGAGGGTTTGTATCTCGTAGTGATAAGTTGTTTCAATCCAAGCTTGTTGAAATTGAGCAAAAAATAGCGAAAGAAATTGCTCTCAAACGGATCGTCGCAATTACAATACACCACCTTGTGTCGGAATACATCAGAGTTGTAATCTAGATACGCTCCAATCTCCTTTTGAATATCGCTATACTGAATATGAAACTCGTCGTTCTTTGCCCGCTTTGCGTTTGTAAGATTGCTGTTTCCCATAATTTTGAGCCACCTCTCAGACTTGAACTGAGAACCTTCGCTTTACAAAAGCGTTGCTCTACCGTTGAGCTAAGGTGGCGTCTCTTTTAACTTTATTTCCCTAATTCTCCTCCCCTATACTCTTTAGATAAAATGATGCACCACCATTTTTCTCTACCTCACCCTTTCCTCTCACCATATCTATAACTTTTTTGGAGTGAGGATGAGCGTGAGCCTTTCTATGGACCCGTATATAAAGTGAACGAATCCATGAAAGAACATGATATGCGATCCACTGAACAAGTGCAATAGCTGTATGACGATTGATATGGGATATAAACAGACGAATTTTGCTATAAACAGTCTCTATCAAACGATCTGTCTTTCCTGTAAATTTGGAAAGGGATTGTCCGAAACTGACCATTCCCAATATACCTAGTAGTGCAAGAAAAAAAGAAATTGTAGAAATATTGATCATAATAATAAGAGATTATTTTTCCAAAACTGCAAAACGAGAAAATCTGTCGATAGCGATTTTTTCACCAAATTTCAAAACAGCATTGTCGATCAGAGATTGTATAGTCATTTCTGGATTTTTGATAAAAGGTTGATCGAGCAAAACCATGTCGGCAAAATAAGTAGAGAGCTTCCCTTCTAGGATTTTTTCTTGCATATCCTTTGGTTTATCTTTTACTTCATTTACAAAAACGCCTTTTGCTACTTCCCTAGCAGATTCTGTAATATCCTCTTTTTTTAGGAATTTTGGATTTGTAGCAGTAACATGCATAGCAATGTCACGAGCTAGAGTCTTGAACTCATCGTTTCCAGAAACAAAGTCTGTTTCGCACATAAGGACAACCACACTTCCTACATTTCCTGTAGCGTGTATATATGCTTGTACTGTTCCTGCACCAAATGTTTTATCGATTCTCTTTAAGGCCATTTCCCCACTTTTTTTACGTAAAATAACTATGGCCTTTTCTATATCTCCTTTTGCTTCTTCCAGAGCTTTCTTACACTGCATAACCGAGACTCCAGTCTGATCACGCAAATTTTTGATTTGTTCTGTGGTTATCATTGGTATCTACTATTATACTACACTTCTTTAGGAGTTTCATGTCCCTCTTTGTAAGCCTTTACTATCTCATCTACAAAGAATCGTACGCTTGTCTGAGACGCATCATTTCCAACCATAGGATAGTCAGCTTCTTTTATATTGCAGTCAGAACCTAGGAGAGCTATAACTGGAATTCCCATATCTTGTGCCTCTTTTATGGCATTTTTTTCTTTCTTTGGATCTATGATAAATAGTGCCTTTGGAAGCTCCTTCATAGAAACAATCCCAGAAAAGAATCTTTCGAGATTTGCTATCTCGCGGTCGATAAGAAGTCTTTCTTTCTTTGTATACTTTGAAAGTTCTCCTTTTTCTTTTTCTGTCATAAGTCTTTCCATCTTTTCTACTCTTTTGCGTATTTGTCCAAAGTTTGTAAGAGTACCTCCTATCCATCGTCCATCTACATATGGCATATTGAGAGACATTGCTCCACTTTTTATAGAATTTTTGGCTTCACTTTTCCCTCCTACAAAAAGAATCGCTTTGTTGTCTTTTGCTAGAGTTTTTATAAACACCTTTGCTTCTTCCAAAAGAGCTTGAGTTTTTTCTAGATCAAAGATCTCAACTTTGTTCTTTACACCAAAAATATAAGGTGCAACTGATGGATGTCGTCTGGAACGAGAAAAGGCAAAGTGGGCTCCAGCAGTAAACATGCCGTCTAGTGTATTCTTTGGGGGTGTCTTTGTAATAATTGTGGACATTTTTATGTAGGGAGAGTTTAGCAAAAAAGGATTAATTATGCAACCTCATCTGCCTCTTCGCCTGCAACTCCCGTCCTTGCATACTCAGCCAAGGATTCAATCATAGGGTCAATTTTGCCCGCTAGAACGCTCTCTATATTGTGCCATGACTTCTTTATCCTATGATCGGTAATACGGTCTTGTAGGACATTATAAGTCCTGATCTTTTCTGATCTATCGCCAGTTCCCACTTGACCTTTCTTTGCAGCATTGAACTTCTTTGCTTCTTGTTCTTCTTTCAAAGCTTGGAGTTTGGCAAGGAGAATGGTCATTGCCCTTTCTTTGTTTGCTGACTGACTACGCTCATTTGTAGCACGAACATCTAGTCCTGTTGGGATATGGACGACACGAACAGCAGTCTCAACTTTGTTGACATTTTGACCACCCTTTCCTCCAGCACGAGATGTTTCTATGTGTATATCTGTAGGATTTATTTCAAATTTTATCTTTTTTCTAATAGGTAAAATAGAGACAGTAGCTGTAGAGGTATGAACTCTGCCCATTTTCTCTGTAGCTGGAACTCTCTGAACACGATGCGTGCCTGTTTCATAACGAAGAGCTCCATAGGCCTTCTTACCCTTTATCTCTAGTGTCAGATCTTCTATGACTTTTGCTGACCATCCTTGGGATTCGGCATAGCGCGCATACATTTCCAAAAGTTGATTGGCAAAAATGGTTGCTTCATCTCCACCTGCTCCAGCACGAACCTCGAGGATCAATTCTACTGGATATTCTATCTCTTCTTTTTCTGAGTCTATTATGGCTTGTATTTGTCCTTCAATAGCCTTTTTTTGTTCTGAAATAGAAACGAGTTCACTTTCTGCCAGTTCCTTCATGGACTCATCTTTTCCACCCATAGCCAAAAGCTCTGCTTCTTCTTTTTGAAGCTTTTCATACATTTCCGCTAAATAGGCAGTTTTATGATTTTTCTTGTGTTCGTCTAGGTTCATGGGAATAAAAACAAAATTGGAATCGTCGACCGCCCAGGACGATTCTGTTGAATCGCTTGCGCTCCGGAAGTTCCTCCTCGCTCCGAGCAAAGCTCTCGCTCAGAGGACTTCCTCGCCGTGCCGACTCTCAATTTTGTAATCTACTTCTTTTTTGTCTTGTCCCCAGGACGACTCTGCGTGTTGTCCCCAGGACGACTCTGCGTGTTGTCCCCAGGACGACTCTGCGTGTTGTCCCCAGGACGACTCTGCTGAGTCGCTTTTGACTGGCGAGTTTTGAACTTTTCTACGCGACCAGCAGAATCGAGACTCTTTTCCTGATTTGTATAGAAAGGATGAGAAGTACTAGAAATTTCTACGTGGACAGCTGGATATTCCTTGCCATCTGACCATTTTACCTTTTCTTTTGATGCAATAGTTGAGGAAATGAGAAATTGAGAGCCGTTTGAGTTATCAATGAAGACTACTGGTCTGTATTCCTTTGGATGTATTTCTTTTTTCATATATTTAGTATTAAAACAGACTTTATCATAATCCTTGTAAAGGGTCAATCATGTTCCTTTGTATATTGTCGGCTTTTGATAAAACAGATGTTCCATATGATTTTATCAATGATGATGTACTACAAGGCCTACCAGAATAATATCGACAAGCCGCATTTTGTTCTCCTGTATAACTTCCACCTATTGCACCTAGTTCAGAGAGGTATATAGCAGAGGCAAAAAAGGCATCTTGGGGGTTCCAAGGGTTTGGTAATGATGTTCCCAGAGCTTTTCCTATTTTATCCTTAAATAGCATCCAAGTAGATGGTATAAACTGTGCTGGACCCATAGCTCCTCCCCATCCTACAGACTGTGGACAAGAAACTAAGGTCTTTTTATAATCCAACCCAAGTGATGCAGTAATATCTATAAACGGCCCCACATCTCTAGTTGGTTTCATAACACTTTTTATAGGATTTCCAGATCTTGCACTGATTCCTTCTCCAGTTGAAGTGTTTGTTAGATAACATGTACCGACGTTTGCTCCCAAAGCTGATTCCTGAGTAAGAATAGCTAGAAGGAAGGCTGGACGAACTCCGGTTATCTTTGAAGCATCGTTGGCGTATTTCAAAGCGTCTCCAAAAGGTATGGCTGCAGTATCACGAAGGGCAAAAAGAGCTGCACGTATCTGGGCTGCTTTTTTTTGTTTTTCGGCTAAAACCTGAGAATAGGTTTTCTCGTTATTTTTACTTACTGAAAGCAAACGACTACTTTCTTTTTGATTGCTTTCTATGCTTTTTTGCTCTTTTTGAATAGTGTATCTAGCATCTTCTTCCTGACCTTTTCTTTTATCTAGTTTGTCTTTTTCACCTTCAGTCTGATTCTTTGCACTTCGTATTTCTTCAAAAGTTTTTTTTAATGAAACTTGAACTAATTCAAAGGTATCAAGATCAGAAAAAAGACTCGTTAGGTTTTGTTGAGCTAAAATTATTTCTGGAAAAGTTATAGTGTCAATCTCATTTGTCTTTCGCATGATCTGCGCTAGAGTTTCTTGTCCTCTCTGTATTTTTCCTGAAAGGTTTTCTATGGTTTTTGTTTTTGTTGTTATATCTTTCCCCAAAGTCTCGATCAATAGATTCTTTGCTTTTATATTGAGCTGTGCAGCCTTGATTTTTGTATTTAAAATGAGAATATCACGCTTGAGGGAAGCTGATTGATTTTGGGCATCATTTAGTATTTTTTCTGTCTCTTTTTGTTCTTTTTCTATTTGGACCAACTCTGCCCGCAAACGAGTCTCGCGTTCTTGTGAAGTTTCAGTGATCTGGGCATGTGTTAGATGGGTAAAGTTTGGTAGGAATGCAAAAAAAGCAATCACAGACAATAGAAACAACCTTTGCATAAAATTCATATAGGATATTGTAACACAGGAGGGGGTAAAATGTGCCTGACTTTTTCCTTATTTCTTTGGAGTTTTTGCTGAAGTTTCTGCTGAGGTTTCTGCTCCTTCTTCACCTTCTTTTGCTTCTTTACCTTTCTTTTCTACCTCGATAGTGGACATATCTATAGGTTTGACTTCTTCTACTTCTTCTTTTGCTATAGCGATAGATGCTACTATTTCTTCTGGATTTGCTATAAGGGTAACTGTATCAGCAATCTTTATATCTTTTGCTAGGATAACACTCGAGGTGTCAGTAAGTAATGATATATCTACCTTGAGCTCATGTGGTAGGTCTTTTGGTACAGCTTCAACTTCTAGTTCTCTAAGTACTTTGACAAGTATTCCTCCCTGATCTTTTACGGCAGATGATACTCCTTCGAATACTAGTGGTACATGAACCTTTACTTTCTTTCCTTTTTCTATGACATAAAAGTCAGCGTGGCGTGGTACTCCTGTTACTGGATGTACATCTATATCATATATGAGGGCTTCGTGTTCTTTGTCTCCATCTTTTAGGATAATAACTGATGATTCTCCTACTTTTTTCCAAGTTTTAATGAAATCTTTTGTTGAAATAGTGATAGATGTTGTCTTTTCTTTTGGTCCGTAAAAGACAGCTGGAAGCTTGCCTTCTTTTCGTAGGATTTCTACTTTTGTCTTTGGATCTCTCTTTTCTACAGTTAAATTAAGCATGGGCACTATTATACACAACTATTGTGCATCTGCAAGTGAGTGTTCAGAAAGTCCCGCGGCGTAGAGTTTTTCAATGTCGGAAGATAATAGAGATTGAGTATATACACGAACATCATCGATGGTGCCATTAAAGTAATACGGATTAGAGATGTCGGAACCTATACTGATATCATTTGATCCTGCTGTACCATTACCAATAGAAGTAAGGATTGCAGAGGCACATGCTTTACCATCAATGTATACTGTGGCTTTGGTAGATGATTGGGTAGCAGCAACATGATGCCAAACGCCAGCGGAAGGTCTAGGGCAAGATGCTTTGTTATAATAAAGAGGATCAGCCCACAATAATGTGGAATCTCTCCATACCAAAAGCTCAACCCCGCCTGTTTTTTCAATATGAAATCCCCAATGAGTATTAACCGGGTTTTTTACAATAATAAACCATGGATTTGCTGATACAGCACTTGCAGAGAAAACCCATGCACTGACTGTTATGTTGCTTGCTATACTAAAGGATGGAACTCTTACATAATTGCTTGTACCATTAAATACTAGTGCATTACCTTTTATTCCTTTAACCACACTACCTCCTGACCCATTCCATATCCCTGTTCTATTATTTCCAGATGTATCAAGTAATGTAGCACCAGTTGATATAGGACCAATCGGTTTTTCATTAAAATCCCACATACCTGCAGCATCTGCTCCATAGGCAGAGTAAGTATGACTATCAAAAGTCTGACCTGCTGCCACAGTACCTTTCTCTCTCGCCTTATTGAGTCCTGCTAGAACTACTGAAGAAAGAAGACCTATGATAGAAATAACTACTAGAAGCTCGATGAGGGTAAAACCTTTTTTAAAATTTTTCATATTAAATAAAATAATTAATCATAATGTAAGTAATCACTATATTTACAATAATCACAGCCACTAGAAGATAATATACCGACTTTGGCATTTTTTGAGATGAAATTTTCATAGAAGATATTTTATAACAACAATAGTAATAATAACATTCAAAATCACAATCCCAAGGAGTAGCCCTTGAGCAGCTGACTCAGACTTAACAATGCCCTTGTCTATAAGCCACTGAACCATCTTTGAAGAAACCGAACCTCCAGAGACTGGAGAAAAGTTGCTAGGCCTATTTGTAGATAGACCGTATTTATCCTCTTCAAATTCTACGCCATTACTCATAACACTAATATACCATATTTAATGGTTGTCTACCTTCTAGAGTGTTGATAATGTTATTTACAGAAAGAACGGCCATCTCTAGTCTAGCTGACACAGTTCCAGAAGCAATATGCGGAGTCAAAACGACATTTGAAAGCTTTGCAAGTCCCTTAGCCAGTTTTGGTTCAAATTCAAAAACATCGAGTCCAGCGCCCATGATCGTGCCATTTTGAAGAGCGTCTACTAGAGCCATTTCATCTATCACAGGACCACGAGAAGTGTTGATAAGATAAGCAGTAGGTTTCATGAGTTTTAAACGATCCGCATTTATAAGGTGATGTGTAGAATCCAAAAGAGGCACGTGGATAGAGACAACGTCTGAAACTTTCAAGACTTCCTCTACTGTAGGATAAAAAACAGCTCCAAAATCTTTTTCTATTTTTTCATTGCGAACCACATCGTAGTAGACAACATTCATGTCAAAGCCAAACTTTCCACGATGAGCTACATCTGCTCCTATTCTTCCAGTACCCAGTATGCCGAGAGTTTTCCCTGAAAGTTTCGTCCCATGAAGGAGCATAGGATCCCAACCATTATATTTACCTTTTTTAACATAGTTATCCCCTTCCACAACTCTACAGCTGAGTGCGAGGATGAGTGCCCAAGCATGTTCTGCCACACGGTCAGCTCCTCCACCAGGAGTGTTTGTAACAAAAATATTTCTTTTTTTGGCTTCTTCTATATTTATATTATTGAATCCTATAGCGTAGTTGGCATAGATCTTTACCGTAGGTGCTGTATCCATAACCTCAGCATCTATGATATCTGTAAGTAATGTAAGGACAGCATCATACGGTTTCTTTTTTAGATATTTAATGAGCTCAGATTTTGTAAGAGGGCGATCTTTTGGGCTAATGTCTACAGTATAACCTTTGTCAGTAAGCATCTTTATACCAACATCTAGGATTTTTCTAGTTACAAATACATTTTTCATTTTTTATGTAATTTTATTAAATATTTTTAATTTTTCTAAAACAACTTTTTGCATAGCCATACGAGCCCCTTTGAGATATTTGTAGGGTGCTATCTCATCTGGATTTTCCTGAAGTGACTCACGAAGTCCAGCACGAAAAGCTACACGTAACTCGGTATTTACATGGACGATAACTACACCTGCATCTATAGATGCCACTATATCTTTTGAAGAATTTCCAGAAGCACCATGCAAAACTAGAGGGATACCTGTAACTTCACTTATTTCCTTGACTCTAGTAGTATTTAGAGCTGGTTCACCTCCTTTGACTATCCCATGAACATTTCCCACTGCTGGAGCTAGGAGATCTACACCTGTTTTTTCTACAAAGTCTTTGGCTTCTTCTCTACTAGTCATTTTCCCTACACCATCTGGAATAGCATCGAGAAGTTTGGAAGATTTTCCTATAAAACCTATCTCTGCTTCTATTATCATCTCTGGATTTTTATTGCGAACATATTCTACACACTTTTTTGTTGTAGAAATATTTTGTTCATGTGAAAGTTCTGTTCCATCAAAGATCACTGCATCATAACCAGCATCCACAACCTCCACTACTCTCTCATATGAATACGTGTGATCGGCATTTATAAAAACTGGTTCGTGAGTATAGTCTCTATAGGCCTTTACCATAGCTACAACTTCCCTTACTCCGATAAAATCTCTCTCACCTTCAGATACCCCTATGATAACTGGAACCTTGAGTTCCTTTGCAGCTAGAACCACTGCCCAGAAACCCTCGCTGTTTGAAATATTGAAATGTCCTATAGCAACTTTTCTCTCCTGCGCATCTTTTATGCACTCCTTTAATGTTTTCATGTTGTGGGTCATGCTATAATTCTACCATATGTTTCAAAAGTCCACAGATTTCCTTGCAATAGGAGATATAACTACTGATGCTTTTATAAGAATAGAAGATGCTAGTGTTCATTGTATAGTCAACACTGAGAGATGCGAGCTCTGCATGCGTTTTGGTGACAAGGTTCCATTTGAATATGTAAAAATAGTCAAGGCCGTAGGGAATTCTCCAAACGCTTCTGTCTGTGCGGCTCGGCTTGGACTACAGTCATCACTAGTAGCAGATATTGGAGATGATCAAAATGGTCTAGACTGCCTAGCTGAACTCAAAACTCAAAAGGTAAATTTTCAACACATTACTTCTCACAAAAAAATGCTCACCAACTACCATTTTGTACTTTGGTATGATGTTGATAGAACAATCTTGGTCAAACATGTTGAGTATGATTACAAATTTCCAAAACTAAGACTTGCACCAAAGTGGGTTTATCTGAGTTCCCTAGCATCAAATACCGAAAGTTATCATGCAGAGATTGGAGAATATCTAAAACAAAATCCGCAAGTAAAACTCGCTTTCCAACCGGGAACTTTTCAAATGAAACTTGGAATAAACAAACTAAAAAATGTCTACGCACGCGCTGAAGTCTTTATAGTAAATGTAGAAGAAGCTCAGAGGATTTTAAATACTACATCTAGAGATATCAAAGAACTTCTTTCAGAAGTTCACGCTTACGGGCCAAAAATAGTCATTATCACCGATGGTCCAAAAGGTGCCTACATGCTCGATGGCGAACATTTTTACTTTATGCCTATTTATCCTGATCCTAAACCTCCAACAGAGAGAACTGGTTGTGGAGATTCCTTTGCAGCTACATTTATATCTGCTCTTGCCTATGGTAAAACCCCACTAGAGGCTCTAGTATGGGCGCCAGTAAACCCTATGTCGGTAGTCCAGTATGTAGGAGCTCAAGAAGGACTACTTACAAAAGAGCAGATCGAGTGGTGGCTCATGAGAGCGCCTGAGGATTACAAACCTAGGGAGATATAGGGGCAGGGGATTGACAATATAGTTTGAGTTGTTAGAATATAATTAATAATATTTTTTGCGGTCATTGGGGTAGCGCCCAAGGTGATATTATCGGCTAAAGCTGATGGCAAAAATATCAAAAACTCCTTTATTGGAGTTTTTGCGCTTTATATTAAGATTTATCGATTATAGAATATACTGTAAAAATGTTTATATCCTCCATCCAATTGTCTTACGATCACAGTAACTGATACATTAGAATTATTAGATATAAGCGACCAAAAATAAGCAATCGGATGCTTATCTTCTTTTTTAAGATATCTTGAATATTTTTTACTATTTATAATGATCGCCTTTGACAAAGGCAAAAGTGATAATCTCTTTATCTGTTCTTCCTTAGTACGAGGTATGAAACCTTTTCGTATTAGGTGATTAAAACCATGTTTATTGAAATATATTTTTTCATTACTAAAAGCAGGACACTCGATATATCTGATGTCTTTATATTCTCTGTATTTTTCCTTTATATATTCTTTCCATTTATCATCCATTCCACCACCCTATCAGATCGAGATAAAGTTTTAATTAAAAAAGATAAAGTTTTGATAAAGTTTTACTTTAGGAAACAGAAATGATGGTAGTGTCTAGATCCCAGATCTAGGCAGATTTTGAACCTATTTATAATATCTTTCCAAAAAACTATTTTTTACTTCTTCAAACTTCCCTTCGAGAATAGCGGTTCTAGCTTGCTTGACTAGATTTACTAGAAAATAAAGATTGTGAATAGAAGCCAATGTTGCAGCGAACATCTCTTTTGATCTAAAGAGGTGTGAGACATAGCTCCTTGTATAATGATTGCAGGTGTAACACTTGCAATCCTCATCTATTTTTCCAAAATCATTTTTGTATTGAGCATTCAAAATATTTATTCTTCCATTCTGTGTATAAAGTGCACCATTTCTAGCGATACGTGTTGGAGAAACACAGTCAAATGTATCTATACCATTTTCTATTCCCAAAAATAGATCGATAGGTTCACCAATTCCTAAAAGATGTCTAGGTTTTTCTTTTGGTAAAATATCATTTACCCAGCCAACGGCAGTAGAAAGATCTTCTTTATCAAATGATCCACCGATACCAAATCCATCAAAATCCATTTGACTTATTATCCTTGCACTTTCTCTTCTAAGATCTTCAAAACGTCCACCTTGGACAATTCCAAAAAGGGATTGGGAGTTTTTGTTATTTTCTTTGTGATAATCTAGAGATCTTTGTGCCCACCTGTGAGTTCTGTCCATGGCTTCTTTTTGGTATTCATATGAAGCTAGTGGTGAAGTGCACTCGTCAAAAGCAAAGATAATATCAGCGCCGATGTTGTGCTGGATTTCTATAGATTTTTCTGGAGTAAAATGGTGTGAGCTACCATCGATTATGGATTTAAATGTTACTCCGTTTTCATCGACTTTGGCAAGGGTGGAATGGATAGAGGAAGTTGGTGTCTTTCTCAGGGCACGCGAATTTTCTGGTGAAAATTCACTCAAATCCTCGGCCGTCGCCTGCGGAGTCCCTTCGAAAGACTCAACTTCCTCTACCCCCTTACTCACCTTCCCTACCTTCTCTCCAAAGGCCACTCCCAAAGAAAAAGCTTGGAATCCTCCAGAATCTGTAAATGTTGGTCCTTGCCAATTCATGAACTTATGCAAACCTCCAGCTTCCTTCACGATTTTATCCCCAGGTTCTAGATATAGATGATATGTATTTGCGAGAACCGCTTTAGCACCAAGAAGAGAGACTTGTTCTGGTGAGAGAGATTTTACAGTAGCTTTTGTTCCAACAACGATAAAAGCTGGCGTTTCTATGGTGCCATGATCTGTCTCTATTCTACCCGCTCTACCCTTTTTACTTACCAGTTCTTTTTCTATAGAAAATTTTAGACTCATATCTGCCATACTATAACATCGATATGCTATAATCAATAAATATGCAAAATGAAAATACAAACGACAAAATAGAAGTTGATAAAATAAGTATCAGTATTGAAAATAGAATAGAAAAAATTGTAGCTGAATTTAAGGGAGGATTTGAAAGCTTAGAAAAATTACCCAAATCGGTCAGTATATTTGGATCGTCAAGATCTACACCTCAAAGTCCACATTATAGAGATGCTCAGGAACTTGCCTCTAGAATAATAAAGGAAACTGGGTACGCTATCATAACTGGTGGTGGACCTGGTATCATGGCAGCTGCAAATCTTGGAGCTCAAGAAGCAGAAGGAAAATCTATAGGATTCAATATTGAGCTTGTTGATAGAGAACATACAAATCCTTATACCAATTCGCATGTTGATTTTAAGTATTTTTTTATCAGAAAAACAATGCTTACATTTGCAGCTGATATATTTGTCTTTTTTCCAGGTGGATTTGGTACCTTTGACGAATTGTTTAGTATATTGACATTGATTCAGACAAAGAAAATTCCTAGAATTCCTATAATTTTAGTAGGCAAAGATTTTTGGAACAGTCTACTGGAATTTATTAAATCAAATATGCTAAACAAACATCATGTTATACAAAATAGTGATCTAGATCTATTTTTTGTAACCGATAATCTAGATAAAGTTATAGATTCTATAAATAAAATAGAGATGACAAGATGGTGGGAAAAAGTAGAATAGAAAGGAAGAAATATTTTAGACAAACAAAAAACACTCTGTAAAGAGTGTTTTTTGTTTTTGACGAGACTGTATTACCAATTTCCGCGTCCTTCACTTCGAGGAGCTCGAGGAGCACGTGGTTCCATTGGTCGAGCTTCGTTTACTGTAAGAGTTCTTCCTTCGAGCTCTTTGCCATTAAACATATTAATAGCGTTGTCTGCATCAGCGTCGCTTGACATCTGGACGAATCCAAAACCTTTTGATCGGCCTGTCATCTTATCCATAATAATGCTTGCTGATTCAACTGCTCCGGCCTGTGCGAAATGCGCCTTGAGAGCGTCTTCGTTAGTACCATAAGAAATACCACCTACATATAACTTCTTTGCCATTTTTCTATTTGACCTCGTCTTTAAATATTAACGTAAGCGACTAGGAAAACTTACTCTGAGTATGATACAGGAACAAGGACAAATGTCAAGTTTTTGAATAACCTTCCCCGCCTTTATCACATGATCAACCAGCGTATGCGTATACCCTAGTTCATTGCTGTACCATGTCAGCTGATTCGACGTTTTCATGCGCTTATTGTATCACTTTCTCGAGAAAAAACCTCGCCCGCTCACCTGCTAAAATTCCGAGATAAGGCTCAGAAGCTCAGCGGGCGAGCGAAGTGTGTGGTGTCAAAGGACTTACATAGCAATTTTACTCGAACTCCTGACACATAGCAAGAAAATATTGGGTACTCGAGAAGCGTGAGATGGTATCACTTAGTACCAGCTAACCAGCCACTTTCCTTAAGAATTCCTAAGGCAGTCTCCAGCTTATCTTCTTCGACAAATATATCATAAGGAACGTTTGGACCACGATTACGAGACTGAAGAGACAGGCTATTTATTCCTGGACCAATATTAGCCTCAATTCCACTATTCTCAAGAGCTCCCTTAATTATAGAGGCGCCAATTTCACTTGATGCAGTAAATAATTTTATTTTCATTACATCATTTTTGACTTTTTCAATTCAATAGCTAGGAAGACAGCTATAATCAAATCTACGATCCAACTTAGGAATCCACCGGAAACAAAAGCTGGGTAAGAGTGACCAATAAAAACTGAGGCAACGAAAGAAAGAATTAATGAAATCCAGAGAGTTACAACAGCCCATCTTTTTAGGAGTAATGATCCAATACCAGAAATAAGCATAGACAGAACAGCAATAACTACTAATCCAGCACCGATCATATAGATAGGTTCAGGGTTGAGAGTTTTCGCAATCGACGGAAAAGATAAAACAATTATATAAAGCGCCTCAAACGTAAGGATTGTCCCAGCTAAACGAAATAAATTTTTATTCATAATAATTTTATTAAATTGTTAGATTAACCTCCCCGCCTTCACCACATGTTCAACTAAAGTATACGTATACCCCATCTCATTGTCATACCACGCGAGTACTTTTACTAGATTTCCCCCAACTACTCTAGTCATCTCTAGATCGGCAATAGATGCATGACGATTGCCAACTATGTCATGAGAAACTAGGGGCTCTTCTGTAACAGTAAAAATTCCCTTCCAACGAGTTTCGCTAGCAGCTTTTTTTAGAATCATATTTACCTCCTCTGCCGTAGTATCTTTTTTTGAAATGAAAGTAATGTCTACGATAGATCCTGCGGGCACAGGAACGCGGATAGAGATACCGTCAAATTTCCCCTTAAGACCTGTAGCCACCTTTGTCACAGCAATAGCTGCCCCTGTAGAAGAAGGAACGATATTTTGAGCTGCAGCACGACCCTCACGAAGATCCTTTTTGGAAGGACCATCAACGAGGGCTTGAGAGGCAGTGTAAGCATGGACAGTATTTAACAAGGCCTTTTCGATACCTATAGACTCATCAAGAATTGCTATGAGTGGACTTCCAGCATTTGTAGTACAAGAAGCATTTGAGGAAATCTGGCAAGTTTTAAGAGATGCTTCGTTCATTCCCATAAGAACTGTTGGAGAATCGTCGTCTTTGATCGGAGCAGTTATAACAACTCTCTTTGCTCCAGCATCTATATGAGCTTGGGCTTTTTCTGTAGAAGTAAAGAGTCCGGTTGATTCGACAACAACATCTATATCGAGATCTTTCCAAGGAAGTTTTGTAGGATCTTTTTCGCTTACATACTTTACCCCATCTAGATTGTGATCGCTCTTGCCATAAACAGTATCGTATTTCAAAAGATACTTCATACCATCGATACTACCAAGGTCATTTATAGCGATAACCTCTAGATTTTCATTTTCCCGTGCTAGCTTGTAAAAAGCTCTACCTATTCTCCCAAAACCGTTGATTGCAACTCGTATTTTCTTCATATTTAATTTTATTAATTATATGAAGAATTATACCACATTCCTACTTCAGAGGAAGAGAGATCGCGAACATACTTCCCTTGCCTTGACCCTCTGAAGTTGCCCATATTTTACCCAGATGTTTACCAATAATCTGTTTTGCGATGAATAGCCCTATTCCCATACCCTCAGTATCATTTTTGCGAGCAGTATCACTTCTATAAAATTTTGAAAAAATCAGATTCATATTATCCTTCGATATACCTATACCATGATCCGTCACAGAAAAAATAACTCCATTTCCATCTTTTTTAAAAGAAATTACTATTTTTCCATCTTTATAACTATAGTGAATAGCATTTTCCACCAAAACTTGTATAACAAAACTAATGCGCGAAATATCACCAGAGATTTCTATATTTGGCTCTATATTTTTTATTACTGAAAGTTTTTTGGTAGCAAAATTGTTCTCAAATGTATCTACTATGTCTATAATGACTTTAGAAAAATCTACTTTTTTAATTTGATAACAATAATCCTTGTTTTCAGAATCAGAAACATTTACCAGAAGATTGGTAAGTTCCACTAGTTTGCTATTTGCTATTTGAATATATTTTACCTGAGAAATCCTATCTTCAGTAGATATTTCTGGATTCAAAAGACTCTCTGTTGCCCATTTTACATAAGTAAGTGGAGTACGAAATTTGTGAGTAACTGTAGTGATGAATTCATATTTAAGCACATCACTCTGGCGGAGATTATTCCAAACCAAAAAACTAATGGTGACAAACATGATCGCAGAAATTATAGGTGACACCCAAATAGGAAAATTTGGGAGACTAGAAAGAATCCACCCGTTAGAATAATTGAAAAGAATAATAATTCCACCAACTATGAAAACGCTCACACTGTATATAAAAGCTTGTTTTGCAATAACTTTTATATTAAAAAGTTGATACTGTATAGCTCCATAAGCAAAAGGGATTAGGAATAACGTAGCAAAAAGCATTCCCCAGAGAGGATCTATAGGGATATCATAGATGAGAAAGTTTGGAATAAAGCCAATAGCATAACCAATAATAATTGTAAGATAGAAATAGAAGTTTTGTTTATGTTCAAGTTCAGATTTTACCGTCTTTAAAGTGCTATGCATTTCATAAACCATATATGGAACCATGAGAACGTACAGGAAAATTATTCTTATAATATTGTATGTTCCAGGATTATAATAGTTTGTAAAATACATTTTTGAAACAGATGGTAAAAGAAAATAATCTGGGAATGTTATAAAAAATATTGATGCAGTTATAGCGGTAATATAGGAAAGTATGATTATTATTATCTTTTCCTTTTCTTTATGTAACATAATAAGGACTAAATGAAGATTGAATACTCCGATAAAAAAAATGGAGAGATTGAACATTAGAACATTTCTTGAAAGTATTGGATCAGCAATATTTACACCAATAACATGGGAGACTATAAAAATAGTGATCGAGAGGAAGGTTAGGGCTCCAACAATATTTATACGTTTTTTGGGACCATTTATATATATGAAAAAAGAAATACCTAAAGAGGATATAGCTGAGACTATAGAAATTACATTATGAGCAATCAAATACCAATTGGTCTGCATATATATAATAAAAAGATCTAGTTACCTTTGAAGTAGGACAAGTTAGAATTAAGAAATTAATAAATAATTTGTCCAAAAATGAAAAAATATAAACATTTGTCTTTTGAGGAGAGGTTCGTTATCGAAAGGTTATACGG
>Ga0163144_10001580_pt1 | contig 53436 bp, 47 predicted proteins | sample OliLak19BULKMAT1_FD_123175 | JGI IMG/M metagenome (GOLD analysis project Ga0163144, IMG submission 123175) | Freshwater microbial mat bacterial communities from Lake Vanda, McMurdo Dry Valleys, Antarctica - Oligotrophic Lake LV.19.BULKMAT1 | ecosystem: Environmental > Aquatic > Freshwater >... | reverse complement strand
GATCGCTTGGGAGGACGAGGCCAACAGCTTGCGCAGAATCAACGCCATCAAGTGTCGCTGGCGCTGCGGCAGTGCGTAGCTGTCCTCGCGCTGCAAAAAAGCCGAGACCGATTCATACAAGGCATGTTCGTCGTCGGTCGGCTTAAACGGTCGCGTGATCGTCCGCCGCTCAGTGTAGCGGATATACTCCGTCACCTGATTGCGCAGTGTGCGCTTGCAGAAGCCTGAAAGGCGTTGCCGAAGCGCGTCCAGATTGCTGCCGGCGCTCACGTACTGCGAACGGAAGGAGTTGACATCGCCAAACAGGTGCTCGTCGATCAGGGTCGAGAGTCCATACAGTTCGAGCAGCGAGTTCTGCAGGGGCGTCGCGGTGAGAAGCAGCTTGCGGCAATCCTCAGTCGCCCAGCGAATGCCCTGGCCAACCTTGTTACTGGGCCGGTAGGCGTTTCTCAACTTGTGCGCCTCGTCGATAACCACAAGATCCCACGCACGCGACTTCAGTTCGTCACGCACTGTGTTCGCGAAATGGAACGACATGATGACCACGGCGCCGGGCAACAGCGGGTCTGTGCCCGCACGCTGCGCCTCGCGGTAAGCCTTTGCATCGAGCACCACCGCCGGGAGGTTGAACTTCTCCGAGAGTTCGAGCGCCCACTGCTTGCGAATGGAAGCCGGGCAGATGACGAGCAGTCGGCGTTTGCGTTCCGCCCAGAACTGGCACAGGACGATGCCCGCTTCGATCGTTTTTCCCAGACCGACTTCGTCTGCGAGGATGACGCCCTTCGAAAGCGGGGACTGCAAGGCGAACAGCGCGGCTTCGATCTGGTGCGGGTTCAGATCGACCGCCGCGTCGAAGAGGGACATGGAAAGACGGTCCATCCCGCTCGCGACCCGCCGAGTGAGGTCGTAGGCGAAGTACTTGGCGTGGTGAGGAGTCAGGCTCATTGGTGGGGTCGAGTTCCCTTCAGGGGTGGTAGCGCGTCGACGCGGCTGCTGCAGGCTCAGATCCTCACCTGGCGCGTGCGTCTGTTGGTGCGCCTAACGTCGAAGGCCATCAGAGGCGCGCGCTTTTTGCGCGTCCGCTGAATGGCTTTGTTCGGCCCCTCTCCGTGAAGAACGTCAGTCTCGCAAGCTCGTAACGAGCCCATCCCTAACTCGTGGGAGTTGCCCCTGTGGCAGCGGGTGAGGCCCGGAGATGATTGCTCAACCGATCGAGCAGCGCACGTGGCGAGCGTTCTCAATTGATCCGATCGCGCCGAGCAGGCTGGTTGCGGGGAGCACGGCCAAGAACGCCAAGCGAATGAGAGACGGAGCCTTGAGATCGCTTGTGGCGAAGTCCCCGTCGTCAGGGCGAATCGGGTCGTCGAAACCAGTGACCTCATGGTGCAACTGCGTGCTGACGCCGCAAATGAGGAAGTCCCCGTACGGCGGCATCTCGCGCAGGATGACGGCTGGGCGATTCTTGATCTCACTCTCCGCTTGCGGCAGCGGCGTGAGGACAACGTCGCCCTCCTTCATCGCCGGATGTCTGCCTCGTTGTACTCCGGCTCGTGGTCACCGAATGCCCGCGCCAATGCGGCACTGCTAGCCGCAAGCCACGGAACTCGATCACCGTTCCCCTCGGGCGACAATACCGTAACCAACAGCAGCGCATTACGCGAAAGATCGAATGCCTCGTCGAGCTGGATCCGCTCCCCATCATAGTGGGCCTTCAGTGTAACGCTGGGCATGACCCTCAACTACGCCCTCTAGTGCAACCGAGCAAGAACCACGGAGATCGAACCGCAGCGGCGCTACCCGCCGAACGTCTTGCCGGTCACCTGCGCGCGCCTGTGGTGCCCGTCAGGTGCGCCGGCTTGTTCGGCATGCGCCAAAGTTTCATTGAGACGAGAAAGCATCCAGCACCAGCGATTGCCAATGCCCCGCCCTTCAGAAGGCCGCTGCTCACGTATCTCGCCAAACTCGAGTACGCCGATCCACCATGGGCGATCATCGACTCAGCTCCGAAATGGTAGTCCGCCACTTGCGAATGTGAAGCAAAGAGTCCCAACCAAATCGCTTCGCCGACTTTCAGCGCCGCGACAATCGCGACGCCAAGCCCGGCCGTTGCTACAAGCGTCGAGAGAAGTCGCAGAGGGACTAAAGAGACACCCACCCAACACCGGATTGAAATCCTGCCTCCCGGACCGCGTCGACCCGCAAGCGCCTCTGTACCTCGCGTTGGTGGAACAACTGGCTGGGGAACCGAACTCTCCTGTGGAATTGCGCGAAGCCGTCTACTGGGCGCGGCGTGCCGTGCACGTGCACGACTGGCGCAACGCGGAGTCGATCGGGGTGCTGGCCCGATTGCACCAGGCAGCCGGGCGCGCGGACGAGGCGGAGGCGACGCTCCGTCGCGGGCTCCGCGCGGCGCTTGCTGCGCTGGGTGGCAGCCCGACAGCACCATCGTTTAGATGCATGGTTTCCCGGGGCGGCACCGTTGCGACGTAGAAGCCTTCTGCATCTCGCTCGATTACGACGTCGAAGTCACGTTGCATGCTACCTCTGGATTCTTGCGGCGAAGTCTAAGTGACCGATACCAAAGAATACATGATACGAGATCTCCTCGTCCGTGTGGCACGATCGGCTGACCCGCCCGTGAGTCTCGGTTCGGACGTGTTCCCGGATGTCTCCGATCTGAGCGATCAACCGCCGGCCGAGGCGATCACCTCGGCCGAGATCGGCATGCGATTTTGAACCAGGATTCTCAACGCACGTTGCGAACCCTGGCGGCGAAATCGAGCAGCAACTCGCGTTCGCCGCGCGCGACCCGATTGCGCCGGGTGTCGAACTCGTCCTGGCCCCACGGGTTGTCGTAGCGCAGGTAGTCGCCGACCGGCTCTGCGCGTCCGTTGACGCGCAGGTTGCCGGTCCACCCGTACTCCAGCGTGCCTTGGCTCGGGGATTCGTAGCGAACCGCGAAGACCGGCACGAGCGTGCGCGGCGGCAGCCCGGTCACGTCGTCGATTTGGGTGACCTCGACCGTTGCCGAGCGTACCGCCGCCTGGAAGTCCGCGAAGCTCCCCGACTGTTCGGTGCTGCCCATCTCCGCGATCCAGACGTTGCGCGCGCCGCCCTCGGCGCGAAGATCGAAGGGTTGCACCATCCCGTCGGTGGCGACCGTGTTCGGCGCGTAGTCGACGAACTCCGCCAGGCGCCAAGAGTAGAGAGCGATGTAGCCGTCGCCCTTGCGGCCGAAGGTCCAGTGCCCGTCGCGGACGACCTCGTCGAAGCGCTCTTGCGGGAAGAACGCGTGGGTGTAGTCCTCGTAGACGGTGATCAGATCGAAGGGCGGACTCGGGTTGGAGCGGTACTGCGGAGCGTAGATGTGGATGGCGACGTTCTCGAACTGGCCGGAACGCGGGATCGACGCCGTTCCCGTCCACTGCCCGGGTTCACCGTCGTCGCTCCAGTTGGCGCTCTCGACCGGCGGGATGCCCGGGTGCTGGGTGAACACCACCGCTTCGTGGTCGAACGTCGCTTGCCAGAAATGGCCCTCGTTGGAACGCGACCCGGGCCGGTAGTCCTGGGCGCTGGCGAGCATGTAGTCGGCGGTGCGATAGGTGTAAAGGTTGACCTGCTTGAGCAGCGGCATCGAAATCGAGTGCGCCAAATTGAGCGCAACCGTCTGGGCGATTCCGGGCAGAGCCGTCAGGTCGCGGACCGCGCGAAACGGCCGGAAGCCGTCGGTGTCCCACAGATTGTAGGTGTTGATCAGGTCGAGTGTCGCCGGCACCACCTGCCACGCAGTGAGGTTCGACATCGACCACCAGATCGTCAGGTCCTCCTCGGAGTCGTAACCGAAGCCGTTCGGATGCGGCGCGGGAACGCCGCGCTCGAACTCGTCGAAGAAGATCCCCATGCGCTGGCGATTGGCGAACGGGCCCGGCTCCGCGGCGATCTCCTGGAGAACTCGCGGCACCCGGTAGCGGCTCGACAGAGCGAAAAGAATCGCGGTGCCATCGTCGGCGTCGGGGAAGTCGAGAGCGGTCGTCTCGTAGAGAAACTTGACCGCCTCGAACGTACTGTCCCGAGTGGCGTTCGTCTTGTTGCTCTTGAAGCTCCTGCCGTGTGGCACTCCGAAGGCGCCGCGGAAGGTATGGACCGCCAAGTCGTAGGTGAGCAGGTCGATCGTCATCTGCGCGAGGCGCACCAACTCGTCGTCGTCGGCGAACTCCGCCAGGGTCAGCAGCGGGCGCAAGTCGAAGGCGTAGTAGACGTTGGAGAGAAACTCCGAGAAGCCGAAGCGCGAGCGCAGCTCGAACCAGTCGAGCAGGCGCGCCCGCGCAGCCGCCATGTGCTCGGTGCCGGTCATGCCGGTGTGGGTGAAGACCCGATCCGGATAGCGCTGGCCCGCGAGGTACTCGATCGTGTGGAACATGATCAGGTGGTTCTCGGTCCAGTACCACATGTGGTCGACGACGCCCTCCGGGCCTGCCTGGGTGTACCAGTACTTGAAGCCGAGCACCGCTTCCTCCGCGCGCTGCCAGATGATCGGGTCCAGCATCGGGTGGCCAGCGAAGCGGTAGAGCGCATTGACCAGCATCAGGACGTCGAAGTCGCTGGTGTCCTTGAGGTTGGTGATCTTGGTGAAGATGCCGTCCCACGCGTCCGCCGGCACGGCGCCATCCGGGGCGTCGTAGCTGGGGTCTGTCGCGTCGCGCTCGAGGTGGGCGAGCACGTTGGTCATGCTTCCCGGACGCAGCCGCGAGGTGGCGGCGGCCAGCAACTCGGACTTGCGGCGCGCAAACTCGTCGTCGCTGACGAAAGCGAGTTCGGGGTCGGCGGTCGGGGTCACGGTCGGGGTGAGGGTCGGCGGCGGGCTCGGGGTCGCCGTGGGTGTCGCCGCCGCCGTGCATCCGGTGAGCGCGAGGGTCACGGCTGCGACGATTTCGTCGACGGTGATCGCGCTGTCGCCGTTGGCGTCGCCCGCCGGACAGCTTGCGACGTCGCCATTGCCGAGCGCCAGATTGACGAGAGTGATGATTTCGTCGACGGATACGGTTGTGTCGCCGTTGCAGTCGCCGCTGCACGTCGAGGGTGTGTCCGCGGCGGCAAGGCCAGGAGGCAGGCCGATCGAGCAAAGCAAGGCTGCGCCCACAGCGAGTCTAGGGAAATTCGCGATGCCCCATTCGAATCGGTGCCACATTGGATGCTCCTCGGTCTTGCGGGGAAAGCCGGCACCATAGCGGGGTTGCGCAGTCATCGGAAGCTTGTGGGACTCAGCTTCGCGGCCGTCGCCTGCAGCCACTTGTTCGGCATAGCCTCTATACGATCATCGCTTGCGAGGGTTGACCGGAGAAATGAGCTTACCCGTCGGCGAACGCCGGCAGCACCTTCTCCGCGAACAGCGCTGCCGGCTCGCGGACGTCCTTGCCGAAGAACTCGATGACGAACATCGTGCAGCCGAGGTCGATGTGGCGCTGGATGCCGGCGATGCACTGCTCCGGCGTGCCGGCAATTCCATGTTCGCCACCGGCGCCCATGTGCCCCCCGTAGATCTTCGCAGCCTTGTCGATCTGCGCCGCAGCCGCGGCCGCATCGCTGCCGATCACGACCAGGCATTGTTGCGAGACGGTGATCGCGCCCGGGTCACGGCCGACGGCCGCGCAGTGCGCGTGCAGCTTCGCCACCTTGGCGCCCAATTCGGCCTGCGTGACCGCCGGATTGTTCCAGATGTCGGCGTGCTCGGCGACGAGACGTAGCAAGACCTTTTCGCCGCTGCCGCCGATCATCAATGGCGGCACCCGCACCGGCCGCGGCTCGCACACCGCACCCTCGATGCGGAAGTGCTTGCCGGCGAAGCTCGCGCCTTCCTGCGTCCACAACCGCTTCAACACCTGTGCAGCCTCGTCGACCTGTTCGAGCCGGGCTCGCGTCGACGGAAACTCGTAGCCGTAGCCGATGAACTCGTCTTTGAACCAGCCGACGCCGAGGCTCGCAATCACGCGGCCGGCACTGATGTTGTCCAGGGTCGCCACCATCTTCCCGAGCAAGGCGGGGTTGCGGAAGCCGACCGGCGTGACCAGCGTGCCGAGTTCGACGCGGCTCGTCACCGCGGCGACGGCGCTGAGCGTCGTCCACGCTTCGAGGATCGGGAGCTGCGGCACCGGCACGCCGTAGACGTGGTCGTTCAGCCACACCGAATGAAAGCCGAGGCGGTCGATCTCGACGGCAGCCGCGCGCGTTTGCTCCCAGCTGCGCTTGATCTGTGGCAGCGTCACTCCGAAATGAATTTGAGCCATGTACCCCTCCTGCGTTGCGGTGGCGCGAGTTCAGCACATCCGCGCAACGGCGACAAAACGCGCCGCACACGGATGCGGACGTGAGCGGAGGCGCTGTGGGCCGGCCGCCTTTTCATCCGCGCGGTCGTGGTCTAGTTTGCCCGGCCTATGTGCTGGTTCGCCCGCCTGGCCATCGCGGTCGCGTTCTCTCTTGCTTGCCTCGCTTGCTCTTCCGGCTGCACGCCCGACGAGCCCCCTCCTTCTGCCGAACCAGCCGCCAAGGTCGACGAACTTTCGCCAGCAGTGCGTGCTCGCCTCGAAGCGCTGGGCTACGAGCCCTGGGTCGAAGAGGAGGCAGCGCCGGCCGACATCGGCGTGGTCGAGCACGAGGCAGCGCGCGCCGCTGACGGCTACGTCCTCTTCGCCAACCGCGGCGCGTGCAGCGCCGATCTGATCGATCGCAGGGGCAAGGTCGTGCAGCGCTGGTCGTCACCGTTGCCGGCCAAAGGCTACTGGAGCGACACCGAGTTGCTGCCGGACGGCACCCTTCTCGTCGTCGGCGCCGATGCGAATTCCTCGGCGAAACAGCACGGCCGCCGTTACCTTCGCGCCCTCGCCTGGGACTCTGCCGTGCTCTGGGAATCGGAGTTTCCCGGACACCACGATGTCGAGGCGCTGCCCGATGGAATGATCCTGACGCTATCGTCCACCGTTCGCACGGTCGACTACGCTGGCGTAGCGCGGACCATCATCGATGACCAGATCATCGTTGCTGAGCCCAGCGGCAAGCCATTGCAGACCTACTCCCTGTTCGATGTGTTCACAGCAACGCCAGGCGTCGAGTTGCTGCGGATGGACCGCCGCCGGATCAAAGTCGGCGGCGTCAAGGCCAGCGACATCTTCCATAGCAACTCGATCGACCGCATCGACCTGCCCGCGCTCGCCGGAGAGCACCCGATCTACGCTGCAGGCAACATTCTCGTCTCCAGCCGGCACCAGGATACGATTGCGGTACTGGACCCGCGCCAGGGGAAGCTCGTGTGGTGGTGGGGGCCGGGAACCCTCCAAGGCCAACACTCGGCGCGGTGGCTCGCCAGCGGCAATATCCTGGTGTTCGACAATGGCTTGGTGCGGCGCCGCTCGAGGGTCCTGGAGATCGACCCGCGCACGAATGTGATCGTCTGGGAGTACCCTGGCGCGAAGGAGCACCGCTTCTTCACCCCGGGCGGCGGCGCCGCGCAGCGACTGCCCAACGGCAACACCCTGGTCACGGTGACCAGCCGAGCAGAATTGTTCGAGGTCGCACCCGCGGGCGACGTGGTGTGGAGGTTCGTCAACCAGAACCACGACCCGCAGAAGCAGCGGCGGGCGACGATCCATGCCTCGACATGGCTACCCGCGGAGTTCGTTCTGCCGATCCTCACGCGCCAGCGCTGATCCTCGCTGCGCGTGAATGCAGAGATGAACAGGCTCGCAGCGGTCGCGCGATTCGCGTCGTGACGCCGATCGCCAAATCGATTACGGGCAGCGTATGAAGTTCACCCGCTCACCCCGGCGTGCGGTCGCTGCGGCGATTATCCGGCGCGAGGCGCTGCGACGGCTCGGCATCGCTAGCGCGGCGGTGCCCCGGCCCATAGTTGCAGCGCCCCGGGGGGCGTAGCGTGCTGGCCTGCCGAAACGAGATATGTTCTAGGTAGAGAATGATCGACGATCCGATGCGGAAGTGTCCGCGCTGCAATGTCGCCATCGCCCCGGGCGTGACGACGTGTCCTGGCTGCAGCAATGTTCTTGCTCGCGAAGCCAACTTCGAGGCGGACCGCGCGTCCAATGCCGCTATCGACATCGGCGCCTGGCTCACCGAGGGCTGGCAGTTGTTTGCGCCGAACGCCGGCCCATTCGTCGCTTTCTCGGTGGTCGCCGTCGTCGTCAGCGTCGCCGCGACGATGGCCTTCGACCAGATTCCCTATGTCGGCTGGCTCCTGCCGACGGTCGTGACCGCGCCGCTGTTCGCCGGCTACCTCGTGGCAGCCTTCAAACTCATGCGCGGACAGGAGATCGCGTTCGGCGACTTCTTCGGCGGTTTCGACTACGTCGTGCCGCTCGCGGTGGGCGGCGTCATCGCCAGCGCGCTCGTCACCGGCGGCTTGCTTCTGCTGCTCGTGCCGGGGATCTATCTAGCCGTCGGCTACACGTTCATGAACGCGCTGATCGTCGACGCCAAGCTGGACTACTGGCCCGCTATGGAAGCCAGCCGCCGCATCGTCCACCAGCGCTGGCTCAGCTTCGCGGGCTTCGGCGCTATGTTGTTTCTCGTCAATGTCGTCGGCGTTCTCGCCCTCGGCATCGGTCTGCTGGTGTCGATGCCGGTGACGTATTGCGCCGTCGCGGTCGCCTACTCTCGCATCTTCGGACTCGCCGACAATGCGACGCAACCGCGCCACTGAGCAAATGCTGCAGCATGTCGTCGCAATCCTGCTCGGCGCGACGCTCGCCGCCAACGCTGGCTGCGACTTCGCTGGGTTCACCACGCCACCCGTCCCCGAGAGCTGCAGCGCGATCGGCGCCCACTGCCAACATCCCGACGGCCCGATCGGCGTCTGCCAGGAGGCCCCGTGCGCTCCCGGCGCAGTTCCGCCGTGCTTCGCCTGCACCCCCCAACACTGACCGCGCGCCCCAGCTCGCCCACCCGCACTCTTCTCAGCCTTCGCCTCAGCCTGGGCCGGCGCAGCCAAGCTGCGCCCCGGGTAACGTCGTTCCTCGTCAAGTCACGCCCTCTCCGTGAATCCGCACGGAGGAGCCATCCATGTCCGCACCCGTCCTACTCGTCGTTGCCGCTGCACTGCTGTTCGCGCCCGCGGTGTACGCCGATGATCCCGTCCCCGCCAACCCGATCCTGTTCGTCACCCAGGTGCCCACCGGCGAGTACGCCGCCGTTACAGCGGTGTTCGGCAACATCGTGACCCAGCCCGCAAATGCACCGCGCGGCGGCGACCTGATGCTGCGCTATCCCGACGGCACGCTGCGCTTCCTCACCGCGGAGGCGGGTTACGGCGACAGCGGCATGCAAGGGGCCAACGCGATTGCCGTGCGCGAACCGAGCATCCACTGGAGCGGTGCGAAGGCTCTGTTCTCGATGCTCGTCGGCGCGCCGACGCAGAAGTACCAGGTCGTCGACAAGTTCTGGCAGATCTACGAAGTCACCGGCTTCGCACCGGGCGAGACGGCCTCGATCCGCAAGATCGCGGGCCAGCCCGCCAACTTCAACAACCTCTCGCCGATTTACGGCACCGACGACCGCATTCTGTTCATCTCCGACCGCCCCCGCAGCGGCGCCGCCCACCACTACCCGCAACTCGACGAGTACGAGTCCGACCGCGTCGTCGCCGGGATCTATTCGCTCGACGAGGACAGCGGCGAGATGACTCTGCTCGAACACGCGCCGAGCGGCGTCACTTCGCTCTCGATCGATTCCTTCGGGCGCGTGATCTTCACCAAGTGGGACCACCTGCAACGCGACCAACAGGGCGATGCGCCGCTGACGGCTGCGGCCTACGAGGCCTTCACCTGGGAAAGCGAGGACGCCGACGCTGCGACCACCACCAGCCTGATCGGCGCTGAAATCTTCCCCGAACCGCGGAGCTACAACGACCCGGCGTACGACAGTGCGCTCGAGCTACACCCGTTCAACCACTTCTTTCCGTGGGAAATGAACGAGGACGGCACCGCCGAAGAGACCCTCAATCACATCGGCCGCCACGAGCTCGGCGGCTCGTTTTCCGACGGCAGCTTCAAAGCCGATCCGAACCTGACCTATATCGTTCCCGACAGCCTGCACGCCAACCAACTCCACCTCGGCGGCTCCGCCGGACTGTTCCACGCCCGCGAGGATCCGACTTCCCCTGGCGACTTCTTTCTCACCTACGCGCAGGAGTTCGACACGGCGTCGGGCGGTACACTCATGCGGCTCACTGGCGCGCCGGCGATCAACCCCGACGACATGGTTCTGTCGGCGCTCACGCCAACCTCGGCCGATGCTCAGGTGCCGCAGCAGACGGGTTACTTTCGCAACCCCCTGCCGATGTCCGACGGTAGCTTGATCGCCGCGCATACGCCCGCCACCGGCTACGTCCAAAACCTCGGCAGCACGGCGTTGCCCAATTGGAATTACGAATTCCGCCTCAAATTGCTCGAGTCCCAAGGCGCGTTCTTCGTCCCGACTGCCAACCTCACGAGCGGCATTGCCAAGTTGCTGACTTGGTGGACCCCCGACGCGCAGGCTACCTACTCCGGAAATCTCTGGGAACTCGACCCGGTCGAGGTCGTCGCCCGACCGGTGCCGCCGCCGCGCACGTCGAAGTTGCCGGCGATCGAGGCAGGCGTGTTCGCTCAGGTGGGTGTCGATGTCGCCGCGTTCCGCCAGTTCCTGCGTGACAATGGCCTGGCGCTGATCGTCAGCCGCGACGTCACCCAGCGCGACCGCGCCGACCGCAACCAACCCTTCAACTTGCAGGTTCCCGGCGGGGTCTCGTCCATCGCCGGCCCCGGGCAGGTGTACGATGTCGCGCACCTGCAGATCTACCAGGCCGACGCGGTCCGCGGCTACGGCAACCCCGCTCAGCCTGATCCGGGACGGCGGTTGTTGCCGCGGCCGATGCACGAGCCCGGTGTGTCGCAGGCCCCCGGGGCGCCTCAGGGCGCGGTCGCCGTCGCGCCGGACGGCTCGCTCGCTGCGCTCGTGCCCGCACAGCGTGCGCTCACCTGGCAGCTCACCGATCCCAATGGTGAAGGCGTCGTTCGCGAGCGCAATTGGCTCAGCTTCCAGTCCGGCGAGATCCGCGTCTGCGGCAGTTGCCACGGGATCAATAAGTTCAGCCAGACCGGCGAGACTGAACCGACCAACGCACCGCTCGCGCTCTTCGAACTGCTCGACGCGTGGAAGCTGGAGCAAGGCGGAGGCGAGCCGGACCCGACGGCAACGCCGACGGAAGAGTTGCCGACGCCTGAACCGACAGCAACGCCGACAGAAGGGATCCCGACACCCGAGCCGACGCCGACCGACGACGTGCCTCCGCCAGCTCCGACCGCGACCGTTCCCGCGCCCGCAGGCTGCGCCAGCGGCAAGGTGTTCACGCGCGCCCAACTGCGGGTGCTGGGGAAGTCGGGACGGATCACCTTCCGGGGCGAGGCGGTCGTGCCCGAGCCTTGGATTGGCATCGACCCGCCGGCGGCGGGAATCGTCCTCGACTTCGCTGGCCAGGAGCTGGTGATCCCGGGTGGTGCCGCCTGGAGGGTGCGAGCCAACGGCAAGGGCTGGTCGTACCGCGACCGTGCTGGCGTTCACGGCGGTGTGACGAGCATCGAGTTGCTCAATCGCACGCAGCGCGTTCCCGGGGGAATCGCTGTGCGGCTGCGGCTCGAGAACGCGGCACTGGCGCCGGCCGCGGGCGCGACGACGCTCGAGATCCGCTTCGGTACGGAGGATGCGTGCGCGGTTGCCGCATGGAATGGCCCGGCGGGCGCGCAGCCGCGCTGCCTGGCACGGGCGACGACGGTGATGTGCCGCTGAGGCGCGCGGAGGGCGTTCTGTTTCAAAATCGATCGAAGTAGGAACCGGCAGTAGCATCCGGAAGCTATGGAAATGCGACGAATGACGGCGAGCGCCCCGGAAGACCTACTGAACGAGGCGAGGGTCGTGACCGGCCGCGGAATCACCGAGACGCTTGTCGAGGGCCTCGAGCTCGTGCGGCGGTCCCGCAGCTTCGAAAAGGCGATGGCACTGCGCGGCAAACTCGGTCTGGACGTCGATCTCGAGGTCTCCCGGGAACGGCGTGGTCGTTGACACATCCGTCTGGATCGACTTCTTCGCCGGCGCAACCGTGGGCGGACTCGAAACGGCGCTGGCGGCGGGACGGGTCGTCCTGCCGCCCTGGTGCCGCTCGGGCCACAGCGAGAATCAAGCCGCGCGCCGGACCTTGATATGGGCCTCGAGGCCAGCGGCGTCGACGAGGCGCAGGAGCCGGTCGATCGTCACTCTCTGCAGACTGCCCGATAGAATTCCCGTGACTGCGCTGCGGGGCAGGCCCGAAGCGTTGGCGAGGTCAGCGTGGGTTGCGCCGGTAAGCTCCACTTCGCGGGCAACGGCAGCGATGAGTTGCGCCTTGAAAACCGCTTCGACGCCTCGACTGCGCGGCAGGTCGAGTTGCTCGGCGAGCTTTGTCGCCGAAGTTCTCTTCTTCATTCGTGCACCTCTCCGAGTCGTTGCCGCGCGAGTTCGACGTCCTTCTTGGCAGTCGATTCGGTCGTCTTCTTGAAGGCGTGAAGGACGAAGACGTTCTCGCGGCGAATTAGTGCGTAGACCACGCGGTATTGGCCTGAACGATCTTTCAGAAGTTCATGCACTCCAGGTCCGATCGAGGGCTTTGGACGCGATAGCGGCATGGAAAGTCGCAGCCCAGCGTCGAGTCTTGCCAGGGCGTCGGCCAGATCCCCGCGGATCTGTGCTCCGGTAGTGAGTGGGCTACAGGCTCCCTGCCTCCGCGCTGACCGTCATGCCCCCCGGGGTTGGGGTGAATTCGCAGAACATTCCCGTCTGTACCGTGAGTTCGAGGTAGCGTCCCAGCTCGGGGTCGTGCTCGGCGATGCGCCGCTCGGCGATGCGGATCGCCTTGGTCACGGCGATGCGCACCCGCTCGGCAGCAGCCGAAGCGCGCCGGTCACGGCCGCCGAGGCCTACCGCTTGTGCGAGCTGCTGCACGAGTGCGTCGATCTCGTCTTGCGCGCGTGCGGCTGTTTCGTGATCGTTGCACGCGGCAGCTTCCTCCGCTCGTTCGCGCAGTGCTTCGAGTCGCCGCCGGTACGCCGTCTTCGCCGCGGGATCCAGGAGCGCGCCGGCGTCGCCGTCGGGTAGCGCCGTGCCGGCCAGGTCCGCGGCATGAAACGATCGTCCGGGATGCGCGATCAGCATCGCCAGATAGCTCAAGCCGCGCACGTGCTTGATGCGAAACTTGCGCCCGGCGCTGGTCACGGTCCAGAAGTCGCCTTCGCGCAGCAACGTCGCCGCCGCATTATTGGTGGCCGGCGCGGTTGCGGGCGTGTCGCCGCGTGCGGCGATGCGCCGTGACAAGTCCGCCATGCCGAGTCGCTCGGCCTGCTCGCTCGCCTCGGCGAGAAGAAGTGCGGCGCGCGACTGCGCGGCGGGGTCACCACCGTCGCGCAGTACGCGCGCCAGGTCGAAGCGGGTCAGCGCCGCGAACGGCCGTGCGCCGAGACGTTCATTGACCGCCAGAGCGCGCTCGAGATGTTGAACGGCATCGTCGCGGCGACCGAGCGTCGCTGCGAGCAGGCCGAGCGGACGCTCGGCGGAGCCCAGCCCGGAAATGCCATAGCCGACGACGATGAACCGGTCGGCGTAGGGCGCGAGCAAGTCGTAGAGCAGGGCGGCCCGCCGCGCGTCACCCACGATGTGGCTGACCTCGCTCAGGTAGGCGATCGCGGGGAGCCGCATGTAGTCGCCCGGCAGATCGGTGAAGTCGTTCGCAGCGAGCCGGTCGAGTTCGACCCGGGCGGCGTCGAGCTGGCCTTGTAGCGCCTGGATGTAGGCGAGCGCGTAGCGCCAGGCGGTCAGCCGCGGGTACTGTGCCGAGAAAGACTGCAGCGCGGGCTCTATTTCGGCGAGCCGTCCTTGCAGCATGCGCAGGCTCATCCGCGCGACACCGTAAATGAGCAGCGCGTCGCTGTGATCGACTCGCCGCGCCGCCTCGAGGCCGCGGTTGGTGAGATTCTCCGCATCGTCGAAGCGGCCTTCGACGATGGCGAACAATGCCTGGAAGCGGGCGACGTACCAGTCGTACCAGGGCAGCCGCAGCTCGGCGGCGAGCGCGGTATACGTTTGCAGTTCCGCCCACGCGCGGCTGCGGTTGCCGAGTTCGAAAAGGTCAACGAGGCGCCACGCGTGTTCGCCGATCAACCGCTCGCGGTCGCGCGCTTGTGTCGCCAACTCGATGAGTTCGTCGGTCGTGCGCAGTCGCGCCTCGGTCGTGTCCGGGGCCCATAGCGCCCAGCGGGTGTCGTTCAGTACCGAGATCCTCGCCTCGATGTTGCCCCCCGCGCGCGCCAGCGCGACCGCTTCGCTGCAGAGTTCGCGCCGCCGCGCGAACGAGCCGGGCACCGAGTACAACGCGTAGGCGAGGCGTGCTTGCAACTGCGCGCGCAGGTCGCCGTGGTCGGCGTCCGTCGCTGCGAGCGCCTCCTCGAGGGCAACGACGAGTTCTGGTTCGAAGGCGACGTGCGCTCGTTGCTGGCGTCCGCCGAGCCCCAGAGCGGCTTGCGCGAGCAGTTCTTGCCCACGCGGATCTCCCGCAGTGACGAGGCCGCGCGCCAGGTCGAGGGCGCGGCCGTAGGCTGCCGCGCTGGCGTGCATATCCGCCGCACTCCAGGCAGAGCCGCCGATTGCGAGCAGCAACGCGCCATGAATCGAGCCGGGTAGGTTGGGGTCGCGCTCGGCAAAGGAGAGTGCCTGCTCGAAGTAGCGAATCGCATCGTGGTGGGCGAGGCGCGCTTCGGCGGCGACGCCGGCGCGACGGCACTGCTCGTACGCGCGGTGCAGCCGTTCGGCCGACGTCTCGAGCGGATTGCATGCGAGGGCGAGGTGGTGGGCGAGTTGGAACGGCAGGTCGGGATCGGCCGACGGTTGCGCCGTGAGGCCGGCGGCGATCCGTTCGTGCAGGACGGCACGCTCGGCCGGGGGGATGTCTTCGTAGAGGGCATCCCGCATGAGGATGTTGGCGAAGGTGAGGCTGCCGTCGGGGGCCGGCTCGAGCACGCCGCCGCGTTGCGCCGCGGCGAGCGCCGCTGCAGTCGCGCTCGCCCCGGCGATAGAAGCCAAGAGCTGCGGTTCGAACGAGCGCCCGATTGCCGCTGCTAGGGTGAGGATGGCAACGCCCTCGGTGGACAACGGTTCGAGCCGTCGGCGCAGGGTCGCGCGCACCTGGTCCGGGATCGGCAGGCCGACGAGAGTAGTCGGGTCATTGCCGAAGAGACGCCCATCGACGTGCGCGAGGCGGACGACCTCGTCGAGATAATATGGATTGCCGCCCGTTGCATGATGGATGGCGGCGACGATGGCCGGCGAAACCTCCAGTCCCGTGAGGTGAGCGATGAACGTGCTCGTAGGCTCGATGGCGAGACCGCGCAGCAGAATTCGCCGGCTCTCGCGCGCCAGGTCGCCGGCGATCAGGTCGCTGTCGGCGCCGCTCCGGGCGGCCTCGTCGCGATAGGTTCCGAGCAGCAGCAACGGGGCGCGGTGCAACTCGCGGGAGACGAAGTGCAGCAGGCGCAGCGAGCCGTGGTCGGCGTCGTGGATATCGTCGAAGACGAGCACGAGCGGCCGCTGGGCGGCTGCGTCTTCGAGTACCAGACTGACCGCGTCGTGCAGTCGGAAGCGGGCCTGGTCCGGATCGAGGCGCTCGGCTGCCAGCACGCTGGGGAGCAGGGTCCGCAGCGGCGGCATGCTCTGGACGATCTCCGGTAGGTTGGGGTTGGCGGCGGCGACGGCGCCGGCGCGCAGCAGCGAGCGAAAGATCTGCAGCCACGGGCGGTAGGCGGCGGTGCTGCCGTGTTCAGGGCAGCGGCCCCAGGCGACGAGTGCGCCGGCAGCCTCGGCGTGCGCCGACAACTCGACGCACAGGCGGGTCTTACCGACGCCCAAATCGCCGGCGACGAGTACACAGCTGCCGTTTCCGGCCGCCGCGTCGGCGAAAGCTGCGAGCAATTCGGCGAGTTCGCGTTCGCGCCCGACGAACGGTCGCGAGGTCGTCGGTGGCTCGCTTTGCTTCATTCGATCGAGCGGTACGCCACGGGCTGGGGGCGGTCAAGCGACTGCGCGCGCGACGTTGGGTTGTAAAACGGTGGAGGTTGGCGTTGAACGAGGACACCACCACGAGGAGACTTCCTATGCTCGATCGCTGCCTTCGCTCACGTCGCCGTTTTGCTCACTGCACTGCGCCTGTTTTATTGCTGGCTCTCGCTGCCTCTGTTCAGGCTGCACCGCCGCTGCCGGCCGGGGTGCCGAACCCGTTGCGCGTCGGCATCACGCCGAACTACCCGCCGCTCGCCTTCAAGGAAGACGGCAAGATCGTCGGCATCGAGGCGGATCTGGCGGCGCAGCTCGAAAAGGACTTCGGGGTGAAGATCGAGTTCATCGAGACCGCTTGGGAGAAACTCGGCGACGCGCTCCGCGAAGGCAAGATCGATGTGATCATGTCGGGCGCGTCGGTCACCGATCGTCGCAAGCAAGTCGCGTTGTTCACCGACCCCTACTTGGAGGTCGGCCAGATGGTGCTGTTGCGGCGCAAGGACGAGGCGCGTCTATCTACACCGGGCGCGCTCGCCAGCTCGGGCGTGCGCGTCGGCGTGGTGCAGCGCACCACCGGCGAACAGTACGCGCAGGAGCATCTCGGCAACGCCACGCTCACGCCGTTTGCCGACGTCGACGCCGGCATCGCGGCCCTGCGCAAGGGCGAGGTCGACGCCTTCGTGCACGACGCGCCGACGATCTGGTCGACGGTGGGCCGGCCGCTGAACGAAGACGAAGACCTCACGGGCCTCTATCGGCCCCTGACGCACGAATATCTCGCCTGGGCGGTGAAGAAGGACGGTGGCGAGACGCTGCGCGACTTTCTCAATGCGGCGCTGATGCGTTGGCGCAGCGACGGCACGCTCGATCGGGTGACGACGCGCTGGATCCCGGTGCGCCGGGTGACGAGCGTCGTTCCGTAGGGCGCTCGGGTGCGCCGCGCAGGGGCAGGACCGCGAGCGAGCGAAACTCGCCGCCGCGTCCGCCCGCCCGCCGCGGTGTGTCGATCACCCGGCGCGAGCATGCCCGGGTCGGCGTGCCGATCACGGCGCTGACAGTCGCGGTTGCAGCGGCGTGGCTAGCGCTGTGACCTAGGCAGAACTCTAGCCCTGCACCTGTGCCCACGAGATCGGCGGCGAGCAATTCAGCCGCGTTTTCGGCATTATCGTGGCGATGCTTCAGCTCTCGTTGGCCTTCTTCGCAACCGCGGCGCTCTATGCCGCCGTCGGCTTCGGCGGCGGCTCGACCTACAACGCATTGCTGGTGCTGGCGGGGACGGATTTCCGTCTGGTTCCCGTCATCGCGCTCGCTTGCAACCTGATCGTCGTCACCGGCGGCACGCTCGTTTACTGGCGCAGCGGGTGGTTGCGGCGCGACGTTGCGCTGCCGTTCATGATCACCTCGGTACCGCTCGCCTGGCTCGGTGGCGCGACGCCGATCGACCGGGCGACGTTCTCGCTCGTGCTCGGGCTGGCATTGCTCGTCGTCGGCGCGTTGCTGGTCGTCCCGAATCGCGCGCTGCAGAATTCCAATACGGTGCGGCTCGCGCCACGGGTGCTGTGGGTGATCGGTCCGATCATCGGTGGCGCTATCGGCTACGTATCGGGACTCGTCGGCATCGGCGGCGGGATCTTCCTGTCGCCGATCATGCACCTCGCGCGGCTGGCGCATCCCAAGGCGATTGCTGCCACGGCGAGCGTCTTCATCCTCGTAAACTCGGCCGGCGGCCTAGCCGGACAGTGGTTCAAGCTGCAGACGGCAGCCGAGTTGCCGGGCGTCAGCGCGTACCTGTGGCTCCTGCTCGCGGTCCTCATCGGTGGGCAGATCGGCAGCCACCTCGGCAGCCACGCGCTCGATGGGCGGACGGTGCGCATGCTCACGGGCATCCTGGTCGCCTACGTCGGCGCGCGGCTGCTTCTCCTCTGGTGGCAGATAGCGTGAGGCCGCGTCAGAAATAGAGTTGCCACGCGAGCCCGGCCTCGATCCAATCGCGGCCGAAGTCGCGGCGATAATCGACACCGAGACGCAGCGCGTGGCGGGCGTTGACGCTGATCCGCTGGGCGACGCCGGCGCGGATGTCGGTGCGATCGGCGCCGGTGACGAATTGCCGGACGGCAGCGGACGCGTGTAGCGCGACACGATCGCCGAGCGGCCGCGCGAAGATGCCCGTCTCGCCTCCGAGACCGAGAGCGTGCGTGTCGTCGAGCTCACTGCCGATGTCGAAGGTGCCGTCGACGAACGCATAGGCGAGGCCGCCGAATGGCGCGCGTCTGGCGAGTCCGGCGCCGCCGTGCGAGCGCCAGACGTAGCGGTCCGCGAGTCCGCGAACGCCAGAGTCGCCGCGGCCGGGAACGAGCAACGAAAGGACGTTGGTGTCGAAGCGCCACGAAATTGGCCGGAACATATCGTCGCGGGGCGCGAGCGAGATGATGTCGAGGATCGCGAGCCGTTGCAGTCGCACCTGAGCGTCATCGCCATAGATGCGCACGGTGGGCTGCAGAAAGTCGATCTGGGCGCCTGCGGTGTAGCCACCTTCGGGATCGAGCAGATCGTGAAATGCCGGTCGCGCGCCGATTTCAGCAAAGGGCCGGGCAGCGCGTATGCCACCGCCGAGCGCGACGCGCGCGCTGCCGTGCCCCTGGTCGGGACGCTGCGCCGGGCGCGGAACGCGTGGCACTTCGCCGCCGTGAGCAGGGATCTTGCTGCGCGCCAGAAGAATCGCGCGGGCACGGCCGAGTGCCGGGTCACGCTGCTCGCCGCCAGCGACGTAGGTGTGGCGCACGATGTCGTGGGCGACCGTCAACACGGCCGCGCGTGTGCGATCGGGCAGGGCGGCAACCTCGGCAGAGTCGGGCGCGCGCGCACCGCTCGCGATACGCAGGGCGAGATGCCGCTCGCTGGGTTCGAGATGGTTCGCCAGGTGGCGCAATTCGGTCGTCGCCGATGGCCGGAAGGAAACGCCGCGAACCAAGCCAGCGTCGCCGGCGACCGCGCGCACGGTGTCCGCGGGGATGGCCCACCAAGGAAAGCGAGAGCTCAGCTGCAAGCTCGGCCGGGCGACTTCGAGGACGCGCAGGATGCGATACGAGCAATTCTCGTCGAAGAAGTAATAGAAGAAGTTGATGCCGCGGATCTCCCAGAGATGCTCCAGCAGGCGCTCGGTCTCCGCGGGCGTGAGGTCGAGTTCGTACTCCCACAGGTCGCGCTGCTCCCAGTCTGCGTACTCGCGGACCTTCTCGTAGTACGGCATCAGCGAGAACAACCCGGGATAGTAACCGAAGATCCCCTTCCAGGCGAAGGCGATGGCGCCGTCGTCGGCTGTGGACGCAGCGAAGTTGGAGGCGTAAGCGAGCAGATCGCGGCGCTGGCCGCCTGCGACGGTGTCGAAGCGCAACAGGGTGTGCCCGAACATCGACGATGGGTTGTTCATGTAGGCTTCGGGAAAGACCAGGGTCACCGACGCCGGCGCGATCGCGGTGCGCCACTCGTCGAACTTTGCGCAGGGACGCTCCGTCAGCCTGTCGGTCGCGAAGCCGAGCGTCTCGCGCAGCCAGCGGTAGCGCGCGATGAAGGTGCACTGCGGGTGTTCGCCGTTCCGGCCCGTCGCGTCGGCCGGCGCGAAGAACGACCGCAAGGTTGCCGCGAGTTCGGCGTTCGGGTCGGCGGCGCCGGTCGCCGCGAGGAAGAACTCGGGCGCGTCGGCTTCGCTCTTCGGTGCTTGGCCGAATCGCCCCGGACGATAGTGGAGTAGAGCGTGCCAGCCGGGCGAGTTCGCTAGCCCGAGGCGGTCGGCGTGCGCCAGCAACTCGGCAAGGTATGCGGGCTCGGCGCCGGGTGCGGGACGGGGCGCGGGGAGGAGTAACAGATGGAGCAGCAATGTCGCCACGGTGGTGGCGCGCAGCAGGCCGGTCACGGGCAGGGAAAGGGCCGAAGTCCGAGGCGGACCCGATGCTAGGGTCCGCCTCGGCTCGATCTGCGGGTTAGAGGGTGGCGTACTTGGCGAGACGTGCGTCGTTCGCCATCAGCTGGTCGAGCGTCGCGAGCATGTCGCCGGCAGTGGTTTCGTCGGCGGCGAAGAGATCGCCGAAGTGGCGCTTGGTCAGCTCGAAGAACGCGGGCTTATCCATGTCGCTGACGCCCAGCAGGTGCGCCAGGGTGTCGAGCGACTCACCCTCTCCCATCGCCATTTCGCGGGCGAGACGGTCGATGTTGGCGCTGGCGAACATCGGCGTTCGCGCCGATGCCGTGATCACGCCCTCGGCGCTGCAGCCGAGCGTGCCGCTGGTGATGCCGAACGTCTGGTTGCCGGACGTCCCATTGGTGGTCGCGCCCAACACGCGCGGGGCGAGACCGCTCTGGCCCTCCCAAAGTTGCGTGCCGAGACCGCAGCCGATTTCGCTATCGGCGAAGCTTGCCGATGCACAGCCGAGTGTGAACCCGACTACCAAGACTCCACGAAAAAACTTCATATTGTTCCTCCTGTAGGCTGTCAGAAGCGAAAGACTTCCCTCATCACTCGAATATTTTCGTAAGCCGGTGCTGTCAACACCAAAGTTTGTTCCTGTGCGCACGGGACGGAACGGCAAGTGGCGTGAATTGGCGGGTTGCTGCGCAAATCGTCCCGCCAGGCACCGGAGACTCGAAGCGAATCGATCGAATCGCACACGTGTCCAGCAAGGACCAGGCTCGTGCCTTGGCAAGGTCGCGAAGATGCAGCGCTCTCGGCGTTCGCAGTAGGGGGCTGGTGAGAAATGCGTGCTAGGCATCCACAGTGGCCGTATCGCCGCTGATCTTGTGCGTGACGCAGGAAAGCACGCCGTCGCGCGCTGCACGAATCGCGCTACCCGGGTCCAGATGGCGCCTTCAAGCGAAATGCAACTAGCGCGTATTCCAGATGCGCGATCGTTGCACGGAGTTCACTCGCCGCGTCCCCGGGGCCCAGCATTCGATGCCAAGCGCACTGCGGCGGTCTCCCTGATTCGTGCAATCGCTTTGTCGCGTCGGTTCATGGGTGGCACGTTTGCTCCTCGCATCCGACCTGCGAGCGCGGACATGGTCGATTACGACAACGATTGCGAGGATCGATCCAGGCTGGCAGTCGGGCGCCCCGAATCTTGGTCCTTGGCCCTACGACGCCACCCTCACCCCTGCGCGAACACCTCGTCGAGGGTCGCCACGCTGAGCAGGCGCTCGCCGTAGACGTCGAGTTCCTTCGATGTGGCCGCGGCGAGTCGTTTGCGGGCCTTGACAGGTAGGCGCCCGAAGCGCTGCGCCATCAGCCTTTCGAGCAACTCGGCCTTGCCTTTGGCTTCCCCTTTGGCTTCGCCTTTAACCTCGCCCTTGGCCTCGCCGATGGCGATATAGTGCTTGGCGAAGTCGCTTTGGTACTCGTATTTGGCGGGATCCATTTCGCGTAACGCCTTTCTCGCCGCCTCACTGAGCGATACGGCGACCAGGTCAAAGTACAGAGTCGCGCGTTCGGCGTCGAGTCCGTTGCTCGCGGCCATCGCGACGAGCGCAATGCGCAGCGCCCGCCCCGAATCCGCATCACGCCCGTGCGCCATGGCCGACAGCACCGCCAACTCGGGGTCGGAACCCGCCTGGGCACGATTCTCGACCACGGGCACCCCGGATGGGCCGAGGACGAGCGGCGTGAAGCTGTTGCCGCCGCCGAGATCGATCGCCCGCGCCGCCCAGCGTGCGACGGCGTCGTCGGTGGTGACCACCAGCAGGCACACCGGGCAGCGGATGCGGGCGCGGAGTCCGGCAACATAGGCGGGCCAGGTGAAGCGCTTGCGAGCGCTGCGCCGGAGCTGCACCTCGACGACGATGCCGAGCACGGGCTTGCCGTCGCAGAGCAGCACGACGAGATCGGCGCGGTACTCGGCCGGCTGCAGCTCGGTGAGGTCGGCCGACTCGACGCGCGCCTCGGTGTAGACCGGCAATTCCATGTGGAGCGCCTGTTCGAGGAGTTCCGGTGCGAGGGTAGGGCGGTTGCGGAACAGCAGCAGCAACGCCGCGTGCAGTTGGGAGGGCATGATGTGGTGGAGAATACCGCACGGCCGCTGATCGATCGATATAGGTTATAAATAAAACTACGCGATTGGCTTCTGTGATTTCGTGTCGGGTAACGAATCACCGGGCTGGCGGCAAGCCGGACGATTGTCGTGGAAGCAATCCGTGGCGCCCGTTGCGTCGTTGCGTGAAACCTCCACTCTCGATCCGGCCCGGAGAGGAATCTCACGCGCCGACGCAACGAACGCCGCGCGGGGGCTTCGCAATCGTAATCGTTGTCGGCTGCAACGAGATTCGCGAGATCATTCGCGACGAACTCAGCCGCGCGTGCTAGGGATCCACAGTGGCCGTACCGCCGCTCATCTTCTGCGTGACGCAGGAAAGCGCGCCGTTGCGCGCTGCACGAATCGCGCTACCCGGGTGGTGATTCTCTTCCACTCCTGCGGGCGACGACAGGATTACTATCGACGCTCGGATCCCTTGCGGGAGTCGTCCGAATTGTCGCCGCGTCCCCGGAGCCCAGCATTCGATGCTACGCGCTGTCGGGGGGGATGGACTGCTATCTCGGTGCTTCGCCTGAAGCCGTCCCCAGCCTTCGAGACCCCACGGCCGCCGGGCACCCCCTACCTTGAACGACCCTCCCGAAACGGGTTGGGTGGTGGGCACATGCATTTCCCGATCTTGCGAAGAAGCCGCTGCGCCCGCGCTGTGGCCGTGTCGGCGGTCGCTGCGTTCACCTTCGTCGCGGCGCGGCCACAATCCGGACGGGCGCAAGAGCCGGTACCCGTCCGTGTCGTCATGCCGGAACCTTCGGCTGCGGCGGCGACGTTGCGGCTGACCGGGACAGTCACCGCCGAGCGCCGGGCCGGGCTGTCGCCGCGCCTCAGCGGACTCGTCGCTGCGGTGCTGGTCGATGCTGGCGATCACGTTGAGCGCAGCCATGTCTTGCTCGAACTCGATCGCGAGCTCGCCGAGATTGCCCTTGCCCGCGCCGAGGCAGCGCTGGCGGAGGCCCGCAGCAACCTCGCCGAAGCGCGGCGCCTGCAGTCCGAGTCCGCGCAACTCATCGCCCAACGCCACATCGCCGAGAGCGAGGCACTCGCCCGTGACGCCGATGTCCGCCAGAACACCGCAGTCGCTGCGAAAACAACGAAGGCGCATGAACCCAGCCCCCCGAACCCACTCCTATTGCCCGCCTTCAATCTCCTCTCGCCGCGCCATGGTCGCGGCCAATGCGCCGGCTGCGGTGCGTAGCTCGAGGCGGTCGCCGTCGATGCGGTAGTTCGTCACCTGCTGTAGGGCCGTCGTGTACGCGGTCTCCTGGCGCATGATGCCTGTGGGTTGGGCACATGCCTTGCGCGTTGTGCGCGGCACCCCGATCGAAAGCGCGTGGCCTTCGGCGTCGAAGTCGGCGACGTAGGTGTTGCAGCCGGCGCTGCCGGTGAGCCGGCCGTTGGCGCCGAAGCTCGCGTTCAGCTCGGTGCCGGGAAGCACGCTCACCACCGCCTGCTTGCCGTTGTTGTAGCCGGTCACCGTCCAGGAGCTGCCGGGCAAACTCAGCCACTGGGCGATGAACGTCGCCAGCGCGCTCCCGCCGGCGTCGAGGAGTCGCAAGTTGGTGTCGTCGAGCGAGTAACCCGCCATGCGCTGCAGTGCGTCGATGTAGCGGTTCGCCTGCATCGATATCGTTTTCGCGCACGCCATCTTCGTCTGCGCGATCGGGCCGCTGAGGCGGAGGCTTTTGTCGGCGAAGGCGTAGGTGCTGCTGTAGCGGTTGCAGCCGTCGGAACCGCTCAGGCCGCCGCCGGGAGCGAACGCGATACTGACGGTGGCATGGGGGACTGGAGCCTGGCCTCCGAGTTGGCTCAATGCCCAGGCGCTGCCGGCGAGTGGATCGGCGCCGCTCGCCGCGCGGGCAGGCGCCGCTGCGGGGCTCAGCGCAGCAGAGTTCACCGGAAGCGGCGCGTTCGCCGCGCAGGCGGCGACGAATGGCACGATCAGAACGAGCGTAGATGTTGGCAGTGGAATTCGCATGGCCCTCGTCGTGTAGCAGATCGTGGCGCGTGGCTGTAGACGCCGCGCCCGGGTAGTCGCAACTCTGCACCCATGCTAGCCAGCAGTCATGCAGATCGACTTCTGGTTCGAATTCGCCAGTACCTATTCCTACCCCGCGGCCATGCGTGTCGAGGAGAGCGCGGCCGCGCGTGGGGTGCAGGTTTCCTGGCGCGCGTTTCTGCTCGGACCGATCTTTCACGCGCAGGGCTGGACCGATTCGCCGTTCAACCTCTATCCGAGCAAGGGTCGCTACATGTGGCGCGACCTCGAACGCATCTGCGCCGCGCAGGGGATTGCGCTCACGCGCCCAGGTGCGTTTCCGCGCAACGGGCTGCTTGCGGCGCGGGTCTGTGCCCGCTTTGCCGATGCGCCGTGGTTGCCGGAGTTCGTGCGCCGCGTCTACGCCGCCAACTTCGCTCTCGACCGCGACATTGCAACTCCCGAGGTTGTCGCCGACTGCTTGGCGGCTATAGGTCAGGACGCCGCGGCAATCCTCGCTGCGGCACAATCGCAAGAGACCAAGGCGCTGCTGCGTGCGCAGAGCGACGAAGCCGTGCGCCTCGGGTTGTTCGGGGCGCCGACGTTCATGGTCGGCGGCGAGATGTTCTGGGGCAACGACCGCCTCGACGAGGCACTCGCCTGGGCCGCACAGCGGGTTGGATCGTCGTGTTGAAATTTCCGACTTGCTTGTCCGCTCGCCGTGGGGATACCGTGCTGCAAACATTCGTCTCCGCGCTGAGGTTCCCATGCTCAAGATGCTGTTGATCGCTGTTCTGTTCACCTCCTTCACCTTCCCCGCTTTTGCAGCGGATCGGGTCGCCGCCGATAAGGGCCAGTGCCGGTTGTCGTTCGCGCGCAGCATGCGCACACTTTCGGTTTCGCTCGCCTTCCGCGCCGGGCTCTGCCATCGCGATCGGATGAAGGGGAAGGTTGCGCCGACGGTCGATTGCAACGATCCGTGGAGTTGGACCGCAGAGACCTACCCGTACGGGGCGCAGCGCGTCGAACACGATTTCAGCCGCTACGACGCCGAGTCGAAATTCTGCACGCCGACGATCTCGACCACGGCCGAGGTCGGCTACGTGAGTTGCCCGGCGCCGTGCGACGCGCTGCCGGTGACCACCTTTCCCGAACTTGGTGACTGTCTCCACTGCATTGCCCGCGACGCCCTGCCCGTGGTGATGGAGGCCGCCGTCGGCACGCCGCCGATTACGGGCGACGGTAACGCGAGGCGCTGCCAGATCGCCATCGGCCGCAACATCTCGCGCTACTTCCACAAGCGCAAAAAGCTGCAGAATAGCTGCGAGTTCCTCGTCGAGATCGAGAAGCCACCGTTCATCGGGGTCGAATGCATCGAAATCGGCGGACCGGGGCATCCCTTCGCGACACGCATCAACCGCTTGCGTGCACGCGTCGCCGACCAGGTGCGGCGCAAGTGCCTCAAGGCCGATCTCACGGCGACGCTCGACCTGTGCGCCGACGACCCGACCGCCGCCGGCGAGTGCGCGGTCAGCCTCGTCGACGCGTGGGCGGCCCAGATCCACCCGGCCGGCTTCCCGCCGCTGCCTTGAGGATCCCCCGGTCGTGTCTCAGTTTGATTCGGCCTACCGCGCCGCATTCCACCGCGGGCAACGCCCCGGGTGGCATTCCCGGCGGGTCGCCGCGACCGCACCGTAACCGGCCGCCGCGGCGACGTACGCGATAGCTGGCGGGTTCGATTCCCGTCGAGGAGGGCTCATGGGAGCTGACGCCATCACGCCGTTCCGCATCGCTGCGAGCGACGAACAACTCGCCGACCTCAAACGCCGCCTCGCGGCGACGCGCTGGCCCGACCCGGCACCCGTGGACGACTGGTCGCAGGGCATCCCGCTCGCCTACGTGCAGGAGGTTTGCGCCTACTGGGAGCGCGACTACGATTGGCGCGCGCGCGAGGCGCGCATCAACGCCCTGCCGCAGTTCACCACCGCAATCGACGGCTGCGAGATCCATTTCGTCCACGTGCGCTCCAAGCACGAGAACGCCGTGCCGTTGGTGATCACCCACGGCTGGCCCGGCTCGATCGTCGAGTTCCTCGAGGTCATCGGCCCACTCACCGACCCGACCGCCCACGGCGGCGACGCCGCCGACGCGTTCCATGTGGTGTGCCCGTCGCTGCCGGGATACGGCTTCTCCGGCAAGCCGCGCGAGACCGGCTGGGGCGTCGACCGGATCGCCGACGCGTGGGGCGTGTTGATGCGCCGTCTCGGCTACGAACGCTACGTCGCGCAAGGCGGCGACTGGGGCTCGATGGTGACGACGGCCATCGGCATCCGCGACCCGGAACATTGTCGCGGCATTCACTTGAACATGCCGATCGCGCCGCCGGATCCGGACACGCTTGGCGACATGACCGCGGCGGAGCAAGCGGCGCTCGCCGCTTTCGAGGCATACGAGAAGTGGGACTCCGGCTACTCCAAGCAGCAGAGCACCCGGCCGCAGACGTTGGGTTACGGGTTGGTCGATTCGCCAGCGGGCCAGGCGGCGTGGATCCTGGAGAAGTTTTGGTCGTGGACCAATCGCGACGGACATCCGGAGGATTCTTACAGTCGCGACCAACTGCTCGACAACGTGATGATGTATTGGTTGCCAGCTACGGGCGCATCGTCGGGGCGGTTGTATTGGGAGAGTTTCCGCAACATCTCGTTCGATCCGCTCGAGGTGCCGGTCGGCTGTAGCATCTTCCCGAAGGAGATCTTCCGTACCTCGAAGCGTTGGGCCGAGAAGCGTTTCGGCGAGCTGTTGTACTGGAACGAACTCGATCGCGGCGGCCACTTCGCGGCGTTCGAACAGCCGGAGCTCTACGTACAGGAGATCCGCGCCTGCTTCCGTAAAGTTCGAAGTTAGCGGAAGCAACAATCGGCGCGTCCGCCCATTGCTTGTGCCGAAACGAGCCGCGGCACTATGGTCGCGGTGGAGGAGATTCCATGACGACCGATCTTTGGATGTTGGTTTACACGACCTTGCTTTGTCTGCTGATGCCGGCGGTCTACGTCATCGGCGAGTTCCAGTCGCCCGGCGGCATGGAGTGGGGGCTGGGCAATCGCGACAAGCCCTTCGCGCTGCCGCCCTGGGCGGCGCGGGCGAAGCGCGCCCACGTGAACCTGTTGGAGAACCTGCTGCCGTTTGCGGCGTTGGTGCTCATCGCGCACGTCAGCGAAAAGGCGAACGCGACCACTGCACTCGGCGCGACGATCTTCTTCTGGTCGCGCTTCGTGTATGCCGTCGTCTACACCGCCGGCATCACCGTGGTACGCACGGTGATCTTCTTCGCCGGTACGGTGGGGCTGTTGTTGATTCTTTTGCAGCTCTTCTGAGAACGAGAAACCGGGACTCGTTTGCGCGCACGGGCGCGGCCAGCGGCAACTCCGAATCGAGCCGCAATCCGGGGGATTCACGTCCAGTTCTCGTTTTGCAATCCCGGTACCTTCCGGAAGTGCTTCTCGTTGTTGGTCACCAGGGTCAGCTTCCGGGCGCGTGCGTGCGCAGCGATCATCGCATCGAAGACACCAATCGGGGTGCCGCGGCTGGCGAGTTCCAAGGCCAAGCGCCCGTACTCGTCTGCGGCGTCGACGTCGAAGTCCTGTGGTGAAACGCTTGCGGTGAACGTGTCGATGAGCTTGTGGAGTTTCTTCGAGTCGCGCTTGTGCGCGCCGAAGCGGAGTTCGCCCAGCGTGATGGCGCTGATGCAGAGTTCGGAAGGTTTGTGGTCGAGAATGCGCGTCCCGACGTTTCCCTCGCTACGGAGTGCGTAACTTACGGAGTCGGTATCGAGCATGTACTCGAGGGTCATGCAAAGGGGTCCTTCAAGTCGCGAACGCGGGGCGACTGCGGACGCACGATCGCCGCTGGCCAAGCGCCAAGGCAGCGGAGAAATGCCGCCGGCCATTCGTCGACCGGCTCGAGGACGACCTTGCGTCCTTCGAGCCGGACGACGACTTCGTCCTGGTCTTCTGGGAAACGGCAGAAACTCGGCAGGCGGACCGCCTGGCTGCCGCCATTGCGGAATAGCTTGGCTCGTGCGTGCATGCCTGAAATAGAGACGGGTATATACGTGTGCAATCGAAGGGCCGTCTCGCGGTGCTGGCCGGATGTCGCGGCGCGAGCCCGGATCCCTCACCAACAATCTTCTGCGAGCGCCGATTGACCGCCTGCCATCTCCGGGCGTACTCGGGCCGTGGCGCCAAGTCCCCACGTTCCCCGGCCACACCTCGACGTAGACCCAGCCGTATCCGGGCGTACATTTGAAATCGATCTCGACCGAATTCCATTCCCCCTTGTCCATTTTCGGGGCTTTCCGTGCTCAGCCAAAAATTGCCAATATTTGACGGATTTGCAGCACGGTGCTGTACTGCGAAACATGAAGCCCAAGATCTCGACGATGAACATCTCGCTGCCCACTCCTCTGCGAACCCAGCTGGAGCAGAAGGTGCAGCGCCTTGGGGTCTACAGCTCTACGAGCGACTATCTGCGCGATCTCATCCGCCGCGATCTCCAGCGTGACGCCGTCGCCCAGGTCGATGCGCTGTTACTCGATGGACTCAACTCCGGTGAGTCCGTCCCCGTCACGGAGGGCTGGTGGAAGGAGCGCCACGCTGCGCTCGAGAAGCACGGCCGTGGACGCGCCAAGAAGCGCAAAACCCCGTGACGCTCCAGCTCATCATCAAGCCCCATGCCGAGGACGATGTTGACGACCACGCCGCCTATCTCGACGACCAAGAACAAGGCCTCGGGGCGCGGTTCTTGGCCGAAGCTCACCACGTATTTGATCGCCTGGTCGAGTTCCCCCACCTCGGTCAGCTTTGGGACACCACCCAGCCCGAGCACCTCGGCGGTGTTCGCCGCGTCGTGCTCCCCTCCTTCCAGATCTCATTCTTTTACCGCCCCAGCGAGAGCGCGGTTGACGTCCTGCGCGTGCTTCACCACGCCCGCAACGTCCCCCGACTGCTCGCCGAGAGCTAGGCCGATGTTGCTGTAGGCGTGGCATGCTGAACGGTGGTGGCATCTCTGGGGTGCGCGTCAGATCCCGCCCGTCATCGGCTGCGCCCGCTCCGGTCGCGGGTTTCCCGCGGACGAATTGCCTGGCCCCCCACTCGCGATAACGACCGCGGCCTCACGGCCGGACGAAACAAGGCATGGCATCCATTCGGGAATCATGCCGGGACTGCGGTGGGTGTCCCGGCAGTTCTGTGACGATTGTAACGATTCTTCTCCGCCCGACAGCCGGCAACCTTGGTCGATTCCTCTGATCGTATCGTTAGAACCGTTACTGCGTCCCCGAATTCCCGGGTGGCGGCGGCCTAGCAGCCCGTGGGAAAACACCAGCACGTGCTTCGACAAGCTCAGCACGATCGGAAGTTTTCGCCGATTCCAAAGCAATTCCCCGTTCGCCCTGAGCCTGTCGAAGGGCATCCCAAGGTTTTCCAACGGGCTGCTGCGGGAGTCGGACCTGTTCAGGCGGGTGACCGTCGACCCCGAGGTCCACGCGTTGGTATGGCCCAACGGAGCGGACTTCTACCCCGAAGCGCTTCACGACTGGCCGCTCCATGCCAGGGAGTTGGCGGAACGGGCTCGCGGCTGGGAGATCGAGGCTGCCTGAGACGTTGCTGGGGACGCTTCCGGAACTCAGAGACAAGCAGGACAATTCGGCGGAGAATTGCCGGGACATCCACTCGCGACAACGACCGCAGCCTCACGTGGTCGGTGACGACGACGGTGTCGTCGGTGACGCGCACGTCGCCACTGAAGCCCGGATTGATGGAGAAGCCGAGCGAACGTGGGAACGGGGCCCGATTCCGATGCCGTGCCTGCCGAGGGAGGTAGCTTCGGTGGGTATATTACGCCGCCTTCCGGATGCGCTGCTGCGCGCGCTCGAACAGGCCGAGCGTCGTGAGGTGCAACAGGTCGCCGACGCCCTTGTCGGCTTTGCCGGCACACGCGCGGGCGTGCGTTCCCTCGAGGACGATGCCGAGCTTGTAGCAGGCGAGTACGGCGTACCAATCGATGGCGGCGAGGTCGCGCGTCGTTCCCCGACGGTAACGCTCGATCAACTCCGCCTCGGTCGGAAATCCCTGCCATGGCTGCACGCCGACGATGCCCGTGCCGGTGCCGTCCGGCGCGGGCCACGTCGCCAGCAGCCAGCCGAGGTCGAGGAGCGGGTCGCCGATGGTCGACATCTCCCAATCGACGATGGCTGCGAGCCTCGGCGTGTCGCGCGCAAACATCACGTTCGCGAGATGGTAGTCGCCGTGCATGATCCCTGCTCGCCACTCGCGCGGGCGGTTGGCGTCGAGCCAGGCGGCAACCGCTGCGACTCCGGGAATCTCGGGGCCCGGATAGCCGGCGAGTTGGCTGTAGCCTTCGAGCTGCGAGCGCCAACGCTCGACCTGGCGCTCGAGGAAGCCTTCCGGCTTACCAAAGTCGCCGAGGCCGACGGCGCGGTGATCGACCCGACCGAGCGCGGCGGCGCCGTCGACCATCGCCAGGCCGACGGCATGGCGGACTTCCGGATCGGACGCATAGGGCTCGGGCAAACCGGTCGTCGGATTGAAGCCGTCGACCGGTTCCATGAGGTAGAAAGACGCGCCGATGACGTCGGTCGTGGCGCATGCCGCGATCAACGCCGGGTGCGGTACGTCGGTGCCGGCGAGGGCGGCGAGCACCCGCGCCTCGCGGCGCATGGTCTCGTCGTTGTTCGCACGCTTGTGCCGCGGCGGACGGCGCAGCACGTAAGCCCTACCGCCACGCTCGAAGCGCAGGAGAATGTTCTGGGTGCCGCCGGCGAGCAGGGCGGCGCTCTCGATCGGCCCGGCCGCTAGGCCCGCGCCGTCCATCCACTCCGCGAGGCGGCCGATGTCGACGAGCTCGCGCTCGACACTCGCCTGGCTTGCGGTCGGGGTCACGCCGGCTGCTGCGCCGCTTGCTTCTCTTCGTAGAACGGTGGGTACGACGGCGGCTCGCCGAGTTGGAGGCGGGCGCGCACCTCGCTGAGCGGCTTGTCGAGCAAGGCCTCCCAGTCGACGGCGGGAAGGAAGGCGGCGCTACGGCCGCGGCGATAGCCGTCGCGCACCACCGGAAGCGCCTCGCGCAGGCCGTGACGCCACAGCTCCAGCATCGCCATCAGGGCGATGAAGCCGACGCCGCGGTTGCGGGTTTGGGCGTAGGTGAACGCGAGCAGCGCGTCCTCGCCGAGTAGATCGCGGCCGTAGCCGGCGCTGACGTGCCAGAGGTCGTGCATGTCGCGCAGGCGTTCGCCCAGGCGGCGCGCCCGCGGGTCGACGAACTCGATGTCGCCGCCGTCGTCGATGCTCGCCTCGATGAGGCCGCGCGGCGTAATGTTCTGCTCGTCCATGAAGCGGGCGTACTCGTGGCCGAGCGTGCCGGCGGGCAGGGCGCGCAGGCGCTCGAGGTCGCTCAACGTGTCGACCAGCGACCGGCTCTCGTCGAGGGTCGCGCAGCCCTCGGGGTCGGCGAGCACGCGGCGAAACGAGCGCTCGAGCGAATTCCCGGAGAGCGCGCGGATGATGACGAACACCATGTCGGTGCGTTCGGGGTCCTGGAAGAGTTGGCGCAGCGCGCGCCAGGCGACGAGCGGTTGCAGCGGGCGGTTGCGGATGCCGCGGGACGTCATATTGGCCTCCTCGATGCGAGGGCAGCCCTCGCACCGCGCATCATTCGGGGCCGGCGGCGGCGAGTCAACCCAAGGCGGAGCCAGGGCGGACGAATCCGCGCGCGCGTCTATTCCTTCGTCGCTGCGGCCGCGGCGCACTTGGCCGGCCCCTTCGTCATATACAGCGTCGCTTTCATCTGCTCCTCCATCCCCAGCCCGGGGCGCTTGGCGTCGATGGTCGCCTTGTCGTTATTCAGGAGAGCGACGAGGTAGTCGAAGCCGTCGGCGGTCAAGTCCTTGCGGGCGTTGTCGCCGGTGCAGCGACACTTCTCTTCGTCGAGGTTCGACGAGGACGTGCACGCCGCGACGAAAGCGTCGACATCGGCGGCGAATGCGGCCGGGGCGGCGATGAGGGAGAAGGCAGCGAGAAATAGAATCCGGTTCATGGTCACTCCTATTGATTCAGTTCGTTTACCACGGCGAGCACGTCGCCGATGTCGTAAAAGTCGACGGTGACGAAGTTCGCCAAGCGATCGTTGGCGATCCTACATTCGCGGGCACGGTCGCGCAGCAGCGGGTTGAAGTTCACCTGCATCGCCAGACGCGGTAGCCCGAAGCTCTGGGTCAGGAAGTGGTTGAGAATGAACAAGCCATTGCTCGGGTTGCCGCGGTTCGGCTGGCAGCTGAAGTCGGCCGGCCGTTCGAACGAGAACGGAGTCTCGAAGGCGTAGTCCCAGACGTAGTGGTACCAGGGGTAGATGGCCGGGTCGGCGCGGCGATCGGTGAGCACGACGAGCCGCCGTCCCGACTCGATGAACTCGCCCAACGTCGGCCACGGCTCGTTCGGATCCTGCGCGTGCGCATGGTCGAGGAGTCCGCTCTGGCTGAACGCACTTTCGGTCTCGGCGGCGTCGATGTAGCTCTCGAAGATGATGGTGACGACCTCGCGCGGGTTGCGCTCGAGAAAGGCGCGGATCTCGGCCAGGCCGTCGGTCAGCAGCCTGCGCCCGAGCAGCGCGCACTCGGTGTGGCAGAGGAAGAGATCCCCCTCGTAGCGGTAGGTATCGAGCATCAACGCGCGGACGCCGTCTTCGAGTTGCACCGTGACGCTGCGGCGCTGGTTCGGTACCTGGAAGCGGTCGTCGGCGTTCGCCATGGCGTTGTGCGTGGTCGCGTAGGCGACCTCGTCGTAGCGCCGCGCGCAGAGATGGTCGGCGCCGTTGCAGCCGCGCGCCTGCTGAGAGCCGCAGCCGTGGATCGCCGCGCGCACGGCGGCGACGAGCGTGTCGATCGCAATCGCAGGGAAGGTGCCGGAGGCGAGGACGTCGTCGGCAATGGCGACGATCTCATCGACGGTGACGCTCTCGTCGCCGTCGCGATCCCCCGTGCAGGGCGACGCCTTCGCAGCCACGGAAGTCGTCGCGAGAAGGGCGGCAGCGACGGCGCAGCAAAGCGCGGCGCGCGCGGCGCGCGGTTGTGGTCGTCCCATCGGCGGACGCTACACCGAGCGAACTTCGGCGGAAAGGGAATTGTTGGAGTGGCGCTCGCCTGCCAGACGAACGTCGTGGAGTTCGACGCCGCTGCCTGCTAGCTTCGCGCCGCCATGGAGGAGTGCCAGATGAACGCCCCGCTCGAAGGAATTCGCGTCGTCGAACTCGCCAGCTACGTCGCCGTGCCCGCGGCGGGCACGCTGCTCGCCGATCTCGGCGCCGACGTCGTCAAGGTCGAGGTGCCGCTCGGCGAGATCTATCGTTACGCCCTGCCGCAGTTCCTCGGCTACAAGACCGATTTCGCCGAAGCGCCGCAGTTCCACATGGACAACCGCGGCAAGCGCTCGCTCGCCCTCGACATCTCGCTGCCCGCCGCGCGTGCCGCCCTGCAGGCGCTGTTCGATCGCGCCGACATCGTCCTCACCAACATGCTCCCGAGGCGCCTCGAGAAGTTCGGGCTCGACCCGGCGACGCAGCGCGCCCGGCGCCCGGAGCTGATCTTCGCGATGCTCAACGGCTTCGGCACCAAGGGACCCGAGGCGTCGAGTCCCGCCTTCGACTACATCGCGTATTGGGCGCGCACCGGCTTCATGGATACGCTGCACGAACCCGACGCACCGCCAGCGTTCCAACGCCCTGGGATCGGGGACCACGCCGCCGCCTTGGCGCTGGTGGCGGGCGTGCTCGCGGCGCTCCGCATGCGCGACCAAAACGGCGTCGGGCAGGTGGTCGAGACCAATCTCATGCACACCGGTTTCTACATCCAGGGCAACGACGCGTCGTGCAGTCTCGTCGCCAAGCAGGACCCGCCGCGGCACGATCGCCGCAAGCCGATCAATCCCCTGTGGAATCACTACCCGACCAAGGACGGGCGCTGGCTGTTTCTGTCGATGATCGACGCCGACCGCTTCTTCGGCAAGCTTTGCGCCGCGATCGGACGCCCGGAGTTGGCCGAGGAGGAGCGGTTTACCGGCATGTTGAACCGGCTCGCCAACAGTGAAGAAGTGACCGGGCACCTGATCGAGGCGTTCGCGAGCAAGACGTTGGCGGAGTGGGAGGCATTGCTCGACGGGCACGAGTTCATCTGGGCGCCGGTGCGTACGCTGTCCGAAGCGGTAGAAGACCCGCAGGCGCACCTGAACGGCATGTTCCCGACGGTGGAGCACCCGACCCTCGGCGCGTTCCGGACGATCTCGGCGCCGGTGCAGCTGTCGGGATATGCAATGGCGTCGAACCGCCCGGGCCCGGCGCTCGGCGCGCACAGCCGCGAGGTGCTCGCCGAGGCGGGGCTCAGCGCAACCGAAATCGCCGCGGCGCTCGGGGAATCTACGGAGCCGTAACCGTCACGCTCATCTCCTCGAGCACGGCGCGGACCGCCGCGAGCAACTCGCCGATGTCGTCGGGGAAGACGTGGCCGATCGTGCCGATGCGGAAGCAATCGGCCTGCGACACCTTGCCGGGATAGATCACGAAGCGACGCGCCTTGAGGCGGTCGTAGAACGCGTTGAAGGTGTAGCCCGGGTCGCTCGGGTTGTGGAACGAAGTGATGATCGGCGACTGCCATTCGTCGCGCACGAGGGGGGCGAAGCCGAGCGCGCGCATGCCGTCGACCAGGCGGCGGTGGTTGGCGCGATAGCGCGCGGCGCGTGCCGCGACGCCGCCTTCCTGCGCTAGCTCGCGCAACGCCTGGCGGAAGGCGACGACGACGTGGGTTGGCGAAGTGTAGCGCCACTTGCCGCCCTTCTCTTCCATCTCGCGCCACTGGTCCCAGAGGTCGAGGCTCAGCGAACGGGCGCGGCCGCGGATCTCATTCATGCGCGCCCGCGGCGCGATCACAAAGCCGAAGCCCGGCACGCCCTGGACGCATTTGTTCGCGGACGAGATCAGGAAGTCGGCGCCGACGCTGTCCATCGTCATCTCGACCCCGCCGAAGGACGACATCGCGTCGAGGATGAAGATCTTGCCGTGCTCGCGCGCGAGCTTGCCGACGGCTTCGCCGGGGTTGAGCATGCCGGTCGTCGTTTCGCAGTGCGCCATCGCGATGTGGGTGATCTTCGGGTCGGCGGCGAACGCGGCGCGGATGCGCTCGGGGTCGGCGAGTTCGGTTTCCGCGAAGGCGATCTCGACACGGTCGATCCCGAGCCGGTCGGCGATTTCGACCATGCGCTTGCCGTAGGCGCCGTTGTTGACGATGGCGATGCGGCCGTCGCGCGGCACGGCCGAGCCGATCGCCGCCTCGACCGCGAACGTGCCGCTGCCCTGCATCAGGGTGCAGGTGAGATCGGCCGGGTCGCCGGCGAGCTCGACCAATGCGGCGCGCACCTCCTCGACGATCGAGTTGTAGTCGACGTCCCACGTCGAGTAGTCGGCGAGCATGGCCTCGCGCACGCTGCGCGAGGTGGTCAGTGGCCCCGGGGTGAGCAGGAGGTAGGGGATGTCGGCATCCATCTGATGAGCCTCAGGGTCGGTCGCCTGCTTCCAGTCGGCGCTCGATCGATTCGAGCACGGGGAGCAAGTCGGCAATCGAGTTGATCACGTAGTGCGCGCCGGCGCGGTAGAGGCGGTCGTAGGCGCGGTGGATGCGGGCGTTGTGCTCCGCGGGAGAGAGTGCGGCGAGTTCGGCGCGGCTGAGGCCCATTTCGTTGCCGCTCTCGGCGACGCCGACGGCCCACATGCCGGCGTTCAGGCCGGCTTCGATACCCGGGGCGGTGTCGTCGAGCTTGATCGCCGATTCGACCGGCCATACGCCGAGTTGCTGCAAATTGGCGAAACACATCCAGGGCGCTGGGCGGCCCTGCGGCACGTCGTCGGCGCAGACGATCGCGTCGGGTGCGAAGCCGCGCTTCTTCGCCTCGGCGGCGACGACGTTCATCAGTACCCGTGCGTAGCCGGTGCTCGAGCCAATCTTGATGCCTCGGGCACGGCAGGTGGCGACGATCCCGAGGGTGCCGGGAATGAGGTCGGCGTGTTGCGGCAGGCATTCGAGTTGGAGCGGTAGGAACTCGTCGTACATGCCGTCGATGTCGGCGGCGGTGATCGGCGTGCCGTTGGCCTCGACCCAGCGCGCGGCGACCCCGGGCATCTCGGCGAGCGCCTGGATGTGGTCGCGCTTCTCCATCCCCATCGGGATGCGCGCTTCGGCGATGCTGATGGCGACGCCGTGGCGCTTGTAGACTTCGACGAAGACCCCGGCCGGGGCGCGGCTGCCGTAGTCGATCACGGTCCCCGCCCAGTCGACGATCAGCGCCTTGACGCTGCCGCAGTAACGGCGTTGGTACAGATAGCCCTCGCGCACCATGCAGATTCTCCCGCTCCGATTCTCTGAAAGCGGCAGGTGTAGGGGGAAGAAGCGGTGGTTGCAAGCGAGTTGTCCGGCGGCACGCGCTGGTCGTGGCGTCGCGCGGATGCTGTGGTAGGTTTGCCGTGATCCTCATGTCGACCGCGTGGCGCTACCTCCTATTCCAGATCCCGGGCTGGGTGATTTCCGCGCTCGTGCTCGTAGTATTGTTGGAGATCGAGTTGCTCTCAGGCCGACTGGCGATGTTGCTCTGGGGGTTGTGGCTTCTCAAAGACGCGCTGATGTACCCGTTGGTCCGCTCGTCGTACGAAGCGTCCGCGCACCAGCACGGCGCGATGACGCTCGTCGGTGCGCGCGGCGTGGTGGTGCGCGCCCTGCGCCCCCGCGGCTACATCCGGGTGCGCGGCGAACTGTGGCAGGCGGAGTGCGCCACCGGCGCCGACGTCGGCGCCGAAGTCGAGGTCGTCGCTGCGAAGTCGATGCGACTCGTGGTGACGGCAGTTGCGGCAGAGTCGACGCGCGGTGGTGCTTGATCCAGCACCGCGCTTCCCGCGTGGCGCGCCTGCTGGTAGTCGATGGCGATGGTCAAGGAACGCGCAGGCGGCGGACTGGTGTACTCGAGCGCGACGGGGCGGATGTGCGGTCTGTGCGGCCGTCCGGTTGCGGGCTGCGTCTGTCGTCTGCCCGGTGCGCCGCCGGCGGGGGACGGCTATGTGCGCGTGCGGCGCGAGACCAAGGGGCGTGGCGGCAAGGCGGTGACCGTGGTGATCGGTGCACCGCTGGCGGCGGCCGAAATCGCTGTCCTCGGTAAGGATCTACGCAAGCTGCTCGGTACGGGCGGTAGCGTGAAGGATGGAAATATCGAGATCCAAGGCGATCACCGCGACAAGGTCGTCGCCGCGCTGCAAGCCCGCGGCTGGAAGGTCAAGCTCGCCGGCGGCTGAAGGCCGCGGCTACGGTAGCAAGTCGACGGAGTGGACCACCGTCGGTAGGCAAACCTGCTCGACTTTCACGGACTCGAGCAGCGTCGGCACCGGAAAGTTGCTGCCCGGCGCAGCCTGCACCGGATTGCCGTCGCGGACCCGACGGCGCTCGTGCCCGAGCTGGCGCGGCGTGATCGTAGTCCCCTGGACCATCTCTGCGAGTGCGGCCGCCGCACTGCTGTCGATACGCTTCGCAAGCCGTCCGTCGTAGCAGAGCAGGGCCGTGACGGTCGTCGCAGGTGCTGGGTCGATGTCGAACGCCGCAGTCTCCCGTGGCGCTTCCGTTTCCGTCAGGTGTACCGGACTGCAGATCTCCTCCACCTTGCGCAGGTCGAAGAGGCACTTCCCGGCGACGCTGCTGCCGGCGAAGCTCACGTCCAATGCGCTGTCGAAGATGCAGTCGGCAAACGCATCGCTGGCGAAGACTTCGAGGGATTTGTCGTAGCGGCCGATGCCGGATCCCGGAACCGACTCCGGCGTTTGCGCGCTGACGTCGCTCGTTGCCTTGACCTTGTAGCAAATGAAGTTGGTCGCCGCGCCCGGTAGCGCCGGTGCAGCAGCGGGCGCGACGCTATGTGCGATCGCCAGCAGGAACGCAGTTTCCTTGTGTGACTCGACGCGGATCGTGCCGAGCGAGTTCTCCAGTTGCCACAATCGTTTGCGGTGTGGGGCGGGGCGCGGAAAGCGTCCCGATCCGTCGGCGGGTCCGACGCTCTGCTTGCCCGATTTGAGCTTGTAGCGGACGTAGCTGATCTCCGGCACTGCGGGCGCTGCCGCATCGGCTTCGGCGGCAGCCAACAGCAGCGCTTCGGGCTTGCCGATATCGAAGTTCTCGGGATCGTCGTCGCCAGCGAACGAGACGTCGTCGAGTTCGACCACCCACGGGCGCGGAAGTTTGCTCGCGACGGGTTCACCGCCAACATCGCGGCGCGCAGGCTTCGCCTTGTAACTGATGAACGCGTCGAGCACGAAGCCCGCCGTCGGCGTCGCCGTGGGTGTCCCGGTAGAAGTAGGGCTCGGCGCGGGCGATTCCGTCGGTGTCCGACTCGGAGTCGCCGTGGGCGTCCGTGTGAGCGTAGGCGTGGCCGTGAATGTCCACGTCGGCGTAGCCGTGTTCACGGCCGTCCATGTCGGCGTGGCCGATGGCGTCGGCGTCCATGTCGGCGTGGCCGATGGCGTCGGCGTCCATGTCGGCGTAGCCGATGGCGTCGGCGTCCATGTCGGCGTAGCCGACTGCGTCGGTGTCCAAGTCGGCGTCGCCGTGGGTGTCCGTGTGAGCGTCCGTGTGAGCGTAGGCGTGGCCGTGAATGTCCACGTCGGCGTAGCCGTGTTCATGGCCGTCCACGTCGGCGTAGCCGATTGCGTCGGCGTCCATGTCGGCGTAGCCGTGGCCGGCACCGTCGCCGTCGGCACTGGGGTGCAGCCGTCGGCGCCGGGGTCGTTCAGCGTCACGGTCGCCGCGTTGGTGACGCCGGCGGCGGCAACGATGCTCGTCGCGGCGCAGCGGTCGTCGGCGCACGCGCCGGCACCGGAGCGACTTTCGCTGGCGCCGTTCCAGTACTCCTCGCCGCCCCCCGGAAGCGGGGCGAGCACGGGCACCGAGTAGGCACCCTGGCCGGCATTCGCAGCCGGCATCTGGTCGACTTGCACGATATAACTCGCGCCGGCTGTGAGACCGCGCAGGAAGTAGTCCCCTGCTGCCGAGCCGGCAGCAGGACGCGGTGTCGTGAAGTCGCCGCTGATGAACGACACCGCGTCGGCGAAGGGGCTGGCGACATTGCGAGCGATGACGTTGACGCCCGAGAGTTCGCTCACGCCGTCGATGCCGATGACCGCGCCGGCAATCGCGCCCGCGCCGTTCGGCCAGTTCGCTGCAGGGTAGATATTGGACAACGCAACCGAGTCGTCCAGGTTCGGCGTAGCCTGGAACCGCCCCGTGCAACCCGGGGAGATACAGAGGAACGGAAACATCGTCTCGACGTGACTGAATGAGGGCGACCCGAGTGCGCCGCAGCCGGCTGGGCCGCTGCTGCCGCCGAAGAAGACGATGTCGCCGTTGACCTTGGAGTGCGCGAGATTGATCGCGTGACCGATCTCGTGAGTGAACACGCCGCCGTACTCCGACAGCCCCGGCGTCGTTGCGTCGGCCGGATCGACGGCCGAGAGATTGATGACGACGTAGCTCTCGCTGATGACGCAGCCGCTGCCAAACTCCGGGCCGGCAATGCCGAGCACGCCCGGGGGCGCGCCGAAGTAGTCGCTGATGACCGAGCCGTCGGCATCGTAGATGATGTTGAGGCCGCCGCCGTTGAAGGTGTTGATCACCGTGCCGGCGTTGGCGCCGGTGATGTCGGCAGCGACGCCATACGCCGACGCCATAGCGCCGCCGTCGACGGATGCGAACGTAGCCGTCGCCACCGCGTTCCAAGTCGAGAACGCGAAGTCGGTGAGCGCATCAGCCTCGGCAAGGCTGAAAACCGGCCCGCCGCCCCCACCATCGGTATAGTACGTCGGGCTCGCGCCCCAGGCCCACGGCGTGTTCCCGGAGCACATGATCAACGGGCCACCAGCGTGCGCGGGCGCGGCGAGCGCGACGATCAGAACGGCGATGCGAAACTCGTTCATCGCGCCGCGTCGAACCACTTCTCGCGCACCGCCGTAGCGACGAGGTCGATGAACGTGGCTGCGTCGGCCGCGCCTCGGTCGGCCAGCACGGCGCGTCCGCGAGCAGCCCTCGTCGCCGGCAGGCTGACGCGATCCATCAGGCCGGCATTGTCGTTTGCGTTGACGATCTTGCCGTCGGCGATGGTGAACTTACCCTGATCGAGGCCTACGGTGGTGCGCAGCCCGGTGGCGCGACCCGGATGGTAGAGGAAGAGCATGACCTCCTCGTCGACGCTGTAGCTTGGCCACCCGGCCGGAGTGAGCATCAGATTGGTGCGGCCGTCGGCGGCCGGTCGCGGTTGCAGCAGCCCGAACTGCCGGAACGTGTGCGTGCCGGTCAATTTTCCCTTTACGGTGCGATGGAGCGCTACGCTCACCTCGGTGAACGGCACGTTCGCTGCCGTCGTGCCGTCGCTCACGCTCGTGACCCTGCCGACGATGATGTCCGGCGCGAGCGTGGTCAGCTCGGCGAGATTGTGGTGCACGACTTGGCCGTGGGCGCTGGTAGCGCCGAGGACGAGGGCGAACGCGACCCATAGGGAGATACGCCGTCCCCGGCTACGCACAACTGTTGCCACTGCCATCACATCATTGCCTCACGGTCAGTAGAGCGCAGTTCGGATCGCTTCGAAACAGAAGAATTCCGTCCCGACGCACCGGCACGCGGCCGGAACGGTAGTGAGTTCGGCTAATGGTCGTGCGTGTCGAGGTGGCCGAGGGCGATTTCGGCGAGGTTGCGGCGGCGTTCGTCTGCGGCGCTCGCGGCGGCGAGGCGGCGGATCGCAGCGCGCCCGGCGAGGCCGACGTGTTCGAGCGCGAGCACGTCGCCGCGCGCTTCCTCGAAGGTTCCACTCGTGAAGATCTGCTCGAGCGGTGCGATGACCGGATCGCCGAGCGCGCCGAGCGCCGCGGCCAGGGCGATGCGTACCTCGGGCGCCGAATCCGCCAGTGCCGGGCGAACCGCCGCAAATGCTGCGAGCCCCTGTCGCTGCACGAGCGTCGTCGCAGCTGCCGCACGCACCGCGGCGGCAGGATCTTCGCGGAGTCGCCGGGGCAAATCGGTGAGCAACTCCGGTGCCGTGATGTGCGCAACGGCCACAGCGCGGACCTCGGCCTCGTCGCGTTGCAACAATGTGGCGACCCGGTCCTGCGGCATGCCGCCGTCGATCGCGGCCAATGCCGCGATGGCCTGCACCTCGCTCGCATCTCCGGGCACGGCCGCCACTTCGAGGCTCGCCCGCAGCGAAGCCCAGCGTCGCTCGCCCGCGAGTTCTGCGATACGCGCACGTACCGGCACTGGCCCCGCAGCGTCGGCGAGGACCTTCGCCAAGGTTGCGCTCACAACCTGCGGAAGCGGTGCCTCCGCAGATAGCAGCGCCGCAAGTCGATCGAGCGCGGCCACCGCCAGCCTCACCGCCGGCGCCGTGGCGATCTCGGCTATAGCGATGAGCCGAGGCTCGGAATTCTCCGTCGTGGGTTGCGCGAGATACGCCTGCAGGAGAGCTACGGATTGCGCGTCGGGATCGTGCAAATACGCCGTGCCCTCGGCCGCGACGGCGAGCACGCGACCCCGGCGAAGGTCTGCGGCGAACCGCTGGTACCACAGCGACGCCTTGGGAAGCGGATCGAGCGCGACGAGAACCCGGTCGCCGTTCTCGAAGCGTGGTGCGCGGCCGCGCGCGAGTTCCTCCCAGCCGATGCGAATGCGCTCGCTCGCTTCGGCCTTCCCGGAGACCACCTGCTCGACGACGAGCCAGGCGGCATGCCCGTGCAGGTCGACGGCCGCAGCCTCCTCGATGCGACCCACGGCTGTACACGCCGCCGTTTCGGCGGCCGCGATCACATCGGGTAGCGGCTCGCGCAGCGCGACCGCCGATGTGGCTATAGCGGCGGTGAGCGCCGTGCCGAGCAATAACCCTCGGAGTCTCGCATCCGAGCGCGTGCCCCCCGCCGCGTCAGCGGACCGGCGGCTGGAAGCCATCGACCCCGTCGACATCGGCGTAGAGTGCGTTCGTCATGCCGAGGGCCATGACGCCGCTCTCGCCGAGATTGTCATCGAGAAGGTCGGCGAGAGTGGTGTTGGTTCCGCGCGCGAGATCCGCAGCCATCACCGGGAACATCGGCGGTGACACGCCGTCGGTTCCCTGCACCAGAACCACGAACCAGGTGTCCTCGGTGATTTCTGGAAACGGCACGGTCAGCTGCGTCTCGAGGCGCTCTGCCTGGGCGCCGACGGCGACACGGTCGACGCTGAAGTCGGGCCCGGCGGCGAGCACGAGCGTCGGCGCCGCGGTGAACAGCACGGGAATGTCGGCCTCCGTCGCCCACGTGCTGGTGACCGCATTGGCGTAGATCTCGATGGTATCGTAGGCCGCCCAATCCGGCGCTTGCACCGCGATCTCCAGATCGACGCCCCCCGCGGCGCTGCGTACCATCGTGCTGCCGCTGAGCGTCAGATCGGCCACCGCTCCGGAGCCGTCGCGCGCGCGCAGCCGGGTTTGCACGAATACGCCCTGACCGCCGACGGCACGCCCGTCGGCCACCGCGCGCGCAACCGCGGCGGGGTCGATTTCCCGCGGTAGGTCGGTGGCGGACGCGGTCCATGTGCGCGCCCCGGAAGTGCGCAGGTTGGCGAAGCTGTGGGTATCGGTATCGGCGATCCCTGTGGTCGGAAGGCCGCGGTTGAGGTGGTTGAACCAGATGCCGATGCGCCCTTCGAGGAACTCGCGCTGGTGCGCCCGCGTCGCGCCGTTCCAGACCTCCAGGGCAGGGAAGTGATGGAACAACTCGGGCCCGTCCGGGTCGAGGCGGAACCGCAGACGCCCCGGACCGTCGAGGAACGAACGCGGCGGCACGGCCGATGTATCGATCTGCAGCGGCGCGAAGTGGCTGTCGATGTGGTTGATCTGCAGGACGGTCGCCGCCGTGCTCGATGCCCCGGTCGTCGCCCGCGCCTCGATCTCGGACGGGGTCAGGCTGAAGGAGCCCAGGGAGGGAAAGTCCATGCCCGGCGCCGCCGCGCCCGCCCAGTCGACCGATCCCTGCGACGGGCGTGCCGGATCGAGGCGTAGCGGATACGCGTTGAAGTGGCCGTAGTCGCCGGTAGTAATCTCCTGGCCGATGGTCGCCCGCACGAAACCGGCGAAGCCGAGTTCGTCGATGCGCGGCTCGAGGTCGGTGTTCGCTTCGTGGTCGGTCATGACGATGTTCTCGACGCCCTCGCCGGCAAACTGGTGGACGCGATCGCTGTGACTGACGCGTGAGTCGGGGCTGTTGATGCCGTGGACGTGAAAGTCCGAGGAGACGAAGCCGGCAGTGTCGAGGACGCGGATCAACTGCGCGGCGATCTGCTGCGGCGCGCCGGCGGCTATCGAGACCGGCGCGTCGAACAGCGAGTACTCGGTGCCGCGCGAGACGAACACGTGGTAGTCTCCGGGCTCGATCTCGAGTTCGGCGACGCCGGACGCATCGGTGTAGCGCATGGCGGCGAGGCCGAAGGGCAAGACGTCGCCGACATCCTGGAACAGGCCGGTATTCTGGGTGCCGGTGAGCGAGTTGAAGGGGATGATCGGCTCCGGGCTCGGGTCGAAGCCGACCACCGAGACGCGTGCGGGTAGGCCCGCGCCGTCTCCGTCGACGACGGCAATCTGGAGCTTGCCGGTAGCAGGGAGGGTGAAATCGAGGACGGTCTCCGTGTCGGCAACGATGGCGATCGGGTGGACCGCAGGCTGCGCCGCGCTGTTCTCGTAGGGGTAGCCGCGAAGGCCTGCGGCGACGCCGTAATCGCCGGTGGGGAGGGTGCCCGCGTAGCAGCCGTCGACGCCGGTGACGAAGTGCGAGATCACACTCGCCAGGGTGTTGTTCGCACCCCGGCCGACGGTGACACGTGCACCCTGCGCCGGAGTGCCCCCGGCCGTAACACAGCCGCGCAATGAACCGACGACGGTTCCCTTGACCTCGTTCTCGACATCGAGTGCGTTGGCGGCGCTGCCGTCGCCGACGCTGAAGAACCGCGTGAACGAGCGGCTGCCGCCGGCGGGCACGGCAAACGTCGGCGCGGCGCCGACCGCGAGCACATTGATCACCGAGTGCGCGTGCATGACGAAGGAGACGCCGGTCTGGGTGAAGAACGACGAGCGTTGCTCCCCGGGCGCGGGAAAGGTGATGTAGCCGAAGTCGACGCCTTCGGCTTCCCCGAAGCCGATGTAGCTCAGCACGCCGAGTCGGTTGGCGAGCATCTCGCCGATGCCGGCGCCGAGTGTCGTCAGTTGCTCGACCTCGCCGGCTGCGTTGACGTAGTCGCCGACGTAGAGTCCGAGCGTGGCTGCCTCGTTGTTGAAGACGGTTGTGGTGAGTTGTAGGTAGGGTTTTTCCGCTTCGAGGATGTAGTCGGTGCAGCCCTCGATGTCGTAGTCGACGTCGTCGGCGGACGCGGGGAAGCTGAGGCCTGCGCCGTCGATGATCGCCGACGGATTGATGTAGTCGAGAATGTCGTCGGGACCGCAGGTGCGCACGATCGCAGCCGTGCCGTCCTGCCCGTCGTTGACGACTTCGACGGTCTGTGCGTTGATGACGGTCTCGATGTTCAGGGACGGCTGCAACTCGAAGAAGTTGTCGAACCCGGGTCGGCCGACGAGTTCGGCGTCGATGAGATTGCCGCCGAAAGCGCCGACACTGTAGAGGTCGCGCTGGGCGACGTCTTGGACGATGAACCGGGCGACATCGTTCTCGAGCAGGAAATCGCCGACGCGGCCGTGCGCCAGCGGGCCGGTGATGAGTTCGCTGTCGCTCTCGACCCGGCGCGCGCTGGCCTTGGGCGGCAGGTAGCGGAACGACGCCGAGCCGCTGACGACGCGACCACCGGCGGCAGCGGCCGCGCGCGCCTCGGCAACGTTGTCGTCGCGCAGTGGCGGTCCGGGATCGACGATTGCGCTGAAGGAATCGCCGCTACCGGTGACCGGCTGCGATAGCCCGTTCAGCCGCAGTTCGACTGAGGCCGGGTCGATTGCCTCGCCGGTGAATGTGAAGTCGATGGCGAATTGCAACGTCGACACCGTGCCGGCGGCGACGGGCCCGGAGAAAGCGACCGCGCCGAGTGGCGCGGCATCGCGATCGTCGTCACCGCAACCGCTGGCGGCGACAGCGAGCAAGGCTACGAGGAGCAAGGGCGGGGCGTTGCGGGTCAGGCGTTGCATGGGTTGCCTCCTTTTGTTCACGTTACTGTAATACCTCCGTAACACCATCGCTCGCGACAGCTCAACTGCGCGGGTGGCGCAAGCGCGCCCGCGTGGCAAGCGCGGCCGGCGTTGATGGATAGCGCCGGCTGGCGCCCGCAAGCCAATTGCAGAACCTGAACTCCTATCGGCGAAAGTCTTGCCAGAGTTGCAAGACCTTCGCCGATAGGAGTTCAGAGGTGGGCGCCGCAGCGATTGCAGTAGGAAGCGCCGTGGTCGTGGCGTTCGGCGCCGCAGTTCGGACAGGCCTGGGTGCTCACGCGGGTGTTGCGCACGTTGGCGAGTTCGACGGTGACGATTCCCGTCGGCACAGCGATGATGCCGTAGCCCGTGACCATCAACAGCGAAGCCACCAGCTTGCCGAGAACGGTCTGTGGCGCGATGTCGCCGTAGCCGACCGTCGTCACGGTCACCACGGCCCAGTAGACGCTCTGCGGAATGCTGGTGAAGCCGCCTTCACGGCCCTCGATGAGGTACATCAGCGTGCCGACGATCACGATCAAAGTGAACACGGCGCCGAGAAATACCAGGATCTTGCGCATGCTGCCGCGGACCGCGGCGCGCAGGACAGCCTCCTCGCCGACGAAGCGGGCGAGCTTGAGGACCCGGAAGACGCGCAACAGGCGCAGGGTTCGGATCACCAAGAGCGACTGGGAGCCAGGCACGAAGATGCTCAGGTACGTCGGCACGATAGCGAGCAGGTCGATGATGCCATAGAAGCTGCTGGCGAAGCGTAAAGGCTCGCGCACGCAGGCGAGACGCAACGCATACTCGACGGTGAATAGCAGGGTGAAGATCCACTCGACGAGGATGAGCTCGCGGCCGTAGACGGCGCGAATCGTATCGACGCTCTCGAGCATCACCGCAGCGACACTCAACACGATCGCGACGAGCAGGCCGACATCGAATGCGCGGCCGACGGGTGTGTCGGCTTCGAAGATGATCTCGTGCAGTCGTTCGCGGCGCGTGCGCGCGATCATCGCCGACCCAACTGCTTGGAGAAGAAGGTTGGAGTGCCCTTCGACAAGCTCAGGGCGAACGGAAGATTGCTTTGGAATCCCGGGGGCATCCGATCATGCTGAGCTGGTCGAAGCATGTGCAGGGGTTATTCAACGGGCTACGACTGTAGCTGCTTGGCGAGCCCGGCGAGTGCGGAGCGAAACAGGCGGGTGATCAGCAGGCGAAACGGTAGGCCGAGTCCCGGGATGCGCGATTCGAACTCGCAGCGCCAGGTGATCTTCGTCGCGTTGCCCTGTGATGCGAAGACGACCTCGCCGAGATGCTTGCGGATCGGCAAGCCGCCGCGCACCACCCGGTAGGTCATACGCTGCGGTGCGGCGAACGATAGCACTTCCTCGAACACCTTGACCCCGCCGCTGGAGATGACCCGCACGCAGCCGACGCCGTTCGGCGCCGGCGTGCCTTCGCGTTCGAGGTGGACCTTCCCCATGCCCGCCCACTCGGTCCAAGAGACGTGGTCGGTGTAGCGGCTCCAGACCTTCTCGATCGGGGCAGCGATGGTTCGTTCAACTTCGACGTGTTGCATTTTCGCTGGCGTTCTCCGCGTCGGGCTGCAGGCAGGCTTCGAGTTGCGGTTGGTAATGTTCGATAGGCGGCACGATGAGGCCGGGCACCTTCGCCTCCTCGTCCCAGCGCCGCAGGCGCACCGCCTCGCGCCAGTGATCTTGGCGTTCGAACTGACGAGTGTCGCTGAACCGCATCACGCCGCCCTGGAGTTCGAGGCTCTTCACCGAGGCCGGCGAGAGGCGCGCGAAGTAATCCGGATCGATGGCGCAGAGGTAGCGCTTGGCGGCAACGTGCAGGCGCACCGGCTCGCTGATGTGGCGGCCGAAATGCGGCGTCAGCCAGCGCGCACCGATGCGCTCGTGGCGGGTGTCGACGCCGCGCTTGGCGACATCCTCGCCGGCCGTGTGGAGGAGGTGGCCGATGTCGTGCAGCAACGCGGCGACGATCAGTGGCGGTGGTGCTTTGTCGGTCTCGGCGAGATGGGCGGTCTGCAAGGCGTGCTCCGCCTGGGTGACGGCTTCGCCGAAATAGCTCGCGCTGCCGCGGTCGGCGTAGAGAGCGAAGATGGCGTCGATCGTCGTCACGAAGTCCAGTCCTTTCCGCGACTCAGTAGCGCCGCAGCCGGCGCCGTACGATGCGTTGCTCGTCGAGCAGCATCAGCAGTGCGGGGATGCTCGCGAGCACGGCGACCGAGGCCAAGATGCCGAAAGCGCCGTCCCAGCCGTACGCAACCGACATCCGCGCGACGGTGTCGCCGGCGAGAACGCCGCCGAGGTAGCCGACGCCGTCGATGATGCCGCAGGCGGTGGCACTGCCCTTCTTGCCACCGAAGTCGAGGGCCATGGCTCCGCCGAGGTAGGAGTACGGCCCGATCATCACGAAGGCGATGGCTGCAACCATGGCCACCGGCAACACCTGCGAGCCGCCGAAGTCGACCCACGCGAGGGTCAGCAAGCCCGCGGCGCTAGAGATCAGCCCGAGGAAGAGGATCAGCGAGCGTCCGCCACGGCCGATCCGGTCGCTGGCGAAGCCGGCGATCAGCACCGAGGCGGCGCCGAGCAGCGGAAAATACGCGCTACTCGAAGCGGCGTCGGCGCCGTTCAGTCCGACGGCTTCGGTGAAGTACAGCGGCGACCAGGTGTTGAAGGTCTCGCGCAGAAGGGTGAAGCCGAGTGATAGGATACAAACGAACCAGAAGTCGCGGTTGCGCAGGAACGGGCGCAGGAGCGTCAGCAGGTCCGTCGGCCGGGCGCTGTCGCCGTCTTCGGCAAACAGGTTGGTCGGGCTGCTCGCTGGCTCGGGCTCGCCGATGTCGGCAGGCGACTCCTTGAGCAGGAAATAGTTCACGCAAAACAGGCCGAAGAGGATGATCGCGCCGACGACGAACACGCCGCGCCAATCGACGCCCATCCCGAGCAGCCACCCCATGAATGCCCGCGAAGCCGCATCGCCGACCAGCCAGCTCAGGCTGATGATGCCCATGACCGTGCCGTAGCTGGAGTACGAGAACCAGCGCGCCGAGATCTTCACCATCGCCACCCAGCCCATCGACTGCACCAGCCGGTTGCCCATCCAGGCCATCGTGAAGATCGGCACGGCGCCGAACAGCGCGAAGAGGATCGTGAAGACGACCGAGCCGAGCATGCCGGTCAAGAAGGCGACGCGCCCACCGAGGAAATCCGTGATGCCGCCACTGATGAACTTGCCGATCGCGTAGAACAGCACCCCGGCTGAGGCGATCGTTCCCATCGCGACCTTCGCGTAGTCCGGCTCGTAACCGTCACGCACCATGTCGCTGATGATGAACGGCATGGCGACCGACAGGTTCGACCGGCACAGGTAATAGCCGGCGTATCCGGTGATGAACAGCGAGATCGTCACCGCCTGCCAGCCGAGCAGGTGCTTGTTCTCGCGCTTCAGATACGAATTGAGCCCTTCCCAGTTCATGGGATCCTTTCGGCGTCCTGCCCGGTCCGTCTGGCGCCCCGGCGGCAAACCCCCAGAGCGAGCTTGCACCCTACCCGATGCCGCCGTCGACGGGAACCGCCAGCGCTCATGCAGCCCCTGCGGAGCGACTGCCGGTTGGCGCCCGCAGCAACAGCCCGGCCGGGAGCAGCGCGAAGATCATCAGGGCCGTGTACCCACGCCAGACCGGCACGTAGCTGCCGAGCCAGTCGAACATCGCGGCGGTGTAGACGTCGGCGAACATCGTCGCCAACATGCAGAACGACATCGCCACGCCCATCAACCGGCCGATTTGCGCCGCACCGAACATCTCGGCGAGCGCCAGCGCGAGCACCGCGACCGCGCCGCTATTGACCAGGCCGTAGCTCACGGCCCACACGAGCAGCATCTCGTGCGACGGCGGCGACCACAGCACCAGCGAGTTCAAAGCAAGCCCGGCCACGAGGATCAGCAACGTCAGGCGCGCGCTCGTGCGCTCACAGAGCCAGCCGAAGAGGGGCGCGCCTATGGCGCCGACGAGGATCAGGGTGCTGAAGACCTGCGACGCCTGTTCGCGGCTGTGGCCGAGGTCGGTCAAGAACGCGTGCAGGTGCAAGAGCAGCGACGTGATGAACGCGTAGATCAGAAAGTAGGTGCCGCACAACAGCCACAGGCGGGAGTCGCGCCAGGGCAATCGGCGCGCAGCCGTGCCGGGCTCGGCGCTTTCGTCCCGATCGCTTCCTTCACTCGGGCGCAAGGCCCACCGCACCACAACGACCAGCGCGAAATACGAGCAGCCGAGAAGGCCGACGGCACTGCGCCATCCGTAAAGACCGGCGACCGCGGTCACCGCGATCGGCAGCGCGCTGCTGAGTAGATTGTCGCCGCCGTTGAGCACGCCGATGGCGAGTCCCCTGCGCCGGCGAAACTGGCGCAGCACGAGGGCGGAGGCGGCGACCGAGCCGACGCATGCCTGCCCCGGACCCATCAACGTCATGATCACCAGGAACTGCGGCAGCGAGTCCATTGCCGCGGTTGCGAGCGTCCCGGCGCCGATCAGCACCGCGCCGGCGCTGAACACGAAGCGCGCACCGAGGCGGTCGGTGAGCTTGCCGACGTAGGCGAGCGCGACGACCATCGCGCCAATGCGCAGGAAGCGCGCGAACGCGAACTCGGTGCGCAGCCAGTCGAACTCCGCGAGGATCGGCTTCATCAGCACGGCGAGCGCATAGGAGGATGCGGTGTGGCCGGTGATGACGAGCACGCCGACGAACAGGGCGATCCAGGCGCGCCAGGACTCGCCGAGAATGCGCACAGAGGAACTCGGGCCGGTCACGGCAGGACACTCGGGTCTGCGGGGCGGATCGGCACTGTCGGGTCAGCCGTTGAGGTGGGGCGCGACCTGGGTGCCGAAGGCTTCGATCTGGTCGAGGAGTTCGTTGCAGGAGCGAGTGCGAAAGCGAATGCCCATGTGGCTCACGCCGAGGTGCTTGCGCTGGCGAAGTTGAACGGCGATCGCTTCGGGGTCGCCGCTGAGGGTGCCCGCCGGCACCTCGAACGGTGGGGTGCCGACATAGAGGAACGGACTGTTCATGCCGATCTCGATCGGTGCGTCGCCGCGCGTCCGGGCGCGGTGTTCGCGGATGAGGGCGATCGCGGCCTCCATGCCCATCTCCGGCACCCCCTGCGGCAGCCAGCCGTCACCGCGTTCGGCCGCGCGGCGCAGCGCCGGCACGGTCGAGCCGCCGACCCAGATCGGCGGGCGCGGCTGCTGCACGGGTCGCGGTCGGATGCCGAGGTCGGCCACCTGCCAATACGTGCCGGCGAATTGCGGGTATTCCTCCTCGAGTGCGAGCGCGAGCAGGTCGATACCTTCGTCGAGGCGTTTGCCGCGGCCGGCAAACGGCACGTCGAGCATCTCGAACTCGCCTTGGAGGTGGCCGGCGCCGACGCCGATGATGACCCGGCCGTTCGAGAGCGCGTCGAGCGTGGCGAACGCCTTCGCGCTCGCCAGCGGGTGGCGGTAGGGGAGAACCCACACGTACGACAAGAGGCGCACGCGTTCGGTCGTGGCCGCGAGAAAGCCGAGTGTGGCGATCGTGTCGTACCACACGGTCGACATCGCCGCTGCGGCGGCGCGCGGTACGGCGACGTGATCGGAGACCGCGAGGTAGAAGAAGCCGTGGCGGTCGCACGCCTGCGCGATGCGGACGATCTCGGAGGTGCCGGCGTCGGTTTCCCAGTCCTGCGCGAACTGACGGCTCTGCGCCGTCACCGGCAGCTGCATGCCGAAGGCGAGGGTTCCTGGGGGGATGACCTGCACGGCGGCGCCGCTCATACGGCGCTCGCCAGGGCGGCCTCGCGCATCCGGGTCGTACTGTGCACCGGGTCCTTGTCGAAGCGCGGGATGACGTGTTGGCCGAAGAGTTCGACCGAGCGCCGCGCGCTCGCCTGCGGCTGGCTCGAGGCGAGCACGCCGAAGATGATCTGGTCGCAGCCGACGTCGGCGTATTGTTGGACGTTGGCGGCGCATTCGTCGGGGGTGCCGACGATGCGCTGGCCGGCGCGGATGCGGTCTTCGAGTTGGTCGCGATTGAGTTCGGGTAGCGTTTGCGGCCACTCGGGAATGCCGGCGGGGCGTGGGAACGAGTCGAGGTAACGGAAGACGAGACTGGTGTGGTACATGTTGCCCATGTTGCAGGCGAGGTCGCGCGCCTCGTTGCCATCCTCGGCGCAGACGAGTTGGGTGACGCAGGCGACGTTGTCGTTGACGTAGTCGCCGACCGGCTCGGCGTGCTTGATGTTGTCTTTGTAGATCTTGATCAGCGGGGCGAAGTCCTTGGGTGCGCCGAGGCTGAAGCAGAGCGCGCCGAGGCCGAGGCGCGCCGCCTTCTCGAACGTCGATGGACTGCCGCAGGCGACCCAGAGCGGGGGGTGCGGTTTGGAGTAGAGCTTCGGCAGCACGTTGCGCTCCGGCATCGAGAAGTACTTGCCGTCGTAGCTGTACTTGGTCTCGCGCCACATGCGGAAGATCTCGCGCAGCGCTTCGTCGTACATCTCCTTGGTCGTCGGACCGTCGTCGATACCGAAGCCCAGGAATTCCGTGCTCGACGAGCCGCGGCCGGTGCCGAACTCGAAGCGCCCCTCGGTGAGATGGTCCATCATCGCGACGCGCTCTGCCGTGCGCGCGGGGTGGTTCACCGGCGGCGTCAGATTCCAGATGGCCGAGCCGACGTGGATCCTCTCGGTCTTGGCGGCGAGGTAGGGGAGAAAGACCTCGGAGGCGGAGATGTGCGAGTACTCTTCGAGGAAGTGGTGCTCGACCGACCAGACGTATTTGAAGTTGTTGCGGTCGCAATGGATGGCGAGATCCATCTCGCGCATCAACCGGTCGTGCTCGGCATTGGCCGGGTCGGCTTCGATTTCAGCCTGCGGCACGTGTGCTTGAACGAAAAGCCCGAACTCCATCCCCTACTCCTTTTGGTCGTCACGTCGTTGTGGCACGCCGCGAGATGCTGGCGGACGGCTTGCTCATGGCAGCAATCGGTCGCGAAGTCATCGCTCAATCAGCTGTGTCAGCGGCCGAACCGGCGTGCGCGGCGGCATGCAGTTCGCGGAAGGATTCTTCGACGGCAGCGGTGAAGCGGCCGATGTCGGGCACCAGATCCCAGTCGGCATTGAAGCCCCAGTTCAGGCGACCGGCGTAGCTGAGGAGGGCGACGGCGAGCCCCTGCTTTTCGAACAGCGGCACGTTCGGGTAGCCGGCAACCATCGGCGCGCCGAGCAGGTAGAGCGGCTGCTGCGGCCCGGGGACGTTGGTGATGATCATGTTGTACGGTTCGACGCGGGCGGCGAGGCGGACGCCGAGGGTCATGATCGGCGCGGCGAATTCGGCGATCTGGGTGAAGATCTCGATGCCGTGGGCCTGGTTCGTGCGCTTGAGTTCGGCGGTGGTGGCGCAGATGCGGGCGAAGCGCTCGCGCGGGTCGCGCTCGTCGATCGGCAGCGACATCAGCCAAGCGGAGACGCGATTGCCCGACGAGCCGTCGTCGCCGGCGGGGCGGACGCTGACCGGCACGACGACGCGGTAGTCGACGCTGCGCACCCGCGCGCGGCGGTACTTGAGGAAGTTGCGCACGGCGCCGGCGACGACGGCGAGCACGACATCGTTGATCGAGCCGCCGAGGCGGTTCTTGATTTCCTTGACCTCGGCGAGGTCGAAGCTGGTCCAGTCGAAACGGCGGTACGGGCCGATGTCCTGGTTGAGCGGAGTGGGCGCGGGGATGCGCAGCCCGGCGTTGAGAAACTCCCAGGCGGCGGAAACGCTGCTCAAGAGGGTCTCGCGGAGGCTCTCGGGCGCCGACCAGGCGTTTTGCACCAGGGTGCCCAGTTGGATCGAGGAGCGGGTGGCTGCGGCGAGTTCTTCGCGCAGGAATTCGCTGGTGGACGGACGGCGTTGCGGCTC
>Ga0163144_10001579_pt1 | contig 53488 bp, 52 predicted proteins | sample OliLak19BULKMAT1_FD_123175 | JGI IMG/M metagenome (GOLD analysis project Ga0163144, IMG submission 123175) | Freshwater microbial mat bacterial communities from Lake Vanda, McMurdo Dry Valleys, Antarctica - Oligotrophic Lake LV.19.BULKMAT1 | ecosystem: Environmental > Aquatic > Freshwater >... | reverse complement strand
CGAAACCGCCGAGGGCGCTTCGATCGCCTCTACCCGCATTGCGTTCAACGGCGGCGACACGACAGCAGAAGCCACCTTCCCGATCCCTGCAGCAGCCTTGAACCGGGTCGCGCGTTTCCGGATCGGCGGATCGCCTTCAGCCGGCGGCGTCTGGCTCTGGGACGACACGGCCCGCCGTCCGCATGTCGGCCTCGCGGACACGCGCGACGAAGCGCAGCCGCTGCTCTCGGAACATTACTACGCCCGCAAGGCGCTGCAGCCCTACGCGCAGCTCACCGAAAAACGTCTCGGCGACCTGCTCGACGCCCCGATCGACGCCATCATCATGGGCGACCGCGGCACGATCGACCAGGCGATGAATGACAGGCTCACCGCATGGATCGAACAGGGCGGCGTGCTCATCCGCTTCGCCGGCCCGCGCCTCGCCGCGCAGGAAGGCGCTCTGACGCCCGTCACCCTTCGTCCCACCTCGCGCTCGCTCGGCTCGTCCCTCTCGTGGGAGACGCCTCAACGGATCGCCGAATTCCCGAGCTCGTCCCCGTTCTTCGGCATCCCGCGCCCCAGCGACACCGCCGTGCGCCAGCAAGTGCTCGCCCAACCCTCGTCCGAACTCGAAAGCCTCACCTGGGCCAAGCTCGAAGACGGCACGCCGCTTGTCACCGCCCGCCGCATTGGCCGCGGCGAGTTGATCCTCTTCCACGTCACCGCCGACCCGGACTGGTCCGACCTGCCCTACACCGGCGCCTTCGTCGAGATGCTGCGCCGTTCCGTCGTTTCGGGCGGCGAGCGTTCAGGCCCAGCAGCGCTTGGATCAGAAGGCACGCTGACGCCGACCCGCGTGCTCGATGGCTTCGGCGTCCTGTCGCCGCCACAATCATCCGCCATGCCCATCCCTGCAGCCACCTTCCTGACGACTCGCCCGGGGCCCGCCACTCCGCCGGGTCTTTACGTCGGCCCCGGCGGCGAGCGCGCAATGAATGCCGGCGCGCCCGCACCGGCAGCCTTCAACGACTGGCCCCCAGAGGTAAGCGTGACGGAGCAAGCGCAGATAGTCGAACGCGCCGGCCTTGGCGGCTGGATGCTGGCGCTCGCCCTCGCCATCGTCGCGGCCGACCTGATCATCGCACTGGCCTTCGCCGGACGCCTGCCGCAACTCTGGGGCCGCAGGGCAGCCGCCGGCTTCGCGATCTTCTTCCTCGCCGCCGCCACGCTCACCCTCGCACCGGCCGTCCACGCGCAGACATCAGATCAGCTCGCCCGTGAAGCCGCCGCGAAACTCCGCTTCGCCTACATCAAGACCGGCGACCGCCGTCTCGACGACACCACCCGCGCCGGCCTGTTCGGCCTCTCCTACCAGCTCGGCCTGCGCACCTCGGTCGAGCCAGACCTGCCCCACGGCGTCGATCCTGCGCGCGACAGTCTCGAACTCTACCCGATGATCTATTACGCCGTGCCGCGCGACGCGAAGCCGTTCTCGGCCGCCGCTGCCGCCAGGATAAACGGCTATCTCCGCTCCGGCGGCGCCTTCGTCGTCGATACGCGCGACGCAGCCCCCGGCCGCGATGTCTCCGCCGATCTCCAGCGCCTGCTTCAGGGCATCGACGCCCCGCGCCTTCAGCCTGCGCCCGCCAACCACGTCCTCACCAAGAGCTACTACCTGATCCGCTCCTTCCCCGGCCGCCTCAACGGGCGCCTCTGGATCGAGAGCGGCGCGCTCGATCGCGACAGCCGCCGCGGCGATGGCGTCTCCGGCCTCTTCATCGGCGGCTCCGACTGGGCCGGTGCCTGGGCGATCGACCAGAACTCCGGCAAGCCGCTGCTCACCATGGATGGCGGCCCGCAGGCGCGCGAGATGGCCTACCGCTTCGGCATCAACCTCGTGATGTACATCCTCACCGGCAACTACAAGGAAGACCAGGTCCACATCCCCGATCTGCTTGAACGCCTCGGCACCTCGCGCGACAGGGCCGATTGATCATGACGGATGCATCACGCCTCGGTTTCGACCCGCTGATCCCCTGGATCGCACTCTTCGTGCTTGCCGGCGGCGCGTTCGCGCTGTGGGGCGCCTATGTGGTCTATCGCGGCAAGGCCTGGCTCTTCCGCGCCCTCGCCCTTACCGTCCTGACCCTCGCTCTTGCCAACCCGCTCTGGATCGAGGAGCAGCGCGAACCGCTGAAGGACGTCGTCGCCGTCATCATGGACCGCTCGGAAAGCATGAACTTCCGCGGCCGCACCGAAACCGCGCAGGCCGCCTACGACGTCCTCCGCCGCGATCTCGAAGCCGACGAGAACCTCGAACTCCGCATCGCCGAGACAGACCCCGGCGCCGACGGCACCGATATGTATATCGCGCTGCAGTCAGCTCTCTCGGACGTCCCGCGCGACCGCATCGCCGGTGCCGTGATGATCACCGACGGGCAGATTCACGACATCCCGGAAGATACGTCAGACGCCGTTCAGCTCGGCCCGGTCCACGCAATGATCGTCGGCGGCGACGACGAGGTGGATCGCAATATCGAGATCCAGTCCGTCCCCTCTTTCTCCATCATCGACCAGCGCGTCGAGATGCGGGTGCGCGTCAACGATCCTACGGCGCAGACAGTGCGGGTCGACGTCACGATCAATGGCGAGCAGCTGCCCAGCCAGACCATCCAGGTCGGTGAGCCGCAGATGATGCCGTTCACCTTGCGCACGCGCGGTGAGAACCTGATCGTGCTCTCGGTTGACGGCATCCCCAACGAACTCACGCTCGCCAACAACCTCGCCTCCGCCCGCATCTCCGGCGTGCAGGACCGGCTGCGCGTCCTGCTGGTCACGGGCGAGCCCCATGCCGGTGCCCGCGTCTGGCGCGACCTCCTGAAGTCGGACCCGGCGGTGGACCTCGTCCACTTCACCATCCTGCGCCCGCCAAGCAAGTCGGACAACGTGCCGACCGAAGAGATTGCCCTTATCGCATTCCCGAAGGCCCAGCTTTTCCGGGAAAAGCTCGACGAATTCGACCTTGTCATCTTCGACCACGAGCTTCGCCCTTCGGTTCTCGAAGAAGCCTATCTCAACCGCGTCGCGCGCTATGTCGAAAAAGGCGGCGCGTTGCTCATCGCTTCCGGCCCGCCCTATGTGGGCTCTTATCTCCTCTACAACACGCCCCTCGGCGGCGTGCTGCCGGGCCGCGCAACCGGCGAGATGGTCGATGGGCGCTTCGTCCCGCAGCTGACAACCCTCGGCAAGCGCCATTCCGTCACCGCCACGCTCTCCACCGAAGGCTGGGGCCCGTGGATGCGCTACATGAAGCTGGAACAGGGCAATTCCGAAGCCCTGATGCAGACGCCCAACGGCTCGCCCCTGCTGCTGCTCAACCGTGTGGGCAAGGGCCGTGTGGCCAGCGTGATGTCCGACCAGCTCTGGCTCTGGGCGCGCGGCTATGAAGGCGGCGGCCCCTATGCCGAGCTCATCCGCCGCACCGCGCACTGGCTGATGAAGGAACCCGAACTCGAGGAAGAACTGCTGACCCTTGAAGCCGGTGCCTCAGCCGAGGTGAAGGCCCGCCTGCAGACCCTGTCCGACACGCCGCCGCCGCTCACCATGCGTGGCCCCGACGGCGCAGAAATCGAAACGCCGTGGACGCTGATCTCGCCGGGCATCTACCAGGCTGCAACGCCCGCCCCGGAGCTCGGACTTTATCGCGCGACCAGCGGCAACCTCAACGCGGTCACCCTGCGCGGCCCAACCCACCCGCGTGAATATCTCGACCTGCGCGCCACGACCGAAAAGGTCGAGCCGCTCGCCAGTGCAACCCTCGGCGGCGTCTTCCGCCTCGGTGCCGACGGCACGCCCAACATGCCCCGCATGCAGCGCGTCGGCGAACGCGGCCCGGCTGCCGCCGATGACTGGTATGGCCTCCGCCGCCGCGAAGCCTACGCCGTCCGCGCAACGGAGAGCACCACGCTCCTGCCCGGCGTCGTCGGCATGCTGCTGGCCTGCGCCTTCATGATGCTGGCGTGGCGGCGCGAGGGGCGTTAGTCGAAACGGCTCCAGAAGAGACGGCCGTTGAACCATCCAAACAACTCTGCACGCCAGCGAAGCAGACGGCGACCAAACGTCATCCCTATCATGACCAGCAGACCCGTCAGCACCGCATCCGGCCATCGTCCATCGAGGTCCAGCACTCTTGCGAGGGCGATACGGATCAATCCCCCGACCTGCCCAAGCTCAGTCGAAGACAGGACAATGCGGAACCAGGATGGCGTCGGCGGCATGTCCTCTTCCGCCACGTCTTGTCTGTAGCGTCGCATCGCGATCGGCAGGAGGCGCAAAAGGATCACGGTAGCCAGGACGATCGCAACAACGTGAAACATGGCTGCCCATCCGCGCTGCCCACTCCAGAAAGCGGCGAGATCGCGATTGCCTCCAAAGACAACAAGAATAGCGATCAGGCAGACTGCCGGAATTGCAATCGCTCGCCAGACTTCGCGCGGCTGGGCAGATCTCCGGGCCTCTTCCTGCTTTCGCGGCTCCGAATGAAACCAGCCATTGCGCCTGGGATCAGTCATCCGTCCAATGTCGAAGGGATTCCAGGCAAGCACGTGTTCCGCTCGGTCGGCAGCCTACTCGAAACGAGCGAAGCGGTGAGCTACCGCGGCACGCCCAGCAGGCCCGACAGTTTGCCCGCCCGCTCCGACAGGTCGCGGATCAGCACGCGCTTCTGGTCCACCGGACCCGGCAGCTGGAAACGCCCCTCGGCCGACTTGAAGCCGAAGCGATCGTAGTAGTCGAGGTCGCCTACCAGGATCACAGCCGCAAAGCCCTGCTCGCGGCAAACGCCGATCGCGCGCTCCATCAGCTTGAACGCCACGCCATTGCCGCGCCGGCGCTCGGCCACCGCGATCGGCCCGAGAAACGCCGCGCGGCCCGCGCCTTCGGCCTTGGAGCCGCCCACGGTGACCGGCCAGACGCGGACAACACCGGTCAGCCCGTCCGTATCGATGGCCACAAGGCTCGCGTCGGCGATCTTCGTATTGCCCTCACGCAAGCGCTCGGCGGTCTTGGCGAAGCGGCCGGGACCGAAAACCTCGTCATACAGCGCCGCGACGGCGTCGGCATGCTCCGGCGCATCGAGAACAATGGAATAGGCGGGGATTGTGGCAGCAGGCGTGTTCACGAGGCGAAGGCTCCGAAGACGAGAGTGACGAACCAACGACCGCAGCCTCTCTCTTTTGAGATCAGCCCAGGTCAGCTTGTCACCGCTGGTCGCCGTCTTCCCCCCAAACCCATTTAAGGAATCGGGGGCCCTTCGCGCAGCCGGTTTTAGGGGGGTGCAGATAGGGTCACTTGCCCCCCTGTGCAAGAAAAATTGTGGGGCGGGGTTTCTCTTGGCCCCCGCACGGTGCTGATTAGCCGGAGAAATCAGGAGGAAACATCCATGGGCGTGCTCGAAGGCAAGGTCGTTCTGGTCACCGGCGGCGGCAATGGCATAGGGCGCGAGACCGCGCTTCTCCTCGCGCGCGAGGGCGCGAAGGTGGTCGTCAACGATCTCGGCGGCGGCCTCACCGGCGGCGACGAGGGCTCGGCCGGTCCCGCCGAACAGGTCGCCCTGGAGATCCGCGCCGCCGGCGGCGAAGCCGCCTCCAACTCCGACAGCGTGGCCGACTACAAGTCGGTCCAGCGCATGGTCGAGCAGGCGAAGGACGCGTTCGGGGGCCTCCACGCCATTGTGAACCCGGCCGGCATCCTGCGCGACACCATGTTCCACAAGATGACTGAGGAGGATTGGGACAAGGTAATCGCCGTCCACCTCCGCGGCTCCTTCAATGTCACGCGCGCCTCGATCGAGCTGTTCCGCGAGCAGAAGGACGGTGCCTACGTCCTCTTCACCTCCACCTCCGGCCTCATCGGAAACATCGGCCAGGCGAACTATGCGGCCGCCAAGATGGGGATTGTCGGCCTCTCCCGGATCGTCGCGATGGAAGGGGCCCGCAACAATGTCCGCTCCAATGTCATCGCGCCATTTGCGTGGACCCGGATGATTGCCTCGATCCCGGTGAAGGACGAAGCCAGCGCGCAGCGCGTCGGCCGGATGCGGGATGCCATGCGCGCCGACCAGGTCGCCCAGCTGGCCGTCGCCCTGTGCGGCGACAGCGCCAAACACGTCACCAGCCAGATTTTCGGCGTCCGGGGCAACGAGATTGTGCTGTTCGACCAACCCCGCCCGATCCGCTCAATGGCAGACCTGACAGGCTGGACTCCCCAGAAAATCCTCGACACCTGTCTCCCGGCCATGGCCCCGGATTTCTTCAAGCTGGACGCCTCGGCCGACGTCTTCCCCTACGACCCGGTCTGAGTGAAAAAAGTCCCAGCCAGAGCCACTTTTTTGCAAGCGTCCGCCGGGGTTTATGGTTTAGAAAGCGTTCCGTCCGCACATCGTATGCGGAGAGGTCGTCAGCTTGCCCGCGTATTCGAAAACGCCCGGAAAACGTGAAATCCGGCCCTGCCGGGTCGTTCGCGTCCGTGCGTCGGGACAGCGGCCATCCCAGGGGAATGGCTGATGGGCGATAGCGGCGGGACCCTCTGGTCGATGAGCACGAAGAGCCGACAGCCCTGGTGGTCCTTCCTGCCGGACGACGAGTTGCTGCAGATGCGGCTCAAGGACCTCAACCTGTCGATCGAGGGCACCTGGCTTCAGGCCTGCGTGAAGACCCTCAATGGCGAGCTCAAGCGCCGGGGCCTGGTGCAGGCCCACGCATGGATTTCGGACGAATGGTTCAGCCCGGACACGACGCCCGGCATCGCCATTCCCTTCTACCTCGCCCATCCCCGCCTCGCCCGTCTCGAACGAAAGATGTTCAAGGACGTCGAAGGCGGCACCCAGCGGCAGGCGATGCAGATCCTGCGTCACGAAGCTGGCCACATCGTCCAGCACGCCTACGCACTGCACCGCCGCCGTAAATGGCAGGACACGTTCGGCCGCTCCTCGACCGCCTACCCGGAGAGCTACCGCCCCAACCCGAACAGCCGGAATTTCGTCCAGCACCTTCCCCGTTGGTACGCCCAGAGCCACCCGGACGAAGACTTCGCCGAGACCTTCGCCCTCTGGTTAAGCCCGCGCGTCAACTGGCGCCAGCGTTACGCCGAATGGCCCGGCGCCCTTGCCAAGCTCGAATATGTCGACACGCTGATGGGCGAGATCGGCGGCACGCGCGCCGGTCTCACACGCCGCATGGAGGTCGATCCGGTTGGACGCCTCAACCGTACGCTGGCCGAGCATTACGCACAGAAGCTCGCCTGGTATGCCGTCGACACCGACACGCGCTACGACCGCGACCTGCAGCGCATCTTCTCGTCCGATCCGCGGCACGCCCACCGCCCCACCGCCTCGTCCTTCATTCGCAGCAACCGCACGCGCATCCGCGAAGCTGCGTGGCGTATCTCGGGCGCGTATCAACTGGCGCTGGACAACCAGATCGACCTGCTGGTCAGCCGTGCCCGCGCGCTCAAGCTGCGAACTGCCGGGCGCGAGTACGAAATTCGCAACGCGATGGTCCGACTGCTGAACAACAAGGTTGTCCACCAGCTCCACGCCTCGCGGAGGCAGTGGTTCGCGGTATGAAGTCGCTACGCATTCTGATCCTGGCGCACCCGGACCTGGTGCCTCCCGACAACATGGAAGAACTTTCGGAGGAAGAAGGCTACGTCTGGAAGACCGAATACGACGTCATGAAAACGCTGCGCAGCGGCGGGCATGAAGTCAGCATGCTCGGCGTGCAGACAGAGCTCGCTCCGATCCGCGACGCGGTCGAAAACTGGAAGCCGGACATCGTCTTCAACCTCCTCGAGGAGTTTCACGGCGAGACCCTCTATGCCCAGAACGTCGTCGGCCTGCTGGAACTGCTGCGCGTGCCCTACACCGGCTGCAACCCGCGCGGCCTGATGCTGGCGCGTGGCAAGGACCTGTCGAAAAAGCTCCTGAAATATCACCGCGTACCGGTGCCAGCTTTCGCAGTCTTTCCGATTGGCGCAAAGGTCCGCCGCCCTGGCCGGCTCAAATTTCCACTGATCGTGAAGAGTCTCTGGGAAGACGCTTCCCTCGGCATCGCACAGGCCTCGATCGTGGATACCGACGAGAAGCTGGCCGAACGCGTGGCCTTCATTCACAAGCGTCTCAACACGCCCGCAATTGCGGAAGAATACATCGAGGGCCGCGAAATCTATGTCGGCTGCCTCGGCAACGATCGTATCCAGGTGCTGCCCGTGTGGGAGTTGAGCTTCTCCAACCTCGCCGACGGCGCCCACGCCATCGCGACCGAGAAGGTGAAGCACGACCCGATCTATCAGGAGAAGCGTGGCATCCTGCAGGGGCCCGCAGAGAACCTGCCGGCGAACGTCGTCACCAAGATCCGCACGCTCGCCAAGCGCATCTGCCACACGCTTGAACTCGACGGCTATTGCCGCATCGACTTCCGCCTGTCGAAGGACAACGTGCCCTACTTCATCGAGGCCAATCCGAACCCGGAGATCGCCTCGAGCCAGGAATACGCGCAAGCCGCCCTGCATGCAGGCGTCAGCTATGCGGACCTCCTCAACAAGATCGTGGTGTTCGGTCTGAAGCGCGCGGGCGTCGAGATCTAGCCTCACCCGCTCGGATCATCATCCACGGGCTCGGCCTTGCGGACCAGCACCTTGTCCACGCGGCGGCCGTCCATGTCGACGACCTCGAATGTCAGCATGCCCTGCTCGACCTTGTCGCCCTCCTTGGGCACGGCGCGCATCAGGTGCATCACCAGGCCGGCGACGGTTGAATAGCCTTCATTGCCGTTGAGCCCCCTCAGGCCGACCAGGTGCTCGAACTCATCGACCGGCGTCATGCCATCGACCAGCCAGCTGCCATCGTCGCGCAGCACCGGCGGCGACAGCGCGTCTTCGTGATCGAGCGCATCGTCTCCGGCGATCGACTCGAGCAGGTCGGTCGCTGTCACCAGGCCGAGCACGGACCCGTACTCGTCGGACACGATCGCCATGCGGACGACATTGCCCTTCATGGCGTCCAGCAAGCGCAGAACCGGCATCGTCTCCGGTACGAACAGCGGCGTGTGCATGACGGCTGTGAGGTCGATCTTGCCGGTCCGGGCGAGATGCAGGAACAGCTCCTTCGCCTGCACGATGCCCACGATCTCGTCCGCATCACCCTTGGCCACCGGGAAGCGCGCATGGCCGCTTTCCCTGATCTCGTTGAGCAGATCCTCGCGATCCTGGTCGGGATCCAGCCACACCATCTCGGTACGCGGCGTCATGATCGTCTTCACGGAACGATCGCCAAGGCGCATCACGCCCTGGATCATCTCCCGCTCTTCCTCCTCGATGACGCCCGCTTTCTCGCCCTCGACGATCAGCGAATGGAGTTCCTCCTCGGTGACGTCTTCCTGCCGCGTCCGGTTCAGGCCGAACAGGGTCAGGAAACCTTCGGTGACAGCGCGTAGCAACGAGACCAGCGGCGAGGCGACCCGCGCGAGCAAGGCCATGGCCGGTGCCATGGCGGCCGCCATCGGCTCAGGCGCAGAAAGGGCGATACGCTTCGGGATGAGTTCGCCGAGGATCAGGGAGAGGAACGTCGTGAACACGATGACGATCCCGAATGCGATCGAGGAGGCATGCGGCTCGACCGAGGGATGCAGACCCGCCACCCATGGCGTCAGGTCGTCTGCCAGCGCTGTCGCGCCATAGGCACCCGCGATCACCCCGATCGCCGTGATGCCGATCTGCACGGTCGATAGCAGCTTCGATGGATCATCGAGCAGCTCCAGCGCCACCTTCGCGCCGACATTACCCTTGTCGGCCATCGCCTTGAGGCGCGGTCGTCGGGATGATACAATCGCCATCTCCGACAGCGCAAAGACGCCATTGAGCAGGACGAGGAAAAAAAGGATCGCGAGTTCCATAGGCTCCGCGGCCAGGAAGGCCGTGTGCTTTCACACGCCGCAGGGCGCGCGAGAGAGCTCTTTTGCGATACTTGCCGCGAGCGTTCAACAGCCCTGAGTTGCCTCGCACTGAGCTATCCAACGGAAAAGCACGTGAATTCAGCCGCGTGGCCTCAATCTGCGAATTTCGCCGCCGCCCGCCCCTTATAGCAAAAGCGTTGAAAAAAGGATCCCCTTCCTATATATAGGTACATATTCCTATTCGGAGACTGCCGTGCAGCATAACGATATCTGGAAAGCGATCGACTCGCTGGCGGACCGGCACGGCCTTTCCGCCTCCGGCCTTGCCCGGCGGGCCGGGCTCGACCCGACCGCCTTCAACAAGTCCAAGCGGGTGACAGCGGGCGGCTCGCCGCGCTGGCTGTCGACGGAAAGCCTGTCGAAGACGCTGCAGGCCGTTGGCGCTTCGCTGGAAGATTTCGCTGCGCTGGCCGAGGGGCGGCAGGGCCACACCGCCCAATTGCTGGGTTTTGCCAAGGCTGGCAGCGACGGCTACTTCGACGATGCCGGCTTTCCGATCGGGGACAATTGGGAGGAGGTCCGCTTCCCAGGCCTCGAGACCGAGAATGTCTACGCGCTGGAGATCAGCGGCGAGTCGATGGAGCCGGTCTATCGCGGCGGCGACCGCATCGTGGTCGCACCCGGCGTCGCCGTCCGCCGGGGCGACCGCGTCGTGGTGCGGACGAAGGGAGGCGAGGTCCTCGCCAAGGTGCTTGGCCGCCAGACCGAACGCATGATCGAGCTGATTTCGCTCAGCCCTGCCTACGACCCGCGCGAACTTCCACGCAATGATCTGGCGTGGATGGCGCGGATACTGTGGGCTAGCCAGTAGCCTCACCCGCCAGCCAAGGCCCGCATCGCCGCTGCCGTCTCGGCGTTGGCCGGGAAGAACGCTTCCAGGCACAGTTCCGACAGCGTCACATCGGCAGGCGTTCCAAATATCGTGGTGGTCGTGATGAACGACAGCAGCTGCGTCCCGACCCTGAGTTCGAAGTTCAGTGCAATCGCATCTGCTTCGTTGCGGTCGCGGCGAGGTGAGGGTGAAGCGGGATAGGCAGCCAGCTCCTTCTCCAGCTCAATCAGCTTCGCATCGCACGTCGCCTCGATCTGCTGGCCGAGCCGCCAGAGGACATGCGCTTTCCATTGGCCAAGGTTGACGATGCTCTTCGCCAGCCCGCCCGGGTGCAACGACAGGCGCAGCACATTGGGCTGGCCTTGCAGCAACGACTTGTCCTCCACCAGCGACAGAAGTGGCGTCACCGAAGCATTCGCCATCAGGAGATTCCACCAGCGATCCACCACCAGCGCCGGATTTGGCTCATGGCCTTTCAGCACAAGCTCCACGGCAGCGCGCGCCGCAGCCATCGACGGATCCGACAGCTTCCGCTCGGCAAAGGCCGGCGCGAAACCCGCCGACAGGAGCACCACATTGCGCTCGCGCAGCGGCAGTTCCAGATGTTCGCACAACGTCTCCACCATATCGCGCGAGGGCGAAGACCGGCCGCTTTCCACGAAGCTGAGATGCCTCTGCGAGACGCCCGCCTCCAGCGCAAGATCGAGCTGGCTCATACGCCGCCGCGCGCGCCAGTCGCGGATGAGCTCGCCCACGCGATGGGGCGGGGAGGAGAGGCGAGTGGAAACTGCCTGCTGTGTCATGTCCCCATGAATAGCCGGCACAGCGGCTCACTTCCATTACCTCGCACGTAATCGCCAGCCCTGCCGGTCTCGCTCAGTGTCGACCTGTCGCAACAGGCAAAGCGGGAGCACGCCGTGACCGTCCTCACCCCTTTCCTCCGCAAAGTCCTGCCCAAAGTCCTGTGCAAAGTCCTGAGCGCCGATACGGCCACCAGCGTCGCGGCTGGCGCTATCCTGATCGGCGGCGCCGATCTCGCCGCCGTCATGCTCGGCCTGCCGCCCGGCCTTCTGTTCTGGTCCGGGGTCGCACTGATCCCCTTTGTGGCGACCCCCGTCATGCTCGCCCGCGCCAAGTCCGGCCGATGTGATCCCCGCCATTATCGCGATCAACTTCGCCTGGATCGGGAGAGCCACTGTGTCGTGTTCGGGCCCGTCCTCGCCCCGACCATCATCGGCAAGGTGATTGTCTGCGCACCGGTGGCGGCCGTCTTCCGCTTTGCAGAGCTGCAGGTCATGGGCCTGCGGCGCATCAGCGCGATGGGCTGATCCTTCCGGGCATTCGTTGAAACTGCTACACCGATCCATCACCGGGGAGTTTTTCATCGCTGGTGTCGGTTGACCGCCCGTCTGGCCGTCCTAGAGACACCTCGCCAACCGGAGCCCGACATGACGCTAACGCAACCAGCAGCCGCCATCGCGACGCTGCTGCTCACGCTTGCCAGCTGTTCGCAGGGCGAACCCGCTCCCGCCGTAACCGCGCCGGTGAGAGCTTCTGCCGAGACCGGTGCCACGCCGGCAGCTCCCGACGTCTCGAAACTCCCCGCCGGAGCCTACAAGCTCGACCCTTCGCATGCGACCCTGGTGTTCAAGGTCAACCATCTCGGCTTTTCGAACTACACTGCCCAGTTCCGAAACTTCACCGCAGACATGACGCTCGATCCGGCCCAGCCGGATAGTGCAAAACTGACGGCGACAGTCGATCTCAAATCCCTCGACATCCCTGCGCCTCCGGCCGGATTCATCGAAGAACTCCTGAGCGACACCTGGCTTGGTGCATCGATCACGCCGCAAATGAGGTTTGACTCGACCAGCGTCACACGCACCGGTCCCGTCACCGCTGACATCGTTGGAGCCCTCACGCTGAAAGGCACCACCAAGCCAGTCACCCTCCACGCCACCTTCAACGGCGGCTATGAGGGCCACCCCATGGACCCCGCGGCCCGCATCGGCTTCTCGGCTCACGGCATGCTGAAACGCTCTGACTTCGGCATCGACATCGGCATCCCGGCGCCGGGCTCCACCATGGGCGTGTTCGACGAAGTCACGATCGAGATCGAGACCGAGTTCACGGGCCCGGCGCTGAAGAACGAAACTGCGCAGCCGTAAGCACGCCCTCGTCCTTCGAGACGATTGCCCGGGGAGAATTCCATGGTTGAAGCGGCGTACCTGCGGCTGAACCCCACCATGGCAATCGTCTCGAAGGACGAGGGCGCGCTTACCGACGTCAACAATCGTTGGCCCGACTTCACAGCATCGCCTGCGCCAGCCGCTGCGCAGCATCGCGATCAACTGCCAAAGCGTCGGACAACTGTTGCGCCCGCGCCTGCATCACCAGCTCGACATGATCAGACGCCGCCGCCGAAAGCGCACGGCTCAGCGCCGCCTTCACTTCATCCATGTTGCCCTTGAGATCGAGAGCGGCAAGGGCGCGTGCATACTGCCAATGCACGCCGACATCATCCGGCGCCAAGGCCCGCGCCCGTTCATAGTGCCTGCGGCCCGACTCCGCGCTCGCCCCCAGGATCCACGCGCCCACGCCGCCGCCACGCCGCGCGACCTCGAGGTTCCACACCGCCAGAAACCCATGCGCATAGAAGTTGGCGGGGTCGGCTTCGAGAACCTCTTCGGCCAGCGTCTTGCCCTTCTGGCCATAGCCGGCGCTCCACGCCGTCATCACATCCATGTCGCGGCTTTTCAGGGACAGGGCGATGGCGAGCTGCAGCCGGGCCTCCCCATGCGCAGGATCGAGCCGTAGCGCCGCCTCGGCGTCCCTGACCGCCCGCTCGACCAGGCGCACATCCAGCGCCCCAGAACCGGTAATGCAATGCGCCAGCAACGCCCGTGCGGCAAAGGCCAGGTCATCTGCCCCCGCAGCCGCTTCCGCCAGGGCCGCCGCCTCCAGGTAGTCGCCGTGCATATACCGTTCGGCGAGCACGGCGGATGTTGGATGGGGAAAAGCCGGATTAACCCATGACAGGGCGATCGCGAGGGCGCCGAGCCCCGCGGCAACACATTTCAATGCGCCCGCTTTTTCGCGCATGAAGGGATTCTCAAGCCTCAAAACGCAGGATGCGCCCAGCTAGCCCCTTGCGCAACGGCCCAAACTCAGGCGCTTACTGCGCGCAAGGAGCCCTCCACTTGCGCCGCCTCGCCAGCCTCGTCCTCATTGCCCTCATGGCCGCCTGCGAGGCCCCCGTGGACGACGCGGCGCCCCCCGCCGCGGAGCTTCCCGAAAGCGACCCCAACGCGTTCCGCGCCGAAGGAGACGAACCCGAGCGCGCCTATGCCGGCGAGTGGGCTGCCGACTCCAATGCCTGCAACAACCAGCGCGAGATCTGGACGATCGAGCAGTCCCGCATGGGCATGAAGCGCGAGCGTTTCTGTCATTTCGAACGCGTCAATCAGGCCGCCGGCGACGACGGCCAGGTCTGGTCAGCCAGCGCCCGCTGCGTCGCAAAGGGGCGAGCGAGCAACGACTTCGTCTTCTTCCGCATAAACCCGAACAAGCTGAAGATGCGCGTTACCATCAATGACAGCGAGTCGATCGACCTGATCCGCTGCCCGATGCGGACCTGATCAGCGCCCCGTCGCCGGAACCCAACCCGCATGCTCCTCACCCTGGACATTCTCCTGATCCTGCACTTCGTCGGCCTGATGCTCGGCGCCGGGGGCAGCATCGGCGCAACCGTCGTGATGCGCCAGGCACTCAGCCTGCCTCCGGAACAGGGCGACATCATTCGCTCGGCGGGGCCTGCACTCTCGGGAATGTCCATCGCCGGGCTTGTCCTGATGCTGTTCAGCGGATTTGCCCTGTGGGCGATCAAGTACGAGTTCGCCTTCGCCAGCATGCCGGCGATGTTCTGGGTCAAGATGGTCTTCGTAACGACGCTCACAATTGCATCAATCATGATCCAGCACGCGCATCGTGAGATCAAACGCGGCAATGCAGCAACAGCCACGCGCCTTCCGCGATTTGGCCCGATGGCCGGTATCTCATCGCTTCTGGCGGTGCTGTTCGCCGTGCTGGCGTTTCACTGACACAGGATCAGCCCCGCGCCAGCGACTCGCGGATCAGCTGCGCCGACTCCTTCACGCCATAAAGCGCGACGAAGCCGCCAAAGCGCGGCCCCTGGCTCTGACCGAGGCAGACCTCATAGATCGCGGTGAACCAGGCGCGCAGCGGCTCGAACTGTCGCTCCGTGCCAACAGCGAACACCATCGTCTGCAGGCTCTCGCCATCCAGCGGTCCGTCCCAGTTTTCGAGACGCCCAGCGAGGTCCTCCAGCGCCGCACGTTCCTTCTCATCCGGTGCGCGATACTTCTTCTGGGGCTTCACGAAGTCCGCATAATATTTCAGCGCATAGCCCACGAGATGATCCAGCAGCGGGTCCGTCTCCGGCGACGCATTGGGTGCCTCGCGGCGGATGAAGCCCCAGAGCACATCCTTGTTCGAGGCGTTGGCCGCCGACACGAGGTTCAGCAGCATCGCGAACGACACCGGCGATGATTTCGCTGGTGCCGCGCCGCCATGAATGTGCCACGCGGGATTTTCCAGCTGCTGCTCTGGCGTCTGCTTCGCATAGGCGTCGAGGAACTGCAGGTACTCGTCCACCGCCTTCGGGATCACGTCGAAGTACAGCTTCTTGGCCGTCTTGGGCTTCTGCCACTGGTACAGCGACAGCGACTCTGCCGGCGCGTAGGCCAGCCACTGCTCGACCGAAATGCCGTTGCCCTTGGTCTTGGAAATCTTCTCCCCATTCTCGTCGAGGAAGAGTTCGTAGACGAATTGCTGCGGCGGCTCCGAACCAAGGATGCGGCAGATCTTCGAATAGATCGGCGCATTGGCCTGGTGGTCCTTGCCGAACATCTCGAAATCGACGCCAAGCGCTGCCCAGCGCATGCCGAAGTCCGGCTTCCACTGCAGCTTTACATGCCCGCCCGTGACCGGCAGCGTCGCATCCTCGCCATTCTCGTCCAGGAATGTGACCGTCCCGGCCTTGGCGTCCACATGCCTCATTGGCACATAAAGAACGCGGCCCGTCGTCGGAGAGATTGGCAGGAAGGGCGAATATGTCTCGCGACGCTCATCGCCAAGCGTTGGCAGCATCACCTTCATGATGTCGTCGTACTTTTCCGCCGCCCGCAGCAGCATCGCGTCGAACCGCCCTGACTTGTAGAGCGTCGTCGCCGAGGCGAACTCGTACTCGAACCCGAAGCTGTCGAGAAACGCGCGCAGCCGCGCGTTCATGTGTGCGCCATAGCTTTCGTGCGTGCCGAAAGGGTCGGGCACGGATGTCAGCGGCTTCTGCATGTATTCCTTGAGCGCCTCCGGGTTCGGCACCGTGTCCGGAACCTTGCGCATGCCGTCCATGTCATCAGACACGCAGATGAGGCGCGTCTTGTAAGCGCCGCCCGTCAGCACTTCGAAAGCGCGCCGCACCATCGTCGTGCGCACCACTTCGCCGAACGTGCCAATGTGCGGCAGGCCGGAGGGGCCATAGCCCGTCTCGAAGATCACAGGCGCGTCCTTGGGACGGCCTGCCTTCTCCAGCTTCTCGATTCGCGCCTTGAGCTCACGGGCCAGCTCGAACGGCCAGGCCTTGGCGGCTTCTGCGATGGCGGCGACGGACATGAGAGGCGACTCCTGATCGCCCCGCCTATGCGCGGCCGCGGGCAGGGTCAAGCACGGCCTGGCGCATGCTGTCCGGTGCCAGATTGTCCCGCCCCGCAAGATAAACGCCGTCGCGCCCGATGACGCCCGCGAACAAGTCCTTCGGGAACACGGACGCGAACGCCTTGTCGAGCACGTTCAGGCCGCCGGTCAGCGCGCCATAGGCCGGCATCACGAGCCGCACGCCGTCCGTCGCAAAACAGCGCCTGCGCACAGACCGCCCGCTCCGGCCGACGACGCGCGCACAAGGGTGCAGGTGTCCGGCAACTTCCCCGACGACGTCGCCCTCCGAGGGGATGTGCCGAAACGTCAGCGGCCCGATCGTCACTTCGACAGCCGCGCGCCCACCAAGGTCTTCGGGCGGCTTCGGATCGTGATTGCCCTCGAGCCAGACCCAGTCGCACGCCCCCGTCATGCGGCGCAGGCTCGCGACATCGTCCGCCACCATACGCGGCCGCGCCCGGCGGTCATGGAAACTGTCGCCGAGCGAAATCACCGTCCGTGGCGAAAGCGCCTCCATCAATCGCCCCACACGCATCAGCGTCTCGCGTGTATCGTAGGGCGGAAGCATCTGCCCCCGCGCCGCATAGGACGAGCCCTTCTCGAAATGCAGGTCCGACACGACCAGCACGCCGGGCTCCTCCCACCACAGCGCGCCGCAGGTCAGGGCGCGCACCCGCTGGCCGGCCAGGACCAGCATGAGGTTCGCCGTTTCGGTGGGGCTAGGCTCTGTGGGGTTCGGCAGGTTGGCCAGCATGCTCCGAACCCTGTCGGCGGTCGGCCGCGACGTCAACTGGACACTCAGTCTCCAACTTACAGGGCCCAACTTCGAGGGCCTCTCAGGGCGTTGCAGTTCCTGCGAATGTGCTACACTCGACCTCGCGATCACGGGGATGGACATGCGCTCCTCTATCGGTCTGGTCATTTTCGTTGCGGCCGTCGCGGTGTCGGCATGCAGCACCGTTCCAAATGTCACCCGGGAGCGGACCACAATGACCGTCGCCGAGATTGCGGCGGAGGGCCTGATCTGCCGCAATGATCGGCCGCCAGACACCAACATCCCACGCACGATCTGCGCCTCGGAACAGGCCTGGGCGACATTCGATGAACGCCGACGCCGCGAGACCGAGGACCTTCTCGCCGAAGGCCGCAAGGCTCCGAATGCCGGACGGTTCAACCGCGACTGACTGCCAGCAGAACGGGCTGTTCGCCTTCGCGATGGTTGCTGCAGAAGCGTTGATGCGGAAACAGCGCAATGCTATCGACGCGCCATCGCGCTCCTATTGGGACAAACAAATTGCGTACAGCATTCGCAGCAACCCTCGTTGCCAGCTTCTTCATTCTGGCCGGATGCGCCTCGGCGCCTGCCGGAACGCAAGTCGCTGCTGCAGACGCGCAGCCAATCCAGGCTGCTTCCAGCGACCGGAGCTGCCGCATCTTACGCGTGACCGGATCGACCTTGCCGAGGCGCGTCTGCAAGACCACCGCGGAGTGGGAACGGTATGACGCGGATTTCGCCAACTCCGACGCTTCCTACCGCACTGACCCGCAATCTCGGTAGTGCCGGCGTCGCACGTCAGCAAAAGCGTCGAGGGAGCGCGCGGGATCATTTCGCGCCCTGGCCATCTTCCCACATCATGGAAAAAGGTCACCCGCGGATTCCGGGCTGAGCGCCATTGCGGGTCGCCGGTCTAGCTCATCGCATCCCGCACCAGATCGTCCTCCGCCTCGCGAAGGACAGCCTCGGCCGCGTCACCTGAAAACACGGGCTCCTTGCCCATCTCCAGCATCACCGGCACGGCGAACGGCGAGATCTGTTCCAGCCTGGCATGCGAGATCTTGCCCTTGATGCGCTTCAACGCCTCACCCAGCCTGCGGATGTCGAGCAGCCCGTCGCCCGCATCCTGTCGCGCCGCCTGCAGCAGGATGTGGTCCGGCTCGTGCGAGCGCAGCACATCGTAGATCAGATCAGTGGAGAACGTGATCTGCCGCCCGGTCTTCTCATGCTTCGGCATGCGCCGTTCGATCAGCCCGGAGATCAGCGCATTGGTGCGGAAGGTTCGCTTCATCAGCGCGCTTTCCTCCAGCCATGCATCGAGGTCATCACCTAGCATGTCCTCGTGGAACAGCTGGTCGAGGTCCTCAGCGCGCATGTCCTCCATCGCCCAAACTGCCAGCGCATACTCCGACGCCACAAAGCCAAGCGGCTTCAGCCCCGTTCGTTCAAGCCGCCGCGTCAGCAGCATGCCCAGCGTCTGGTGCGCCAGTCGCCCCTCGAACGGATAGCAGACCAGGTAGTGCCGCTCGCCACGCGGGAACGTTTCCACCAGCAGCTGGTCAGCCGCAGGGATGATCGACTTGCGCTCCTGCACCTCGAACCATTCGCGCACCTGGTTGGGCAGGTTCTTCCAGTTCTCACGGTCATGCACGATGTTGCGCACGCGCTCGGCCAGAAACGTCGTCAGTGGAAACTTGCCGCCATTGTAGCTGGGAATGGCGGGGTCCGGGTCGAACGTCTTTGTCACCAACGCCTCGGTGTCCGACACGCCCTCGAACCGCAACACCTCACCGGCGAACAGGAATGTATCGCCCGGCGTCAGCATTTCGAAGAAATACTCCTCCATTTCGCCGAGCTTCCGGCCCGGCCGCATCAGCCGCTTGTTCTCGGAAGCCTTGATGAAGGACACCATCCGTACCGCGATCATCGGGTCTTCCACGATCACGCCGACATTCATCCGGTGCTGCCACCTCACATCGTCATTGCGCGCGCGCCAGACATTGTCGGGAAACCGCACGATCCGCCGGAAGCGATCATACGCCTTCAGCGCGTAGCCGCCCGTCGCTACCAGATCGACCACACGTTCCCACGTTCCCCATTCGAGATCGGTGTAGGGCGCTGCAAGCCGCACCTCGTCGTAGAGCCGCACCGCGTCGAACCCTTCGCCGCAAGCGCGCGCCATCACATGCTGCGCCAGCACGTCGAGCCCGCCCCGCCGCGGTCCGCCGCCATCCAGCTCGCCCGCCGCGACCGCCTCAACCGCCGCCCGGCACTCCAGCACCTCGAACCGGTTGCTCGGCGCCAGCAGCGCGCGGCTCGGCTCGTCCATCCGGTGGTTCGACCGCCCGATGCGCTGGATCAGCCGCGACGATCCCTTCGGCGCACCCATCTGCACCACAAGATCGACATCGCCCCAGTCGATGCCGAGATCGAGCGTCGAGGTGCACACGACAGCCTTCAGCTTGCCCGCCGCCATGGCAGCTTCGACGCGCTTGCGCTGTTCGAGATCGAGCGAGCCGTGGTGCAGGGCGATGGCAAGTACATCTTCGTTGACGCGCCACAGCTCCTGAAACGTCATCTCCGCCTGGCTACGCGTGTTGACGAACACCAGTGACATCCGGGCACCCTTGATCGCCTCATACACCTCCCGGATGTTATGCCGCCCTGAATGCCCCGACCATGGAATGCGCGCTTCCGAATCCAGCACGGTGATATTCGCCGTTGCTCCGCCCATGTGCCGGATGATCGGCGTATGCGGCCCCAGCCACCGCGAAAGCGCCTCAGGATCGCGCACCGTCGCCGACAATCCGATATGGCGCCCAGCCGGCGCCCACACGCGCAGTGTCGCCAACCCAAGCGCCAGCAGATCGCCACGCTTCGTGTTGGCGATCGCATGCACCTCATCGACAATAACCGCGCGCAGGTCTGCGAAGAACCGCTGCGCATGTTCCGACGCCACCAGCAGCGCCAGCTGCTCCGGCGTGGTCAGCAGGATGTCCGGCGGCTTCGCCCGCTGGCGCTGCCGACGCGAGGCAGGCGTGTCTCCCGTTCGTGTGTCGATGCTGATGTCGAGCTTCATCTCCTCGACAGGCCGGCCGAGATTGCGCGCCACATCGGTCGCAAGCGCCTTCAGCGGCGAGACATAGAGCGTATGCAGCGCCGGATAGACGCGCGGCGGGCTCGCCGCCAGCTCGATCAGGCTCGGCAGGAAGCCCGCCAGCGTCTTGCCGCCGCCCGTCGGCGCGATGACCAGCCCGCCTTGCCCGCGCCGCGCCGCCTCGATCAGCTCTGCCTGGTGAGAACGCAGGTTCCAGCCGCGCATGGCGAACCAGTCGGCGAAGCGGGCCGGCAGAAGGCTGGGCGGTTTCGGATCGTCGGCCATCTTTGCATCATAGGCCGCGCATCCACACAGGTTAAGGCGCCCTGCCCGCGCGTTAACCTTTTGCTAGCCATGTAGGCGCACCATCTTCGCTTATGACGGTCTCGATCCGCGCATCGCTCCTGCTGAGCGCCCTCGCCATGGCGGGTGTCACGGCTGCTTTCTCCGCGCCCCCTGCTGAGGATCACGCCACGCTGACCCCAGGGCCTGCGACCTCCAGCGTGGCTGACGCGAAGTCCGCTGCGCACGCTTCACACTGGAGCTATGGCGGCGAGGGTGGGCCCGAACACTGGGGCGAGCTCGCCCCAGAAAACCGGGCCTGCGCCATCGGCGGCCAGCAATCCCCCATCGACCTCACAAGCCCGCTGTCCGCCCGCATCGACGCCCCGGTCGCAGTCTGGGCACCCGCAAACGGCGCAGAGGTCGTCAACAACGGCCACACGCTGCAGGTCAATGTGGCAAGTCCCGGCAACGTAAAGCTGGGCGGCAAGGATTACGCCCTCAAGCAGTTTCACTTTCACCATCCCTCCGAACACACGATCGACGGCAAGTCCTTCCCGCTCGAGATTCACTTCGTGCACGCCGCCCCCGATGGCGATATGGCCGTCATCGGCGTCATGGTCGACGGGGGCGCAGTCAATCCCGCGCTCAATCCCATCTGGGCAGTCGCGCCGGCGAAAGAGGGGAGAGCCGAAGCGGCCGGTGAGATCGACCTCGATGCCTTCCTGCCGGAGGACTCCAGCCTCTATCGCTACGAAGGCTCACTCACGACGCCGCCTTGCTCCGAGACTGTTCGCTGGACGGTCATGTCGACGCCGATCACGGCCTCGCCAAGCCAGCTCGCCGCCTTCGCCCAGCTCTTCCCGCTGAACGCCCGGCCCGTTCAGCCGCTCAATCGCCGCTACATTCTCAAGACGTCCGGCTGAGCCGCCAGCGCGAGGCGCGCCAAACCCATGGTGCAGTCGCGAACACGACGACGCCGAACACCGTCAAGCCTATCAGCACCCAGTTGAAGCCGTACTCGAATGTCGGAAACTGCGTCCAGTTGACGACGAGTGTCGTCAACATCGTCGCCACACCCAGCACCACGCCTGCACGCGGCTGCGCCAGCATCAGCCAGAAGACCATCAGGTCCACGGCGCATACGCCGAACCAGAACCACACCGCCCATTCAGGCGCAGGGCCGTGATAGAGCAGGCCGCCATTCGCCCACAGCCATCCGAAATGAGACACGCACCCGAACACGAAGCCCCACCCCAGGGCGACGCGCACGCGATCCGCGGCATTCATCTGCGACGCCCACGCGCCGGCCATCTCCGCAAGCCAGCTCACACCAGCATTTTCCGGAGCCGCGCATAGTCGGCCTTGGAGTTATGCCGTCTATCCATCGGGACCTCCTTTACTGCAACGATCTCGATATCGCCCAGCACCTTCACGCGCGCTACAAGATCCGCTACGTCCAGCGCATCGCCCGCCAACGCCAGTCGCGTCCGCCCCTGGCCCGCCATCAGCGCCGCCTGCCGCACGCCCGGCCAGCTCAACGCCGCCGTCTCCACAGCGAACGGAAACAACGCGCCGCTCGCCGCCTCGCGACGCCCGAGCAGCCACAGCCGCCCCCGCTCATCCATCCGCGCCGCGTCTCCGGTACGATGCCACAGCACGCCATCGCGCACGGACTTGGTCGAGACATCATCCGCCGGATCAAGATAGCCGCGGTTTACATGCGCACCCGCGACGAAGACCTCATGGTCCCGCAACTCCACCGCGACCTCGTCGATCGGCTTGCCCGCCAGAAGCCCCGCGCCTTCTGCCATCGCGCGCCAATCGGCATCCGCGATGTCTTTCAACTCCAGGTGCGCAATCGGCTCCGCTTCCGTCGAGCCGAAAACCACATGGATCGCCGCACTCGGCGCAGCCCTGGCCGCGGCGCGGAGCAGGTTGGGATAGACCGGACCGCCGCCCGTGTAGATCGCGTCAAGCTGCGCTATCGGGGCCGCGCCTTCCGCGATGCGCGCCACGACGGCCGGTGGAGCAACAAGCCTGTTCACGCCATGGTGCAGAATCTGCTTCCGCAGCCTTGCGCCATCCAGCTTGGCCGGACGCGTCAGCTTTCCAGCCGGTATGACGCTCGTCGCGCCTGCCGCCAGGTTCGACAGGATGAACACCGGCAGTGAGATCAGGTCCACATCGCCCGGCTTTGTCCGCCGCATGTGCTCCAGCAACCGATGCTGCAGCATCAGGAAGTCGGCAGACCGCACAATGCCCTTCGGCCGCCCCGTCGAACCAGACGTGAAGGTGATCAGGGCAGGCGCGTCTCCCGGCAGATGCGACAGCGGATTGCCCGCCTCCGCATCATCATCGAAATCGGGCAAGGCCTTCAGCCGCCGCAGTTCTGGAAACAACATGCGCAGCACATGCCCAGCGCCGGTTGTCGCAATGGCCTTCGGCTGCGCCATCTCAACTGCGACGCGCAGGCCCGTCAGTCCAGCTGCCGGTTCGGGAAACATCGCAACCGCCCCAAGCCGGAACACCGCCAGCAAGGTCTCGTAAAGCTCGACTGAAACGCCACGCGCGATCAGCACGACATCGCCCGCGCCAACGCCTGCGCGTGCGTAAGCCAAGGCCCGCACCGCAGACGCCCGTGCGAGCTGCGCATAGGTCGTCATCCGCCCATCCGCCGCAATGATTGCCGCAGCGTCCGGCCGCGCAGCCACCTGCGCGAGAAACGTCTCGACGAGATTCAAAGCCGCCCGCCCCACAACGCATAGCGCCGGAACACCTTCGCGCCTGTCCTGTCGCTGTGCGTCGCCGACAGATTGGTCTCATGCATCAGCGCGTGGATCACCTCCGCAAACCCACGCACCTTGGCACGCGCATGAAACGCATTGGCCATCATCGACCCGCCGCCTTTCACACGCGAGGCGTAGGTCTTGAGAATCACCGTCCTCGTATGCGGCCCCTCGACCAGATTGGGCACAGCAAAGAGAAATCCCCTCAGCTCGCCCGCCTCATCCTCAAGCAACAGCACAAGCTCGGGATCGATCGCAGGCAGGACCGGCCGATAGCTGGCGAGAAAATGCTCCAGCGCGATTGGCTGATACAGGCGATTGTCTGCAAACGCTTCGAGCGACACGGCATGAATGCGCGTCAGTTCCTGTTCGGCACGCGAGGGATCGAAATTGCGCAACCGCAACCCTCCCGGCACCGTCGTGGCGCTGGGCGGCACATCGACCGACCGAACCGCCGACACATAGCGCGACACCACTGAAATGCCGGACCGCTCAAACGCCTCCACATGGTATTCAGGGTTGGACGGCTCCATCAGGAACGAAGCACGCCCGTCACTTTCGACCACAAGCCGGTGCTTGCCCCACGTGTTGCCATCCATCGGTCCCAGCACGGAGCCAAATCCCTCGGCCTTCAGCATTGCCATCGCCTCGCGTATCACGCGCGCGCCTGCTTCGGCCGTCTCGCAGCTGAACTCCCCCAGGGCAGCCGTGCGCAACCCCTCCAGCGATGGGGCATCGCGGAAGAGCCTGAGGCTCGCGCCCGGTATCTCGATCAGGTCTGTCATGGCGGCGACAATGGCAAGGCAATGAGACCCACGAACATGCACAACCCGCCGAGGACCAGCCACGGCCGGTCATAGTCCCGGCGGCGCAGGAACCATCCCGCCAGCGCGACAACGATAATGGCGACAAGACCGGCCAGGGTAAACAGCAACGCCGGCTCACTCTGCGCTTCTGCCCAGTAGGTGCGGATCGACATCGCGCCCCAGGCAATCACAGCCGCCACCGAAGCGCGCCATGCATTGCGGGCAAAGCGCGCTGCAATTCCCGCCGCAAGCCCCGCGAAGGAAAGGTTGAAGCTGTGGATGGTGTCGACGCGCGCAAAATTGCTGACGACAAAGTAGAACAGGGCAATCGCCGTCACGACGACGAGCAGGTTCAGCGCATCATGCGGCGGCCTGTCCGGCTTGCGGATGTTCAGGGCCGCTATGTAGGTCGCCACCGCAACGGCCGGGGTCAGAATGCTTGTCGGCTCCGCGAAGATCGCGATGCAGAAGAACAGCGTCGATCCCACTGCCAGAAAGTGACGCTCCTCGCCGGACCGATGCCGCGCCACAAGAAGCAGGGCGATCAGCAGCAGCAGGAACACCGTCGCCAGCGCCGCGAGGCCGCCAGCACCCATGTAGAGCAGGTTCGACAGCAGGAAGTAGAGCCCCAGCGGGATGAACAGATTGTCCAGCCCGCGCCAGCTCGCGGCCTCAACCAGCGCCCCGAACACTGCCGTGATGAACGCCAGCAACACGGCCTCGCCGCGCCCGATATCTGTCAGCATCAGGTACGCGATCAGGGACAGCAACCACGCCGTCATCGCGAACGCCACCACGCCCTCGACACTCTTCTTGCCGTCCTCGACGTCGAACAACCGTCGCCCGTAGCGTGACCCCACCAGCGCGCTTGCAGCGTCGCACAGCGTCAGTACCAGAATTGGCAGAACGTAGAGTATCTCTCCCGGCGGCGGCTTCTGGTGCATCGTCGTCGAGATGAAGTGTCCGTCCTTGAGCCAGAACAGCAACGCAACCGCGATCGCAAACAGCAGCTCGCCATATGACTTGCGCGCAACCGCATGAAGCCCCCCGCCGAGGCTTTGCCGCGCCACGCCGCGCGCCGCGATGAAGACGAGCAGGGCCAGGGCGCATGTCGCGCCCACTTCCCACGCTTCCTCGAACACATAGGGAAAGGTAAGGCAGAACAACCCAAGGCTGATATGCACCAGCTTGCGCCCGACCTCGGGATCGAGCCGCGCCAGCTTCGCCAACTGCGAGACGCCCCAAAGAACGCCTGCCAGCAGGATCACCGACCCCGCAATCTTCCCCGCACTGAGCAGGAGCACCTCGTTCACTTCACAGTCTCGATCACGAAGTCCGAATAGAAGAACGCCTTGTCCAGCGGCTTGAGCTTTGCCTCCAGCGCCGTATCCGTCGTGACGCGATCAACCAGTGAAGCCGGCACGCGCCGCGGTGCCATCATGTTCCAGTAGGCGATCCTGGCGCCCGGCCGCGATGCTGCGAGAATGCTCGCATAGGCCTGCCCATGAGCCTCCGGCGACATGTATTCGAAGATGTCGGAGAGGTTGAACGCATCGGCCTTCACGCCTTCTTCCGCAAGTGTTTCCACCGTGCACAACCGAACCTCGAGCCGATCCAGCCGGTCGCGTATCGTCTCGAAACGGTCAAGCTCCAGCGCACGCGGCAATGCCTCCCCATGACAACCCCTCAGGATCCAGTGAAGGTAGGGATTTACCGACGGGTCCTGGTCCACCAGCGCTTTGCGCGTAAGGCGCGCCACCTGAGCCGATGGCCCACCGTCAACATGATCGAAGAATGCAGGATCACGCCCCAGCCGGCCCATGACGAACCGGGAGAAGAACACCTTCACCATCGTCCGCCAGCCCCAGATGTTCCAGCTTTTCTCGTAGAACGCTTCGCGCTCCGCTGCCCCCCGCGGGCGGAGCAGCGCGTCGATCGTGTCCTTGTTGTGCACGAAGGGCAGAGCCCATTCGCGGAAGGTGCGGAAGTAGCGCTCGAACTTCCCCACGCCGCCTACGCCATATTTTGCGACATCGTCCTTGATCGCGGCCCAGAACGCCTGATCGGGTTCCGAAAGCTGCGCCGCCGAATGCTCCAGCAGATGCCGCCGCCGCCCCGATGGCCGCGACCCCATCAGCTCGAGAAATTCCTCATGGCTGTGCGTCCGATACATCGCCATCCGCATCCGCACGCAGGCCAGCTGCGTCGGGTTGAGATCAACAGCGATCACCCGCTCCGCCCCCTCGGCGAGCAGCGCCAGCGCATTGTCGCCGGCCGATGCGATCGACACCACTGTGTCGTTCGGTCCGGGGCGGAGCGCAGCGCACAGGATGTCGGCATCCTCCCACGCCTGCGCATAGCGGATGATGTCGAAGCTCGCGCGCTTTTCGATGTCTGTCTCGGCCATGATCAGGCGTGTCCCGTCGCACTTGTCTGGATCCGTTCGACCGTGCCAGCTGCGCCGTCAAGCCGCACCGTGTCGCCCGTCTTGAGCCATTGCGTCACGCCCCTGAGCGAGACCACGCACGGCACCCCCATCTCCCGCGCGACAATGGCAGAATGCGAGAGCATTGAGCCGCGCTCCGCAATCACCCCCGCCGCATTGGCGAACACTGCGATCCAGCCCGGATCGGTATGGCGCGCCACGAGAATCTCGCCCGCGCCGAGTGCCTCCACGCGCGGGTCCTCGATCACCCGCACCTTCGCCGTCACCACGCCCTTGCAGCATCCAAGACCTTTGCGCATCTCGCCACCCTCGCCAGCCACAACAGCCTGCGCGGTCAAGCCAGCCACGCCCGTCACATGCGCGCCCGACACGCTGAAACGCTCTGGCGGATCGGGCCGTGCGATCTGCTCCGCATGCTCCGCCGCCCTGAGCCGCACCAGCGCCTTAAGGTCCTGTGTGATGCCTGCGCCCTCTACCGCGCCGAGCAACTCCTCCACCGTCAGCTCAAAGACATCGCGCTGCTGCTCCAGAACACCGGCGGCACTCAGCCGCGCTCCCAGCGCCAGGAAAATCCGCCGCACCCGTCCAAACAGCCGCGTGCGCTCGAACCGCAGATTTTCCCGATCCCGCACCCGCGCCCTGGCCCAGGCCACCAGCCAGCGGGCCAGCACGCGCTTGCCGAAATCGGGGATCAACAGGTGCAGGTCCTGCTTGGCCTCCTGCACCTTGACTGACTCTCGCGACGAGGCTGCGGCAGAGACAGCCATCAACACCTGCGTCGGGTCCTCATGCAGCGTCCGGCTCTCAAGCTTCAGCTCCTGCGTGCAGCGGTCTCCGAATTTTGCGATGTAGCGATCGAACGCCGCACGCAAGTCGGGAAGAGCATCCACCGCGGACCGATCGCCCGCAGCGAGGCGTGCAACCACATCTGGCCGCCCGCGCACCAGCAGCCCCATTGCGCGAATCATCTTCGCTGGCTCCGCCGAAACAATATCGCCCTGACCGATCAGCATGACCGACAAATAGGCGACGCCTTCATCGCCCGCCCACTTGGTCATCGCCTTTTGCGCGGCACCGAACGCGAGCATGCAGAGAAAGTCGTTCACCAGCGGCGCATCCCACTTCGCCAGCAGCTGTCGCTCAAGCAAGCGATACTCCGCAACCAGCTGCGTCGGCTGCATCGCATCGATCACGCCGTCGCGTTTGGACAGCGCCCCTTTCAGCCGCGCGTGGAAATCGCGTATTGTCCCCTTGATCCGCGCCTCATGCCAGATCAGGCCAAGGCCCACCCGCGCCAGCTTCAGGTTATCGACGAACAGTTCCCATCCGCTCGTCGAGGGCGGGGCAATTCGAGACGCCATTTCCTCCGGCAGCGCCTCGGAGACACCCATCATGCTTTCCATGAACTTCCGGTTCGCCTTGAACCCCGGAAACAGGGCCAGCGCGCGATACCAGTTGAGCAGGTTGTAATAGACCCGCCCGTCCACGCGCCCCAGCATGTTCTCGAACACGGCGCGATGCTCGTCCACATCAGCTGCAGGCACGCCCATCAGGCGCGAGAACGCCTGATACACATGGCTGTAGACATACCGCGCAAATGCGAATGTCAGCGGCGAGGTCACGCCGGGATAACTCTCAACAATGTTGGAGTTGTCCCAGATGGTGAGGTCACTCGAACTCTCCCCATGCGGTTCTTCCCCCTGCAAGCGGGAAGTCAGGAGGGGGTCTTTCTCAACGCTTCCCAAAGTCGTAATTGGCCGAGACTGCAACATATGCAGGCCGCGCCCATCAAACGCCCACTCGATATCCTGGGGCGAACCAAAATGCTCCGCCGCCCGCCGCGCCATCACGGCAATCTCCGCGCGCTCAGCCTCGCTCAGAACGGCGCCATCGCCCACCAGCTCCGCTTCAAACGTCTCACCGCCAGACCCAATGCGATAGCTATCGCCATCAGCCTCGCCGCCGACCAGCTTGTCAGCCAGCCCCGCGATCGCGCTGATCACGACGACGTCGCGAGCCCCCGACACAGGATCGGCCGAAAATGCCACGCCTGCCACACGTGCGTCTATCATCACCTGAACCACAACCGCAGGCGGCTGCGGCTCGCCCGACAACCCATGTGCCCGCCGATACTGCGCCAGCGTCTCGCTGAATCCGGACTTCCACACGCGATGTGCCGCCGCCGCCACATCGTTCAGCGCTACATTCAGCTCAGTCTCGAACTGACCCGCATGCGCCGATGCGGCACCATCTTCCTCTCGCCCCGACGAGCGAACAGCCAACCGCCCCGCTCCGCTTGTCCCGGCCAGCTGCGCTAACCCCCGATTAACGTCTTCGCGCGCGTCCGCCTTCAGCCCGTTCTGGTCGAAAGCCTCCGCCACAATCACGAAAAATGCCGGCACGGGAAACGTCGCCGCCAGCTTCGCCAGCGCCGCGCCCTTGCCGCCAGCGAGCGCCGCGGACATGGCCGCCTCATCGCTCAGCACATATCGGCGCGCTTCGCTCACGATGGCAGCAACGACATCAGCAGCGGGATCACGCCAAGCAGCAGGTAATTGCCCAGCACGAACACCGCCGTGCCCGTCTCCATCTGTTTGACCTTCTTCGTCGCCGGCGTTCCCGCATAGTCGATTGCCGTCCACGCAGCGAACATCGTCACGAGCATCAGGCCGATGAGCAAGACCACACCCGCATCCGACCGCACATTTATGACCGCAGACAACGCCATCCCCCCCAGCAGCAACGCCATCACGACAATGCCGGCGCGCTCCGCTCCCCATACCCGCGAGTACGTCTCGACGCCCTCGCGCTCCATTTCAGGGGCCCAGCTCTTGCGTGCGATCTCGATCACCGACCCGTTCACCAGCGACAGCAGAAGAAACGCGCCCAGCGTCAGCCCGAAATTCTCATGCAGCGCCACGCCCGCCGGCAGCCAGTCGCACGCTGTCGCATAGAGATCGATCAGCGGCATGATCGCCATGTGGCTCACCATGTAGATGACTGGCCGCTTCTTCAGCCAGGCGGGCACGAAGAACTCCTTCGTCATCACCGCCATCCACGCCCACACCAGCAGCAGAAGCCCGAGCAGCCGCCAGTCCAGGGCGATCGTCAGCGCAGTCTGCGCCAACCCCACGCCAATGGCCACGCCGCGCAACTCTGCAAGCTTTACCAGCCCGCGCGGCACTGGCCGCTCCGGCCGGAACTTCGTATCGTCCGCATTGTCCTTGTGCTCGTCTGCCACGCGCAGCTGAAAAAAGAACCCGAACAGCACCAGCACAGCGACAACAATCGCCATCACGTTCGGCGCGCCGCCACGCAACAGCGCCGACAGGCACACCGCCGATGCGCCAAACGCGCAGATCAGCACGCCATGCTTCACCAACGGAAAGCGCTCGGCCTGGTATTCCCACAGGCGCACACCAAGCTGGCGCGTGTCAGCCCGTGCCGCGGCGTTGCTCACGCCTTGCCCCGCGCCAGATTCCTGTGCGCGCTGGCGAACTCATGCGCGCACAGCGCCCCGATGATCGACAGCTCGCCCGCCAGGCAAACCGCAGCGCACACTTCGCCGAACTGCCGCACATTCCCCGCGCCCTTGAGCCCGAGAATATTCAAGCCCGCCGACTGCGTCGGCAGCCCCGTCCCGCCGCCCACCGTGCCGACGATGATGTTCGGCAGCGTCACGGACACAAACAGCCGGTCATTCTCGCGCAGTTCGATCCGCGTCACGCCTACTGCGCTTTCGGCCACGCAAGCCGCGTCCTGTCCCGTCGCCAGATACAGCGCCGCCAGACCGTTCGCATAATGCCCCTGTACGCCAATTGACCCCGACATTACGCCGCCCAGCGCCGACATGCGCCAGTACTGCTCCATCCGCTGCGGCGTCGTATGCAGCTGCTTGCGGATCTGCTCACCAGGCAAATCGACAGACGCCGTCACCTTGCGGCCGCGCACGCCCATGAAAGACATCGCCGACGCCTTTTTGTCACCCGACAGGTTCGCCTCCACAAACCAGTAGATCGGCTTGATCGGCGATTGCTCCTCGATCGCCTTGCACACCGCCTCGGTCGCGATCGTCACCATGTTCTGTCCTGCCGCATCGCCCGTCGTGTAGCTGAACACCAGATAGACATGGTCGCCCTCAACATGCGGGCTCAGCTCCACCAGCTTGCCGTGCCGGGTGGTCGTCTCAGCAGTTGCCTTCAGCATGTCAAAGCTTTCGCACACCCAGGCGACAAACAGTCCCGCCTCCGTCGTCGAAGCAAACGCAAATCCCGGCGAACGATGCACGCCCTCGGCCAGCGTGCCGGTCGTGCATCCGCCCACGGACGAGATCAGCCGCGCCCCACGCCCATAACTCGCCACCAGCGCCGCCTCGCTGGTCGCAAGCGGCACATAGTAATCCCCCTTCGCGAAAATCCCGTTCACCCGCAGCGGCCCGATCACGCCCACCGGCAGCCGCAATGTCCCGACATAATTCTCGATGTTGTGCTCGTACCGCGCGAGCTCCTCCTGAGCCCGCGCGTCGTACAACGCCGCCTTGTCCGCCGCGTTTGCGCCTGAATGCCCCAGCAGTGTCTTCCAGTTCGCCGCCGTGAATGTCGGCTCGATATGCTTGGCCGGTCGGATCCACGGTTTCAGCGGCGTCACGCTGTCAGGCCGCGTCCGCGCCGCGACCTCCGTTTCGGAGCGCCCGGCCAACATCGCCGCGATCATCCGCCGTGCAGCATCAAATGCGCTGGGCATGCAGTCCCTTCAACCGCCGACCCATGACCTCTGTCGGGCGGCGTGGCTGCATAGATCGCGGGATTTGGGGAAAACTCAAGGCAGGCGCGAGGTAGGTTGGCCGCAAAGCGGTCACCTTGCCCCAAGGTCGCTCAAACCATTCGTGCGAGAGGCAAGCGCGTCAGCTCAAGCCGGAGGTTGAATCGGGAAAACCAGCAGCGAGGTATCATATCCCCAGCCCTTGATCTTCGAGACCAGCTCGTCGATCAGCGCCTGACCCGGCTGCGGATTGCGCGTAAAGATGTTCACTTCGCCGAAGTCCGGCGTTACCGAAACAAACCAGCTGTAGTCATCCGCCAGCGCGGCAACCCAAGTCTCGCGGCTGACGAACAGGAAGTAGTCGGCCCGGATCTTCGCGTTTGTCCCCGGATCGAGGATATGGCCGGTCCCTTCGACCACCTTTTCGGGGCCATCGAGCGTCTTGTCCCTGCAGGAATCCCGCACGCCGACCTGGTTGAGTTGGTCTTTCGGCGTGTATCGCGTGATCCCGGCCACGCATCCCTCGAGCAGCCAGTTCGGCCGGAACGCGATTTCGTGCCAGTCGCCGGTATAAAGCCGGGCGAAGTTTACCTGCGCCACCGGCGGGGGGCCGCCTCCTGGACCGGGTGAGGTAATACACCCGCTCATCATGGCGGACGCGGCAAGGGTGAGAGCGAGGACAAGTTGTTTCATGCCGTTCATACGCACGAAGCGATCAATCGGAGCACCACGCTGCGAAAGATTTGGCTAACCGCGCGCCAGCGCTCATATTTCGCCCAATGATCCGTCCCGAAGACCTTCTCTGCCCGACCCCTCGCGGGCTCTACTGCCCCCCCGGCGACTTCTACATCGACCCCGTCCGCGGCGGCGTCGACCGCGCTGTCGTCACCCATGGCCATTCGGACCATGCCCGCGCCGGCCACAGCGCCGTCCTCGCCACACCCGAAACAATCGAAGCCATGGCCGCCCGCTACGGTCCGGAATTCACCCGGTCGCGCCAGTCCGCCCCCTATGGCGAGACCAACCGCATCGGCGATGTTGAAGTAAGACTTCACCCGGCCGGCCACGTCATTGGCTCAGCCCAGATCGAGGTCCGCTGGAAAGGCCTCACCATGGTCTGCACTGGCGACTACAAGCGTCGCGCCGACCCGACAGCCGCACTGTTCGAAGTCGTGCCCTGCAACATCTTCATCTCCGAAGCCACCTTCGCGCTCCCCGTCTTCCGCCACCCCGACAGCAAGGGTGAGGTCGCAAAACTCCTTGCCTCCATCCGCGCCTTCCCCGACCGCGCCCACCTCGTCGGTGCCTACGCCTTCGGCAAGGCCCAGCGCGTCATCCGCGAACTCCGCGACGCCGGCTACGCAGAGACAATCTACATTCACGGTGCCATGAAACAGCTATGCGACATGTATGAGCGCCTCGGCGTCCATCTCGGCCCACTCGAATCCGTCACGCTGGAAAAGGGCCAGCGCAACGAGAACAGGAGGTTTGCAGGAAAGATCATCGTCTGCCCGCCCTCCGCCAGAGGTACACCATGGGCTGAACGCTTCCCCGACCCCGTCATCGCCTTTGCGTCCGGCTGGATGAACATCCGCCAGCGCGCCAAGGCCGGCGGCATCGAACTGCCCCTGGTCCTCTCCGACCACGCCGACTGGGACGAACTCACCCAGACCGTCACCGACGTGAACCCCGAAGAGCTGTGGGTCACCCATGGCCGCGACGACGCCCTCGCCCGCTGGGCCGAACTGAATGGCCGCAAGGCACGGCCGCTGCATCTGGTGGGCTATGAGGACGAGGGAGGCGAATAAATCGCCGGCGCGCAACTCCCGCGCGCGCCCCCTATCGCAGGACTGCAACGCACGGCATTACTGGCGGCGATGCCCTACCGCACACTCAACGCTGACCGGATCGAAGCGACGCTGGAGACGCTCCAACAGCGCATTCAGGAGCGCTTCCCCAATCGCGGCCTCGCCAACCTGTGCAAGGAGCTGCTCGAGATCGCGCGTGAAGACAAGCGGAGGCTGGCCTGGGTCGCGCGCCCGAATCTCTGGCTTCGCGCAGGTGTCGGCGTCGCGATTGCGTTTGGTGCAATCGCCCTGCTGTCCTTCGCCTTCGGCCTGACGATCTGGGGCCTGAAGGTCGACAGCGAGGTCTCCAACGTCCTGCAGGGTGTGGACGCCGCAGTGAACACGATCGCGCTCTCGGGCGCCGCGAGCTGGTTCCTGCTCAACCTGGAATCCCGCTGGCGCCGGCGCGCAGTGCTCGCAGACTTGCACGAACTGCGCTCGATCGCGCACGTCGTCGACATGCACCAGCTGACCAAGGACCCGACGCAGCTGTGGAAAGGCTACAGCTCGACCGCCTCGTCCCAGGTCCAGAACATGACGGAGTTCGAGCTGATCCGTTACCTCGACTACTGCAGCGAGATGCTCTCGCTGACCGGCAAGCTTGCCGCCCTCTACATGCAGAATATGCGTGACCCTGTCATCATCGAGGCGGTCAACGAGATTGAGGATCTCACCACCAGCCTCTCGCGCAAGATCTGGCAGAAGATCATGATCCTCCAGCAGCCTTCACGCGGCTGGGCGCAGTAGCCTCTACTGAGTCACGGGCAGCGTGTATCCCACCGTCGCCCCCGGACCCGGCGGCAGGTCGAGCATGGCCCAGCCCACAGTGAGCGCCGTCCCCGTGATCAGTATCCAGATCGAATATGGCAACATGGTTGCCGCGAGACTGCCCAATCCGAATTTCGGATCCCAGCGCTGGGCAAAGGTCAGGATCAGCGGGAAATAGACCATCAGCGGCGAGATGATGTTGGTCGCGCCATCGCCGACACGGAACGCCGCCGTTGTCATCTCGGGGCTGATGTTGAGCAGCATCAACATCGGCACGAGCACAGGCGCCAGCAGCGCCCATTTTGCACTCGCCGATCCGATCAGCAGGTTCACGATCCCCGTCATTACGACGATTGACGCAAGCAGCGCCGGCGCCGGCATGTTCGTTGACTTCAGGAAATCCGCGCCGTTCACCGCCAGGATCAGTCCAAGATTGGTCCAGTTGAACATCGCCACGAAGTGCGCTGCGACGAACGCCAGCACGAGATAATACGCCATGTCGCCCATCGACTGCGCCATCATCCGCACAATGTCGCGGTGCCCCTTCACGACGCCTGTGACCGCGCCATAGACCCATCCCATCACAAGGAAGAGCACGAAAAACCCGGCCACCAGAGACTGCAGCAGGGGCGTCAGCTGGATCACCAGGTTGTCGCCCGCGGAATTCATCAGCGGCGTGCCAGGCCCAATGGTGAGAAACACCCACAGCCCGATCACGACCAGCGCGGCGAGCCCCGCATACGCCAGTGCCTTTCCTTCCTTCGAGCTGTCCCCGGTCACAAGCTCGATTGCCGACGAAGCGCCACTGGCCCATGGGCCCAGGCGCGGCTCGATGATCTTGTCGGTCACGAACCAGATCACCGGCAGGAACACGAACAGCATTGCCGCGATGAACCACCAGTTGCCGGCAATATTCATCGTCCAGTCCGGCACGATCGTCTCGGTCGCGGCCTGGGTGATACCGAACAGCAGCGCATCCAGCTGACCGGGCAACAGGTTGGCCGAGAAGCCTCCGGAAACGCCGGCGAACGCCGCCGCAATACCCGCGATCGGATGCCGCCCCGCGGATGCGTAGAGCACGGCCGCCAGGGGCACGAGCACGACATAGGCCGCATCCGCCGCGAGATTTCCCATCATCGCGACGAAGGCGATCATCGGCGTCAGCAAGAAAGTCGGCGCGCCCTTCACGGCGCCGCGCATCGCCGCGCCGAACAGCCCCGTGCGTTCGGCGACGCCTGCCCCCAGCATCACCACAAGAACATACCCAAGCGGGTGGAAATGCGTGAACGTCGTCGGCATCTCCACCAGCAAGCGTCGGATGTTGGCTGGATCGAAGATGCTTGACGCCTGGACCACCACCGGCGCACCGCTATCGTCCACGTTCACCGGATGCGGCACCTGCATGCCAGCCGCCGCCGCAAGCGCTGAAATCAGCGCAAGAATGAGGATCAACCACAGGAAGATAAAGACCGGGTCCGGCAGCGCATTGCCCGTGCGCTCGATCCATCCAAGAATGCCCTTCGGGCGCGACTGATCGGCGGCGGCTTCTGCCATGAAAGTGCTCCTGTCCCTACCCCCACGCAGCAAGTCCGGCGGCCAACGTCAATCGGATTTCGCGTAATGGCGAATACTCAAGCGCAGCATCCGCCTGGCAGATTCGCGCAGGCCCGCTACGTCACCTTGAACCTCGCATCCGCCCGCGCGATCACTTCGCCGTCCGCAGTGACGAATGCCTGTGCAAAGCACAGCGTCCGCCCCGTCTTTACATACTGCGTGTCGAACGCCACCCATTGTCCCAGCTTCGCCGCGCCGATGAAGTCGGTCGCCATTGACACGGTCACCAGCCCGCCCTCCGGCTTGCGCCCCGCCGCGACCAGCACCTGCACGCAGCTCAGCCCCATCGCATTGTCGGCCAGAGCCGCAATCAGCCCGCCATGCACCATGCCGCGCGAATTCGTATGCGTCTCGCGCGCGCAAAGCCCGATGATCACGCGATCGTTTGTCTGCTGCGAATAGATCGGCTCCCACGGTTCGGTCAGCGGCGAACGCCTGAAATGCGGCTCGAACCCCTGCGGCGGAGCAGGCAAGGCGGTCATCCATCCTCCCGTCCGGCTGCGCACAGGCTGGACTGCCTTGCCGCCATCTCTCCCAAAACTTCATCCTCGGTCGCTGGACGCACTATGCGCAAGGTTTTACCGTTCGCAACTCATCCGGCGCCAGGATCGGAGCATCCAGGGAGAGATCAATGACCAACCAGATTCACGGCAGCCGCCGCGCGATCCTCAAGGCGTCCGTTGCCCTCATCGCCATCGGCGCAGGCGGCGGACTTGTCACGGCCTGCAGCAACGAAACCCCGGCGTCCGCCGCTGCGGCCGTTGATCCGAACCCCGTGGTCGCCACGACCTACGGCAAGGTCAAGGGCGCGCTCGAAGACGGCATCGCCACCTTCAAGGGCGTGCGCTACGGGGCCGACACCGCCACCACCCGCTTCCAGGCCCCGCGCGCGCCAGAACCCTGGACAGATGTGAAAGACGCACTCGCTGTCGGCAGTTCCGCGCCGCAGCCTGTCTCGGGCGATGGCGGCGGGCTGTTCGCCTCGTGGCGTCCGAACCCGCCGATCGCCGCCAGCGAGGACTGCCTCTTTCTCAATGTCTGGACGCCAGCAGCAGACGGCAAGAAACGCCCCGTCCTCGTCTGGTTCCACGGCGGCGGCTTCGCCACCGGCTCCGGCTCGTCCTACGCCTATGACGGCGTGCGCCTTGCCAGGCGCGGCGATGTCGTGGTCGTCACCACCAACCATCGCCTCAACCAGTTCGGCTATCTCAACCTTGCCGGCTATGCTGAGCAGTTCGCAGACTCTGGCGCCGTCGGCGCGCTCGACATGATCCAGTCGCTCGAATGGGTGCGCGACAATATCGAGGCGTTCGGCGGCGACCCGGCCAACGTCCTCATCTTCGGCGAATCCGGCGGCGGATCGAAAGTCTGCACGCTGATGGCGATGGACAAGGCGCAGGGCCTCTTCCACCGCGCCGTCGTGCAGTCCGGCCCACGCATCAATCATGCCCCCAAGGACACTTCGGCCAAGGCCGCGGACGAGCTGATCAAAAAGCTCGGCCTGACGAAAGACACCATCGCCGAAATCCTCACCAGACCCATCGCCGACATACAGGCTGCGGCGCAAGGCATCACCGGCGCCGGCTCCGGCCCCGTTCTTGACGGCCGCTCACTCACACGCGACCCGTTCAACCCGGATGGCCCGCCGCAATCGGCAAACGTGCCCCTCCTCATCGGCAGCAACCGCACGGAGGGCACGTCGCTGACGCCTGCCGACAGCCCCAACCACAGCCTCACCTGGGAAACACTGCCCGCCGCCATCAAGCAGGCATTCCCGGGCAAGAATGAGAACACGATCATCGACCTCTACAAGAAGAACCATCCGGACATCGAAGCGCCCGAGCTGTTCTTCATGGCAACCGCCGACAATACCTTCTTGCGCGGCAGCGTCACCGTTGCGGACCGCAAGGCTCAGCAAGGCGGCGCTCCCGTCTTCTTCTACATGCTCGACTGGGAAACGCCGGTCATGGAAGGCAAGCGCTACGTGCCGCACGCGCTCGACATCGGAATGGTGTTCGACAACGTCGCCAAGTCGGAATCTATGTCGGGCACAAGCCCCGAAGCACAGGCAATCGCCGACCAGATGTCGGAAAGCTGGATCGCCTTCGCCAAGACGGGCAACCCATCCAACCCTAAGGTACCGCAATGGCCAGCCTACAAGGCCGACGCGCGCAGCATGATGGTGTTCCGCACAACTCCCGGCGTCGAAGTGGACATCCGCGCCGAAGAACGGGCGGCAACACTGTCGTCATAGGACCGCCGGGTTCCTGACCGGCATTGGCAACGCGAGGCGCGAGCACGACGAGCACGCGCCTCGCCATTGCCCGACCGGTTCTGTCCTGAGCACGTCGAACCACGAGGCCGTACTCCAGCATGGCCCATCTACCCCCACCGACCAATCCGGCCTAGCCTCTCCCTCACCGGAGAGCGCCCATGGCCAACCAGCCCCTCGACACCTTCGTCCGCGAGGCGCTCAACCGCGGTGAAAAGCGGGAGCGAATCGCCACGGCCCTCGTCTCTGCCGGCTGGACGCACAAGGAGGTCGACAACGCGCTCGACGATTACGCCGAAACAGACATCGGCATGGCCGTCCCCCGTCCGCGCTCCTATGTGTCGGCCCGCGAAGCCTTTCTCTATCTCGTGCTGTTCATCCTGCTCAGCGTCGTGGCGTGGAATCTTGGCTCGCTTCTGTTCGCGCTCATCGACACAGCCATCCCTGATGAACTCGACAACGCCTACGACTACGGACCCTTCTATTCGCCCCGCGACACCCAGATCCGCACCGCCATCGCCGGCCTCGTCGTCGGCGCGCCGCTCTTTGCCTGGCTCGCCCTCCACATCCGCAAACAGCGCCGCACCAACCCTGCCATGCAGCGGAGCCGCGTCCGCAAATGGCTCACCTACATCGCGCTGATCATCGCCTCCTGCACCCTGATCGGAGACGCCATAGGCCTCGTCTATTCCTTCCTCGCCGGCGAACTCTCCACCCGGCTCCTCCTGAAGTTACTCGTCGTCGCGATCCTCGCTGGCGGTCTGTTCTTCTACTTCATCCGAGACGCCGAGGAGGGAGACACGAATGACCCGGAATCGTGACCTCGGCCCGCCGCTCGCCATCGCCGGTGCCGCCATCGCCATCGTGGCCGTCATCGCCGGCTTCATCGTCATCGGCGGCCCTGGCGACGCACGCGACCGGCGGCTCGATGAGATGACGATGACAGAGCTGCATGAAGTCGCAGCGACCGCACGCTGCGCCTTCGTGCTTGAAGGGAAAACGTTTGCCTCAATCGACGAGATGCGCATCGCGATCGGTCGCTTGACCAACCCCAGCCCGAACGCGCGCGTCGATTGCGAGATGTACGCGATCGACAACGTGATATCGGCGACCGAATACTCCCGTATCTCCGACAACCGCATCCGCCTTTGTGCAACATTCCGCCGACCAACACAGAAGAGTCCGCCCGACCAGATCGACCCGACGCCCAGGGTTGCCCAGTGGGGTTACTTTGTCGAACTGGCGGAAGCCCGGCCAGCAGGCCGCCGTTGCTACGACATTCAGCTCGTAAGGCCCACTCCCTCAGGCTGAAGTCCACGTTACGATATGCAGGTGTGCACCGCTACGATCTCGAACTGACACAGTCCGTTCGGGCGCTCGGATCGCATTCCTTGTTCCGCTCATCCTGACGAAAGTCCGGATCCAGGAACGGTCGCACACATTGAACAGGCTTGAAGGTCCACGGCAGACATTGCGTAGAGATCAGCCCTGGATCCTGATTTTCGTCAGGATGAGCGGTTCAAATACGTTGCTTACCAACTGCCTTTCACCATCCTACATTCCCTCCCATGCAATCCTTCGCCACTCTCCTTGAACGGCTGGTACTCACGCCGTCACGCAACGCGAAGCTCCAGCTGATCTGCGACTACCTCCGCCACACCGGCGATCCCTCGCGCGGATGGGCCATTGCTGCAATCACCGGCGACCTGAACCTTCCCTCCGTCAAACCCGCCGCCATCCGCGCGCTGGTTGCCGGCCGCGTCGATCCCGTTCTGTTCAACCTGTCATACGACTATCTCGGCGACCTCGCCGAAACCATCTCCCTCATCTGGCCGCAACGCCCCGGCGCCAACCGCTCGCCCGACCTCAACGAAGTCGTCGAGACACTGATGGATTCCACCAAGGCGCAAGGCCTGCTGCTGGTGGAAGGCTGGCTCGACGCGCTTGACTCCACGGGCCGCTGGGCGCTGCTCAAGCTGGTCACCGGCGGCCTTCGGATCGGCGTGTCCGCCCGCCTCGCCCGACAGGCCCTCGCCGACTATGGCCAAAAGGACGGGGGCAAGGTCGACGTGTCAGAAATCGAAGAACTCTGGCACGGCATGGTGCCGCCCTATCTCGATCTCCTTGCCTGGCTCGATCAACGCGGCCCCAAACCCGTCTCCGGCGCCTTGTCCCCCTTCCGCCCGCCCATGCTCGCCCACCCCCTGCTTTCGAAGGCCGAGCGCATCGGAGCCAGCGACCTCGATCCCACGCTGATCTCCCCCACCGACTTCGCCGCTGAATGGAAATGGGACGGGGTCCGCGTCCAGCTGACCGCCGACCGGGGTGTGCGCCGCCTCTACACCCGCAATGGCGACGACATCTCGAAGACCTTCCCCGACCTCCTCGACGCGGCCCGCTTCGACGCCGCCATCGATGGCGAACTCCTCATCCGCTCGCCTCAGGGCGGCGTGGCGTCTTTCAACGAGCTCCAGCAACGCCTCAACCGCAAGCTCGTCTCGCCGAAACAGATGGCCGAACGCCCGGCCATGCTGCGCGCCTACGACCTCCTGCAGGACGGCGATTGCGACCTCCGCCTGCTTCCGTTCGGCGAGCGCCGCAGGCGCCTCGAACGCTTCATCATCACGCTCGATGATCCTCGCATCGACCTCTCGCCGCTCGTCCCCTTCACCGACGCCGCCGTACTCGACGATCTGCGCCGCAACCCGCCCACCAGCGAGATAGAAGGCCTGATGCTGAAGCGCTGGGATGCGCCCTATGTCGCTGGCCGCCCCGCTGGCCAGTGGTTCAAGTGGAAACGCGACCCGTATCTCGTCGACGCGGTGCTGATGTACGCCCAGCGCGGCCACGGCAAACGTTCGGGCCTCTACTCCGACTTCACCTTCGGCGTCTGGCGGCCAATACCAGGCCAGGATGGCACCGATGGCGAAGAACTCACGCCGGTGGGAAAAGCCTATTTCGGCTTCACCGACGAGGAACTGAGCACGCTCGACAAATACGTTCGCGGCAACACGATCGACCGCTACGGCCCCGTCCGCTCGGTCACCGCCAACAAGGAAACCGGCCTCGTCCTGGAGATCGCCTTCGAGGGCCTCCAGCGCTCGTCCCGCCACCGTTCCGGCCTCGCGATGCGCTTCCCCCGCATCAACCGCATCCGCTGGGACAAACCCTCGCGGGAGGCAGACCGCATTGAAACGCTGGAAGCGATGCTGCCGGACTAGGCCACGAACTTGTCGGCGTTCTTGCCTCTCGCCGTCGCATAGTGCCCGCGGATGATCGCCAGATCCGCCTCATAGTCCCCGCTCGGATAAACCACCGCCGCAAGGGTGACGCGTTTCGTTCCATAGTCGAGCACGCTCAACACGATCGGCACGCCCGCCGCCACCGCGATGTGATAGAAACCGCTCTTCCATTCCCGCACCGCACTGCGCGTACCCTCCGGCGGAATTGCCAGCACCATCCGCCGCGAGGCAGCAAACGCATCCGCCATCACCCGCACGAGGTCATTGCTCTGCGACCGATCGATCGGCACGCACCCAAGCGCCCTGATCAGCCAGCCGAACGGTCCGCGCGTCAGGCTTGCCTTGCCCATCCAGCGCAGCTTCACGCGATAATGCGCAGCCGTCGCCAGCATGTTGAGGCCGTCCCAGTTCGACGTATGCGGCGCAGCCACCAGCACCGCCTTGTCAAGCGCCGGAAAGTCTCCGCACACTTTCCAGCCCGCAAGTCTCAGATACGTCCCGCCAACCCAGCGAACGATCTCGGAGCCCACGCCCGCAAACCGCGCAGGCCGCGCCGTCACGCCATCAATGAGGACGTGCCTTGCCGCGCTCACTGTCTCTCCGCGCGCGACGTGCGAAGCGACAGGAACATTACCACGAGCCCCACCACGGCCAACACCCCGCCGCGATACGACCAGTCGAGATCGCCCGTCATGAAGCTGCCCGGGATCACATTGATCCCCTGGAAAATCCACACCACGCCCATCAACACGCACAGCGCCCCAACGATCGCGCCGGCGATTCTCAGATACTTCATCCGTCTCTCCCGCTGCGCGCACCCTAGCAGAACCCGGCCCCGCGTCACCGCCCCCGCGTCACGGCCCCCCGTCACGGCCCCCCGTCACGGCCGCGTCACCACTTTGTACGCAAGCTGCGACGTGGTAGTTTTCCAGCTTCCAGCAGAAGCCGAGGGGACAACCATGCTGCCCAGGATATGCAACCTATCTCATGCGATCGCGCTGGGCGCGATGTTCGCCCTCGCGGGGTGCGCGTCGTCCTCACCCGCATCGCCTAGGACGGCTGCGGCTGCGGCCACCGCTCCCGCCCCGCTCCCGTCCCCCGCCGCCGACACGCGGGCCACGCCCAGCGCCGAAACCCTCAGCCAGTACCGCGCCTGGATCGCCTGGGCCCGCCGCCAGCACCCCTATGAAGAATCCGAAGCGCGCATGTACGCGGTCATGATGTGCGAGTCTGGCGGCCGCCCCCTCATCGTGAATCCCTCGGGCCCCTACACCGGCCTCTTCCAGTACAGTAACGCCACGTGGAATGGTGCCTGGAACACCTACCGCGACCGCGGCGTGAAAAGCACCGAAGCGCAGATTCTCGCCACAGCTCTCGCCTGGAGCTTCAACATGCAGGCCCATTGGGGCTGCTACAGGAAGACCGCTGCAGCGAAGTGAGCAGGACCTTTGGGCGGTCGGTCTCTGGCTTGACCCGAGAACGCCACCATCGCCATCGGCGCGGTACACCGCTTGGGCCTTCTGCGATTCCGTCCTAGGTCACCACCCACCCACCACACTGAACCAGGCCACGCATGAACTTCCAGCAGCAGCTCTACGATTTCCAGGTCTGGGCGACGGATTTTCACGGACCCACTCAGAAATGGATGTGGTCCGCCATCGCCCTGCTGCTCGGTTACGTCATCGGCCTTGTGATCGCGCGCGTGCTCAGCTTCATCGCGAACAAGCTGTCCGGGCTGCGCCACGGAAAACCTGCGCAAGGCGAGCAGAAAACAGCCGACCATGTAATGGTCGACATTCTCGGCGCGCTCATCCGCGCCCTTGCCTTGCTAATTGCGTGCGTCATCGTCGCCAACCTCCTGTTTGGCTATCCGCTGCAGCAGGCCGAGGCGCTCGGTATCGCCTCCGTCCGCGGCCTTGCAATACTTGTCGGCGTCTGGTTCCTCGGCTCGTGGCTCGGCTCGCGCGTCCGCAAGTTCGGGAACAAGCTCGGCCGCGCCAATGCCGGCAGCGAAACCCTGTTCACTTTCCTCGGTGCCGTCGTCCGCTTCGGCGCCTTTGCCGTCGGCCTCATCGCCGCGTTGCAGCAGTTCGGCTTCGATACCGCCTCGCTCCTTGCTGTCGTCGGCGCCGCAGGCCTCGCCATCGCGCTGGCCCTTCAGGATACGCTCAAGGCCGTCGCGGCTGGCGTCGTCATCGCCGTCTTCCGGCCCTACAAGATCGGAGACGTCGTCCGCATCGCCGGACAGGATGGCACGGTCGCCGACATCACGCCCTTCACCACCGTCCTCAACACGCTCGACAACCGCGAAGTCGTGGTCACCAATGACAAGGCGTGGGGCGATGTCATCATCAACTCCTCTGCCCGCAGCCTCCGCCGCCTCGACCTGCTCTTCTCGATTGACTACGACGACGACATGGACAAGGCGCTGCGGCTGATCTCCGACATCCTCACCAACGACAAGCGCGTCCGCAGCGAGCCGCCGATCTGGGTCAAGGTCACCGAACTCGCCCAATCATCCGTCGATATTCGCGCGCGCGCCTGGGTGGCCAACACGGATTGGTGGGACACACGCTGTGACACGATCCGCGATGTCAAACTGGCGTTCGACCGCGATGGGATCACCATCCCCTACCCGCATCAGGTTCACGTCGACAAACGGCCGATCGATCGCACCCCACCCCAACTGCAATTGCCCGACGACGAATTCCGCCCGCCCCGTGGACTTGAGCCGACAGACTGATAGCGTTATCAGGCTTGCAGCAGGGAAAGGAAGCCATGGCCCAGCCACGGCCAGACGACCGCCAGATCCCGGCAAAAGTCACTGACGCCACATTCGAGCCGGTGTCCGAGACAGATGCTTTCCGGGAATCCACAGCTACTTTCCGGGAATCCGATGAGCGTGGACGGCGCGTGCGGCCGCGAGTCTCCTTCTCGGGCCGCATGTTCAATGTCGGCTGGAAGGGCTGGACCCGCCTTGCCATCGTCTGCGTGATCATCGGCGCCATCTTCCAGGCTGGCGGCTTCAATCCGTTCGCCCCGGGCTTCACCATTGGCGGCGGTCTCGGCCAGATCGTCAACGGCGTGCTCAACATCGCTGGCTGGGCCGCTCAGAATGGCGGCCTGCCGCTCCTTCTGGGCGCGATCGCCGTGCTGCCGTTCTGGCTCGTCTGGCGGGCCATCGTGACGCTGTTCAATCGCGACAAGCCGCCCGGGCCCGACGACCGTATCCTGCCGCGGGACCGGCGAGGGAAGTCCGACATGCTTTAGTTATCGGTCCGGTAGTCACCGTCCGGGACAATCCACAGGATCCTTCTCGCAGTCCCAACTATGCAGTTGACCCAATGGGACGCCCCGACATTCTCGTCTGGCTTGCGGCCCGTCCCCCCAACCCAGGGCCGAAAGATATGGGGCGCCGGGCAACCGGCGCCCCTGATCGTTTCTGGCGCAGACCTTGCGCGCTTGCACGACGCAGATCATCCCTCCGCCAGCTCCGCACACGCAGAGGTAGATTTCCGGTTTCGCGATGCATACGGTCGCTTGATCTGAAGCGCTGGGCGAGGCCCGAACGCAGGGAGCCAAGTCCAGATGAATCTGCCAGGCATCGCCCGCGCAACCGAGCTTCTGGAAACGTCCCTGTTCGCGCCGGACGATCTCGCGCACACGCTCAATGCGGTCGCACGCGAGATTGGGTTCGATCACTTCTGCCTGGTGCATTCCGAACTCGACAACCTGACCTTCATCGCGTCCGAGGACAGCCTCGAAGGCCTCAATGCCTATGCCGAAGGCGGCTGGCATGAAGTCGACTACCGCGCGGCGAACGTCAATGACACGCCCGATGGCCGCCTCTTCCTGGATCACCTCGCCGTGCCGGAAGGAGCGCGGACCAGCTCTGCAATCTACAACGAGCTCTATGTTCCCATGCGCATGGCGCACTTCGCGGGATGGCGCTTAGCCGTGGGCGGTGACACCTGGATCTATGCGCTCGCACGCTCGGAAGCCCGGGGACCCGTCAGCAGTGCGGATGTGGATGTTCTGACCGGGCTGGCGCCCTTCGCCAACCGCGCGCTCATTACGGCGCGTCACATGCGAGAGGCGCGGGCGCGCGGGATGCTGGACGGCCTTGCTTCAGTGAACTTCGCCGCGATCATCCTCGACAGCGATGGCAAGGCGCACGCCGCGACACCGCAGGCCGAGGCCATGTTCGGTGCCGAGATCGACATCCGAGAGGGATACCTCTGGGCCTCCAGCACCAGCGCGAACGAAGCACTTGACCAGCTGGCATCGCGCGCACGCAGCGGCGTCATCAATGGAGCGTCGCCCGACATCGTCATTCGCCGCAGCGATGGCCGAAAGCCGATCCTGGTTCAGCCAATGCCGGTGCGCGGCGTGGGACTGGACGCGCTGCCCGGCGCGCGCATTCTTGTCACAATCACCGACCTCGACGCAAACGCCACCGCGACCGCCGCAGAGCTCGAGCGACTGTTCGATCTTTCGCAAGCTGAATCGCATGTCGCCGCCCTTCTCGGCCAGGGCCACGCCCCGTCCGAGATTGCGCGCCGCCGCAACGTCGCCGTCGACACGGTTCGCGGCCAGCTCAAAAGCATATTCCGCAAGCTCGGCGCAGGCCGTCAGAGCGATGTCGTGAGCCTGCTTGCGCGCCTGCCAGGTTCGCATCGCAAGCCAGACGAACCGGGTACGGAATTCTAGGTTTAGCTTACCGTTTCGTCAGGCCGAATCGCGGCTTTTGCGATCGAAGTGATCGTCAGCACCCGGAACAACCGGAACATCTCGAACGTTGGCAAACACCCGGGCCGCATGCGCGCTTCCGTGCCCGCATGCCGCCCGGAGGTCTACGTTTCAAACGCGACGGCGCTCATCCGGGCGATCGTCAGCATGTTCGAGAGGATTCACGAAATGTCTTGGCTGAAGAATCATGGCGCCAGTGCCCGTGCCGTCGCCGTCGTCGCCCTCGGCGGCCTCGCCCTCGGCGCCTGCGCCACCAACCAGTATGTCGATGAAAGGATTGCCATGGCGAACACCCGCATCGACCAGACCGACGCACGCGTCCAGGCCGCCACACAGCGCGCCGAAGCCGCGAACGCGGCAGCGCAGGCCGCCGCCAGCGACGCCCGCGCCGCCAATACCGCAGCCCAGGCCGCAGCCACCGATGCCCGCACCGCCAACCAGCGCGTCGATCAGCTTGGCGGCCGTGTCGACACGATGGAGCGCGGCCCCACACGCACCCCGCGGGGTTGACCCCTCTGTCACTGAATGATCATTGACCTATATGGATAGAACCGGGTGCGGCAGATTGCACCCGGCTCTTTCGATGCCTGCCGACAGACAAGGGAGCGCTGCCATCCGTACCGCGTTCGCAAATGTGTTCCGCGCCGCCACACTTTCGGCCGTCCTCGCTCTGGCATCCCCCATCGCGCTTACCGCCGGCGCGCAGGCGATCGACGAGATTGATCCCGCACAGCCGATTGCCGACGCAGTCGTCGATGTCGCCGCCTGGGTGATCGCGGCTGGCGACAATCGCGGCCTGCCTTTCGCCGTCGTCGACAAGGAAGCTGCGCAAGTTCTCATCTTTGGCGCCAACGGAAAACTCCGCGGCCTGGCGCCAGTCCTCATCGGCTCAGCCGTCGGCGACGTCAGCGCCCCCGGCGTCGGCGACCGCGAACTGAAAGACATCCCGATGAAGGATCGCACGACGCCTGCCGGCCGCTTCCTCGCGGCCTACGGTCCGGCGGCCGGCAAGCAGCGTGTGCTGTGGGTTGAATACGAGACAGCGGTCTCGATCCACCCGGTCGCCGACAACAGCCCCAGGAAAGAGCGCCGCAAGGAACGCCTCGCCTCACTCGAGGCCGACGACAACCGCATCACCCACGGCTGCATCAATGTCTCGCAGGTCTTCTACGACAGTGTGGTGAAGCCGACGTTCGAAAAGGGCGGCGCCTTCTACGTGCTCCCGGACACCAGGACGATCCAGGCTGCCTTCCCCGGCTACGACCAACGCACATTCATCGCCTCCGCAACGGAAGCGAACAAGACGTCCAATTCAACGCTGGTCGCGCGCTAGTCCAGCGCCTTTTCGTCCCGCTCACCCGTGCGAATCCGCACCACTTCGGTGAGCCCCGAGACAAAAATCTTCCCATCCCCGATCTTGCCCGATCCCGCCGCCTTCTGGATCGCCTCGATCACCGCCTCGGCCATGCCAGACTGGACCGCGACATCGATCCTGATCTTCGGCACCTCGGCCACGGCGTACTCGTTGCCGCGATAGAACTCGGTCTGCCCCCGCTGCCGGCCAAAGCCCTGCACCTGAGTGGCCGTCACGCCCGATACGCCCAGCTGCGCCAGCGCCTCACGTACCGCCTCATAGCGGTGCGGCCGGACGATCGCCGTGATCATGCGCATCGGGTGTTCCTGTTCGTGCTGCAGCCCCAGATATACCAGCCTGCGGATCGCCTCGGACCGGCTGGGCAGATCCTGCTGTCCGCGCCGCCAGTCATCGACATCCCGGCCAAAACTGGCCGAGGCGACGAGCTGGATGCGCTGGTCTAGCTTTTCCTCGTCACTCAAAACGACGGTCTCCTGTTGGGGAGCCATCCCTAGCAAGTTACACACCTGAAGCCAACGCCCCAGCCTGCAAGCAGATTCGCCGGCGCGTGACTTCATTTATGAGGTGTTAATCCAGCGCGTCGGCCAAACCCTCGCCGCCTCAACGGTAAAATTACCTTGTCGGTTTACCTTGTGCACACTCAGAATGGGTGGTCACGGCAGGCTGATGACAGACGATCGTACAATTTCCTCAGACCTGCTCAAACGCATGAAGGTCCTTATCGTGGACCCGAACGCGTTTATGCGCGGCGTCGTCGCCGACAGCCTGCGCCGCCTGACCATCACCAACATCAACGCCACCGCAAACGCAGTCGAGGCCTTCTCGGTTGGCCGCACCTTCAAGCCCGACCTGATCTTCGTCGACTGGGACGCCGGCCGCATGTCCGGCCTCGAATTCACCCGCGAGATCCGCCGCAACACAACGGGCATCGCGCGCGAAACGCCGATCATCCTCCTCGCCGGCATCATCGACCACGACCAGCTGATGTCCGCCCGCCAGAACGGCATCAACGAATTCCTGCTCAAGCCCGTGAGCGCTCACGGCGTGCTCTCGCGTATCGAGGAAATCGTCCTGCGCCCGCGCAGGTTCATCGACAGCCGCAACTATGTGGGCCCCTGCCGCCGCCGCAAGGAAGACATCAACTACGCCGGCCCCTGGCGCCGCCTCACCGACGAGCCGCCACAGAAGGCGCAGTCGGAACAGTCGAAGGAAAACGCCTTCAAGCTGCGCGGCATCATCGACAACCTCACCGCTTACGCCAACCGCACCAACGACGATCGCGGCGCCGGCATCCGCGGCATGTATCGCCTGCTCCAGCAGAACGCCGCAGAAGTCAGCCACCTCGGCGACGACACGATCGACCGCGTCTGGAACTCCTCCCTGCGCTACATCGAAGGCGTCGGCATGACCGACACCTACGACATCGAAGTGGTGAAATACCACTTCCAGACGATCGCCATCATCCTCGACATGCCCGAGGAAGCCTTCATCCACCGCATCTCCGTCGCCAACGAACTCGACCGGCTGGTCAGCAAGAAGATCCACTCGGCCCACGAGAAGAAGAGCGACGTGGCGTAGCGCTGGCGACAGAAGGGGATCAGGCCCGTTCCATAGCGGGCGATCCGCCGCCTTGCCCGCCGCACGGCCTCGATTTCGCCCGAGCACTTCACCGCCCCCAAGGCCTCGCCGCCCCGCGCGCCACGCGCTGGGCCCACGACTGCCCCCAATTCCACACCGCCTGCATCCTCGCAAAGCCCGCCTTCGTTGCGCTCGATCGCGCCTACGTGATGCCGCCGCCTGATCCGGCATGGCGGCACACGGCCCTGCCCGAAGCCAACCAGCCTGCAGGCACCCGCGGGAATGCGGGCGGGCGTGCGGGCGTCGTGCCCGTTATTCCCCCTAGACGTGACCGCAAATCTGGCGACCATGCTGCAATGAACCGTCGCCATTTTCTCGCCACGTCCGTCGCCACGTCCGTCGCCACAGCCGCCCTCGCAGCGTGCGCCTCGCCAGTACAACCCAGCGCCTCAACGCGAAAACCCAACGTCATCCTCATCCTTGCCGACGATCTCGGCTATGGCGATCTCGGCGTCTTCGGCAACGGCGTGATCCGTACACCAAACATCGACCGAATGGCCGCCGAGGGCGCGCGCCTCACCACCTTCTACGCCTCCGCCAATGTCTGCACGCCGAGCCGCGCCGGACTTCTCACAGGCCGCTACCCGATCCGCAGCGGCCTCGCGCGCGACGTGATCCGCCAGACCGACACGCACGGCCTGCCCCTCTCAGAGATCACCATCGCCGAAGCCCTGAAGCCTGACTACGCCACTGCGCTCATCGGCAAATGGCATCTCGGCCATGTCGCGCCCTTCTGGCCGCCGACGCAGCACGGCTTCGACCTGTTCTCCGGCCTGCCCTACAGCCACGACATGAAGCCGATTGCGTACTACGCCGCCAGCCAGGGCGTGGAGCTGCACGAAGAAGACATGGCGATGGATCGCCTCACCGAGAAATTCTTCGCCCGCGGTCTGGAGTTCGTCGACGCCAACAAGGACAAGCCCTTCTTTCTGCTGCTCACGCTCACCGCCCCGCACATCCCCCTCGACCCGCACCCTGACCACGACGGCAAGAGCGCCGCTGCCGAGTATGGCGACGTGGTCGAAGAGATCGACGCAAACATCGGCCGGCTCATCGCACGCCTCAAGCAGCACGGCATCGACGACGACACCCTCGTCATCCTCACCTCCGACAATGGTCCATGGTTCGAGGGCTCGGCCGGCGGGCTGCGCGACCGCAAGGGCGGCGCCGGCTGGGAGGGCGGCTACCGCGTACCCTTCATCGCCCGCCAGCCCGGCCGCATTCCGGCAGGCATCGTCAACGACGCGATGGCGATGAACACGGACCTCCTGCCCACCCTCACCACCTGGTGCGGCGCCCCGCCGGTCGCACCCGAACTCGACGGCAAGGACATCGGCGCGCTGCTCACCACACGCAATGCTCCCTCGCCTCATGACGAACTGCTGCTCTTCCTCAACGAGGACATCGCCGCCATCCGCACCCAGCGCTTCAAATACGTTGTCCGCTCATACTACCGCTCGTTCGACGCCCAGCTCGACCTGCCGGGCCGCACAGACTGGCCTGTCCTCGTCGACATGGCGAATGACCCGGCCGAATCCTACGATGTCTCCTCCCGCCATCCGGATGTGCTGGCCGATCTCATGGCGCGCCTCGAACGCGCGCGCGCAGAATTCGCACCCCTTAAGACGCCGCAGCCAGCATGAACCGACACGTGCTTGCCTGTGGCCGCGCGCCCTCGTAACCAGCCCCCATGGCCGTCTACACCGACATCGACGACATCACGCTGTCCGCCCTGCTCGACGAATACGATCTCGGGCCGCCTCTGGCATTCAAGGGGATTGCGGAAGGCGTCGAGAACTCGAACTTCCTGCTCGAGACGTCGAAGGGCCGCTTCATCCTCACCGTGTTCGAGAAGCGCGCAAGACGCGAGGACCTGCCCTTCTTCATGGGAATGATGGGTCATCTTTCTGCAAAAGGCTTCCCCGCCCCGCTGCCCGTGCCCGCAAAGGATGGAAACCCGCTCCGTACCGTACAGGGCAAGCCGGCGGTGATCTGCACATTCCTTCAGGGCATGAGCCCCCGCCGTCCCGACGCCGACCAGTGCCGCGCCCTCGGCCAGGCGCTCGGCCGGTTTCACGTCGCCCTCGGCGACTTCCGCCTGCGCCGGCCGAACGATCTCTCGATCGGCGCGTGGCCTGGGCTTTGGGAGGGACGCGGCGCCGAAGCCGATGCGCTCTCGCCCGGCCTGTCCTCGCAGATCGATGGCGACATGGCCTTCCTCAAAGCCAACTGGCCGAAATCACTGCCCGGCGGTGCCATTCACGCCGATCTGTTTCCCGACAACACCTTCTTCCTTGATGGCAGGCTGTCCGGCGTCATCGACTTCTACTTCGCCTGCTCCGACTTCCTCGCCTACGACATCGCCGTCTGCCTCAACGCCTGGTGCTTCGAACGTCGTGGCGAATTCAACCTCACCAAGGGCCGCGCGCTGATCTCGAGCTACGAAACCGTGCGCCGCCTCGAACCGCGCGAACGCGCCGCCCTCCCCGTTCTCTCCCGCGGCGCAGCCATGCGCTTCTTCCTCACGCGACTTGTTGATCTGGCGGCGACTCCAAAGGACGCCCTCGTCAAACCCCACAATCCCCTCGACTACGCCGAACGTCTCGGCTTCCATCGCCAGGCCAAGTCGCCGGACGATTATGGGGCGTGAGCGAGAAGCGCGTCGGTGGCAGATCGCAAAGCACGAAGATCATCCTGACGATCGTTGGCCTGCTCTGCGCGCCAGTCGTCGGCGCTGTGGTTGCGACGTATTTCGCGATGGCGTTCACGTTTATCATCCGCGGCGCCCCGCCTAGCCTGAACCCGGAGATCTTCAGCTCCGCCATCACCATCGGCACAGCCATGGGAATCTATCTCGGTTGGCCGACTGCATTCATGTTCGGCTGACCCATCCACCTTGGCCTGCTCCAGCGCCATGCATGTGGGCTGAAGCACTACGCTTCCCTCGGCGCATTGATCGCAGCAGCCATGTACTTCACCGCGGCCCTGGTGACTGGAGCTGTTCGCTTCAGTGTTGATCCGTCGTTCGTCGGTTTATGGCTCGCATCGACTGCGGCCGGCGCTCTGGGTGGACTCACTTTCTGGCTCATCCGCCGCCCGGACAAGGATCGCACATCGTCTAGCTAGCCACAGCGGCGAACACACCCACCGCAATGACAGCGACGATCAGCAGCGCGATCCGCCACAGCGGCACGAATCCCTTTTCGCTTGCCACCTGCGCCGCGGCCTCGGCAGGCGCCGCTTGCCCACGCAACCTCACCGGCCCCTCCGGCTCATAGTCCGCCATCGACCGCCGCTCGCCCAGCCCGATCGTATCGAACTCATCTTCCGCCGGGGTGCGAGCAACACCGATACGTCGCAGCGCCTGATTGATCGGCCCCGCGCCTCTTGCCGATTGCGGCGCGACCACTTCGCGCCCGTCCACGAAAGCCATTGCCGATTGCGCGCCCGCGCCACCGAAATACTCCGTCTCGACATAGGCAAGCCCGCCGCCCCCCGCGGTCGCCGCCGCGATCGCCTCCGACAGCCCAAGCGGGGAGACATCGAGACCTGACGGTCGAACGGCGCCGGGATGTCTGGCCTCGATGGCGGCATAGAGTGCCTCGTCCACAGGAATTGCCTGGCACCCGCTGCGCAGCTCCACCACGCGCGCAACCGGCCATTCGCGCTGAAAGCCGAGGATTGCGGGACCCTGCCCGATGATGAGCTGAACGCTGTGCCCCATGCGCAAAGCCTAGCACGAGTCTCGCGGAGGCCAGCGTAGGCGCCTCGTGAACTATGCGACGCCGGCGCGCCCGGCTTGCTTCGACAGCTTCGCCGCCGCCGCCCGCAAGAGCGCTCGCGCATAGAATGCATGCGCCGGCTGAAGCAGCCTGAAAGCGGCGGACGGCCGTGGATTGCCAGCTTTGTCGCGAGCGCGTGGAACCACCGCGGAACCGAAATAGAGCTGGGCGCCGCGCGCTCCGTCAATCCGCTCACCGACCATAAGCCAGCTGCGCGTAAGCTTCGCAAAGTCGCAAACCAGAAGCTGTGCCTCCGCCCGCCCCTCGACTGTCCACGCTGCAAATGCGCTGGCCTCTCCCTTTGCGAGCGCACGAACGTCAGCATCGGTGGATCCACGGCCGATCAGCATCAGGACGAAGCGCTCGCATCTGAACAGGACCGTCGTGTAGAACGCCTCGATGAATTCGGCAGCAGTTAGCGCATGTCCAACGCCGACCGAGTAGCAGTCGGTGTAGGCGCCTGGCATGTCGCGATACCGCGCGAGCAAGGCGCGATTCGGCAAGGGAGACGCTTCGACTGCGTTTGTCATGCTTTGCCTGCTTCGGCCGAGCCCATCGGGGCCTGCTTCGGCCGAGCCCATCGGGGCCTGCTTCGGCCGTGCCCATCGGGGCCTGCTTCGGCCGTGCCCATCGGGGCCTGCTTCGGCCGTGCCCATCGGGGCCTGCTTCGGCCGTGCCCATCGGG
>Ga0163144_10001578_pt1 | contig 53518 bp, 44 predicted proteins | sample OliLak19BULKMAT1_FD_123175 | JGI IMG/M metagenome (GOLD analysis project Ga0163144, IMG submission 123175) | Freshwater microbial mat bacterial communities from Lake Vanda, McMurdo Dry Valleys, Antarctica - Oligotrophic Lake LV.19.BULKMAT1 | ecosystem: Environmental > Aquatic > Freshwater >... | reverse complement strand
TTCGCTTTCCGCTCCTCGGCTTCTTCTCTTTCGTTCCCATCCGGCCTCCTCGGGACTCCTGGTCCCACTTTGGAAGGCGGCTGCTCTACATCCTAATCGGAAAGACTTTTGTTACACCCCACAGTACCTCATACGAGCAGCGGGCCGTCAGCTTTCTCTTGGGCGGAGATATGTCCTTCCAAGCACTTCAAGCCGCCTACATGACTCCCACCTCATCCGCCCGGCTCAAGATCCTTGCGGGAATGGCTGAAAAGGAAACGATGAAACACGATAATAAAGGAGATCAGACGTGATCAAAAAAAAGTGGATTCAGTTGATAGTCGCACTCGTAGTCGTTCTCGCGGGAGCGAGTCAGATCGGATGGTCAAAACGTGAAGGTGTACCCACCGCTCCATCACAAACTCGCACTACGATTTTACCGGGGCCGGTGATGGAAGGCGCGGAGTTCTTACCCAGAGCTCCGACCCTCTCGCAGTCACGAAGCATCACGGTTCGCCTTGATGTCGTTCACAAAGTTCAAGAGATTGCCGACGGTGTGAAAATGCTCGTCTGGACCTTCGGGGGCGACGTTCCTGGTCCGACCGTCCGAGTCCGCCAGGGCGATACCGTAAAGTTCGTCATGGCTAATCGGAGTCTCGAAACGGTTCAACTCACTCCGCCGATGCCGCACTCCATGGACTTTCATGCGGCGATGGTGAGTCCACAAGACAAATTCAGATCGGTAGCTCCCGGTCAAACACTCGAATTTGAATTCGTAGCTCGTCACGCCGGCGTCTTTATGTACCACTGCGGCACGCCGATGATTCTGCATCATTTAGCGCTCGGGATGTACGGCGCGGTGATCGTCGAACCTAAAAGGGGGTATCCGACGAGGGTGGATCGCGAATATGTACTCGTACAATCCGAGTTTTATCCGGTGCCCGAAGCCGACAAAGATGGAACGAGTGGCCTCGATATGCCGGCTGTCGTCTCAAAACGCGCATCAATCGTCGCGTTCAACGGAAAGGCGAGGAGACACGTAGACGAACCGCTGATCGCCAAGGCGGGAGAGCGCGTGAGACTTTTCGTACTCAACGCCGGTCCGAGCGGAACTTCAAGTTTCCATGTCGTAGGAACCGTTTTTGACCGCATCTGGATCGAAGGTAATCCTAAGAACGAGCTAGTGAGCGGACAACAGATCCTGATCGGCGCAAGCGGCTCGGCAATCGTTGAATTTGAAATTCCGGAAAGCGGCAAATTCATCTTTGTCGATCATGAATTCGCTGACGCAAACGCCGGGGCGATCGGAATCATCGACGCCAGCGGCGAGCAAACGTCCCCATCGCCGGCCGAATAAGGCCGAGAGGATAAATATCATGAAACGGAATATGGGCATTGTCCTAATGAGTGTGCTGGTTTTTTCAACGCTCAGCTCTTCGAATGGGTTGGCTTCAGACGCCGTGTTGACGCTCTCGACGAAGGGCGAAGAAATGGCTTACGACAAAAAGATCCTCATGGTTAAACCGGGGCAGAATGTGAAACTCACGTTCAAGAATGCCGGAAGCATGCAGCACAATGTCGTCGTCGTTAAACCTGGCAAGGCAACCGAAGTCGCCCGGGCAAGTATAGCGGCGGGTGCCGCGAAAGACTGGGTCGCTTCGAGTTCGCCTTCGGTTATCGCCTTCACCAAGATGGTCGACCCCAACCAGTCGGTAACGATCGAATTCACCGCACCGATGGATCCGGGCGACTACCCCTATGTATGCACATTTCCTGGCCACGACACGACCATGAGAGGCGTTCTGAAAGTAAAATAGGGACTATTGACTTGATCATTGCACGAGGGACGCTGGGCGTACTTTTGAATCACCAAATAGGCGGTATCGTGGATCTCCAAGCAAACGATCACGCAGAGTGAGAAATGGCGCTTCGACGGCGAATCGCAGAACTGCCGCCAATCCCAGGACGCAGACGACATTGACGCCGAACATCGCGAGCCCAAACGGCGAAAAATTCAGCCAGCGACCGATCTCAGCGCCTAAGCGAAAACTCGCGTCGTAAGTCAGGTAGAGACAATAGGAAAGCTGCGCCAGCCCACTCACCAGGAAGGTCACCAGGCGAGCACTGGGCTTAGGAAACCGATCCGAACGCGAATAACAAAGCAGGATCGCATACCCGGCACTCACCAAGGGGAAGCCGATCGTCGAGCTGAGAAATGGAATGAATGATTTGAGCACCCAAGCCGAAGCAAAAAAAATCGGAACGGAAAGCCAGACCAGATTGAACCCACGACTCGTGATGGATTTCCACAGCGTGGGTTTGAAACATTCGATTGCGGCGAGGCTGACTCCAATCGTCAAGCCGTCAAGGCGGGCAATCGATGGGTAATACAGCCAGTTATAGTAGATCGTGTAAGCCGAATTCGGATCACCTGGCAAAAATCTGTCGGGCCTCAAAATCAACCAAACCGCAGCGCGATACAAAACCGCGAACGTAATGATCGCAAGCGGGAGCCACGGGATCCAAGCCGATTTCTGATTGCGGTAAACAAGCCAGATGACCCAAGGAAAGATCAGATAGAAATGCTCTTCCACGCAAAGCGACCACGAAGCCTTGAAGGCGTCACCCATCTGGTAGTTGGAAACCAACGCCAGATAGGGCCAGAGCGGAGAAAGACCTTCGGAAGCGAAAAACGGGCTGGCCGCAAGAAGAAGCAGAACCACGTAGTAAGCAGGCAGCGTTCGAAAAAAACGACGGGCATAGAAATGTCCTACGTCCCTGAAGCTTGATATCCCTGACTGTCGAAAAAGTTGCCTCGCGATGAGGTAACCGCTCAAAACAAAAAAAAGATCGACCCCCGTCCAACCGTAGTAACCCAAATATCGGATCCACGTCTGTTCAGGTGACTGGGGATACGCATGGACAAGCACCATCAGAATCGCAAGCGCTCGAAGTAGATCGAGCCCAAAGAATCGAAGGGGTTCGGAGGATTTGACGCTTGTTTCTAATGCCACGATGGGTCGGATGTTTGCACTTTCCAGGCCCGAAGTTTGTGCACCTTCTTTGCATTGAGTTTGTTTTTGATGTGGGGGGCGGGAATCATGAACGCAGAATGGGTACTTTTGACTCTGCTACTGAGTCTTCTGACCTCTTGTAGTAATAGCGGCGCCACCTTCGGCGCCCCTCAAGATGAGGTACCCGAAGATGAGCTACCCCAAAGTGAGGTACCCGTGCCGGTCAACCCAAAGTCCACGGCTCCAATCCGCATCATGCCCCTGGGTGACTCAATTACTTATGGCTACCCGGCTTACAGCTACCGCTGCTTCCTGAAGGCCAGTCTGGCCCTCGACGATATCACCATGAAGTCTGTAGGCTCCGTACTGGGTGTTCCGGGATGCGATGACTCTCAGGAAGGTCATGTCGGCTGGACGATCGGTGAGATCAAGGAGGGCGTTGACGGTCAATCCTGGCTCGAATCGGCGAGGCCAGATGTCATCCTTTTGATGATCGGGACGAATGATATTCTCAGAAGCTCCCGGCCCGATTCCTACCGAATCCTGCTTTCAACTCTGATCGACGATATCCATTCCCGCTTACCGAAAGTGACTCTGATCGTGGGGACTCTCGCCCCCATACCGGGCCGGGAAGGCGAGGTTCAGATTTACAACCAGATCATTCAGTCAGTAGTTATAGACAAGGCCCGGGGCGGGATGGCCGCCTCATTGGCGGATATTCATTCGAGTCTCGGTAACTCCGATCTCGTTGACGGTCTTCATCCCACTCAAACCGGATATCAGAAGATGGCTTCGGTTTGGAGACAAGCAATTATTTCGGCTCGCTAATCGACCTAACCCGAAACTTCCGTCCACATCACCCGTGGCCCCGTCGGACTGGATGCTTGGCCAGAATTCTCAAGCGTAATGAACAAACTGAAATCTTCGAACGGAGTCGTGGCCTGAACCTTCCCGTTGAGATCCTCGTCCACGATGATCGCCCCCAGATTCTGTGCGGCCCCACCATTACGGGGAGCGGCCCAGATGACATAAGTGTTGAACCCCGAAGCGACCTTTTGCGGCGGCGCCAGATGCTTCACCGTGATCTCGAGTTTGGTATTCTGATTTTTGGAGCGCTCGGTCTTGACGGTTCCCTCGGCAGCCGGGACGGCAGGACTCGCGGACATGCGAAGCGGGCCGCTGGCACATGCGCTGAGCAGTGCACACAGAATGATGCCGCTGAAAACGGTAGTGGACGATGTAAATGCATTCATTTGATTTTCTCCGGGGCACAATCGTGCAAATTTCGAACCGGCTCATTTCGAAGCTCTTCGGCCTACGAGTCTCGCTACGAGTGCCGCGGCTTTTCGTCTGGGTCACATCGACCCGGTTACCGAGGCTGAGGTCCCCCGACCAGATGAGCGATCGTGAACGCCAGCTGGGTCGCGTCAACCGGCTTCGCCAGATGAGCTTGAAATCCTGCGAGTTTCGCGCGCTGAATATCTTCTCTTCCCGCATAGGCCGTGTATTCTTGCGATGTCCAAAAGGTCATCGATCAACTGCCCTTGGGACTTGGCGCTTCTTTCGATGATGTCGATTCCCTGTTTAGTCTTTTCGGCATCCAGAATGCCCATCTGGAGTAATTGCGACCACGATAAAATCGCGGTCAACGGCGTACGAAGCTCGTGGGATAACATGGCCAGAAAGTCATCCCGGATCTGAACCGCCTTCTCCAGTTCGGCTTGGATCCGTTTCAATTCCCGCTTTTGGCGGAATAGCTCAATGAAGATATCCGCTTTTCCTCTGACCGCGTGAGTGTCGAGCGGCTTGAGTAGAAAGTCCACGGCTCCGCTCTCGTACCCTTTGAACGAGAAGACACGGTCCTTGGCGGTCGCAGTGACGAAGATGATCGGAATATTTCGGGTCTTCTTCGCCCCCCGCATGAGTTCGGCGAGTTCGAAGCCGCTCATGATTGGCATCCGAACATCGATGAGCGCCAGGGCGAACTCATGAAGAATCATGAACCCGAGTGCCTCGGTTCCAGAAGTGGCTTGGAAGATTTCGATGTCACCGCGTCGGAGTACGGCCTCCAAGGCCGATAAATTGGCCTGGAGGTCATCGACGAGAAGAATTTTAACCGAATTGGTCGTCATTTTTTCTGAAAAATCCGTTCCCGTTTGTCGAAATGATCGAAATACTTCTCGTATTTCGAAAGTCGGATGGTCTCCTGGGAACCCAGTCCTAGAAAACACTTTCGATTAAGCGACTCGTGAAAAAGACTGAATGCCCGGTTCTGCAACTCGCGATCGAAGTAGATGAGAACATTGCGGCATGAAATCAGATGAGTCTCCGAGAATACGGAATCGGTCACCAGACTGTGGTCCGTGAAGGTGACGTTGTTCGTCAGTGCGCGATCAAATCTCACCGTATCGCGATCCGGGGTATAATAATCCGTTAACGACCGCTTGCCACCGGACAGTTGATAGTTCTGCGCGTAGCCCTGGATTTCCTTCAAGCCATAGACGCCGGCCTTCGCCTTCTCCAGGCTTCGGGGATTGATGTCCGTCGCGTAGAGAATGGTGCGATCAAGAAGTTCTTCCTCCTGAAGAAGAATCGCCAGGGAATAGACCTCTTCTCCCGTGCTGCAGCCGGCGACCCAGATCTTGAGCGACGGATAAGTCTTGAGAAGCGGAACCACGTTTTCCCGAAGGGAGAAAAAGAAGGAAGGGTCGCGAAACATCTCACTCACGGCGATGGTGAGCGATTGCAACAGATTGATGAAGGACTCCGAATCCCGGAGGATTTTTTCCTGAAGCGCCGGAATTGTGCGGCACTCCAGTCGGTCCATTCCCTGCAGCAAAGTTCGCTTCATCGAGGCGGGCGCGTAATGACGGAAGTCGTAGCCGTATTCGAGATGAATCGACTCGAGCAAGTCCTTCACTTCCGTCTCAAATGTGGGAATCGACATCCGCTCCACCATGAATCCTAATCTCTCCCCAATTTCGGAGACCAAACTCGAATGACTGAGAAAAGCTGATGAAGGTCGATGGGCTTGGCGAGGTAATCATTGGCGCCGGCCTCCATGCACAGCACCTGATCGTTTTTCGTGGCTTTGGCGGTCACGGCAATGATGGGAAGTTTGGCGAAGTGCTTCTGTTTTCTGATTTCGCGGGTGGCCTGATAACCGTCCATCTCGGGCATCATGATGTCCATGAGTACGAGATCCATACGGGGATTTTCTTTGAGCTTCGCAAGCGCTTCCTTGCCGTTTCGCGCGACTTCGATGTGAGCGCCCTTTTTGCTCCAAGGCCGCCGTCAGGGCGAAAATGTTACGGACGTCGTCGTCCACGACGAGAATTTTTCGGCCCTCGAAAACATCGTCGCGCCTCCGCATCGACTCCAACACTTGCCGCCGTTCAGGCGAGAACTTGGACTCGGCACTGTGGAGAAAGAGACTGACCTCGTCGAGCAGCCGATCCGGGGACTTGGCACCTTTGATGATGATCGACCCGGAATACTTTCTCAGCTGGTCTTCCTCGTTTCTGGAAAGTGAGCGACCGGTGTAGACGATGACCGGCGGGAACGCCTCGTTCCCGAATTGTTCAGTCATTTTTTTAAGCAGTTCTTCGCCAGGCATGTCCGGCAGTCGAAGGTCCATGACCATGCAATCGAAGACTCCAGGTTTTAGCGCTTCCAGAGCCTCTTTGGCCGAGGCCACGGCCGTGATCTCGATGTCGGGACCGCTGATCAGTTTGGCCATGCTTTCTCTTTGAAGCTTGTCGTCTTCAACAATCAAGACGCGTTTGGTCTTCTGAGAGAGGCGAGACTCGATTTTTCCGAATGCGGCTTTGAGTTCTTCGCGTTTGGCGGGCTTGAGCACATATCCGATCGCCCCCATTTGAAGCGCTCGTTCCATATAGTCATGAGCGGACGCGATGCAGACCGGGATATGCCGCGTCTTGGAGTTTTCCTTGAGTTGATCGAGCACCGTCAAGCCCGACTGATCCGGAAGAAACATATCAAGCACGATCCCGTCCGGAAGAAAACTCTGGGCCAGCCCCAATCCTTCTTCAGCGTCCTGCGCGACCACACATCGATATTACAGCTCATGGGCCAGATCAAAAATAATCTTTGCGAACTTTGGATCATCTTCTATCACCAGAATCGTGCGGCCAGGAGTCGTCAGGGCACCCCGATCATCCGGGAAAGGCGCGGGCTTGACTCGCTCCAGGCGCGAAGACTCCTTGGGAGCCTGATCCGCGGATGGGGTGTAAGCCTTGGGTGATGGCGCCTCAATGCGTGCTTCGTCATAGGTCTCCGGCAAGAGCAGCGTGAACCGGCTTCCTTCTCCGGGTACGCTTTGCACTTCGACGCTTCCCCCGAGCAGTCTCGCCAAATCTCTGGAGATCGAAAGTCCCAGACCCGTGCCTCCGTATTTGCGATTGGTCGTACCGTCGGCCTGACGAAAGGCTTCGAAGATCACTTCCTGTTGGGCGAGACTGACCCCGATGCCAGTGTCGATCACCGAAAGCGCCAATCTCCCATTCGAGTTCCGGGCCACATGAAGCGTCACCTGTCCTCGTTCCGTGAACTTGAACGCGTTGGACAGAAGATTTTTTAAAATTTGCTCCAACCGTTGGCGATCCGTGAGCACCGTCTGGGGGGCGTCGCTATCAATTTTAATTTGAAACTTGAGCTTCTTCTCACGCGCCAAGGGTTCAAACGTTTTCTGAAGGCTGTCCAAGACTTTGGGCAAAAATACGCTCTCAGGGCGGATTTCCAGTTTCCCGGCCTCCACTTTTGAAAGGTCGAGAATATCATTGATGAGGTTCAAGAGATCGTTACCGGCGGACGAGATCGAATTCGCGTACTGAATCTGCTCCGGAGAAAGATTTCCTCCGGCGTTGTCTGCGAGAAGTTTCGCCAGGATCAAGGAGCTATTGAGCGGAGTCCGAAGTTCGTGGGACATGTTGGCCAAAAATTCGGATTTGTACTGACTCGCTCTTTGAACTTCGTCTGACCGTTCCTCGAGTAACGTTTGAGCTTTGTTCAACGCTTCGTTGTTCTCGTTCAAGACGTCGCGTTGACGTCCCAGTGCCTGAGTTTGCTCTTCGAGCTGCTCGTTGGTTTGCTCAAGCTCCGACTGCTGGCTCTTGAGTTTAGTCTGCGACTCCTGAAGCGCCCGTGATTGTTCCTCGAGTTCGTCATTGGTGGCCTTCAACTCCCCTTGCTGAGTTTGAAGCTCTTCGGTCAAACCCTGAGACCGTTCAAGCAATTCTTGCTGCTTTTTGCGGCTGATCGAAGTGTTGATCGCGATCCCGATGTTCTCGGAGACGTGTTCCAGGAATGTTTTCTGGTGCTCGGAAAAACTTGCGAACGAAGCCAGTTCGATCACCCCGTTGACTTCGCCCTCATAAAAAACCGGCGCCAGGAGCAGCGAACACGGCGAGGACTCCCCCAGGGCCGAGCTGATTTTTCCGAAGTAATGCGCAGGAACGGTCTCGAGCAGAATGGCTCGCCGTTCCAGCGCGGCTTGGCCCACCAATCCCTCGCCGGGCGATATGGTTTTTTCCTGATTTTCGTGCTTCGAGTAAGCGTAACCGCTCACGCGCTTGAGCATTTTATCTTCGGTGACATAATAAAATGCACCCATCTGGGCGTTCAAAAACGGCGCAAGGTGGCTCAATACGCTCTGCCCGAGACGCGCGATATCCTGTTCGCCTCGCATTTTGTCGGAGAGCGTGATTTGTCCCTCTCGAAGAAACTCAAGCTCGCGCGCTTTCTCCCGGATGGAAGCTTCGGCATGTTTTCTTTCCGTGATGTCCCGTTCCGTCGTGGCAATTCCCGTCAGCTTTCCTTTGTCATCCGTGAGCTTCGTGTTGGTCAGCCACACGTCGCGATTCCACGCCAAGATGTTGCCATCCAAATCTTGGAACGTGATGGCATCATTGGAATCCTGGATGACCGTGCCCATGCGTCGAAATTTTTCCAAAGTCCTGGTTTGCTCAGTGATATCGCGCTCGGTGGTGGCGATACCCGTCAGTTTGCCTTTGTCATCGGTGAGCTTGGTGTTGGTCAGCCAGACGTCGATGATTCGACCGTCTTTGTGTTTTCTTTTGGTCTCTAAGTTAGGGAGCAATTCTCCGCGCTTGAGAGAAGCCAGAAAGCCGCGGGCCTCTTCCTGATACTCCTTGGGAACCGTATCCACGATATTCATGCTCAGCGCTTCCGCTTGCGAATACCCGTAGATGATCTCGGCCCCCTGATTCCACGCTAGAATATTGCCTTCCAGATCCTGAAAGGTGATCGCATCGTTGGAATCTTGAATGACCGTCGCCATCCGGCGAAACTTCTCCAAGGAACCCATCTTTTTGGGCACCGAACCTGGAGCAGTACGTTTCGAATTCAGCTTGGAGGCTGTTGGAGGACGGAGTCGTTTAGTCGTTTAGTCGTTTATTTTTCTCGGTGATTCGTGGATTGAGTACGTAGGAGTACCATAATTCGCATCATGAACTCATGCGGAAAGACTTCAACTCGACCACAATGGCGGGGACTTCGACGCAGGCAGGTATCCTTTGCATGTGGATTCAAAAGGGGCACATTGCAAGGCTACTCATCCCCATGCGCAATATTGATCAGCAAACACCCGGTGGACGATTCCCGACCGGCACCAAACTCCTCATCGTCGACGACGCTCCCGAAATTCGCGCCGTTCTTGAGTTTCTTTTCACGCAGCAGGGGGCGGAGGTCCTGGTGATCGACTCCGCCGCAAGCGCGATTCAAATCGCCCTAACGGAACATCCTGATCTCATACTGATGGACATGCAGCTTCCGGATATGGACGGCTGCAAGGCGACACAATTTTTGAAACGCCAGGGCTTCCAAGCCGCCATCATCGCCATCACCGGCTCGGTCCAGGACGGCGAACGCGAACGATGCCTTCTGGCCGGCTGCGCGGACTTTGTCCGGAAGCCTTTTGATCTCGCGCATCTGCGGAGCGTGATCGATCGTCACCTCGCCTTTAAGCGCCCAAACCCTTGAAGAACGGCCAGTAAAGGTCCCGCGCCGGCTCGACAAAACATTCGCGCGCCTCCTCCACCGGATCATCACGGAATTCGATGTTCCCACTCATCAGCGCGAGCGGCGTCGACTCGTCCGCTTCTCCCATGCAAAATACCGCGGCCGCCGCGATCCCATCCGCGACGTTCACCTGAGTCATCCGCAAGGGCCGTCCGAAAAGATCCGGCGCGCCGATATGGTTCCGCACTCCTTTAAAACCGGAATGGGCCAAGGTCATTCCAGTGACTCCCGCACGAAGCGGAGTCGTTTTGGAGTCGGTCAGTACTACTCCAAAAAGTTTGAGGCCGAATGCTCCCATCAGTTCCCGTCGAATGTTGGCCGCGGTTTCGAAAGGCTTCGCGGGGTATAGAATATAAAACTCTCCCTCGGCGTTGGACTCGTCGATTCCGGCCGATGGAATCAAGTGTCCGTGCTTGATAGTGAGGAAAGTTCCGTATCCGATTTCGCCAAGAAAAATATCCGCTTCGGCCCGCACGAGCGCTTCCTTGGATTGATTCGCTTTTGGAACCACTCGCCCCTCCGCAAGACTCACGATCTTGGACGTGATCGCGAGCACTTTCCCTTCGAGCGACCCCGCTCCGCCCCCCTGAAGGTGCTCGATCAGGAATGAAACCAGGGGCTCTCCGACGTGGAAAACCCGGGTTTGAATCGCACTAATTCGGAGATCCATCATGCAGCCAGGCTTGCCATAGGCTTACTGCGGGCCGCCACGAAAAATGACGTTGGCCTGTCGCGTGCAAGTCGCCTAGACATGAAGCAGAGCTTCCAGGGAACTTTCTTCGCGTTCTTGTGTGTCAGCTTCGCCGCGCTGTTGCAATCTGCCGCGATGGCCCAGGGCATCGGAATCGCCGCCCTCTTGAATCCCGAAGGTTCGCGCCTTTTTCCGCAAGTTTTGCTCTTTCCACGCCATGCCGGCAAACCCGATCCCCGCTGGAAAAGCTTTCAGTGGAGATACATCGACCAGGCGGCCGGACCCGCCAAGTATCGCCTATATTTTTACGAAGGCGAACAATGGCCGGCAAGGTTCACGATCCCTCGACTTCAGGGTCAGGTCGCCGACCTGACTCGGAAATTTAACGGATTCGCGCCCAATAAACAGTTTTCATACATCCTCTTTACTTCACTCCGGGAATTCAGGCAGGCGAATGTTTTTTTCGTCCAGGAAGGCGTGCAAGGGATCACGAGCACACAGGAAGCCACCATGGCGATCCCCTATCTAGGGGACGCCAAAGCTTTCGATCACGTCAGCACCCATGAAATGGCCCATCAGTTTCAGGTTCAAAAAATCAACGAACTTTCCGCCAAGCGCGGGGGCGAGGATCCGATCGCGTACATGCCCCTGTGGTTCATCGAAGGCATGGCGGAATACTACAGCCTCGGCGGACTGGATCCCGAGTCGCAGACCTACCTGCGAGATCTCGCGCTTTACCCGGACAAAAAGCGCGGCTCCGTGATGCCGAAATTCATCGATGAAGGCGGATACGGCTTTGCGAGCACGTACAAGGCCGGACAGGCTAAAATCGATTTCATCGAAACGCACTTCGGTATCGGCAAAGCACAAGCCCTGCTTGAAGCGGGCGCGCGGACGCTCGGAGCGACAATCACTGATTTTCAAACCCTGCTTGAAAAGGAATTGGGCGTCCCAAAGAAGGAGCTTGAAGCATCCTGGCAATCATACGTCGACCTGCGTTTTCGCGGAGATCCGAAACGGTTTCGGCAGACTTTCGATTCGTTCACGGAGGTCGAAAACTCGGGAGACCGGCTCGACTTTTATGATGTCACCGCGGATGGACGGGCGTGACGAAATGAAATCTCATACGGCAGCCCGCGACGGCCGCGCGGGACTCCTGAGTCTGCTGTTCCTGCAGGCGCCGAGTCTAGCCGTGAGCCAGGACCGCGTGACCTACGTCGTCGAAACCGCGCTAGGTCCAGAAATTGAGCTTCGTAAAATTGAACGCGACCCGGACGGAAAAATCCGATCTCTGGGTGCTGCACAACGCCTCGAGCTTCATCGTTTGGGAATCCTCAGCGCAAGCACGCTCGCGATTTCTCCGGATCAGACGCAACTGGCGTTCGTCGGCCTCACTACGAACGGCTGGAACAACGTTTACGTCACCCAGCCCCTCCTGGAGGAGCCGGCGCGCGAGTTCAAAAAGCTGACTGATGAGCATTACAATTGGAAGTCCCTCACCTGGAACAGTGCCGGAATACTTGCCGCCTCCAATCGGACGACCAACGGCAAGTACGGTGTTTTCCGGCTGGATCCCGCGACCGGAGAATCCACCCAAATTACGTTTCCGGCGGTCGATCAGGAATCTCCGGAAGCAAGCGGAGAGGACTTTGTATTTACGACCTACGAAAGCGGCTCGGGTCAGGCTCATCGGCAAAGCAAGGGCGAAAATACGCAGCTCACGGACGTACCGACAAACTTCCTTTACCCAAAAATTCGCGGCGGATCGCTTTACGGAGTCATCTTTCATCATGGTCGATTCCATCTGGTCACCCATCCGGTGGATCAGCTACTGCGACTCCCGCCGTCGCCCGAGCGAGTTCGAAGCGGCGCCCCGAACGGACCATGGAGGGCAGAACTCGCGTTCCTTCCCGAAGGTCAGCTCTCCAGTTACAAACCGTTTTCCTCCTCCGGTACTCGAATTGACGGACTCGGCGCCTTTTTCGCGACTGGAAGCGCGTTCGGAGTCGGCGCAACCATCAGCGATCTGATGCGCGATTACTCGGTTAGTCTCGGCCTTTCGATTCTAGGTTCGGTGGATCGAACGGACGCATTCGCCACGATCACCAGTCAGCGAGGCCGTTCAAGCTGGACGCTCGGGGCTTATCATGTCTTGATTCCGAGTCTCGATACGCTCTTCAGAGACAACGTGATTCGAACCTACACGCATCGAGAGTTTGGGGTGTTGGGCGCGCTTCAATATCCGGTCAATGTATTCAGTTATCTTGAAATGGAGCTTCGATTCGCGGGCGTCAATCGGCAGGACTTCAGCGATCCCGTCCTACTGCCGCAGTTTGAGGCGCTCAATCCGGGCCTCGAATTCCTGATCGCGCCGACCGTTCGTCTCGGCTACGACCGCATCATCTACAACCCGTTTGCCGGACCGATTGAAGGGCCGGGCGCCTTGCTTGAATCCAGCACCAGTTACTATCCCGGACGAAGTTCGGTCACGCAGACGTTTCGCCTGGACGCTTCGTACTATCAACGAGTTGCCGGGACCTCCGTCCTCGCGTTTCAAACGCTCGGTGCGGCGGCTTTCGGCGAATCCTTTCCGAATTCATTTCTCATTTCAAGCGATGACATCTTGCGGGCCTACGGATTTCTGGACAATCGCCTGCTTGGAAATTACGTGATCGCGGGTAAAACGGAATTTCGTTTTCCAATCGGTACCGTGTTTCGATTTCCTCCGCTTCGGGGTTTGCTTTTCGCCGACATTGGAAGCGTATTCCGAGATCGCGACGAAATCGGACTCCGCGTGAGTTCATCCTACGGCGCGGGGCTCAACCTGAATATCCCGCCGCTGTCACTCGCCTTCATCGTGGCCAAACCCGTGCGCGTGGCGCCCGGCCCGGAGGACAACTCGGTGACTCACTTCACGCTGCGGTATCTCTACCTTTGAGCGCCCGGCCCTTAGAACGCGTGCCCGAGTCGGACGTAGTACGCCGTACCTTCACGCGAAAACCCATAGTCGACGGTTGTGATGAAATCATCCGTGAAGTAGCTCAGGATGAACGAGAAACCGTAAGCGTAGTGAGTCTTGCCGACGGCGATCCGCTCCAGCGAATCGCCGATGCGTCCGGTATCGGCGAAGACTCCGGTGCCGATCTTGAGTGGACGATTGAACGCGCGGGTTCGGAACCAGAGCGACCGCAGCTCCGTGCGCAAGGTCAGGCAATGGTCCGAAGCGAAGCGGTAGAGCGGAAGCCCTCGTAAAGTTCCGATGCTGCCGAGGCGAGCTTTTTCCTCAAGCGGCGTGCTTTCGGAGGTCGCGGTGTATCGAAACTGCGCGGCGATCCAAAGCCAACGATCGTGGAAAAATGAACTGTAACGCCGGACATCGAGATCAAACCGCCGCCAGGTCGGATCCCGGGCGGTCAAGGTCGGCGAAAGCTGGGTGTTCACGGTCGCATACGCGCCTTGGCTCGGAATGAATTCGGAATCCCGCTGATCGTAAACCAGGCCGACGCCGAAGCGGCCGTAGATCGTCTGGACCGGAGCGTTTCCGTAATCACGACCGAAGAGACTGGCCCCTCCCACCGCCTCGGAACTTCGCGCGACGGCTGCGGCGCTGGCCTGAAGATCCAGTGGCACGGAAATCGGCAGCGGCCAGCGCACCGACGAACTCACGTAGAGCGCCCTATGCGCGTAATAGTAATAGCCGCGCTCCGCGGCCGCAGGATCGCGCTCGGTGGAGTCGCCGATTCCGTAGTATCGCTCGCTGTTGCTGTCGGACGCATAGGCTTCAAGCTTCCAACGGAGCGGAACCGAAAGTTTCTCGTACGACACAAGCATATCGGTCGGACCCTTCATCATGCGCCGGGCTTGGAAGACAAGATGGCTTTTAAAAGGTTTTTTACCCTCCGGGCCGTAATCAAAACGCTGCGCCAACGCGCCATAAGTCACGCCGCGATCGGACGAAACGCTGAGCATCGGAACGCCGCCCCATTTGACTCCGTTTCGATCGTCATTTTTGACGTCTTTGAGTACCGAAGACGCCGCCGCGAAAGCGGCCGGTGCGTAGGTGAGGAGAATCAGGCTGAGTAAAATTGCGCGAATCATCGGGACTCCCTACTAGTAGGGACCGAATACAAAACCAGGTCAACCAGAGATCCCCGCGCGACCCTCGAATGCCTTTGGCGAGCTCGATCAAGCGACCGAATCTTGTCGCCTGGCGATGAGAACCAGGAGCGCACTGTGTAAGAAATACGATACCGTTTGCCGCTTCAGAACCGTTTTACGCCCGCTTTGCAGTGGACTGCCCGCTCAATGAGCGCAGGCCCCGCAGTGCGGTGGCATGGGAGATGTAAAGCCGTTCTCGCAAGTTTACAAAAACTGAGCGTAGCTCAAAAGGAATCCCCTCTGAACCGATCGATCGTCAGGCTTTCCGCTCTTGTTTTAGTTTCAACGCTGGCCCACGCCGGAGGACTCGAAGAAGCCTACACGCATCCGGACAAGCTACCGACGCGGCTAGCGCGCCCTATGAAAATGAAGGTCCTGGACCTGATCCCGCTCAAAGACAAACAGGATCCCGCCTGTGAACGCTCGTGCAGCGAGGAGTGCCTCGCGGATGCGCGGCAGGTGATCAGGATGTGCAGCGAAGGCGGAGACGATCAGACCCGTCCGGATCTGCAAACGTGCATCAACGACGTTCGCGCCTTTCTCGGTCAACGCTCGGACACTTCCGGCGATCAGGGCCGCGCGGACGCGGTCGCTTACTGCGGCTCGGGCGCGCCGGCGGATTGCGCGATTTCCCTTCATGCCCGGTTTCTTTCCCGCCGAAGTTCAACTACGAGCAGCTAGGACCGAACGGACGCCGCTCGAGGCTGCCGAAACGGCGCGCGCTTAAGCTGCGTCGAAACTACTCATGCCGAGCTTTCGCGGCGGAGCCGACGCGCGAACTGAGTTAAGGCTGGGGTGCCGGTTCGAGCACTATCGGGCAAGCCGCGATGCTGATTCGTGACCGAGCGCTCCCTGCATCCTGGGCTCGAATCGTGACGACCTGCCGACCGGAATCGTAGGTCGCGGAAACCCGGTTCCCGTCAACTTCGACTTGGATGGAATTCTCGTCGAGCGCCGAACCGCTCCTGATCGAAAAAGTCGTCATCAGCTGGAGCTGCGTGGAAACCACGCTGCCGAGCCTTCGCAAGGCATCGGAAAAGTCGCCGGTGCGGATGTCCATGAGAACGCCGTCCGCGGTCTTGTTGACCAGCTCGATGATTCCGTGTCCGATCGAATCTTCGCCGAAGCGCCGGACGTGGGCGGGATCCGTGTGAACGATCCCGGCCAGCGAAATCTTGCGGCCCGGGAACCGTTGGAACAAACCGTCGAGAACGGTCTCCGCGGTCACGCGAAGTTGGCCGCTCGAGTTCAGACAGTGGCGCCTATAAGCGCGCTCTTCCAAGTGGAACCAAGACTGATTGAAGTCCGGGAACGTGCTGTAGCCGTTCGCGATGGGATCGAAACAGACGTCGTTCTCATCCGAAATGAACACGACCGAGAGCGCGGCATCGGGACGAAAGAATCCCTGGCTGCGGATCTTTTCGAATCGTTTGTCCTCCAGACTGTTCTGGAGCGATAGCATCATCATCTCGCCGTTCGCGGCGTCGAATTCCAGTCGCGGGCAGGATAGATTGCGGCTCAGCGCCCGTTCGGCGGCATCCGCCGAGAGCGCACGCGTGTCGATCACGCGAGGATCGCCCCGATGAGAAAACAGGCTGCCGGTAAACTTCGAATCCGCGTGCGCGAGCATCACCGCGATGCGGGTATCCGCCTCGGCCGGAAGCTGCTGAAGAAAGCTCGGGATCGCACGAGCGAGTTGCTGCCTCTCGCTCATGAGGGAGAGCGAAGAATCGGCAACGAAGAGCAAATCCACCGCGCGGCTGACCACCGCATCAGGCTGTGAGTAGGACCAACGAAGCACAGTATCCTCGTTGCAGAACGCGCTGATCGGCGGGTCCACTTGGCGCAGGGGTCCGGTGATTCTGATGTCTTTGCCGCAAGACACGCTCAAGACGGAGGCGGTGAGCAGCAGAAAGCGAATTTTAGTTTTCATATTATTTGATCTCTGGCTCGTCCGAAAGCGATTGCAGCTGTTGGCGAAGGGTCGCGGGATCGTTCACGTTTTTAAAAACCAGTTCCACGCGGCGATTGCGAGCCCAAGCGCGACGCCCTCGAGCGGAGTCCGCCGGCTTATGCGGGCCGAAGGCTTCGGTCTGAATTCTTTTCTCGTCCACCCCTTGGCTCAGAAGCGCTTCGCGAACATTGGTGGCCCGGCGGTTCGACAGTTCGATGTTGTAAGGAAGCGGGCCGCGTTCGTCGGCATGGCCGGAAACTTCCACTGATTCCCATCCCGCCGGTGAGCGGGCCAAAAACCTTGCCGCGTTTTTCAGCGTCGAAATCGCTTCGGGATTGAGCTTCGCCGAAGACGTTCCGAAGAAGATCTTCTTCGCATCCAGCGTGATTCGAACTTCCCGCTCCGGCGCCGCGTTCGAGATCGAAATTACGTCGGTTTTGCGTTCAAATGAAACCGGAACTCCTAGACGAATGCCGACGAGCGCCGTGAAGGGATCGCGACCCGGTGAAGAGAGCTCAGTCAGAATCTCGCCCCAAGCCTGCAGCGCGAGCGGTCCGAAGGTAGGCAGATCCAAGGTCGCTTTGCCACCGCCGTAAATCGTGGCGATAGAGCTTCCGATCGACGGGATGTTCCGAGTATCCGTACCGAAACTCGCGGTGACGATCGGCCCCGCCTGCCAGCCTCCCCAGACGCGGTAACGGGCGCTGAAATCCGCCCGGCCCGAACGAATCCGGATCATCATCGGCCCATTGCGCTCGTCCAAGCCGGACCGGCGTGAATAGCTCCAGCCGAGGCCGGTGTCCCACTCCCATCGGCGCGTACGGCGGCTGAGGCTGAGGCCCGCGATGAAATGTTCTCCGGACGGAGCGGATTCGTAACGGTTCCCGATCAGGGATCCGTATCCACCGCCGAGGCCCGCGTAGACACGGTAGCCTTCATCGGGAACGGAAAACTTTGTTTGAGCCGATCCCGTGCTCACCGAGCCGATGCCGGTATTGGCCGAAACATCGGTTCCGAATAACGAGATCACGAGAAGTGCCGCCAACTGCTTTGACATAGTCCGCATGGGGTCCCCTTTTCCTCAAATATAACCTAACCCCAAAATCCACGAACTCGGCAATTTACTCTGTCCCCTTTGTTTTGAGCGAACTACGTCGGCTTTTTGGCGAAGGAATGCCCTGAAAATCAATGACCTCGGTTGCGAGTCTTCACCGTGAGCGCAACCGCCGCTCGACCGATCTGCTGCAAACTTTGAAATGAAACGAAGCCCTGCAACCCGACCAGAATCACGATGTTTCCCGACGGCAGGACATAGAACCCGCCATCGCCTGTAACTTGGCTCGTATTGCCCGTCTTGTGAAAGAAGGTGAGCCCCGGCGGGAAAAACTTGTTCAGGCTCCCGTTGATCTTTTGCCGTCGTAAAAGCTCGTTTACGTATCCGCGAGCCTGGTCGGAAAGCAGCCGAAGCCGGCCGCTTGAGATTTCCCGGTAAAGCTCCGTGAATCCACGCGCACTGGCGCGATTGGGAGTCTTGATCGTCGGCTCCGGGTCCACCTCGTCGTAAACCTTTCGAAATACCCGAAGCGATGAGGCGCCCAGAAGATCCGCGGTCTGGTTGATGAAGTCTTTACCGACGAGATCGATCAGCTGGTTGGTCGCGAGATTGTTGGAAACGGTGATCATATCCGTCAGTAGCCGGTCGACGGACACGATTCTTCCGCGCGCATAAGTTGAACAGCTCGAAAATCGACATTCCGTGTCGGCATTCCATTGATCGATTGCAATCGGCTGATCCAGGCGGATCAAGCCCAAGTCGATCTTTCGCACTGCGGCGACCGCGACCAAGGTCTTGAAGGTGGAAGCGGGATAGATGTTTTGATCGGCCCCCACGAACTCCTCGCAAAGGGTGCGGCCGGTGGCCTGAGCGATCACGCTCATTCCGAAGCTGGCACTCTGCTCGGCTCGTTCCCGGCCGATCGTGTCGATCACTATTTTCTCGAACCGGCCGCCTAATTCGCAGGCGTGAGCGATCGCGCTTTGCATGAGTAGAAGCACGATCAATCCCATGTCCTGCTTCTAGTCCGGGGTCATCGGAGTGACAACCGTTAAGCCATCCTCAATAAAGCCGGCGGGCGGCGAGGGCGTCTCCGGGCGAAAGCGAGATCCGTTGACCCATGAGATTCAAATACCCTTCGTAACCCGGTTGTGGGGTGATCGTGTCGCTGCGGTTCTTGGAAAACGCCCATTTCGGATAGTGCATGATCGAAAGGAAGTCATAGGGCGTGAGCGTGCGGGCCGTAGGCATCCGGAAGAAGTTGGGGAGGGTCGCAAATATCACGTTTTTCCGATGGACTTTGATGTAACCGTCACGATCGGAGCGCTGATGCTCGTGAATGAACCCCATGAGATGCCCGATTTCGTGGGCAATGATCCCCCGGGTCCAGCAGCCCGGTGCGAGATTCATGATCCGCTTGCGCATCTTGGGCATCGGGAACCATCCCGCGCCGAGGCTCGCAAAGCAGCCCGCCGGCTTCAACTTGAGGACCACATAGTTCACTTCGTCCACCCGCTCCGTGCAGTAAAGCCGGGAGACCGCGGTCCAAAGCGCACAGGCCTCAAAAAACATTCGTTTCTTCGCCGGATCCAGCGAACTCGGGAACTTCACAGCAATTTTTCCGCCGACCCAAGGCTTAATGATGTAATCGCTGGAACCTTTTTCCGTCGTCCGATCCATAAGCATGTCGCCGATCCGGATGGTTTCAAAGTTCGCACCTTCGTCCGCGGCATGGACCCAGGGAATGAACAGCGCAAGGACCATCGCGAGGTAGATCGATCGAGTCTTCATAGGGAAAAAGTCTACGGGACGGCAGCCAAAGCGCCAGTCCGACCCACCGATTTCACCGCCCCTGCCCGCCCGCGCGCCAATTCTTCGTCACCTCTGGGTTTCCGTGGTAGTCGTTTCACGTGTGGACCATCGCCGCGATCATCCTCCTATTTCCGACCGCGTTCGTACCGGCCGTGTTCGTGCCTGCCGCGCTCGGCGCGACCCCTGATGATTGCCCCGGTTGCCGGGCGTTGGTTGATCATTACTCCCCGGTCATCCTTCAGGACTTCGGCACGACGCCAGCCGCGGATATCCCCACCCGATTCGATTTCGACGGTGACCTGATCGCGACCAATAACTGGGACAATCTCCTGCGGTTCGCGACGCCGGCGACCGTCTATTTCGACGTCATCGCCTCAGAATCCCACTGGTTCATCACGTACGGACTGTTTTACCCGCGAGACTACCAAAGGCCCTGTCTCCCCATCTTGTGTCATGAAAACGATTTTGAAGTCCTGCGCCTCACGGTGAAAAAGGTCGTTAACGAACCCTTCGGAAAACCTGAGGTGCTCGAAACCTTCGCGCACGGCTTTCTTCGTTCGCAAAAGAACCCCCTGACGGTGTGGCGGGGTAAGCCTTCCGTGGTCGTGATTTCACAAGCCGGTGGGCATGGAATCTACGCTTACACGGATGCCGAGCGCCTGACCTGGGGACAAGTGGAGTATTCACAGGCACCGGGCGGCGTATCGTATCAGCTTCTCCCGCTCAGTTGGTTTTGGGAGCAACGCCAGTCCGTGGGATTCGACGGCCTTTGGAACTCCGTATTTGATTACTCGGGGACGCGATTTCAGGGGCGGAACCTACCTCGGACGTTCGGGGGCTCAAAACATCGCGCCTATTACGAGGTCCAGCCCCCCTGGTCCATGCGTCCGCGAGGGTCTCAGCTGGAAGACGGAGATTGGTTTCTCGATCCTGCTTACACGTTTTGCAGGCTTTACCGATGCGACAACGAGTTCTCCTTAAAGTATTCGTTTCATCCCTACCTGGCTGGCCTCCGCCACTAAATTGACAAGTTAAGATCCCGTCCTCCTTCGACGACAAGGAAAGGATGGGTAACGCCCCCCCAAAGCTCGCCGCGCTGGTTTGGTGCCTGAGCCATTTTATGGTTTCAACCGCCACCGCGAATCCCATTTGCACCGATGTTACGTTGAAGCGCCTGACCGACGACGCGGCCGATGCCTACACGAAAGCGATCGCCACCGACAACGTTCGCAGCATGCCGGCGCTCCGAAAGGCGACGACCGAAAGCCTGGAGCGTGTCCGGCATTTTTTGGAAAACTGGAACGATCACGCGTACTCCGCAACCGCCATCTCCGACGCCACGACCCCCAAGACTTACGCATTGATCGAACGCGAGTGGGGCGCTGTGAAAGGCAACCTTTCGCCGGAAAAAATTGCGAAGATCGATGACCTCGCCAATCCCGACGAATTCATCGCTTACATCGAGAGCAGTCTGGAACGCGTCCGGCACTACCACGCGGATATCCGAGCGCTGGAACTCGAGACCGCGGATTTTTCGATCGAGATCGAGATGCTGCGGACGCAAATCGCGAACGCGAAGAAGTCCAAGCGCACCTACGAATTCAAAGTCAAAGTTCCCGCGGCTCGGCTGGATGCGGACGGCAATCTACTCCCGCTTTCAATGACGGATACGCGAGATTTATACTACGGGTCCGTTCGCAAAATGGAGGAACGCCTCGAAGAGATCCAGAAGGAATTCAAGCATCGGACCCATAGCGGATTTTTCGGCAAGAGCGACATCCGAAACCGCTCCATCGAACAAACCGTCTTGCTCAAACAGCTATCCAATGTTCGGCGCATGATCCTGGACTCCGCGAATAAGTATCCAGGAATGGCGTTGCCCGAAACGCTCTCGAAAATTTCGACCGATATCACCCGCCTTTATGATCTCACTCCCGACGGCACGGTCAGCCTTTTCAAGGAGGAGTTCTTCCCTCCTCCTTGGGCCTGGGAACGGCTCCAAGTAGTCCAAATCGGAAGCGAGTTGAACTCGCTCTTTTGGGTTCGGCTCCCCAAACTTCGGGACAAAGTGGCGGGCAATAAGATCGTGCAATTCATTCAGCAAATGCCGGATTTGGACAAGCGCGCGCTCGGTCTGCACCGGATCGGCGAAAACTTAGGGTTCTACTATCGCCTGCGCAAGGGCTACATTCTCCTCGGCACCAGCATCACCGGATCGGTCGGCGGCGGAGTCTACGAGTTTTTCATGTCGGATCGGATCGCCCAACAGGGCTGCATCGAGGAGATCGACGACTACTCGTTCGAAAATTGCCGAGATGGATTTTTGGAAGGCAAATTCGGCCGAAAATATAAAAACACGGATGCCGCGGTCATTGCGGAACGGGAAGACCTCAATCGCAAACGTGACAAGTTCGTCCGCGAGTACAACGGCATCACTGACCGCCGGATCATCGGATCGCGAAGTTACGATGAAATGCATTCCGTGCGCAGTACGGCTTACAAGATGAAACTGATCCGCGACAATCCCAAAGACGAGGACTTCAAGCGGGCCCTCATCGGCACGAGCGAGCAGGATCCCAAAGCCTATTTCAAACGGATCAGCGATTCCTACAACCCGACGAGCCGAAAGCTCATCGAAGAAATTCTCGCGTCCCAGTTGAATCCATACGACCCGTTCCCCATGCCGAGTCCCCATGTTGGGAATGCGGAAGATGCGGCCCAGGACGCTGCCAACGTTGCTTACAATCGGCAGTTTGCACTCTTGGATCAGCTCGCGGCGATCGCGCCAAGTCTCGCGATGGACCTTCAGGGTTTGCTGGATATGCGCGCCAATCCGGGCGGTGGATTCGGCGGCGGCGGTGGATTCGGCGGCGGCGGCGGATTCCCCGGCGGCGGGGCGTTTCCCCCGATTGGCGGCGGCGGATTCCCGGAACCGTTTCCCCGAGGGGGAGGCCAGAACTTCCCTCGACGCCGCTAACTAGCGCAGAATTGTCCCCCGCTCTGTAGCCACTGAGTCCACCACCTCATGACTAGCGCTGGAATTTAGACTCATTGCGTTATAAGTCTCTCCCATGAAGTCACGAAGTCTATGTTTTGGATTGGCAATTGGGACCGGACTTATTTCACTGCACGTCCCTCATGCCTATGCCTGGAGTGATCACGGGCTCGGCACCTGGCTCGCGCTCAAGGCCGTGCCGGAGCTGAATCCCGCGGCCAAGGTCCGCGCCGAAACGTTCGAAGACTTCGTCGCCGCCGAACCGGAAGCGATCGCCGCGATGTTGATCGTCGAAGAGACTTGGGCGCGCGTGAACGTCGTATCGTATCCGGCACTTCCGGATTCCCTGAGATTTCACACCGGGGCCGGACCGCTCAAACTTCATGACCGGTTATTGAGAGCACTGCGCCTCAATCCCACAGTACCGCTCCCTCTATTCCTTCAGCAAATTCCGGGCGTCAGTTACGACTCGTCCCCGGAGATGGACCCCCGAGAAGCGTTGATTCCGCTCTTCGTGAGCGGCGGACATCGCCCGACATTGGCCATCGAAAAATTTCTGAAGCTGCAGCCCGGTCAGGCGGTAGCCGCCCTCGACGTCGTGGTCAGCGCGGCGGATGAGCCCGACTTCGGAATGGACATCGGACTTTGGAAGGACAACGGAACCCCGTTCGGCGCCGAATACGGTTTCAGCAAGCAACCGTTCGGCGCGGCGCATGTCCTGTTTTCTTCGCAAGCGCCGTTTCACATGGGATTTTTCCATGAACCCGGAGTCATCTACGCGTTTCGCAAGTCTTTGAAGAACACGTATCCGGAAATGCGAATTCATCAGTTCACGTCGCTGGCGCGACTGGCATTCGAAACCGGTCACGCCTACTGGGGTTGGCGCTTGATCGGATGGGCGCTTCACTACGTGCAGGATCTCACGCAGCCCTACCACACGACGCCGCTTCCGGGCACGAACACCCGAACCATACTCTTCGCCGCGATTCGCGATCTGGTGGGAATTCACGGACCCGTGACTCGAATCGTCCGGCTTGCGACGAATCGGCATTTCACGCTCGAAAAATTTCAGTTCGAGAGCGTCCGGGAGGCGCTTGAGCAGCAAGACCCGAACAATCGCTATTCATCGGCCATGCGAGATATGCGCGCGGATGCGACATATCCCGCTTTCGACGACACTTACGTCAGACAGGTGATCACCAAAGAAGCCTGCTCCGTCGGCAAGCCCGTCAAGAGTGTGATGCTGCGCGCGTTCCCGAAGCACTGGGTGAACGACAGTACCCACGACTGGGACGAAGACGCCATGGACCGGGTCAGCTCGCTTGAGGAGATTACGAAAAACCCCGTCGCCAAGGAAGCCATGGAAGCGATGCTCGAAGGCCTGTTGCGAAAGATGGGTTCACACTCTCGCAATTACGTGAACTCGGCGCTCAAGGTCCCTCGCCCGTAACTCTGACGCACTCAGCCGCCGCCGGCTCCGCCCCTGCTTCGGTTTCGAGCGTAAGTACTGAACAGTTGCTCGCTCCGCGCTAGGGTCGGCTGGCATGCGCTCTAAAAAAGTGATCATCATCGGCGGCGGTTTCGGCGGACTCAACGCCGCAAAAAAACTCGCGGGTGAAGCGGGCGTGGAAGTCACGCTGATCGACCGGCGCAACTATCATCTCTTCCAACCTCTTCTTTACCAAGTAGCGGCCGCCGGACTGTCGCCCGCAGAAATCGCGGTTCCGATTCGATCGATTTTTTCGGATTTCGAGAATCTGCGCGTCGTTCTCGGCAATGTCGAAGCGATCGATCTCAAAGCAAAGACCGTCACCGATGATTTCGGGCGGCACGAATACGATCGTCTCATTCTGGCGTGCGGCGCGAAGCACAGTTACTTTGGGCATCCGGAATGGGAAGAGTTCGCGCCGGGTCTCAAGACGTTGGAGCAAGCGACGGAGATTCGCCGACGGATTTTTCTCGCGTTCGAAAACGCCGAACGCGAAACCGATCCCATCGCGCAAAAGAAGTTTCTCACATTCGTCATCGTGGGCGGCGGGCCGACCGGCGTGGAGCTCGCCGGCGCCCTCGGCGAAATCAGCCGGTATACGCTCGCCGATGACTTTCACAATATCGATCCTCAGCGGACTCGTGTGATCCTCATCGAAGCGGGACGCCGCATTTTGCCGAGTTTTTCGGAAGAACTATCCCGAAAGGCGGCCCGTGATCTGGAGTCGCTCGGAGTGCAAGTCTGGACGAGCTCACGCGTTATCGGCATAGACGCGAGCGGCGTCACGCTCGGACCAGGCGAGCCGCAAGGAGTGGCGCGCGAAAGGATTGAAACTTCGACGGTGCTATGGGCCGCCGGCGTGCAACCTTCCAGCTTGAATCGCCAGCTGAACGCCCAAGGCGTGACGCTCGACAAGGCGGGACGAGTGATCGTCGCTCCGGATCTGAGTATTCCTCTTTTCCCGGATGTTTTCGTCTTGGGTGACCAGGCCTGCCTCCACGATACGAACGGTAAACCGCTTCCGGGACTTGCACCCGTCGCCATGCAGGAAGGCCGCGCGGCGGCCGCCAACATCTTGAACGACTTCGCCGGACTCCCGCGCAAACCGTTTCACTATGTGGATAAGGGCCAGATGGCGACCATCGGAAGGCGAAAGGCCGTCGCCGAATTCGCGGGCCGAAAACTGAGCGGCCTTTTGGCGTGGCTCACGTGGCTTTTGGTTCACGTCTATTATTTGATCGGCTTCAAGAACCGCCTCTTCGTGCTTTACCAGTGGTTTTGGTCGTACTTCACCTACAAGCGAGGAGCGCGCCTGATCATCGGCAAAGAATGGCGATCCGTTCCCAAAGTCGACGGCAACTAGCCGGGCTGATGGCTTGGGTTATTTGACGCGTGCCGCAGGGCCAATCCCCTGTTAACTTTGGTTGCATGAACACCGCTGATTTCGCCGCCCTTACGGCGCCGTTTCTTCGCCTCCTCGTGGCTGTCCTCATCTTCACGGTTCCCGGCGCCGCTCTCAGCGCGACCCCTACCCCGAAACCGAAACTCGTCGTGGTCTTGGTCATCGATCAGCTTCGCGCCGACTACCTCACTCGCTTCGCCAGCCGGTTTCTCCCCGCCGTTTCCAAAGGCGGGAAACTCGGCGGCTTCGAGTACCTCAAAGCCCGCGGTGCTTACTGGCCTTTCGCCGAATACGACTATCTCCAATGCATGACGGGGCCGGGGCACGCTTCCATTTCGACGGGCGCGTACCCCTATCAGTTCGGGATTCCCGCGAACTACTGGTTTGATCATGAAAAAAAGCAGCCGGTTTACTGCACCGAGGATGCGGAGTTCGCAACGGTCGGGACGGACAAGGCGAAACCTCGCGCGGGTACTTCGCCGCGGATGCTGATTGGAACGACTTTCGGAGACGAGCTGAAGAACGCGGGCTATCCGTCTAAAATCGTCTCCATCGCGCTCAAGGACCGCGCCGCGATCCTCATGGGCGGACATCGCGCGGACCTGGCGGTGTGGTTCGATGGCGGCAGCTTCAAGTGGGTTTCGAGCCGCTATTATCTGCCGGACGGAAAACTTCCGGCTTGGGTCGAAGCCTTGAACGCGGAGTTCACCAGACGGAAAGACGAAAAAATCGTCTGGAACGTCGAAAAGGGCAAGCCGACCGGCCTCACCGAGGACAAGCCGGTGATTTTGGAAAAGGACAACTCCAACGCATCCATCGGTCGTGAATTTCCGCACTGGGGCACGATCGGCTCCCCCACCGCTTTGAATCTCCCGTACGGGCTGGAGATCACGGTCGATGCGGCGGAAAAGGCGCTCGACGCCTTCAAGCTGGGGCGCGGAGCCGCGACGGATATTCTATTCGTCAGCTTTTCATCTCACGACTACACCGGGCACGGGTTCGGCCCGAATTCGCGCGAAATGGAGGAATTTACGGTCGCTGACGATCGCGCGGTCTCGCGGCTCCTCAATATCATCAACGCCAAAGTGGACGGCGGCCTCGCAAAAACCCTGATCGTCCTGACCGGCGACCACGGCTCGCCGAGCAGCGCCGAGTACCTGACGCAGAACAAAGTGCCGGCGGGTCGAATCGACGACAAAGCGATCAAAGACAAACTCGAAACGTTTTTGACCAATCGCTTCGGCAAAACCAAAGAACCCTGGATCGGGGCCGTGATCGATCTCGGATACTTCTTCAACCCTGCCGCCATTCGGGAGAAAAAGCTGGAGAAGTCCACGGTCGAGGATGCCGCCAAGGAGCTGCTTGCCGCGCAGGCCGGCGTCGCGCAGGTCCTGGGCTCGACGGATCTTTCGCGCGGCTCGGTTTCGCCGGGAATGATTCAAAGGCAGTTCGCGAAAACTTACTACCCTGGACGCAGCGCGGACGTGATCGCGTATCCCAAACCCTACTTCATGAATCCGCACGCCACCGTTGATCACCTGACGGGTTATGCCTATGACCGAACGGTACCGCTCGTAATCGCGGGTCCCGGCGTCCGCGCCGGGCGCTACTCACAAAAGGCCGAAGTCATCGACGCCGCCCCGACGCTCGCTTTTCTCCTGGGCATCCTGAGGCCGGCGCTTTCCGAAGGCCGCGTCCTTTCCGAAGCCATCGAGCCGCGGTAAGGCAGGAAGGTGCTTCCTTTAAACCAGAATCGCGGCCGCAGGCTCGTCACGTTGATCTCGTTATCCGCGTGTGCGTTTTTTCTGGCGACGCCGCTCGCCTTTACGCCGGTTCCCTGGCCGGACGGGACTGCGTTTTATCTGCCGGGCGTGGATCTTTTCCGTTGGCCGCCCCGTTGGCAGATGGCGTCCCAAGCCGCGTTCGTGCCTGAATACTTGGAGGCGAACTTCAACACGATGCCGCTTCTGCCGCTCGCGCTCGGACTCTTGTCGAGACTCGGAATGAGCGACTTGATTGGCCCGGTCCTAGTGACGCGGATTTTCAGTTTACTGGGGCTCGTGCTGCTCGTCGGAGTTTACTGGAAGCTCTTGCAGAAAAATATCGGGGCCGGCTTTGTTGCCGCATTTGCAGCTGCGATGGGCCTCCTTTGGGATCCGGTCATTCGCTGGGGCACGCAGGTAGTCCGCACGGAAACCTGGGTGGCCATCGCCTGGATTATGATCTTGAGAGAACTCGTCACGCTCCAACGACCGGAGATCGCGAAGCAGCCGAGCCGGTCGCTGTGGCGGATCGGAGGATGGCTCGCGTTTGGTGCCTATACTCACTTCGAAGCGATCGTCTGGGCGCCCGCGGTAGTCGTCGCGCTTTGGCCGTTCACTCAGTCGAAAGCGAGCTTCAAAACGCGGGCCCGCATCTGGCTCTTCCGCAACTTGGAAGTCGCCTGGAAGACCCTCGTCTTTCTTTCGCCTTGGCTGCTCTACGTGATTTGGAATTTCTCGCTTTTTCTTTCCCAGATGCATACGCAGTTCTTCCGGCTCGATCAGGAGAACAGTTATTTCCGCGACTCTTACTCGATTTTTCACAATTTATTTCTGTCGCTCGGTAATGCGGGAGGATGGCCTAAATTTTTCAATCTCGCCAAAGCGGTATTTTGGCTGGGCCTTCTGGGGCTCGTCGCGAAAACGGCCGTGGCGTCAAAAGACCGCGCGCGCCTCGCTCCGCTCCTCGGTTCGGCGGTCGCGTTCGCCGCCACTTACTGGCTCTGGTACAAAAAACCCGAAGTCTGGTTCATCACGCTCTGCCATGCGGCGTTCTGGGCGTGGTTCGCCGTAGCGTTTCCGCCGGTCGAGGACCGGCGCGCGCGGAAGGTTTGGATCGCCTTCGCATCCGTCCTGGCGTTTCTTTCGATCGCGACCACTGCAATTCAATCGCGCGAAATTCCCGCACAATACAACTGGACGACATACCAGGCCTGGGTGGACTGCATCGACCGAACCATTCGTCTCGGCGTGAAGGATTCGGCGACGCGCCCCGCGCTAAAAGTCTGGCAACCTCACGTTCCGGATGTACTCATCGAGCTACGGGCCCGACGTCCCGCCTATGAGCTCACGCGGGCCCTGGATTTTCCCGCGGCCATGGACCGGGCGCGTGAGTATTCGCGAACCGTGGATGCGCTCGTTTTGTCCCGCCATGCGCCCGTTCTGGAGGCCGCGGGCCGGGCCTCCGTTTATGAAGGCGCCGAACGACCCGACGACCGCGAAATCCTCAAAAACGAACTCGAAGTTCCGTTCGGCACCTGGACGTTGGAAGCGGAGTGGCGACATCAGATCTGCCATCATGGGCCATTTTGGGCGAGCATCGCCCTTCATTAGCGGCGGCTTATCGAGGCGGGGGGCGGTGCCGATAAACCCGCCAGCCACCGGAGAAGACCGTATCCGGCGAGCTCGCAGACAAAACGTAATCCCGGCAAATATCTTTAAACGAGACCGGGCCGAGCTCGTCGGAAGGGGAAGTCGGGCTCAAGACCCGGTAATCCGGGCAACGGGGCAGAAACGGTTTCAGATCCGGCCATCGCGAAACTTTCGTGCGAGCCGCCAGCCACGGGCCCGTCATTTCGTCCGCGACCACTGAGTATTCGCGGGATATCCCGCGCATTTCAGTGCGGATCGCGGCGGTGCCGGGCACTGCGCGGGCGTATTCGATCAACTGCCTCCAGGGATCCTGACCGAGAAACAGTAGCGCGGAAAAAGCCCAAAGCTCGGGGGCACGATGAACTCGAATTCGCGCCAAGGCGAAAAGCGTCAACGCCGCCAGGAGCGGCCAGAGTTCCAGAACGTAGTGATGGCTCGGACGTCGCAGCCAAATCACGGTCGAAAGCGCCATCGCCATGAACGAAGGCAGAATCGCAAACGCCCAAACGGCTGGATGGACGCGAGTCCGCGGGCGAGGATCGCCGCGCCTGCCGAAAAGCCAGAGGAGCGGGAGGGCCAGCCAGGGCGTGAGAACATCGCGAACAAATCGTAGAAGCTCCGCCCCCCCGACGACTTCGAACACTCGCAGGGGATGACGGAAAAGCGCGGCAAGCGCGGAAAGCGAATCCGAACCGAGATAACCGTAATATCTTATGAAGTAGTTCTTTTTTTCCGGCGAATCGTGCGACGTGAACGCGACGAACGCGGTCACGCATAGGAGCGCCAGCGTGGCCGAGAGTACCGCCGTTGGTTTTGCAGCCGATTTGAACTCATTGTAGGCGAGAATAAAAAATGCGACCGCCCCGTCCAGCAGCAAGATCTCTTTGCTTCCCGCCGATACCGCGAGCAGGAGGCAAGCCAAGGCGATTCCGCGACCGCCCCTCCAGCGCAGAAAGATGAACGCCCAAGCCCACGACTGCGCGCAGAATGCGATCGCGCTCTCGTGGAAACCCCACCGGAGATTGGCCCAGAGGCTGTCCATGACGATGCCGAAGATCAGCGCGGCCGCCGCGATTCGCGCTCGGCGATCGGGGGATAAGTTCGGGAGGCGCTCGCCTAGAAAGACCCAAGCCCCGACGCCGCCGAAGACGAGACCGGCATGAACCACGGCGAGCACGAGCGGTGAATTTCCGGTAAGTTTAAAAAAAGGAACCAAGAGCGCCAAGCTTGGCGAAAAATGATCCGACCAGAAGTTTTCCACGCCGGTGATGGTCGCGATCCAGCCGTTTCCCTCCGCTAAATTGGAAATGATCTGATGAAAAATCCCGACATCGACCATGGGATAACGAAGCGCTAAAGTCTGGAGAATTCCGACTGCGGACGCCCAGATCGCTGCCAAACCCAAGACCGCCCATCGCGCGCGCGAAGTCCGGAGTCGCTGCCACCCCCAACGGCCCGCCGCGATCACCCAGGAGTGCTCCCGCATTCGAGGCACGAGACAGATCGCGAGCGCAATTAGCAGCGCCGCCCGCCGCGGATCCGCTCCGTATCGCAGCCAAACTCGTCCTCCCCATTCGACACCGCCGCTCAGCCAGATTGCCAGCAGGACGCTCATCAGAATGTCGGCGATCCGCGCCCCGACCCGAAACACCATCCTCTACGACTCGCACGCTTCGTTTTTGTTTTCCATTGGGATAGCACTAAGGACGATGTTCCAGGGCACGCCCAAATTCTGGCTTAAAGCATGGGACGCGCTCGTCTGGATCCTCATCGTGTTCCCGCTGGTCACGGGCGGGATCTGGCTTCACCGCCCGGGCCTTAAAATCGAGCTTTCGGAGATGGCGGTTCCGGTCGTCATCGTCACGCTCCTGGGCTTTTGGCTTTATCGGAGGGGCACGGACCTCCGGGCCTCGACTGCGGTCAGAGGTGCCGAGAAAATCGCGCGAATTTGGAACCGAGAGATTTCACGCGCGCCGGCGCGGGCCCTTCTGCTGGCGACTCTCGCGGTCGGCGCGCTTTGGGCGTGGGCCTCAGTTCGGCGCCATTCGGCGCTTGGCACGGGCGCCGCGGATCTGGGGATTTTTACCAACGCGATTTGGAATCTTGCGTTTCGCGGGGAATACGTCTCGTCGGTAAAAAACGGCATCAATCTTTTTCTCGACCATCAGAGCCCGGTTTTCTGGCTCTGGGCCCCGGTCTTCCGAATGTTTCCCGCGCCCGAGACGCTGCTGATCACGCAAAGTTTTTTACTGGCCTCGGGAGGCGCCGCGGTTTGGTTTTTGGCGCGACCTTATTTAGAGACGGCGCCGGGGACATCAAAGCGGATTCTCTCCGCGCTCCCTTGGGTGTATTGGGCTTACCCCGCGATTCGCTCAGCCAACGCGTTCGACTTCCATCCGGAATCGATCATTCTGCCGGCTTTTCTCTGGGGCCTCGCGGGCATGCACAGCGGTCGGCGGTCGGCCCAAGCGGCGGGCGCGTTTGCTCTTTTGATCGGGCTCTTGGGCAAGGAATCGGCGGGACCGATTTTGGCGGGCATCGGTCTCGCTTGGGGGTGCGGCGCCGCCCCAGCGACGGTACCACGTGCTCGAGGCCGGATCTGGGGAGTCGCCGCGATTTTGATCGGAACCGGAACTTTCATATTTGAAACTCACGTGATTCCACAGCTCATGGGCGGACATTATGCCTACTCGAGCCTCTACTCGTCTCTCTCCGATCCCTCCGTTCTGGCCTCACGACTTTTCGGCTGGGCCCGGTTCAAGTTTCTGATCTTCATGTTGGCTCCGCTTGGATTCTTGCCGCTCTTCGGGGGGCGTGCCGCGGTCGCCGCGGTTCCAGGTTTTTTGATGCTCTTTCTCAGTGACGGCGATCACCGTTTGAATCCGATTTATCATTACGGGATTGAGCCGGCGGTAGGTCTTTTCTGGGCCCTGCCGCTCGCGCTTTCACGAATCGCCGCCGGCGAAATCTGTTTCCACCGGCTCACTCTGGACCGAGCTCAGCTCGTACTCCTGATCTGTACGCTCGCGTTCTTCGGTCGAAGTGAAATGGTTCGCGTTCGCAGAAATTCTCCGACCGATCATGATCGCTGGATTCGGAGCGAACTGATCTCCGCCCTGGACCCCGACGCGGCCATCGCGGCTTCGGGATCACTGGTTCCGCACCTGGCGCTCCGTCCCTGGGTTCATCACCTGCCGATACTTAAAAAGACGGATGACCGCTGGGTTGATTGCGTTGTTTTGGATCCTTCGGTCGGCAACTGGCCTCTACCCGGTGACCAACTCTTGGCCATGCCTGAAACTCTTCATGAACTCAGCTATGAGCTTGAGTTTCGCTGCGGTGCTCTATCAATTTGGAAACATCGGGACGCGGTGCGTTCATGCCTGACCCGGCTCCCCCCCTGCGCCGATGAGAAAAAAGCCGGCTGATTCGTTTTCAAACTGCTTGACCCTAATGACTCCGAAAGCCTAAAAAAGGGAATACATTCTTAGTACTTACGCATGCAGAAATACAGCTACCTCAAATCTTCCAACGCCGATTACATCGATGATCTTTTCGCGCGGTACTCCGCCGATCCGTCGTCGGTGGACGACACATGGCGGTACTTCTTTGAGGGTCTCGAACTCGGTGACGCGGATACCGCGGCTCACACCAGCGGGTATACGAACGGTCACGCGGTGGCGCCGCCGAGTACGTCGCTTTCGGTTTCCTCAGTCGACTTGCTCTCCGAGGCTAAAGTCGCAGATCTCATCTCCGCATATCGCGAAAGCGGCAAGTGGCTGGCCGACCTCAATCCGCTGGGTTCAGCCGCTTCCGCCCATCCCGATCTGGAACTTTCCCGCTTCGGGTTGAGCACTGCCGATCTGACGCGCTCGTTTCAGGCGGGTAAATTGATCGGACTCGGCACGGCCACACTGCAAACCATCATTGCTCGACTGCGCGAGATCTACTGCCGGACGATCGCCGTCGAAGTGTTGCACATTCAGAATCGTGAAGTGCGCGAATGGATTCTGAAACGAATCGAGTCGAACGGCAATCGTGACCCGGAGCTGACGAACGAAACCCGCAAGCACATTTTGAAGCGCCTGACGGAGGCCGAAAGTTTCGAGCGCTTTCTGCACACCCGGTACGTCGCGGCCAAGCGATTTTCGGTCGAAGGCGGGGACGCAGTCATTCCGGCCATCGACGCCATGGTCGAATCCTGCGCCGGCGCTGGCGCGACGGACTTCGTTTTCGGCATGGCGCATCGGGGACGCCTCAACGTGCTTGCGCACGTCATGGGCAAGCCGTACGAGCAGATTTTCACGGAGTTCGAGGGCACGTACAAAACCGATCCCGCGCAAGGCGAAGGCGACGTCAAATACCATAAGGGCTACTCCCACGACGACGTCACGCGACAGGGACAGTCGGTTCACCTTTCGCTCGCATTCAATCCGTCTCACCTGGAATTCGTGAATGCCGTGGTCGAAGGCATGTCACGCGCGAAGCAGGACCGCACGGGTGACCTCGCGCGCGCAAACACCGTTCCCATCCTGATTCACGGCGATGCGGCGTTCGCGGGCCAGGGCATTTGCTACGAGACTTTAAATTTCACGCAACTCCAAGGCTACTCGACCGGCGGTACGCTCCATATCGTCATCAACAATCAGGTCGGATTCACCGCCGATCCCGATGAGACCCGCTCGACGCCCTACGCGACCGACCTCGCGAAAATGCTGGATGCTCCGATTTTTCACGTCAACGGCGATGACGCCGAAGCGGTCTGGTGGACGGCGCGCCTTTGCGCGGAATTTCGTCAGAAGTTCAAACTCGACACGTTCATCGATCTGATCTGCTATCGAAAGCACGGTCACAACGAAGGGGACGAGCCGGCCTTCACGCAGCCGCTCATGTATAAAAAAATAAAGGCGCATCTCAGTCCGCGCGAAATCTACGCCGCCGCGCTCGCGCGATCGGGTGCCTCGTCCGCCGCCGAATCCCTGGCGCTGGTTGAGGGAATCAACGCGAAGCTCGCCGCCTCGCAGGTGATCGCGAAAAAGGAAAGTCCCCAACCGCATATCTCCATTTTTGAAGGCGCCTGGAAAGGTTTGCGACGCCCCGTGAGCGAAGGGGAACTTTTTGTTCCGGCGAAGACCGCCGTCGACGAACAAACCCTGCGATCGATCGGTGACAAAATTTGCACGATGCCGCCCGGCTTTCACCTGCACTCCAAGCTCCAGCGCATTTTTGAACTGCGCGCGAAAGCGCTCGCGGATGGAAAGGGAATCGATTGGGGCTTGGGCGAGGCGCTCGCCTTTTGCACGCTGCTCGGTGAAGGTCACCCCGTTCGCCTCTCCGGCCAGGACGCCGAGCGCGGCACCTTTTCGCATCGGCATTCAGTTCTGCATGACGTCGAAACCGGCAAGACTCATACGCCGTTCAACAGTTTCGGCGCGAAGGCCCCTTACGAAGGCGTGAATTCGCATCTTTCGGAGACCGGAGTTCTCGGCTTTGAATACGGCTACGCGATCACCGCGCCCCAGACGCTCACGATCTGGGAAGCGCAGTTCGGCGACTTCGGAAACGGCGCGCAGGTCATCATCGACCAGTTCATCGCGACCGGTGAATCCAAATGGCAACGTTCGAACGGCCTGGTGCTGCTCCTCCCGCATGGCTACGAGGGGCAGGGACCGGAACATTCCAGCGCGCGCCTGGAAAGATTTCTCAGCCTCGCCGGAAAAATGAACATGCAGGTGACTAACCTCACCACCCCGGCGCAGCTTTTCCATGCGCTTCGGCGCCAACTGCGACGCGACTTCAGGAAGCCGCTCGTCGTGATGTCACCCAAATCTCTTTTACGGAATCCCCTGGCGGTTTCGGAGCTGAAAGACTTCAGCACGGGCGGATTTCAGGAAGTGATTGCGGATTCGACCGCGCCGCAGGCCAGTCGCGTGATCCTTTGTTCCGGAAAAGTCTATTACGACCTTTCTAACGAACGCATCGCCCGCAAAATCACCGACGACGTCGCGCTGATCCGGGTCGAGCAACTTTATCCATGGCCCGCCGACGCGCTCGTGACCGCGATCGCCCGGCATCCCAAGGCCCGTGAGTTCGTCTGGGCCCAGGAAGAGCCGCGCAATATGGGCGGCTGGCCGTTCGTGCACGGTCAATGGGCGGGTACGTTCGACGATTTCGGCGCTCGTTTCGGCGGCGCCCGCCTGCATTATGCCGGACGGCCCGTCGCGTCCGCACCCGCCGTCGGTTCCCTTAAAGTTCACGAAGCTGAGACCAAAGCCTTCATCGAGCAGGCGTTCGCGCGCCTCGCAGGAGAAAAGTAATGAAATACAACGTGGTCGCTCCGAGCGTCGGTGAATCCATCACCGAAGTGAGCATTCTCAAGTGGGCGAAACCGAACGGCTCGGCAGTTAAAACGGGCGAGCTGCTCTTGGAGATCGAATCGGACAAAGCGACGGTCGAAATCGTCGCTGAACAATCCGGGGTACTGACCCAGCTCAAGCCCGTCGGCGAGCGGATCCCCATCGGTGAAGTGATCGGAATGATCGACGACTCCGCGACCGCATCGGCTTCGGCCAGCACCGGCGCGATGCCCGCGGGCGCTCCTGCGAAAACTCCCTCTCTTCAGGCCACGCCTCCCGCCGCGCCACACTCTCCTCGCGCGGCCTTTGCGGCCGGTGGCACGGAAGTCGCTACGCCCGGTCCGGCCGCCCGTAAGATGGCTGCAGAAATGGGCGTGAGTCCGGGACAAGTCACAGGTACCGGCAAAGATGGCCGCGTCACCAAAGGGGACCTCGGCAGTTACACCAACGGCGGATCTTCACCGGTCCCCGCCGCTCCCATTGCCGCCCGTGCTCCGCAATCTCAGATTTTGCGCGAAGGCGACCGCCGGGTGCCGATGTCCAATCTCCGCGCCCGCATCGCCGAACGGCTGGTACAGGCTCAACACACGGCCGCGATACTCACGACCTTCAACGAATGCGATATGTCCGCGGTCTTGAAGATCCGAAACGAAAAAAAGGAAGACTTTAAAGCTAAATACGGCGTTTCGCTCGGCTTCATGACTTTCTTCGCCCGCGCCAGCGTCGAGGCGCTCAAGCTCGTGCCTGAGGTCAACGCGTCGCTAGATGGACGAGACGTGATCTATCACGACTATGTCGATGTCGGCATCGCGGTCGGAACCGAACGGGGCCTGGTGGTTCCGGTTGTTCGCAACGCGGACAAAATGTCGTTCGTGGACATCGAAAAGCGAATCGCCGAGCTTGCCATCAAGGGCCGCGACGGGAAGCTCTCGATAACGGATTTGTCGGGCGGAACCTTCACGATTTCGAACGGCGGCGTTTACGGATCGCTCATGTCCACGCCCATACTTAATCCGCCGCAAAGCGCGATTCTCGGCATGCACAAGACCCTGGAACGCCCGATCGCGCTGAACGGAAAAGTGGAAATCCGGCCCATGATGTATCTCGCACTTTCGTACGATCATCGATTGATCGACGGCAAGGGCGCGGTCACGTTCCTAGTCCACGTCAGAGACTTCATCGAAAATCCCGACAAGCTCAAGCTCGACTTCTGACCCCGAAAGGTAAGACTTCATGTCCACCCAGAACTTTGATCTGATCGTCATCGGCGCGGGCCCGGCCGGTTACGTCGCCGCCATCCGCGGAGCCCAGCTGGGCTTTAAAACCGCGTGCATCGAGAAAGACAAGACTCTCGGCGGCACCTGCCTCAACGTCGGCTGCATTCCGTCAAAAGCGCTCTTGGAATCCAGCGAACATTTCGTTTTCGCCAAACAAAAAATGGCCAAGCATGGAATCCTCGCCTCCGAAGTCAAACTTGATCTCGCCGCCATGATGAAGCGCAAGGACGCGGTCGTGCGTCAGTTGACGAACGGCGTACAGGGACTGTTCAAGAAACATGCGGTGGAATGGGTGCAAGGTGCGGGTAAGTTCGCGGGACGCGACGGCGCGAATACGGTCGTCGACGTCACGAGCGCCGCGGGCGTTCGTCGCATCGGCGCGCCGCGGATTCTGATCGCGACCGGCAGCGAGCCTACCGGCCTTCCGTTCCTGCCGTTCGACGGAAAACGTGTTTTGAGTTCGACTGAAGCGCTATCCATTCCCGAAGTTCCGAAACACCTCGTGGTGGTCGGTGGCGGCGTCATCGGCTGTGAACTCGGTTCGGTCTGGTCGCGGCTCGGCGCCAAGGTCACGATCGTGGAGTTTCTGAACGGGATCTGCAGCGGCACGGATCGGCAAGCCGCGAATGAACTGCAAAAGGCGCTCACGAAGCAGGGTATCGAGTTCAAACTTGCGCACAAGTGTCTGGGCGCGACCCCGCAAGGGGCCGGAATGCTGATTGAGATTGAAGAAATGGCTACGGGCACGAAGTCGAAACTCGAATGCGACTACGTGCTGGTCTCAACCGGACGTCGTCCGTTCACGAAGGACTTGGGACTCGAAACCGTGGGGCTCGTCGCCGACAAAGGCGGACGCATTGAAATCGACGCCCATTATCAGACCCAAACTCCCGGAATCTACGCGGTCGGCGACGTAATCACCGGACCGATGCTCGCGCACAAGGGCGAGGAAGAAGGCATTGCGGCGGTCGAGATCATGGCCGGACAAGCCGGGCATGTGAACTATTCCGCGATTCCGAACGTCGTCTACACGTGGCCCGAACTCGCTACGGTCGGGTCGTCTGAAGAGGAACTCAAGGCGAAGGGCGTCGAATACAAGACGGGCAGCTTTCCCTTCATCGCCAACGGTCGGGCCAAGGCGATGGATGAGGTGGACGGCTTCGTGAAGATCCTGGCGGACGCCAAGACCGACCGCGTGCTCGGGGCCGCCATCATCGGCCCGCGGGCCGGTGATCTGATCGCGGAGATCGTCTCGGTGATCGAGTTCGGCGGTAGCGCCGAGGACATCGCGCGCACGTGCCACGCCCATCCGTCGCTCCCGGAAGTCGTCAAGGAAGCGGCTCTGGCGGTCGCCAAAAGGCAGATTCATTTTTAGATGGCCAAAAACAAGCCGCCCGCCCCGGAGTTCGTGCCGATTCCCATCGAAGCGCTCATTCAACCGAAAGATTTTAAATCCTTCGAAACTCTGATCACGATGAAAAACACCACGACTGCGGGCGAGCTCCGTAAGCAGGGCGCGATTCAGATCGTGGAATTTTTGGAACGCGGAATGGTGCTCGAAGCGCCCACTCGTTTTTGCCAGAAGAGTCACTATCTCGTCCTGACGTTCGAAACAGATATTCCCGGCCAGTACGAAAAATACAAATTCAACACCGGCGCCCGAGTGGAATCGGCGGAGCCAACCGGCGACGGCCGCGATACGGTCACGGTTTCTTTGATCCAGACTGACAATTCCGAGTGGGACAGGTTTCAGAGCCTCTTCGGCAACCGTCAGGCGGAGATCGAAGGTTTTCTCCGCGCGGCCAAGGGAGGCGAATGATTTCGGCGGGAGAAAATACCGCGGACGTGGCCGCGCTTGCGTTCCGCGCTTACGTCAAAGATCGACGCATCGTCATCGCGGACGCGAGCTCGGTGTCGCGCGCCAACCTTGCACAGACGCTCGTCAATTTGGGCGCGAAGAGCGCCAATCTCGCGCTTTCTTCGTCCTACGCCGACGCCGAGGCGGAGATCGCCCGCACCAAGCCGCAAATTGTGGTCTGTGACTATGATCTGGGCAACCAGCGGGGGCTGGATCTTTTACAGCGCCAGCGCACATGCAACGAGGGTTCCAAAGACACGCTCTTCGTCCTTGTCACTGGCAACTCCTCGCAGACCGCCGTCGCGAGAGCCGCCGAGGAGGACGTCGACACCTATATTCTCAAACCTTTCACGGCCGCGGTCCTCCGCGCCTCGCTCATCCGCGCGGCGCTCGCGAAGTCGATCCCGAACGAATACGCCCGGACGATCGACGAAGGAAAAAAACTACTGGCGGCGAATCAGTTCGACGATGCGCTGAAGGCCTTTGAAAGGGCGATCTCGCTCGACCAGGCCCCGGCCCTGGCCTGTTTTTATTTCGGCCAGACTCAGCTCATGAAGCAGGCGACCGAAGTCGCCGAGGACAGCTACAACAAGGGGCTGACCTACAATAGGATTCATTACAAATGCATGGTCGGGCTCTTTGATCTGTTCATGAGCCAAAAGCGTCACATCGACGCCTACGAGACGGTCAAGCGAATCTCCCAGTATTTCCCGGCAAATCCGGCGCGGCTCAACTCAGTGCTCAAGCTCGCGATCATGACCCAGAGTTATGACGACGTGGAAAAGTACTACCAAATGTTCACCAAGCTCGACGAGCGCAACGACGAAATCATTAAACACGTTTGCGCCGCGCTGGTCGTCTGCGGAAAATATTATTTGCAGAAAAACTTCAAAAGCCGCGCGATTGAACTTTTCAATAAGGCGGCGGTGACGGCCGGCGGCCGTGTGAAAATCCTGCAGGAGATTATCTTCGCGCTCGTGGAACACAAGCTTGGCAAAGATGCGCAGGTTTTTATCCAGCGCTTCCCGCCGGAGACGCACGAGACGTCCACTTATCTGGCATTGGAGCTTCTGATCGCTGATCAGCTCGTCGAGAACGTTGGCGTGGTTCTGCAAAAGGCGCGCGCTCTGGTATCGCAGGGAATTCACGATCCGATCATTTCCGAAATTCTCATTCGACGATCCGTCGAGGCGGGATTTCAAGATACTGCCGAGAATGAAGCTCGAGCCGCAGCTCAGCGTTATCCGGATCAGAAAAATTTCTTCGAACGCCTGCCCCGTTCCAAACCGAAGGCCTGATCTCCCCTCCCTTATCTACCTGTATTTATTTAACTAATTTAATAGTTTGAATTACTAAGCAATGTAAAATATTATTAACACTAAGTTCGGTCACCCAAGGGAGGTACGGAATCATGCAGAATCGGAACAATCGCAAAAAGGTGATGATTGCTGCGGCAATTCTGCTGGGTCTCGCCATTGTCGGCGGGGTTTTCCTGCGCGGAACGGGCGAGCGGCAAGTCTCCACCATTGATGCCGACCAAGCTCCGACCGCGGACGCTTCAGTGGTCAGTGGAAACGGCACCGCAACCGTAAACGGTGCTGAATTCGCGAAAGACCCCTGGGATAAGTCTACGGAAGAGTCCGCCACTCACGGAACACCTTCGAACGGCGCCGTCGGCAACACCGAGAAGTCCGTCTCGGCCGCTCAGAACGCGAAAGCCGGCGGCCTTGCCGGTCTGAAAGCCAAAGTATTCAGCCTCTTCGGCGGCGGCAACGGCGGCCTCCCTAATTCAAACGATCTAGGCTCGGCCGCTCCCGGCGACGCCGCCCTTGCGAAGTCTGAACCGAAGGAACCCGTGATCGACGTTTCAAAAAATTGTTTCACCGAAAATTTCAGTCAAAAATCCAACCTCTCCATTGAAGCGCTGGCCAATCGTCGGAACCTTCTTCGTCTTAAGTATGCCGCAGTCAATCCGAAGTCAGTCTGCGTGCGGGTAAACGGCACGCCGGTGGCCTACCAGATTCGTCCGAGCGTGGACGCCGGCAAAGTGGACGAAATTCTGCTGGGACCGGTCGCCGCTCCAACGGCCAAAATCACGGTCCGTTATTGCATGGTCAAAACGACTTGCAACGAGGAGTGCAATGTCCCGAAAGACGAATTCCTGGAAGCCATTGGGGGCGTCGCGGATGCGGCTGAAATTGAAGGCGGAAAAGCGGTGAAGTGGGATCCGGAAGAACAAGGCGGCGAAGATGACGTCACTGCGGGACTTGATCCCGAAGTGAAGCGCGAACTCGCGAGTCACGGCGACCTGAAAGTATTCAATGGCTGGCTCAGTGAAGGCGCGGAGGTTTCGTGCGGAACGAAGCCTTTGCCGAAGCCGGTCGCGGGCAGTGCTTCAACCCAGCCGCAAGGCTGATCGGGAATCGGGGGGGCGAAAATGATCACTAAAAGACAAAGCATGCAGATCGTCGCCACCACTCTCGGCCTGTCGCTCGGCGCCTGCACGGGTCAACTCGAGAACTCGTTTCGCCTGGCTCAACAGGAAGAGATTTTCAACACCACGCTTGACGTCAACACGAAGGTCGATCTGCTCTTCGTGATCGACAACTCGGCAAGCATGGACAACACGCAGGATAAGCTTCGTCAGGGTTTCGCGGGCTTCGCTCGCCGATACCTGCAGCCGAGCTGGGATATGCGGGTCGCGGTGATCACGACTGACACTTATCTCGCGGATTCGGCTTTCACAAATTACAAAAACGGCCTGGTCACGAGCCCGGGTCGCACGTCAGCCTACATCAACTCGCGCCTGGCCACCTGGAACAATCCCGTTTCGAATCCGTCGCTTTACGACAAAGTCGGCCGCACCTTCCCGAACGGTGTCAAATATTCCGAAGCAGTTCCGGGCTGGAACAATAATTGGTCGCTCCTTCGGGCCGGCGTGCACGACGGTCCGACCACCGCACTCTGCTACGAAGGCCTAATTTACTTTCTCGACGGGGCCACGAACTGTCGCCGACGGGATGATCAGAACCTGCTCGGCAATACGGGTATGGGAAACTGTCTAAACCCAAACCCGGCCTTGGGCGAATCCGCGGTCACTCACTGCGTGAACACTCTTCAAAACGACACGATTCATTCGGGCCGCGCGATCATTGCCAGCAAACCGCTCCCGGGGCAAATCGCGGACAATAATTACACGCAAAAGATGATCGACGACTTCACCATCAACGTCACGACGGGTACCGTCGGCCACGGCTCTGAACGGGGCCTGGGCTCGGTACTTCAGCTCCTCAAGGACAACGAAGTGACTCCGACTGCGTTCTTCCGCCAGGGCTCGCTTCGCGGCATCATCTTCGTCTCGGACGAGGAAGACCAGACGCTCACCGTACCCGCGACGCCGGGGCCGACCTTCGGAACCTGGACGAATTATGCCTGTGACATGGCGGGCATCGCCGCCATGAATCCCGGCCGAAATACTGACGTCCCAGGCGGCTACTGCTGCGCTTCCGGCTGCGTCTTCGGCGCCTTCGGCACGACCTGTCCGGCCAAGACCATCGGAACTTTGACCTACACTCCTTACATCTGCCCGGTCGCGGCCCTGCTGATTCCGGTCACCTCGATCAAGGCCACGCTCGACAGCTTCTTCCGCGGTCTTGATGGCTCGGGTTCGACCATCGCGAACTACTTCGTCGTTTCGATCGTGCCACTCGACGCTGCCGCGATCACCGCATTGCAAGCGACTCGCGACGTTACTGACGCCGCTGTGGGCGCGATTCGCACAACCACGGTCGATCGCGGAGACCGCTACCTCGAACTCGGCACGCTGGTCGGCAACGGTTCACTCTCGATGAACATCGCGGATCCGGATTATTCGCCGATCCTCGATGCGATCGGCCAAGGTATCGCGAACAAGACCGGCACTTTTACCCTCCAACGCTCTCCGACGGGCGAGGAGGACATGATCGTCACTATTCTTCACGGGGACGGAACATCTTCGGTGGTTCCGTCGAGCAAATACGTGATCAGCGGCAAGCAGCTGCGGATCACGGACTTGAACGTGATCCTGTCGTTTTCGGCGAGCGACCGGATCTCCATCAACTATCAACCGAAGACGCTTTTTGGTTAATCGAAAGGGATAAAATGGGAAACATACTGGAATTCATTAAGACCAACTGGACGCACGTAGCTCCGATCCTCCTCGCGGGAGCTTTCGGCTTCGCGATCATCGTGGAGCGGTCTCGGGCACTCTTCAGCGTTTATCCGATCAAGGACATGCACGGGTTTTTCGACAAGCTTCAAGACCTCATCATGGCCGGAAAACTCGGCGAAGCGATTTCGCTCTGCGACCGCCATCCGCAAAAACCCGCCGCGCAAGTGACGAAGCAAGCGTTGCTTCGCGCGCATCAGCCAGAGAACCTGATTGAACAAGGCGTGGAGCTCTCGGTCGGGGACGCGGTCTCGATGATTACCAAGCGGACGACGTATCTCGCGACAATCGCGAACGTCGCAACATTGCTCGGTCTCTTCGGCACGATCGCCGGTCTAATTCAATCCTTCGAAGCGGTCGGTCACGCCGATGCTCAGCAAAAATCCGCGCTTCTCGCAGCCGGTATCTCTACGGCGATGAACGCCACGATGCTCGGCCTCGCGGTCGCGATCCCCTGCATGGTCGCCTTCAGCTTTCTGATGAACCGCCAAAACCGGCTCGTCGGTGAAGTGGATCGCTCGGCCGTCAAGGCGCTCGACATTCTCAAGCAACGTTACTACGCGGCCGAGAGTGAAGCGCTCAATCCGCGTAACGATTCTGACGACGATTACGAAGAAGAGAGCGAGCGCGTCGGAACCGGAAAAACCAACGGCAAAGGCTCGCAGCATCTTCGCCGGGTAGCTTGATATGAGTGTATCCATGATGGAGCCCGGCGGCGCCGGCTCCGGTAAACGCCACGGCCCTGGGAGCCAGGACTTCGACCTGAACCTCGCCCCGATTATCGACTGCTTCGTAGTGCTGATCGCATTCGTGCTCGCTTCGGCGGCATTCCTTTCGATCGGAATTCTGGATGCGGGGATCGCGGCGGCCGGGGCGGCTTCCACCTCCAATTCGACTCCCCCGCCGATTAACATCGTCGTGGAACTCAAAAAGTCGCATCAGATGGAAGTCAAAGTCACGGGTAAGATGAACCGGACGATCCCGATCGCGGCTACCAAGGACGCCTGGAACTACGAAGCCCTGACCCAGCAACTTGCTGGGCTCAAGTCGTCTTTCCCGGCGGTTTCGGCAGCCACGCTTCAGGCGGATGACGCCGTCGAATATCGCGAAGTCGTGCAATCCATGGAAGTCGTGCGTAAGACGCTTCCGGCCGTCCTGCTCGGCGGCTTTTAAGAAAGTGAGGTTTTTATGCCAAAAAGACGCGGATTTTTGAGGCGGGGTCGACAGAGCGAAGAGATGGCGCTCCAGATCACGTCCATGGCCGACATATTCATGATTCTGCTCGTATTCCTCCTCAAGGGCTATTCGACGAGCGTGGTCAATATCAATCCCACTCAGGGCTTGATGCTGCCGGAAGCCCACGCGGCGGAGCAATCCGTCGAAGCGCTGAAGGTCGAAATCGCAATCGATTCGGTACTCGTGGAAGGAATGCCGATCACGATGCTGAAGAACTATAAGTTCGATCCGACTGACCGGATCGCGAATGGAACGTTGAAGTCACTCGCACCCAAATTCGAACTTGAGCGCAAGCGTCAGTTCATGATCGCCAAGCAGAACAGCGACGTGAAAGTTGATCCTCGCATCATGATCATCGCCGACCACCGCGTTCCGTATTCCACGATCAAGGCCGTCCTCGCGTCCGCGGCGATCCATGGATACACCGATTTCAAGCTCGCGACCGTCAGAGGCGAATAAATCCATGTCGTTTTTATTGTATTTAGCGCTCACGCTCACCGCGGGCGCGCAAGCCAGTGCCGAGCTCGAAGTCAAAGTCGTCAAAGGCGGAAACGTCAACGAACAGTATGAACGCGACGTCGACCAAGTCGCCCTCGCGTCTCAAGAGAAGGCCATTGCTAAACTCAGTGGCCTTCTCAAAAAATATCGCGGCACCCGCCAGGAATCCGTGCTGCTCGCAAAACTGGGGGAGCTGCAGAGCCAGACCGCCTCCATTCAATTCCGGATCGCCCACGGCATCGCCCACGCCCGCGGAGGGCGTGGGGTCGATATGACCGTCTATCGCAAGACGATGCATGCCGCGATCAAGACCTACAGCGAACTCATCGCCAGATTCCCGAACTACGAGGAGATCTCGCTCGCCTTTTACATGCGCGGTAAGTCCTACGAGGAAATCGACGACAAGGCCAAAGCCGCCATGGACTACGTGCATCTGGTGCGGAACTGGCCGGAAGCGACGGAAACAATTTCCGCCTACATGTCACTCGCGGAATTCGCGATCGGTGAAAACCTCCACCCGAAAGCGATCGATTACCTGAAGGAAGTCGAGAAGCATCCGGAGGATCCGCAGTATCCTTTCGCGCTCTACAAACTCGCCTGGTCCTATTATAATCTAAAGTCCATTCCGACCGCGCTCTCCTATGCCGAGCGCCATATCACCTATTACAACGCGAAGATTGGACGCGAAGCAAAAGAAGTTGGCAACGAAATCACCTCCGACTCCGCCCTACGCGAAAATACGCTCCTCGATATCACGGTTTTCTACATGGAGGGTTTCGAGCAGAAGCTCGCCCAGTATCAGGTCACGGAAGCTCTTTCCTACTTCCGCAAACTGAACGACGGCCCGGCGCTCGGCCGCATGATGGTCCGCTTTGCCAAACTTCTGCGCTCCCACGGGCACGAGCAGGAACTCGTCAACTGGAAAGACCAGATACTCCTTTCCGAGTCCACTCGCCCGGAGGCCCTTGATGTCGTGGTCGTGACTTACGAACATCAGCTCAATAAAAAACGGTATCCCGCGCTCACCGAAACCGCGCAGGATATGGTGCGGCTCTTCAAAAAGAATCCAAAGGTCGAAGGCTTGCCGAAAGCTCAGAAGCTCATTTTGGATACTGCCATCGAGCTCCAGGCGACCTTGGTGAGAAACAAGGGCGCGGACGGATTGGCGGCTTTGAGTCAGAATCTCGCTTCACTTTACGATTCGTTCACCAAGATCGTCGACGATTCCGACCCGCGAATCCCGCGCGTTCATTACAATCTCGCGGAAACGCTGTTTGAGATCAAAGACTACGAACAATCCACGCTGCATTATCGCTGGGTCGTCGACCACGGTAAATGGGACCGGAAGGACAAAGCCGCCGCCAGCGTCCAGGACTCAAGCCTCAAGGCGATCGCCAGCCGCTACGAAGTCCTGAAGGCAAAACAATTCGTACCGGCCGACCTCGCGGCCAAGCCGTTTCCGAAGGGTGAACCCAAGAAACTCGAAGGTCTGATCTCCGAGTGGATCGAATGGATCGACACCCATGTCGACAAAACCAAGGACCCCATCGACAACTTCGCCTTCGAAGCCGCGCGCGCGCTTTATGTGCAGGGGCACATAGAAGCCGCGGTGAAACGGCTTCGGGATCTCGCGGATAGCCGGCCGGCTTCCAAATTCGCGATTCCCGCAGCGTCGCTCGCGCTCGACACTTATTTAGCGAGCCAGCAGTGGAAAGAGTCCAATGAGCTCGCCTCCGACTTCCTTGACGTGCGGGAATGGAAAATCACGGAATTCGCCAAGCGCCTCTTCGTCGTCGCTTCTGATTGCGCCTACAAGATCATCGAAGTCGCCTATCAAGCCAAGGAATTCAAAGACGCGATCAAGAAATCGGACGCGTTTCTCAAAACCTATGGAGCGAGCCAACGCCTCGCGGATACGCTCACTCTGGCCGGAAACTCATCACTCAGCCTCGGCGATCGGGAACTGGCGAACGGATACTTCACGCGGCTGATCGCCGAAGTTCCGAACGCCCCGGGCGTCGGCAACGCGTTTCTCGCGCGCGCCAATCTTTCCGGGGAAAAATACGAATTCACCAACGCCGCTCGCGATTATAAGGCGTACTTGTCGCTTCCCGCCGCCGTCACGAAGCTTGACGAAAAGCAGGCGAACGGGATTCGCCGCAAAACGCTCGCGCTCGCGTGGCTCTCCAACGACACCAACGAACTCAAGAGCACAGTGAGCACCAAAGTCATTTGCCCGGACGCAAACGAAGCCCTGGCCAAGGACTGCGATCGTTATCGCGGCCTTTTGGAACTAGCGCGCCAAACGCGCACGCCGGAAGGCATCGTGACGCAAGATGCGTTCGAAAAGAGCCGGAAGGGATTCTCAGATAACAAGGCCGTCTGGGCCTCCGTAGCATTGGAAGGCACGAAGGATCTGCCTTTCAGGGACCGGCTGTTGATGATCCACCAGATCGCCGCTGGATGGGAAGACCTGGATCCCTTGGTCCGATTCACGCTGGTCCCCATTATTTTGGCGTCGATCCCTCGTGCGTTTCAGCTCAATCGCGTGGCCATGCGCGAAGTCGCGCCCCTCAAGGCTGACGAAAAGTGGATCCGCGCCCGCATCGACAAGATCAAAGAGATGGAAAGCGCGGCAACAGACGTCATGAAGCGGCTGCCCTGGTCGCGCATTCGGGCCGTCACGCTGTCGGAAACCGCCGGCCTTTATCTGGATCTTTCAAAAGGTCTCGCATCCCTTTCGATCCCCAAAGGTTTACCGGAGTCCGAACGCGCCGACTACGAGGACATGATCCGCAAGATCACCATTCCCTTCGAGGAAAAAGGCCAGGAGATGCGGCAAAAGGCTTACGAGATTGCCAGCACGTTCGCGATCGAGGACGAAGCGTTTCACGCCGTGGCGGATCCTTACTTCCAGGATAATCCCTCAAGCGCAGCCAAGCTCAAGCCGTACCGGATTCCGCCGAAACCCGAGGTGATCTCGACGGCACTCCTGGAACAGCTCGATCCGTCCGGTGACTGGGACGACGTGAATCGCGGTCGGGCCAAGGAATCCGAACCCGTGCTCTCACTCAAAATTCGCTGGGCATCGGCAGTGAAAAATCACCGGCTCCCACAGATGGCTTTTTTCCTTCAGGAAGCCAAAGAAAAGAAACTGCTCGCCGTCGGACCGCAAGCCGCGATGCGCGCGATCTCGCTCGCTTCGGCCGGAGCGCAGGGTGAAGCGCTCATCGAACTTTCGGAAAACGCGAAAGAGCTCGTTGAAAACGCGCGGCCCGCAGTTTTCCGATTTCTCGTCAGTTACTATTTCTCGAGCTTCGCGCGCGCGAAGACCGAGACGCTGGTGAAGCAGCTTCGCGGCGTGGACGAAAGCAGCGCGCTCGACGTGCAAGCTGGCCTTCAGTGGGGCGACCAGAAAAAGCCTCCGGTTGCGGACGGCCAAGCCCCCGGCCTGCCCACCCCAAAAAAACCCTGACCTCAAACTGAACGGTTAAATCGACCCCTTCGTTCGCGAATTCATTTAATGAACTGCGCGGCGCATAAAAATCATCAATTATTTCATGGGGTTAAATAAGATCAGCAATTGTTTGCTATTTTTTACTATGTTAACTAAACTTAGCTTTAAGTGAAGTGAGGCCGGGGACATGAAAACACTTAGATTTTTACATCAAGTCAAATGGATCAGCGGCGCGGCGACTCTCCTTATAGCCATAAGCGTCATGGCCAGTGAGGGAGCCAAGCGCCAGAAGGTCATCGACTTCGAAGACGACATTGTCGAGGGGCTCAACAAGCGCCCGCTCGATTCGCTCTCGCAGATCTCTGAAAAGGACAAGAAGCGCCGCAAACCACACCTGTACCGCAAGCGGGCCAGCTTCAAGACTGAGAACGGCGAAACGCTCCGTGAACTGAGGTACCTGCAATGATCCGAGCCGCAAGAGACCGTCAGCCCGCGAATTCCGCCGCCCGCTCGTTGGTCGTTACGACCTCAATCGGCGGAAACTCCCGTTCCCAGGTGTGGCATACTTCGCAGCCACTACCGATCGGCTTCCCTTTCAAATGGATGGCCGAACGGACTCCCGGCGGGATCCGCATACGGGATCTCTCGGCGAACCCCGGCGAGATGCAAACCAAGGGCGTGAAGGAAATCGATCATGCGATGATCGAACGCGGCGAGGTCATCGACCTTCCGCAGACAAACGAAAAAGGTAAACGAGTCACGTTCCAGGTTCGGCCGGTTCTCGGCATGAAGGCCGCTTTCGAAAAATCCGTGACCGGCAAAGGTAAAGGCGGCGCGCTTCAAGTTTATACGTGCAGCGGACACTGGCTCATGGGCTCGGCCTCCCTCACCGAAAAGTATATCGCCTACAACCACGGATCGCCCGCATTCACGATATACAAAGGCGGCTCGGATTATCGGATCGACTTCCACGTCGAAGGCGTTCGGGTCATGTCTGAAGAATCTTCCTCACGCCCCGGCGTGATCGGTCAGGCACTTTCTTTCAGCGAAGAAAAGCTTGCGTCCATCACCCTCGCGCTCGGTTCGGTCACGTGGCGCTTCGGCGCGGTCACTGTCCCGAACTTCGTGAATTCCGCTCCGGACGCGGCGCTCGACGAGGAGTCCCGTTGGTTCCGTAAAGCCTTGACCGCCTCGGTGGGCCTCCTTGGCTTGCTTGCACTCGTGACGGCCATCTGGCCGGCCTCTCAGAAAACGGAAGAGTTAATCCCGATTCAGTTCACGAAACTCGTGATGAAGTCACAGTCTCAGCCGCAACCGAAAGAAGCCCAGAATACTCCCACCGAACAGCAAAACACGAACGCTCCGAAGAAAGCCGAACAGACGAAAGTCGCGCAGGCCTTCCGAGCGAAGGCACTCCAGAACGCGGTCAGTGGTCTACTCAAAGGCGGCATGACGACGCTCCTCGCGCAATCTGACTTCGTTTCGGGCAAAAACGCTTCCGCGGACGCGAAGAAAATGTTCGGTTCAAAGTCAGACGCCCTCAAAGCTCCGACCGGATCCAACATGAACGCTCCGGTCGTCGCGGTCGCGGCGGTGGGCGGCGAAAGCGGTCCGAATGGCGCGGGCTATCGCAAGAGTCAACATGCCGAAGTGGCCGGCCAAGGCAAGAACCACGTCGCGATGGATACGGCGGGCTCCAGCGTCGAAGAAGGCCTGACCAAAGACGAAGTCGGCGAAGTCATTCACCGGCACCTCAGCGAAGTTCGTTATTGTTACGAGTCCGCTATGATTCGCACCCCGGATATCGAAGGCAAGCTCGTGATGGACTTCATGATCGGAGGCAACGGCCTCGTCAAAGCGTCGAGTGTCAAGCAGTCCACGCTTCCTGATCCACGTCTTGATGACTGCATCCTCCGCCGTCTCATGACTTGGAAGTTCCCACAAACAAAGGGCGGGGTCGACGTCGCAGTGTCATATCCGTTCATCTTCAAGACACTCGGGAGATAGCCATGCAACTCGTGATGAAAACCCTTATTTATGGCTGCCTCGGAATCGCGGTCTCGAGCTTCTTCACGGCGCAAGCCGCAGACAAAGCGCCGCCCGCGTCCACCAAAAAGCCGGAGGTCACGTTGCCCGATCCCAACGGCGAAAAGGTGAACGTCGAACAGATCAAAGAAAAGTACTGGGCCCGCGGTGAAGAGTCCGAAATGGGCGTGGTGCAGAACCGTCTCTATTCGAAGGACCAGAAAATTCACTTCAACATCTACGGCGGCATCACCGCCACGGACCCGTTCGTCGCGGTCCGCACGCTCGGAATTTCGGCCGGATTTTATTTCTCCGAGTACCTTGGACTCAGCGCGGTCGTCTGGAAGTCCTTCAGCGGGATTTCGGCCGCGGAACGGACGTTCGAAGACAAATTCGCAGGCGTCACCGGGGGCGGGCGCACCAATTACAATCTGCCGCTGGCCTATTACGGCGCCGAACTGACCGGCTCGCTCATCTACGGAAAACTATCACTCGTCGGGAAGAAAATTCTTTACTACGACATGCACGTACTCATCGGCTCGGGCGCGACCAACACCCAGTCGGGCGCCTACTACACTCCCTCGCTCGGAATCGGGCAGCAGATTTACGTCGGTAAACGTGCGGCAATTCGCCTCGACTATCGCTTCATGGCGTATCGCGAAACTCTTATCGAACGCACGCTTCCGAGCTCCCTCGGCCAGCCGATCGGCAAGCGAAACAATCTCTCGAATTCAATCACTCTCGGCGTCCAATTCCTGATCGGAGCGGATAAATGAAAACCGATATGCGGTGGCCGAGTGCCACAGTCAGCATTCTCCTGACCTTGACCATGCCCGGCGCGCTTGCCGGCGAAATCGCCAAACCGAAGGTCGCGAACGTCGTGGTTCCGATTCGCGCGGAGCCACTCATCACAGTCGCGAAATCCGGATTCTCGTCGTCGCAAAACGCCTGCACGGGACTGGAACGGTGGCGCTTCGGTCCGAATGTTTTCAGCGAATGGCGCGAAGAGATGACGAAACTGCTCTCGGGATCAATGCCGGTCTGGGGTTTCGTCCAAGCCCTCGGTTTGCGTCGTCAGGCTCAATCTGTGGAAGCCAAAGTTTTTTCGGAATACTGGGTTTCGCGCTCGCTTCTTAACGGAAAACTGAAGCACATCGCTTGGAACGGCTTTTCGGTCGTCGCCTCCCGGGAGCCCACCACTGAAACTGTGGGCATCCAACTTGCGGCGCTCGATTGTCTCAGCCAGCTGCATCGTCGTTACCCGACGTTCGAATTCCCCGAGCGCGTTAACGCGCGAATTCGAAACTACCTCTCTTTGGCACCGAACGACCGCCAAAAGCAGATCGTCTGGGAGTACGCGGGTCACCTCCTCCGCGAACAGATCTCGCGTGGTGAAGAACGCACGACCCTCAACGCGACGCTCGAAGTCCTGAAGGGCGCCGGGGTGCATGAATCGCTAGGAAAAGGACTCGTCGCCGCCCGAACCGGAAATCACACGCAGACCCTGAACCAGCTCGAAAAATTCGTGATGAATCCGAACATTCCCGAGGTGCTCCGGATTTACGAAGACACCGCGCACGTTCTCATGTCGCGAGCCTATTTCGCCTCCCAGCAGTTCGACCGTTCGGCCGAACAGCTGAAACTCGTCAAAAAGAGTTCCAATGAACTCGCCCGCGGTCTTTCCGAACTTGCGTGGGCGTACCTCCTCCAGGAGAAGCAAAGCGAAGCGATCGGCACGTCGATCAATCTGCAACAGGGCGGTCTGCGCCATACTTTCACGCCGGAAGCCCCCATGGTCATGGCGATGGCGCTCAATGAGATCTGCCAGTACCCGGAATCCCTCCGAGCGGTCGATACTTTTCGACGTTACTACGAGAAGCCCTATCGCTGGCTCGCCAAATATCTGGGAACGGGTATCGACAGCCGCCCCGAGCTTTACTCGCTCGCAGTCCAATATCTTAAAAATGACCCGCGGGATCGTCGCCGAACCCTCGCTGCAGCACCCTTGCCCGCTCTCGTCCCCAACAAGATCGGCAGCGAATGGACGCGGTCTCCTCTTTTCATTTCACATCAAGATGAGATCAATCTTCTGATCGAGTCCCGCGATTACACTCGCTCACTCGGGAAAAGCGGCGCGAACGAACAACGCAAACTCGCGGCGACGATCAAAGCCCACTCGGCCTCCATCAAGGACAAGATCCGGATGGCTAAAAAGGCCATGAAGCCCGGCCAAGATCTGCCGGCCTCGGTTCGCAACGAACTGGCGAGCCTTCGCGTCGAGCTCACGTTCTATCAACGCTTTCGGCAGGGCGCTCCGGTCTGGCGCGTAGTACTCGCGAACTTCGAGAAGAACGCGAATCCGACCAAGAGCAAACTGGTCAAAAAAATCAACGAGGACCTGCTCACGCGAAGTCAGCGCATGCTCTTCCAGATGGAAGAGATCGCAGAGAACAATCAGCTGATCGAAGTTGAAATCTACAACGGGGCAAGCCAGGACATCATCTGGCAGAACGCCCATCCGGATTACAAGGATCTCGCTAAAGGCATGCGCGACGACCATGATCGACGGTCCGGCGCGAAGGTCTGGGACTGGGGCAAGGTCGCGGCCGCGGCCACCGAAGACGGCGGGGAAATCTGGGAGGACGAACTGGGTTCGTTCAAAGCCGATCTCTACGATAACTGCGAAAGCAAAGACAAGTATCTGAAATTGAAGCGCCTGAGCTTCGCAAATTAACCCAAGGACTCACCAAATGAATGCATTGATACCGGTCGTCTGCCATGACTTCAGAAACATCGTGACGGGAACGCTGCGCGAGGTCACCCAAACAGGCTGTGAGCTCGTGAGCAACACTCACACGACGGGCCCCGTCTTCCCTCAAAAGGCGATGATCATGCTAAATCTGCTGGACGAGAAGTCCGGCAAATCGATCAACGTTCGGGCGCGCCTCGTCGGCGCCAAGCGGCAGGAAGGCACTTGGACCTACCGTATCCGTTGGCCGGAACTGCCCGAGTTTCTGGCCGCCTGAGCCGGCCTCTACCCCGGCATGCGTCTTCGGCGCTTTCGTGGTAAGACCGAGCGATGAAAGCAATTGAAGGCATTCTTCTCGATCGCGACGGCACGCCCCTGCTGGGCGGAGCGAATGATCGTAGTCGGTCCACTTACTTTGATCCGCAGCTGAAGCGCGGATCGTTCGGTCGCCGCGCGGCGATCGGCGCCGCTTTGATCGCCGCGCCACTCGCGGTCTTTGCGGGACTCGCGCTCCTTGCCGTGATCGTCGCCGTAATCGCCGCATTTTTCCTGATTGGAGCTTTGGTCCGACTAATCGGCGGCCCTTCCGTGGTTCGCACTCGAACAATCGTCGTTCGGCGAAGCTAGTTGGGAATTGAGCCAGTTCTTTGACGGACTTTTTCCTCCTCCTTTCCGGCCACATCTCCTGCTTTTAAAACATTTTCTCCATTTAATTTTGTGGATTCCTGACGAAAATGTCCCACTAATTTCCCCGCGATTATGTCCCCTGTGTCGGCGGGCGCGGGCTAGGAGTTAACAGCGTTTGGATAACAATCATTCTTTCGTTGGGATGAGT
>Ga0163144_10001577_pt1 | contig 53526 bp, 40 predicted proteins | sample OliLak19BULKMAT1_FD_123175 | JGI IMG/M metagenome (GOLD analysis project Ga0163144, IMG submission 123175) | Freshwater microbial mat bacterial communities from Lake Vanda, McMurdo Dry Valleys, Antarctica - Oligotrophic Lake LV.19.BULKMAT1 | ecosystem: Environmental > Aquatic > Freshwater >... | reverse complement strand
GGCATGCCAGTTGAGGATGTTGGACTGGCCCGCAACGATGAGCACGGTCAGCGGCGATGCCGCACTTTCGGATACGGTCAGGACAAAAAGGCAGTGCAGCAGGATTCGAGGCATCGGACGGACGGCGGGCGCGCTTCCAACCCTACCCCAAAGGCCGCTCGCAGGAAGCCCTTTTCGATGGATCCCAGCGGAGACCAGTTGCAGGGGATTGTCCGGCCGGCTGCCCCGCGCAACCCTCTGCGCAGATGCATACCGCACGTCCGAATCGGTTCCTGGCGCACATGCGCGAAGGGAAAACCGAGAATTTTTATTCCTTGGGCAACCATGCCACGCCCCGGCAGGTGGATTTCGTCTGCAGCACCGGGCTGTTCGATACGCTCTGGTTCGACCTCGAGCATTTCGAAATTCCGGTCGATCACCTGACCGTGTTGAACATGGTGACGCGGGCCTACCCAATGACCACGCTGGCCCGGATGCGGGCGGCGGATTACAAGTCGGTGATGCAGGTGCTGGAGTCGGGCGTGGGTGGCATCATCTGCTCGATGGTTGAATCGGCGCAGGAGGCGAGCGAGATCGTGCGCTGGGCTCGCTTCAACAACCCGACCCCGGGCAATGGCGAGACCACCGGCCAGCGCGGCTGGAATGCCGGCGGGGTGGACGGGCGCTATGGCAATCTGACGCCGGCCGATTATGTCGCCCAACAGAATCGTGAAACCGCCATTCTCTGCCAGGTGGAGACCGAGGCGGCACTCGCACGGCTTGAAGAGATCGTCGCGGTCAAAGGTGTGGACGGCATCTTTTTCGGTCCGGGTGACTATGCGCATCGGATCGGCCGGCTGGGGCAGATTTCCCATGATGATGTCATGGCCGCCATGCAAAAGGTCGCCGTCGCCTGCAAGGCGCACGGCAAGTGCTGGGGCACGCTCGGCATTGGCCGCGACATGTATGACAAAGTCCGGGCGCTGGGCGCGAACTTCGTCAGCCCCGGCGGCGATGTGCGGGTGATGAACCTGGGCATGCGCGAACTGGCCAAGGCCTTCCAGCCGCCAACCCTGGCCACGTGATGGAAGCGACGAGGCGCGGTCTCAGCCGGACTCAGACAGGCATCACGGTGGCCAGCGATGGGCCGGGCAGATACTTTGGCGTGATCCGAAACGCGGCGTGCGGCAGTTTTTCGCCGCGCAGCTGAAGCATGAGCGGCTGGAGCAGGCGCTTGGCGAAGGTGCGGGCATTGCACGAATAGCGGGCGGGGCCGGGATTGACGTAGGAGAGAAAGATGTCGTCGTCGCGCGAGATCAGCGAAACATCCCGCGGCACGCGCAGGCCGCGTTCAGCGAGGAAGGTGATGGTGGTGAGGAAATAGGAGGGATTGGCAACGAGCAGGGCCGTCGGGGGCGATGCCAGGTCAAGGACCCGAGCCAGCATCCGGTTGATGCCGGACACCGTACCGTCGTGACGCATCACATGGGGTGTCACATCCGTGTAGTTGGGCTGCCGGGCGCCGGCCGAAAAGCCGGCCTCGCTTTCCAAGTCGCCGGCGCGATGGGAGAGCGCGGTGAGAAAGCCGATGCGACGATGGCCGTGCCGGAGCATGACGCCAGCCGCGTGCCGGCAGACGGCGAAATAATCCAGGTCCACACTGGGCAGGTCGAGGCCGTGGTGGCTGGAGCCGGCGAGGACACAGGCCACCCGCTTTTCCTGAAACCAGGCTTGCACGCGCTCGTTTGAGTGGGCCAGCACCCAGCAGCTCTGTGGACTTTGCCGCACCAGACGCGCCAAAGCGTTTTCGGGCCTTTGGGAAAAGTAGCGATGTCCCGAAAAGATGGTGAGGTGAATGTCTTTCTGGATGAGCAGCGCCCGGAGCGCGTCCACCCAGAGGGCGGTGAACGGGCGCAACTGGTCCAGCGACTCGGGGGCGAGCAGCCCCACGGTCAGTCCAGCGCGGGTGGACTGACTCCGGGATACTTGGCCAATGATCTCATGACCCAAGCCATGGACGGTCCGGATGATACCCCCGCGCTGGAGCAGACCGAGGGCCTTGCGCACGGTCTTGCGGCTGACGTGGAGGGCGTCCGCCACGGCGCGCTCGCCGGGCAGCCACTCCACCCAGGTCTCGCTCTTGACCTCGTGGATGATCCGCTCCGCAACCTGGGTGGCCAGGGATTGGTATTGATTCGTTACTGAGTTGGGCATGGCCGCGCTGATCGGCTCAGCGAGCGTGCGCGTGTGGATCGCCGTCGTCGAGGTGAAGATTCTCGGGCCACTCCAGCTCGACGCCGCGGACTCGGAGGAGCGCCTGAAATTCACCGAGCCGGACGGGGTCGGCATGAATCTGGCGCGGTGCGAGCCCCCGCTCGAGACAGAAGGCCGCCAGGTTGCCGGCGGATTCGCCGATGTTCCATTCGACCGGATGCAGCCGATAGCAGCCGTTGGTGATATGGGTGGTGCCAATGTTTTTGGCCGCTGGCAGCACGTTGTTCACCCGCAGGGGAATCAACGCGCCCAGCGGGATGCGGAAGGGCAGGGAGGGCACGTCGATGTAATTGTCGCCGCCAGTCGAGGGATGCAGATCGATACGGTAGTAGCCGAGCCCTACGCTGTCGGCATAGCGTTCGGCGAGTGAGTCTCCCGGCCGAAACTTTGCCGAAACGTCCTGTTCAACTATCGTCCGCACCGCCCGGATCCGTCGCGATTCCCGGATATAGGGGGCCAGCGCCAGGCCGTCGGCGGTGCCTAACAGGTCGCCACGCAGGCGCAGCCCGGGCCAGCCGGTGCCACCGTCGGGGCGCGGGGCCTCGGTCTGGAGCCAGTGGACCATGGAGAGGCTCAACTGCTTGGCGTCGGCCAGCCGGGCGGCCCTCTCCGCTGGAGTGCACGTGAGCAGGTCGCCTTCGAGGAAATCGATCATCGGCCAGTTCACGAGGCAGACATCGCTTGGGTAAAAGCCCGGGTCGAACTGGGCTCGATCGATGATGCGGCGGAAGGCCCAGAGCCCGGAGAATAGCCCCGGTTTTTCGCGGTGCGGGTTGAAGTTGTAACGCATCGCCTCCATCGTGCGCGGATTCAGGCCGGCCCAGCCGAGCAACGGACCGGGCCAGGGCGGGCTGAGCCGGGGGATGAAGTTGCGCCAATAGTCGTATCGGGCGGGGCGCGGGATGAGGTGATTTTCCCCGGCGAATTCCTCGAGCACAAAGCAGATGGAAAAAGCCTGGACGTTCCGTGGATCCGCCCGCTCCGGGGCCGAGGGTTCGCCCGTCTGGCCATGTGACTCTGAGCCGGTGACGTGCTCCACTCCGGCGAGCGGAAGCAGATCGCCGTTTTCGGTGGCATCCAGAAAATAGTGTGCGTGCAATGACGTCTCCTCGCCTGATTCCAGGCTGCGGATCACGACGGTGGAGAGGTGGTCGACCCCACCGGATTCCGCGGCGATGGGGACATGCCGTCGCAGGATCAAAATGCGCCCGTTGGAGAGGTGCGGCGCCAGCATCGCCTCGAGCACGGCGAGAGCGACCCGAGGCTCGTGGCACAGGGGCGACACCCAGCCGTTGCCCGGATTGAGAATGGGATTGGACCTTGCCTCCGGTTTGAGGGGGTAGTGATCGCGGTAATACTGGCGGACCTTCTCGCGGAAGGAACGGTAGGTGGCGGTGCAGCCGAACCGCTCGATCCAGCCATGCTCGTCAGGGGGCACGGCCTGGGAGGTGAACTGCCCGCCGATCCAGGCAAATTCCTCGGTCAGGATGACGCGCCGGCCGGCGCGGGCAAGCACCAAGGCTGCCGCCACGCCGCCGACTCCGCCGCCGATGACCGCCACATCACAGTTCAGTTGTTTCCGGCTCATTGGTAGGTGTGGACAGTCAGGCCGGTGAGTGACTTGCGCTCAGGCAGCAGCCAGGCAGCGAGCCACCCGATGAGGAGGCAGGAGCCCATGCCGGTAAACATGTAGGTAAGCAGGTGAAGCGAAGTGTAATTGCTGACATAAAACTGGACGCAGGCACTGGCGGCAAAGCCGATCAGCGCCGCCCCTGCGCTCGCGCGGGTGGTGAGCATTCCGAGAAGGAACAGTCCGCCCAATCCGCCGCCAAACAACCCGATCATCTTGAGGGTCTGGTCAAAGAGTGACTTGGCTGCCATGCCGGACATGAGCAACGCGATCATCGTGGCGAGCAAGCCGATGGCAATCGTCAGCGTGCGTCCCAAGCGCATAGCCCCGGCGTCCGTGGCCTTCCGATAGTAGCGGCGGTAGAAGTCGGTCACGATCACGGTGCTGGTGCTGTTGAGTGCGCCGTCCAGACTGGACATGGCGGCGGCGATCAGGGCGGCCAGCAGGATTCCCACCACACCCGGCGGGAGTTCGAACACGATAAACCACGGGAATACCGCGTCGGGTTTGTCCATGGTCAGGTCGAGCCGGTTCGGGCTTTGCTGGTAGAAAAGGAACAGGCCGGTGCCCAGCAGCAGCAGCAGCCACGAGACCGCGGTGCCGATGATCGCGGAGGTCCAGATGGTGCGTTGCGCGGTGCTCTCGTTGCGCGTGCTGATGAAGCGCTGGATGATGGTCTGGTTGGCGACGTAACTCTTCAGTCCGTCGCAGAGCCAGAACAGGATAAAGACCCAAAGGGTATCCCGGGTGAAATCCCAGCTCAGGTCCACGAACTTGAGCTTTCCCGCCGCGAAGGCGTCGGCCGCCAGCTCAACCGGGTTTCCTCTGAGCTGGAAAAAGATCAGCACCACGGCCAGCAATAAACCGAAAACCTTGACGAGAATCTGAAACGTATCGGCCCAGATCACGCCCTCAATGCCGCCCAGCGCGGTGTAGGCGGTGACCACGACACCGATGACCACGATGGTCGTGGCCAGATCAAACTTGGCCACCGCCGACAACGCCACGGCGGGCACGAGAATGAGGATGCCGATGCGCGCCAGCTCATAGGCCAGGTAGTTGAGGCTGCCCAGCGACCGCAGCAGGGGATTAAAGCGTCTTTCCAGATATTCGTAGCCACTGGTCACATTGAGCCGCACAAAAAACCGGACAAACCACCGGCTCATGATGTAGGCGCCCACGAAATTGGTGAGAGGCACGAAGGCGTATTGCCAGTTCGTCGCAAACGACTTGGCCGGGATCGATACGAAGGAGGTCGCACTCAAACGCGTCGCGACAATGCTGAGGCCGGCGGCGAGCCAGTTGACGTTGCGTCCGCCCCGGAAGTATTGCTCCGCTGATCCGCCCTTGCGCGAGTGCAACCAGCCGATTCCGAGCAACCCGAGGCCGAAGGCACCGAGCACAAGGTAGTCGAGCGGATGGAGCTGGCGCGACCGGACCGTGTAGAAAGAGGTCAACAGCGTGGTCCCTTCATTGCTCTCATACAGTGAGGTGACACGGGTGCCGAGTAGGGCCGCGGCCAGCGGCCGACCCGAGGCAGGCACCATGATGGGTCCGACCCAGGTCTGGGTGACCGTGTTGAAGACGTGCCAGGCACCCTCTGAGTTCGGGACGGAAGGAGCGAAGGCGTACAGGTTGGCGATGCCCGCCGGTGCCAGTCCGCTTGATGGCTTGATTCCTGGTACTTCGCCGTGCCGGACCCAGCGCTGCCTTTGCAGCTCAAACGAATAGAGGACCTGCTGGTTCGGGGTGGTGATTTGCGTGATGTCGGTGCCGAGCAAATAAAGCCGGATCCGATCGCCGTCGATCTGCACGGCGGCCGCCGTGGTGGTGCCCAACGTGGACGGAAGAACCCCGAGTTCTCGCCATCCGGTGGTGCGGGGATCGGCTGAATGGGCCCGGGTAAAAATCATGGCTCTTCCGTTCGGCATCGGAGCGATGACATACAATCCGCTGCGGGCGACGGCTGCGCTTGCCGCGATGGCGCCGCCGGGAAGTTCCGGCAGGAGGGTGACCGTGTAGTTCTCACCCGCCGGTTGAAGCCAGAGCGGCGCACCGGGCGCCTCCGTCTGGCTGTTGACCACCAGCACACCTTCGCGCCCGGCCACCGCCCGCGCGCTGCTCAGGGGGAACGGCAGGTCAGTCGCGTTCAGTCGCCAGTCATCACCGGCCGCATTCAGGATGAAAACGGAGGCGGACGGACGACCGTCTGTGGTGGAGCGTCCTCCGATGACCAGCGGTCGGCCATTGTGCAGGGCCCATGCCGGCCCGGACACGGCCGGTGCTGGCAGGAGTCGGGAAGAGTGCTCGAACGTATCGAGGCTTTCCCGTCGAGTGTCGCGCGTGCAGGCGCCCGTGAGGAGGAGCAGCGTTCCGAGCAAAAGAGTGATCGAACGGTGGGGCAAGAGAGTGACCAGCAGAGGTTGGGGGAACCAGATGACTCTGGCGAGAGTCCTCACGGCACACGATTCGGCCATCGCGATCCGTTGGTATCTTCAGGAGACCATTGCTGGCGATCAGAAAGACAGATCGATGGAGCGGAGATGGATGTCGCCGATCTGCATGCAAGCGCGGCAGCGCAACCGCCGGTGCCGCCGCCGACGATCAGAATATCGGTATTGTATGTCTCCATGGTTTTCAGAAGGGTAATGGCTTCATTTTGAGTCCACGATGCGTTTCCAATCCTTACCTGCCCAGGTGGCCGACCACCTCAAGATGGAAATTGTTCGAGGACGCTGGTCCGGCTACCTGCCGGGCGAGCGCTCGTTGGCGCTGACGCTGCGGGTCAGCCGGCGGACGCTGACCTCGGCGCTCGCACAGCTTCAGCAAGCGGGCGTGATCCAGGCCGAGCCGGCGCGTGGTCACCGGATAGTGCGGGACCCTGAGGCCTCCGTTTCCGGCGAGGTTCGGCAAATTGGGCTGCTGACCTCCAGTCCCCTCGACCGCATGCGACCGGGCACAACGCTGTGGGTGAATGACCTCCAGGCGTTGTTGGGCGAGGCGGGCCTTCGGTTGAGTTTTTTCAACGGCTCCAAGCATTTTGTCCAAAAGCCGAACCGCTCGCTCGCCAAACTCGTGGCGGAAAATCAGCAGGCCTGCTGGATCCTGGCAGGTTCGACCGAACCTCTCCAGCGCTGGTTCGCCACCCAGAAGATTCCCGCGGTGGTGGTGGGCACCTGTCATGGCGAAATCGTCCTGCCGGACGTGGACTTGGATTTTCGCGCGATGGGCCGCCACGTCGCGGGTCGGCTGGCGGCCTTTCGGCACCGCAAAGCGGTGCTCTTTCAGACCAACGCTCCCGGTTACTTCACCAGCGAGACCGAGTGTGAACGGGGATTCAAGGAGGTGCTGCAAAAGTCCGGCGGCGAACCGCAGGTGGTGTATCACGAACGCAATCGGGACAGCCTGGCGCGTCTCTTGAAGCGCATGTTCAGTGCTGGCGAGCACGCCACCGCTCTCGTCGTGATCAACTCCCTCGACTACCTGACCGCAACCAGTTTCCTGACTCAGAAGGGTCTGCGGGTGCCCACGGATGTCTCGGTGATCGCCCGTAACGACGACGCCTTCATGACGGCCCTTCTTCCGGAGCCGACGCGTTATCACGCAAGTCCGCATGTTCTGGCTCGCCGCATTTTCAAGTTGGTGATGCAGGTGGTCGCCGGTCAGGCGCCCATCGAGCCCCACGTGCGCATCATGCCGGAGTTTGTGGCGGGTGAGTCTTTGGGAGTGGCACCGGGGGCGGTCGCATCCGTTTAGCTGCGATCAGACGGGGTCCTGGAAGGTCCTCGCGAGTTCGCGCACGCCATTGAGCATAACGCGGACGTCGCCGCCCGGGCAGATCAGTTGGGCGCCGAGGGCCTTGACCTTGAGGTAGTGCTCGCGGCCGATCCCGAGGGTGCCCCACCACTTGCCGTGCTTGCGGCAGGACTCCGAGACGATGCGCATGGCGTCGAGCACCTTGGGATGGGAAAGCTGGCCAAGGGCGCCGATGCGGTGGGCGAAGTCGCCGGGCCCGAAGAAAATGGCGTCGACTCCGGGGGTGCCGATGATGGCGTCCACCTGGGCGAGCGCTTCCTCGGTCTCGATCTGGCAGAGAACGGCGGTTTCGGTGTTTTGCTGGCGGACGTACTCCGAGCCGGGCACGGTGCCGTAGCGGGCATCGATGCCGCCGCCATTCCATCCGCGCATGCCGTTGACCTCCCCCGGGCCGGGGCTGGGATTGTTGAACTTTGCCCAGCGCACAATGTTCCGGGCCTCTTCTGCACTCTCCACCATCGCGCACATGATGCCGCCGACCCCGGTCTCCAGCACCTGCTGGACCCGCTCATAGTCGCGGGCCTTGAAACGGGCGAGCGTCGTGACGCAGTGTATCCGGGCGGCCATTCCGAGGATGGCCAGGGTCTCCGTGGGGATGTCGAAATGCTCGAGGTCGATCCAGATGGTCTGGAAGAGTCCGGTCGAGCCGATGAAATCGACATGCCGCGGAGTGGCATGATTGCCACAAACATAGGCGTGTTCGACCTGGCCGGCGCGCATGCGGTCGAGAAGACTCGGGTGGGGAGAGGACATGGGGAGGGAGGTGGGGCTGAATCCGGGGAGTCCGAGAAAACCCGCGGTCAGCCGGGGAGACAAGCGCGGGTAAGCGGATTCAATTTGATGCCAGCAAAACACCCTTCTGCGGGATTACCAGAACGACCACGGTGGGGCCTGCAGTCGCCCGGCGTGCGCTCGGATGCTGCGGCCCCCCCCTGCAATTCATGAACGTCTTGCTTCTTCGTCCCCTCCCTCCAGGCGCCCTGGATCTGCTGGCACGGATCGCGCCCCGAGCGACGTTTCGCCATGAACCCAAAGCGGACGGTCTGGAACCCAATCTTGACTGGGCGGATGTGATTTTTGGGAACCCACCCCCGGCGGCGCTGACGAGCCGGGCGCGGCTACGCTGGCTCCAGATCGTATCGTCGGGGTTTGACGACTATGCGGTGCTGGCTGGCGGATCCGTGATCGTGACCACGGCGCACGGGGTGCATACTCAGGCGCTCGGCCAGCAGGTCTTGATGGCGATGCTGATGTTTGCCCGCGGGCAGTTGCACTTTGGGGAGTGTCAGCGCCAGGCTAAGTGGGATCGCAACCCTGCAGTGCCGTTCCGGCTGAAGGGACAGACCGTCGGCTTTGTCGGCTACGGTTTGATTGCGAAGGAACTGGCCTCCTTCGGTACGTTGTTGGGTTTGCGAATGATCGCGGTGAAGCGAACGTCCGGTGAGTGTCCGCAAGAACTCCAGGAACTGAGCGATCTTGGAGGCCTCGACTCGCTGCTGGCGCAGAGCGACCACCTCATTGTCACCGTGCCATTGACGCGCGAGACCCGGGGCTTGCTCGATGCCCGGCGGGTGGCGTTGATCAAACCCGGAGCCCATTTTTACAACGTCGCCCGTGGCGGGCTGGTGGATGAAACGGCCCTGCTGGCTCGGCTCGCGGACGGCTCGCTGGGCGGGGCAGCGATGGATGTGTTCGCGCAAGAGCCGTTGCCTGCGGACAGCCCATGGTGGCGCGCGCCGCGTTCCTTGTTGTTCCCGCACATTGCAGGGCATCACCGCGACTTAGCCGCCGACACCTTTGAGCTATTCGCCGACAACCTGGCTCGCTACGCTGCCGGACATCCGCTGCGCAACGTGGCGGACTTCGGCCGCGGTTACTGAACCCCACCGCTCTTTCCATGAAAATCACCGGCATCTCCACCCGCCTGATCGAGGTCGACGCCCACGCCCGCTACAAGGACGGCGTGATCCCGCCCGGACGTCCGGCCGCCTGGTTTTACCCGCTTCTGACCGTGCACACCGATGAGGGTATTGAAGGGCAGAGCATGGCTTACGGCCCCCATGGGGACGGGGCGGCGTTGGCGGACGTGCTGCATGCGGTGTATCGGAACGAGATTGTCGGGGAGGATCCGCTGGCCACGGAAAAGATCTGGCAAAAGCTTTGGCGCAAACAGCGACACCTCTACAATCTGCGCGATTCTCTGGTGGGCGTAATCGACGTCGCCTTGTGGGATATCATGGGCAAGGTGGCCGGCATGCCCATTGCACGCCTGCTTGGGCTCTATCGCGACCGGATGCCCGTCTACGCTTCCGCGCGCAGCGAGTTCTATACCGCCGAGGAGGTGTTCGAGGAAGCTCGTCGGCTGAAGGCCGCAGGTTTCCGCGGGTACAAATTACAGCTTCGGGCCGGTCCGGCGGCGGACATACCCCGGCTGCGGGCGGCGCGCGAGGCGGTGGGTGAAGGTTTTCCGCTGATGCAGGATCCCAACGCCTCGTATTCGCTGGCAGAAGCCTGTGAGGTGGGCCGGTCGCTGGATGAGCTGAACTACCACTGGTACGAGGAACCCCTCCCGGATCAGCACGTGGGGGCACTGAAACTCCTTGCCGCCCGGGTCCGCACCCCGCTGCTGGTCGGTGAAACCGTGCGTCTGACCGAGCTGCCTGGATACCTGCGCGAAGGGGTGGGGGCGATGTTGCGGGGCGATACGCTGATGAAGGGAGGCATCACTGGTTTGAGAAAGGCGATGGCTGCTGCTGAGTTGTTCGGCCTGCCGCTGGAAATCCACACGGCGAACACGCCGTTGCTGGACGTGGCCAATCTGCACGTCGCCTGTTCCGCCGCGAACACCGAGTTTGTGGAGAACCACCACCCGGTGTTTCGTTTCGGATTGAAACGTCATCCCCTCGACGCTGATTCGCAGGGTTTTGCCCATTTGCCTTCAGCGCCCGGACTCGGCGTCGAACTCGATCTCGACTGGCTGGACAATCACTGTCGTGGTGAGAGGCGAAGCTGATCCACCGTTGCCTCCTCGAATCCCCAACATGGCCCCGTTTATGAAAGCACCCTCCGCGCCTGCATTGGTCTCCTTGAACACGATCTGGCGATGTATCCGGACCCTCCGTGGGATCGCGCTCGCGTTCGCGGTCTCGGGGTCCCCGACGATGGTGTCTGCCGCGCTCCCTCCGTTGTTGGACCTTGCTGACGACACGTCGCGGCAGGTGGTCATCGCACGTGGTGACGCGCAGACGTATCAAGGGCATCCGACCACGGTGATGCTGCCGGACGGAAAGACCCTGTTCTGTGTCTGGAGTTACGACCACGGTGGAGTCTGCGGCCCGATGAAGCGCAGTGACGACGGTGGGCTGACGTGGTCGGACCTGCTGGCGGTGCCGGCGAATTGGAGCACGGTGAAGAACTGTCCGGCCATCTACCGGTTGATCGATCCGAAGGGTGTCGCCCGGCTCTTGGTTTACGCTGGCCAGGGCCCGGATGGCCTGATGCACCAGGCATTTTCTGACGATGACGGACGCACTTGGTCCCCGATGCGCAGCAACGGTTTGATCTGTGTGATGCCGTTTTGCACGATTGTGCCGATTGATGGGGGGAAACGGCTCCTCGGCATGACGAACATCCGCCGACCGGGTGAAACGGTCGAGGTGCGGTCAAATGTCCTGGCGCAGAGCATTTCGGAGGACGGCGGATTTACCTGGAGTCCTTGGCGAATCGTGGTCGACCTTCTAGGACTCAAGCCGAGTGAACCGTATTTGGTGCGATCGCCCGACGGCAAGCAGTTGCTCGCCTTGATCCGGGAGAACAGCCGAACGAAAGGCGCCCTGTTCATGACCAGTGACGATGAAGGCCAGACGTGGTCGAAGACGCGGACGACGCCGGCGGGGCTGTTCGGAGACCGTCACATGGCGACTTATGCGGCGGACGGCCGGCTCGTGGTCTGTTTTCGTGATGTCGGTAAGGAAAGCCCGACCTACAGCCATTTCGTTGCATGGATTGGCCGATACGAGGACATTGTCGAGGGTCGCCCAGGGCAGTATCGGCTGAAGCTGCTGCACAGTTTCAAGGGATGGGATTGCGGTTACCCCGGACTGGAGCGACTGGCGGACGGGACTATGGTCGCGACGACCTACATCAAGTATCGGGAAGGTCCGGAGAAAAACTCGGTCGTAAGCGTCCGTTTCCGACTCGACGACACGGATCGGCGGGTGCAACGCGCCGCAACGTCTCGATCTCAACCGTAGCGAGGACTCGGGCGCGACATGGTTGGAGGCCGATTGGACCATGAGGAGGGCGCAAATTACGCGGACCATGCGCGGATGCCCGATGGAATGTCGGCCTCCAGAAGAGAAACCGATCGTAAGGGTTTCCATTCGCACCTCGTTCCCACCGTCGTGCATGGGCGGCAAATCGACCCGCTGCCGTTGTGGGCGGTCCCGCGACTGCGGGAAGGCCGCGACGGGACCGACTGGCCCGCCTCCGTGTGGAGGGTCCCTCATCCGCGGGACCGCGGCGCTGTTTTCGGGGTGCACGCCATTCACGTCCACTGTCCAAAGCATGACTTCTCTCTGTCGGATGGAAATCTCCTACAACCGCCACTTTTCTCCGGTGAGAGGTCGTGTTGGTTTCAATCGCACGAACCGGCTCGCGAAGGTGGCAAAATCGAGAAATTGGCGTGGCGTCAATTGAGGTGGAAGGGGAGGCGGCGCGTGTGGCGCGTCCTGACGCCCCGAGAGCAACGCCAGTTTTTCAACCTTGGTCAGACGAGCCATGGAGATTCCTTAGTTCTGACAATCGATCTTGAAGATGAAAAAGATCCAGATAGTCGCCGATCAATTCCCAGTCCAGCGGCGCTCCCTGTTCGCGAGCCGCCCGAACGAGGAGCCGAATGTCGTACCAGTCACTTTCCAGTCGGGATGGATCGTTGGAAAGAGCCTGGATCTTCAAACCAATAATGTCTTCAACCTGCACGACCCGGAGGGCAATTCCCGGCTCTACCGTCAGCATGTCGGCCCGATCCAGCATCCCCAGGCTGGGACCGCGAAATGCATGAAGGATATCGATGCGTCCCCAATCGCCATCGGCTGCCAGGTAGTGGGACACATTCTCGGAACGGAAGGTGCGTTCGTAGCCGAAGCGCACAAGAATCCTGTCCGCCTTCTCCAAGTCCTCGAGCAGGAGGATGAACTCCAAATCGACGGTCGCCCGTTGATTTCCTCGCATCGCCATCGCAAAACCACCGATCAGTGCATAATGGATGCGCGCTTCCTCGAGAGCTCCGACCACCTCTGTGATGACCTTGAGGAAATTCATCCGACAGTGACTCAATCTTGTACCCCAGGGAGTTCAACGTTTGAGTGGGACTCGCCGCCGACGAAGACCCGGGTCCTTTGTACTTGGGGAGACCACGGGGTACGACGGGCCGGACGAAGGGCGGATTTCGGGGCGGGCTCACGCAGAGGCGCGGAGGCCGCGGAGTTCCGGATATTGGAGAGGAGGGCGGCGCTGCGTGCCTTCGAAACTCGGATTGGCTCCGCGGCTCCGCGTGAGAAATCCCTGGTTCGAGTACGGCCGGCGGCACCTTTGAATCTTCGCTGGGCTTAAATGAGCCACCCTGCCGTAAGTTTATTCCACGCTGTAAGGTCGGCCCTGCAGAGAGGAAAGAGGTTGTGTCCCTACACTGCGTCATAAACAATTGGACTAAAGTATCTTATAACTTGGAGGCTCCCGCGACCGCGCGGGGGCGTCAACGTAAGCCCGAGCCTTGTAGGTGGCCTCGTTGAGGCCGCGGGGATTGGCATCGCGATGACAATCGGGGGGACGGAAGCGGGACCAGGCGGTGCCGTCGCGGCTCGGCGAGGCCGCCTACAACGGGGGCGGAATTCGTCTCCTCCGATCGCCTCAAGGGTACGCTCATGCGCATCCGCGGGACCGCGGCGCCGGGGAACGATTCACGAGCAACCGCGTTCGTTGGTTTTCTCCCCCGCGACGAGTAACCGGCGCCGACGGCGCGTCGCCCTCCAGATCAGGCATGTCTCGCCATTTTTGGGCGTTCTGTCTAGAACGAGAACCGGGTCGTGAAACGGAACGTGCGCTGTGGACCGGGAATGACGAACAGGTTGCTCACCGAGGCGCGTGAGTACAACTTGTCGGCCAGATTGTAGACGTTGATTTGGAAGTTCCAACGACCCGTCTGGTAACCCAGGAGACCTTCCCAGACACCGTAGGGATCGTGGTAGAACGTGTTGGCGGCATCGCCGGCGCGGCGATTGACATAATTGTATCCCAACCCCGCGTACGCTCCGTCGAGCGGCCCGCTGTCGAGTTCATATCGACCAAAGAACTTGTAATTAGACCCTTGGCCAACACCGCGGAAGGAGCGTCCCAGCTCATCCGTCGAGTCCACATCCCCATAAGCCGCGAAGAGGTCCAGGTTCGGAAGAGCCCGCCACGCGAGGTCGAACTCAAAGCCGGTGGTATTCTGCGCTCCCACGGGACGCTGGACGGTACCGCCGATGTTGTTGCCCGCCGCGTCCGTCAGCGGCACGGTGATCAGGACGTTGGTCAGCTCCATGTCGAAATACGAGCCGGTTGCCACCAGGTTGCCGCCTCCCAGCTCAAGCTTGAGGCCCCCTTCGTTGATGAAGCCGTCCCGGTTGGGGAACTTGTTGCCGTTCTCGTCCACGGAACTGACAAACTGGAAGGTGGTCGAGCGGTTGAGGAACACGCTGACACCGTTGGTCACGGTGCCGACCAAGCCCGCCTTGTAGGTCCATGCCGAGTTCGAGGAGGTGCCGCTGACTTTGTTCAAGTTGTTGCGGCTGGTTCCCTTTCCGCTGTCATAGCGGGCGCCAGCGACCGCGATCAGACGGCGATCGAACATCGCGATATTGTCCTGGACACCGAAATCACGCCCTTCTCCCGTGCTTTCCGTGTCGCTGGAGGCGGTGTAGGCAGATTCATTGGCCTGGAAATTGTAGCTCTCCCAGTCAGGGGGAGTGAAGATTGAGACGCGGGGGAGATTGGCCGTGTGCCAGTATCGCCGCGTGCTGCTTTCCCCGTAGTTGCCAGTGACGATCAAGGTATGGTCCGTCGGACCCAAGTCAAACTTGCCCGCGAGGTCCACATAGAGGCCCTTGGCTTCCTGGACGCCATAGAAGAAACGCCTCTGGAGGAGCACCTCCCAGTCGACAATCCGGGGATCCTTCCAACTGACCTGCAGACGGGTGCCCAATTGCGTGCGGTTGGCGCCGATCGCATAGATGTTGCTGGCGTTGTAAGAGGCACGCTTGTCGCCATCGAAGTCGGTCGAGCGGGCGAGGACGCGCAGATTCCAGTCCCGATTGAACGAGAACTCGGCTCCCGCCTCCATGTTTTGGATGAAGTTGTACTTGTGCGCGTCGTGGACCGGCGCGTAGGTGTAGTCGGATGGAGTGATCCCAACGGTGATTTTTTGATCCTTGTCCACGAACCAGCTGAACTGGTCGTCGTTGACATCGTTATCGATGTACTGAGCCCTGAAATACACGCGATGTTGGCGCCTGTCGCCGAAAGGATGGCTGATCGCGCCGGTAAGGGCCTTGCGTTCGTCCCGGCCACCGAAGTCGAACTCGCCGTCGCGCCAGGTGGCGATGACCCGGTAAGCCGTGCCGGCGTCGCCCACCGGCCCGGTGGTGTCGAACATCCCGCGGATGAACTTCTCGCTGCCGGTGCCGACGTTGAGTTCGACCTGTGACCGCCGCACGGGAAGAGGCATCTTGCTGACCCGGTTGATCAGCCCTCCCATGCTGTGTGAGCCGTACAGCACACCGGACGGCCCCTTGATGATCTCAACGCGTTCGGTGTCTCCCATGTCGGTGAAGACCACGCCTCCGAAAGCTAGATTCTCCGGGATGCCGTCGCGCCAGTTGGCCGTGCCCACTTCGTATCCGCGCAAGGTGGTCTGGCCATTGCGGCCTGAGGACGTAGTTTCCATGCCACTGACAAAGCGCGTGGCTTCCGTCAGCTCCAATGCGGTGACATCCTTCATGAACTGGTCATTGATCGTGACCGTGTAAGTGGGGATCTCACGAATCGGCAGATTAATCCGGGATGCTCCGATGCTGTGGGTTACCCCGTAGCCCTTGTCCTGCTGCGAGGTCACGGAGAAGGGCGACAGGATCACGGTCTCCTCCTGGGCGGGCGGAGCAGGCGCAGTGGTCTGAGCGCGGGCCGGAAGGATGGCTCCGGCCATCAGGGCGAAGCCGGCGGACCAACGGGAGAGATGCGAGAGGTTGGACATGGGTACTTTCATCGAATTGGGGGGGGGAGGTGAAGGGCAGGACAGCGTTGGCGGAACGCGGGCGACATCGGATCGAGCACCCGATATCCCGTCTATGAAAAGAGTGGCTTGGTTTCGAATGCTGACCAAGCGACGGCGCATGCAAACGGGGTGCGGGGGGGAGTACGGAATTCTAGCGAAAAGAACGTGGGGGAAAGACGGTAGGCCGCGCCCAGCGGGCGATGCCATGAGTGAGAGTAGGGTTCAAATTACCGTTGGCGAAGCGATCTTGCTGGTACCTTTTTGAATCCGCCCTGAAATCCATCCGGCGGATTGACGACCTCGCCCGCGTGCCTTTCCATTGGACACAAAAACCAGCCTTCGGATCGGTCGCTTGGAGGAATCAAGGCAGCAGCTGGGCTGCGGGTTCTTGGATCAGCCGCGACCGGTCGCAGCTCTTTCTCTCGCCCCTTTCGTTTGCCATGAAACCCTTGCAGAGCTCGGAGATTGTCGGAACGTGGGGCACGATTGTGCTCCCACTCAACGAGGACGACTCGATCGACTTCGGAGCCCTTGACGTCGAAGTGGGTATCCTGTTGTCAGCGGGACTGGCCGGCCTCTACACGAATGGGACGGCTGGAGAGTTTCATGCCCAGACTGAGGATGAGTTCGATCGGGTGAGCCTGTTGGTGGCAGAACGATGCGGTCGCGAAAAAGTGCCCTTTCAACTGGGGGTAAGCCACATGAGCGCGCAGATTTCCCGCGAGCGACTGCGCCGGGTGAAGGCGCTCGCACCCGGAGCGGTGCAGGTGATCCTGCCGGACTGGGTGCCGGTGACACCCGCGGAAGCCGAAACCTTCCTTGTGACCATGGCAGAGCTGGCAGATCCGATCGGACTGGTCCTTTATAACCCTGGTCACGCGAAGCGTCCGCTTGATCCCGCCGGCGTCGCCCGCCTGCGTGCCCGGGTACCGGGACTGGTCGGGGTGAAGACACCGGATGGAAACGCCTCCTGGTATGCGACGCTTCGGCGGGCCCTGCCCGATTTCTCCGTCTTTGTCCCTGGGCACCATCTCGCGACCGGCATCCTGCAGGGCGCGAGTGGCAGTTATTCGAATGTTGCGTGCCTAAGTCCCCGCGGAGCGCAGGCATGGTGCGCGCAGATGCGACGCGAACCCGCGCGTGCGCTCGCGTTCGAACGTCGGCTGCTGGCATTCTTTCAGGAGTATGTGGCGCCGTTGACTGCACAGGGCGTGTGTCCCGCCGCGATCGACAAAGCCCTGTGCTGTGCTGGAGGCTGGTGCGGGCTGTCGCCCCGGCTTCGCTGGCCGTACCGGAGCGTCGACGCCGAGACCGTGGAACAACTGGCGCGCGCGGCCCGCGCGAAGATGCCTGAGTTGTGGACATGAAAAGAGAACAGACCGTCCGGGTTGCCTCGGTCGTGGATTCACCGAATATCCCGCCGCCGCCGCCAACATGCTGAAACGGTGGTCCGCCGGACGCGGTAATTGCTTCAAGATGAACTCCTCCTGGCTCCCTGACTCCTGTCAAATCACGGCGACGCGGCACCTCGCGGCATTCGCCGGCTCGTCCGATTACGTTCCGCTGGGTCTCAGCCTCCGAAACGCCTTTTCGATCAACCGCTATGAATACCTGAACGATCTCGACGCCCTCTTTGCCAACGAACACGCGAAGGCCGTCGCGCAGGCGGCGATCCGATCGGACCTCGTCCCCTGCCTCGTCGTGCGGCACGACCCGGTGGTGCTGCCCTGTCTCTTCGGCGGCGAGGTGGCGAACGTTGGGGGGCGACCGATGTTCGAGCCGTTCCTGCAGGGCATTGATTCGCTCTGGCGGTTATTGCCGCCCTCGCTGGAGTCGGCGGTCGCGCGCCGGGCCTTCCACGCCATCGAGCATTTCAAGGCGCATGCGCCCGCCGGCACCGTCGTGTGCAAACCGCCGCAACTGGATCCCTTCGACGCCGCGCTGCTGATGTATGGCAGCGACCTCCTGATGGACATGGTGGAGGAGCCCAAAGTGATCGCACGGTTTCTTGACGCGATCACCGATGCCTTTGTGCTCCTCGAGCGGCGCTTCAAGCAACTCCTCGGCGAACCGCTGCGGGAGAGCGTGACCTATTTAGGCGTCGTCATTCCCGGCGTGCGGGTGGCGGCGGACTCCATGGTCAATCTGTCGCCTGATATGATCCGGCGGTTCTGTTTTCCGATCTTCGAACGCCTGGCCCGGGAGTTCGGCGGCGTGCTGGTCCACTACTGTCCGTCGCCTTCGCTGAAATACTACCACGTGCTGGAGACGATGGCTGAGTGTCCGGCCGTGATCGGCGTCGATACGAGCGGGAGTATCGATTACCTCGACGACCCGGCGAACGGCGCGCGCCTCGATTTGCGTCTCACCCAAGTCGCCGATTGCGCCATCCGGCCACCAGACTTCACGACTGCAACCAAGGACCTGCATCCGAACATCAACATCAACCAGTTTGCCGTTCGCGAGTGGGATCGGCTCGGCCAGTGGATTGAGGGCGAATTTCTGGCGACCCATCGAAAACAGGGCAGGGGCGTCGTGCTGCGCGCGACGGTGGACTCGATCGAGGAAGGACGCGAGTTGCACGCGTTCTGGCAGCGCCTGTTTTCCGCGACGCCACGTCGCATCGCCGTCCGTCCGTGCTCCTGAGGCCATCGGCCTTTGATTCTTCACCCCGGCAGCCCGTCGTGGCGCGGGGCAGCCTGCTCGATCCGGCGCATCTGGGGATGATCGAGGCGATGGTCGACGCGCGCCGAGCCCTGCGGTCACAAAAAGAGACCAGCCTGTGTCGGTTGCCTAGTCCGCGAGCCGCGCTTGGCTCGGCGGACCTAACCTTCCGCGCGCCCTACCCCGGCCACGCATCGACATCCCCGGCGCGCACGCGCCTCAATCCCGTCTCATCCCATGTTTGCTCCATTGAAGTTCCCCGTGATTCTCGCTTTGCACGTCGCCGGCCTGCTCTCCACCGGCGCGTTCGGTGCCGCCTTCAACCGTGATTCGATCGTCGTGCCCGACGACCGGAAGTTCACCGTCACCCAGAAGGACTATCCCGGCCTCACCAACCCGAACCCGCGCGGCTGGTATTACAAATGCGCGAACATCGTGCAGGCGAAGGACGGCGCCCTCGTCGCAGCCTGGCAGATCTCGGACAACCACACCTCGCTCATGAGCCACCTCATGGCCGCACGGTCGACCGACGGTGGCCGCACCTGGGGCGGCTACCAAGTGCTCGCCAGTAGCAACGTCTGGGAGGACCAGGGCATTTGGGTCGTGCCCCAGATGAGCGTGCTGCGGGACGGCCGCATCGTGATCGTCAGCGACTGGGGCCAACGCCATCCCGGGCAGGATATGCCGATGCTCGTGCAATGGCAGAAGCCCAACCGCGGCATGTCCAACCACGTCCTCTGGAGTTCGGATGGCGGTAAGACTTGGACCAAGCCTGAGAAGGTCGACGACGTCGGCGGCGAGCCCGGCTACGTGCGGGAGTTTTCCGATGGCACCCTGGCTTTCACGCGCACCTCGTCCGCGGAGACGACGGTGTTGAAGAACGCGCCGCTGCCTTGGGGCAACAACTACTACCGCAACGAAATCGTCTTCTCGCGCGACGGTGGAAAGTCGTGGAAGGAGACCGCCTGGCTTGCCGACAGCCCGTTCCATGGCGACTGCGAGGTCGGTCTGACCGAGATGGGTCCTGGGAAGCTGGTCGCGGCTTCTCGCATCGGCCTCGGCAATGGCCGATTCGGCCATCCCAGCCGGCTGCTCTTCAGTGACGACAACGGCCTCACGTGGCCGCGTGCCGTGCCGGCGCCGTTCTACGGCCAGCGCGTGCACCTCAACAAGCTGCAGTCGGGCAAATTCCTCGCCACCTTCCGCAATGTGTGGGGCACGCCGGGCACACGCGCCCTCGTCTTTGATCCGGTGAAGGACGCTGGATTCCAGCCGAACTCATGGATCCTGGACGAGAAGCGCTGCGAGCTCGCGGCGGACCGACTCACCCTGCGCACAGCCAACGGCCAGCGCGGCGCGGTGGAATTCAACCTCTATCCGGCGCAGGACGACCAGTCGCGCGTCGAGATCAAGGCGACGCTTAAGGTCGACGAAACCGAGAAGAATGGTGTGGCGATCAGCGCAGGCTGCTGGGTGCAGTTTGCGCCGGACCGCGTGTACCTCGGCGACCGGCCGGAGACGGGTTTCAAGTTCGATACGACCGGATGGCACGACTACCGGATCCTCCGAGAAAAGGGCACGATCCGGATCTTTGCCGACGGCAAGGAAATGCTCAACGCCCCGATCGGCGACATCTGGGTCCGGCTGGTGCGCTTCGGCAACCGGGCCGTGACCGGTACGATCGGTTCGGCATCCGCGCGTGGCGAGCCGTATTCGCAGAACCGCGCCATCAGCCACTGGCGCAGCGTGTCCGTGAAGGTCCAGAACGCGCAGGATTACTCGATCGACTGGAGCTGGAGCCCGAAGCAGGGCTATCCCGACCAGTTCCGGCGCGATCGAACCGTGGTCCTGGATTATTCGTATTCGGCGGACTGTGGCTACAGTTCTTGGACGCAACTGCCTGATGGGAAGATTGTCATCGTCGATTACACGACGGGCGGCGATCTGGACAGCTTCTCCTGGGGTGCGGTTGGCAAGGGGACCGCTCCGTTTATTCGGGCGTACCATGTGACGGAGAGCGAGCTGGTGAGACGGTAGGCAAGGCCTAGCTCACACGACGCGTTGCCCTCCAGGCGGGGATCTCGTTCAGCCCATTTTTTATGACGCTGTGTCTCGAAATGCCGGTTTTGAAGTTCCGTCGTCTCCCTTGTCGTACGCGTGCGTTCCGGACCTGTTTTCTTTTTCTTTATATGGCTGCATCCACCCTGACACACGCTGCGCCCGCCTCTGCATTGAAATGGGAGCGCTGGCCCGATCTGCCGGATCCCGTCGGCTTGAAGGGCATGTATGCCGGCGTGAGTGCAGGTCATCTCCTCCTGGCCGGTGGCTCAAACTTCCCGGTGCCGCGCGCCCAGGGCGGGCAGAAGACCTTCGCCCGCGCTCTCTTTGTCCGGCCGGTCGCATCGGGGGCCGAAGGAACGTGGCGCGTGTTGGAGGACGTGCTGCCCATCGCCTTGGCCGAGGGGGCCTCGGTGACGACGGAGTTCGGTGTCGTCGGTATCGGGGGAGCGGGGGTTGCAGGGGCCGTGTCGGATGCCTTTGTGTTCTCATGGCGCGACGGGGTACTGGGACCCTGGCAAAAACTGCCCGATCTTCCCGTCCCCTCGGCCACGCCCGCCGCAGTCTATTGGCAGGGGCAGGTCTATGTGGCAGGTGGGGAAAACCGAGGGCTGGGACAGCCGCAGTTCTTGCGTCTCGACCTGGCAGCCGCGGTGATGCGGCCGGGTCAGGTTGCTTGGGAGCCATTACCGACGTGGCCAGGGCCCGCGCGATTCGGCGCGGTGCTTGCCGTGCTCAAAGTCGACGGCCGCGACCAGCTGGTGCTGGCCGGCGGGCGGACCAAGACCACCGGTCCGGCGCGTCAGACGGATTATCTCGCGGATGTGCACGCGTTCGATCCGGTCGCGGGACGGTGGACCGTGCTTGCGCCGATGCCGCACCGGGCACTGCTCGCGACCGGGCTGTGCTTGGACGAACACCGCTTGGCGGTGATGGGCGGATCCGACGGACACAGCCTTGACCGCATGGCGGAGCTCGGGGAGCGTTACCGCATTCCTGACCGTATTATGATTTACGACAGTCGCCGTGCGGTGTGGCACGTGGATGGGGGGGCGATGCCGATTGGAGTGGTGGGTGCGGCGGTGGCCGCACTGGACCGCGGGTGGCTGGTGGCAGGTGGTGAGTATTCCCCCAGTCTGCGCACGGCGCAGGTGTTTCATTGGAAAATCTCCGGCGGCAGGTCGGAGGACGCGCGATGAGCCCTCTCGATTACACGATCCTGGTGGTCTACCTCGGGCTGATCTGTGGAATCGCCGCCCTCTTCGCCGGAAAACAGAAGTCGCTCAAGGACTACTTCATGGGCGATCGCAACATCCCCTGGTACGCTGCGGCGTTTTCCGGGGTCGCGACGATTGCCAGCGCGGCGTCGTTCCTCGGGGGGCCCGGCGTTGCGTTCTCCGGAAACCTCCAGTTCCTGCAGTACCGCCTGGCGATGCCCCTGGTTCTCGGCATCATCTGCGGCATCATCCTGCCGATGTTTTTCCGCCTTCAGGTGTACTCGATTTATGAGTACTTGGAACGACGTTTTGACGGACGGGTCAGGCTTTTGGCCAGCGGATTGTTCCTGCTCCTCAAGTCCGGGTATCTGGCAATCTGCATCTACGCGCCGGCCATCGTGCTGGCCCGGCTTAGCGGCCTGTCGATCGTCTGGGTTGTGATCCTGGTCGGTGGCGTCACGGCCCTTTACACGATGGTGGGCGGGATCAAGGCGGTGATCTGGACGGATACATTGCAACTCGGCATCTACCTGGGCTCCATCGTTCTTGTGCTGGTGGTGATCTGCCAGGGTGTGGACGGAGGCTTGCCGCAGGTCGTGGCAATTGCGGGCGAACACGGCCGGTTGGATTTCTTTAATTTTTCCTTCAGCCTGACTGAGCCCTACACGTTCTGGGGCGGGTTGTTCGGAGGAACGGTGTTCACCGTCAGCCAGTTCGGCACCGACCAGGCGGAGATTCAGCGGTATCTCACGACGTCCAACATCCGGCAGTCGAACATTGCCATGATCAGTTCAATGATCGCGGCCGCGCTGGTGGGTCTGTCGATCTTTTTGATCGGTGCGGCGTTGTTTGCGTTTTACCAGATGCATCCGGGGCGGTTGGAGGCGGGCATCAAGTCCAACGAGATCTTCCCGAAATTCATCATCGAGGAACTGCCTTCGGGCATCAAGGGGTTGCTCGTCGCCGCGATTCTGGCCGCGGCCATGTCGACGATCAGCTCGATTCTGAACTCGATGGCGACCGTGACCTTGTCGGACATCTGGCCGCGTTTGATCGCACGCGAACCGGGTGTGGCGGCAGGCCGCTGGTGGACTGCGATTTATGGCGCGCTCACGACGGCCCTTGCCTGTTTGGGCGATCGCTTCGGCAATGTCCTCGAAGCGGCGATCCTGGTCGGAAACCTCTTCGGTGGGAGCCTGGTCGGCACGTTCTTGCTGGGCATGCTCTTTCGGCGGGCGACGGCGAACGGAGCGTTTGTGGGCATGATCGCAGGGTTCGCTTCCGCCCTTTTCCTCTGGTGGGGCACCTCGGTCGCGAGTTTTTGGTATGGAGTCTTTTCGCTCCTGGTGGTGTTCGCCGTGGGGCTGACCGTGAGTCGGTTTGGGGCCGCTCCCCCCGATGAGAAGTTGGGCGACCTGGTGTTTCGCTGGGGCCGGCGCCGATCGCTTCAACCAACAACCTGATGCACTCCACAAATCCACCGTTGGGGACAAACGAGCACACCTCCTCACCCTTTCCATCCGTGCTTTTCACCTCCGTGCCTGCGTCGACGCTCCGACCGATGGATTGGCATTCGCGTTCGATCCCGGACTGCATCTCCCGGTTGACAACCTTGTTTGCCCTGCAGCGTGAGCTGATGCGAACGGAAGCCGCCTGGCTTCCGGGAGTGCCCTACTGGGATGCCAAGCAGAAGATCGCCGGGCATGTGCTTGAAGATGCGCATCAAGCGGAATCGCTGCTCAAGCGCCTGCATGAGCTCAGGGCCGCCGCCGCGGAGCACAAACAGGTCTCCGGAGTCGAGGAGTGGGTGCGGGATGTGGCCAGCGCGCGACACGGAGATGAATGGCTTCACGGCCTGTACACGCAGGTAAAACCCTGGTTGATGGAGCAATGGGACATCTATTTGAGGGACAGCGATCCCGTGATGGACGCTCCCACCCATGAGGTGGTCAGGCACGCGCGCACGGAGTTGCTGCGGCAAGTGGAGTGGTTCCGGGGATTTGTCCCGGGCTTTTCCTGCTGGGAGCACTCTGACACGACCGAGTGGCACGTTTATGTCCATGCGGTGCTTTCGGCCGCGCGGATGGAGGGTCCCGATTTCTATCCGGAGTCGCTGCGTCCCGCCCGTCCCGGGCAGCGGCCTGACTTCCATGGAATTGAAGAAGTCCGTCGGGATTCCACCTTCCGCGTGAAGAACAAGACGGAATACCCGCGCGAAGGAACCTCCTTTGAGGAAAGGCGGTTTCTGGTGTTTTACAACCATGCCCAGGAGATGCAGTTCGCCGAGTCGCTGGGCGCGTTGCTCTACGAAACGGCGGGAATGCCCTGGACGTTCCATCACGACCTCGCGCGCCACCTGGCCGATGAGGTGAGGCATGCGACGATGGGTCAGACGCGGTTGGAGCAACTGGGGGTGAGTCTGCCGCAGATTCCCATGCTCACGCAGCACTACGCGTTTCGCACGAACCTCGATCCGCTCGAACGGTTTTGCCTGATGACGCTGGTGATGGAGGCCACCGCTTTCGAGAGGAAGCGGGCCAATGTCGAGCTCTTCGAACAAAACGGCGATGAGGTGTCGGCACTTTACGAGGGCTATGACATCCGGGACGAAATGCTGCATACCAACCTCGGGCACGTTTGGGTGCCCATTTTGCTGCGGGTTTACCATGATTCGCGTTCCGTGGCGGAATTGACCGAACACTGCCGCGGGCTGATTGCCCAGGTCATCACCGAGTACCCGACGAACGCCGCCAACATGATCAAGCGGTGAACGCGGCGCACCGGGGCGTCGAGGTTTGCCGCTGCTTTGTCCGCGCCCGTTTGCGGTCTTTTCGGATACTCATCCCCGCCAGCCGGCCTACGCCACGGGCCGCTGATGCTCCTGGCGATATGCGCGCGGCGTGCGGGCATGGGCCCGACGGAAGAGCGCGTAGAAATGGGACAGGTTGTTGAGCCCGCATTCGAGGGCCACGTCGGCGATCGGGCGGTTGGTCACGCGGAGCTCGCGCGCCGCGTGGGTCATGCGCACCCGGTTGACGAAGTCGGACGGCGTGCACCCGAGAACTGTGCGCACGGTGCGGGAGACGTGCTCGGCGCTACGGCCCGCGGCCTTGACGAGTCCCGGGGCGCCGAGCGCGAAAAGCTCCGAGCGCTGGATCTCCGCGCAGGCCCGTTGCAGCCAGTCGGGCATCGGCGGGAGGGCGGGCCCGGCCGCCGGGTTGATGAGCAGAGGCAGGCCGAGCAGGAAATGTTCGAGCGCCAGCCTCCCAGGCCCCGGGGCGGAAAGCGCGGGTAGTTGTCCGCGCAGGGTGGCGAGGGCGGCAGGGGCCAACTGCGCGCGGTGGGGCAGGGGCTCCTTTCGGTTCAGCAGCGGGACGAAGGCCACCGGATGGCGGCGCAGCAGGTCGGCCCGCACGCCGGGCGCGAAGGCGAGGTTGATCAGCGTGAAGCCTGCGGCATCCACGGCCCGCAGCACATGGCAGTCTTCGGGCTGGATGAAGACCAGGTCGCCTGCCGCGATGCCCTTCGCCTGGCCGTTGATCTCGTGCCGGCCGCGACCGCGCTCCAGCCAGAACACCTCCGGGAAGTCATGGGTGTGCATCCGGGAGGGCCGGCCAGCCAGAAACTGAATGACGGCGAGGTGGTGCGGTTGCCCGGGTTCGGCCAGGTCCCTCCAGCGCTTGTGCTCGATCATATCAATATAACACACAAAAACGTCAGGCGACGGCAAGACGGTATTCGGCCTTCATGCTAAGCTGGCGTCATGGACTCCCCGCCGCTTTATCCACCACCGCTGGCCGGCTTGTGCACCCATGCGGAGGGTACCCGGCCGGGGCTGCCGGTCGACGAGACGGTCGCGCGCCTCCGGCGCTACGTCTACCTGAAGACCCAGCTGCTTTTCCTCTTCGCCCGCCGGTTCAATGGACTGCCGGAATGGGAGGTCAAGGGAGCGATCTCGCTGCACCTGTGGCAGGACGCCGAGCACAGTACCTGGCTGCGGGCGCGGATCACCGAGATGCGCACGCCGCCGCACCACCTCGACAAGGTGCCAGAGCCAGCGTTGGCGGCCTTCATGCACGAGGTGGACGCGGCTGGTGATTCCCTCGAGTTCCTCGTGGCCGTCTACGGCGTGCTGAAGCCCGCCCTGGCCACCGCGTTCCGGGACCATCTCGCGCGAACGCATCCGATGGCCGATCACCCCACGCGCCGGCTGCTGCGCTTCGTGCTTGAGGAAGAGGAGGAACAGCTGGCCTGGGGCCGGGCGGCCATCGCCGCCACGCTGCAGCGCACCGGTTTGACGGACTCGGGAGCGGACGCGCGCGTCCGCGCCTGGCGGGCCCATGTGGAGGCCTATCTCGCCGCCGCCGGCGGCATCGATGGACAGGGAGAACGGCCGGCCGCCGCGGGGTTGCCGCCCGTGCGCGCCTCCGCACTGACGCCGACTTCGCTCGCGCCGCGTCGGGACGAGCGCTTCCCTCATGTCTGGCAGTCGCGCGGCGTGGTGCCGGCCCCGACGCAGCCGGTGCACGAGCGGCTTTGGTGGATGATGAATGTCCGCCTGAATGAAATGCATGTCTCCGAGCTCGTGGCCACGGTCATCGCCGACTGGAAGGATCAGCCCTGGGAGTTCTATCACGATCTCGCCCGGCATCTCTGGGACGAAACGCGGCACTGCCTGCTCGGGGAGATTGCGTTCGTTTCGCAGGGCATCGATTTCACGAAGATCCCGACGCACACCGGCTTTGCCGAGTACCCGAACACGACGCTGCCGCCCGCGGACCGCTACGCCTTCCTCTGGGGCATCGAGCAGGGCCTGATGTCCAGGTCCGGCAAGCAGGCCGAGATCGCGCTGGCGCGGGCGGGCGGCGACGAACTGGCGACGATCTTCCAGGACTTCGATTGGGCCGACGAGGTGCTGCATGCTTCGATCGGCCGCCGCTGGCTGGAGCCGCATTATGGCAGCCGCGCGGAAATGCTCGGGGTGTACGACCGCATCCGTCCGGCCTACGACCGAATGAAGGACGAGGACCTCCGGAAACCGGGACGAAATTGGTGGCCGGCATTTTATGCGCAGCATCTCAAGCATCGCGACCCCCACCTCGGCCAACCCGTGGCTGACGTCCCGCCGTCCGCGGGCAGCGGCTACTAAACCAATTTCTCTATGAAACTCTGGCTTGCCGGCACCGATCCCGTCTTCGCCTCTGAGTGCTTCGCGCTCGGGGTCTTCGAAGGCATCCTCACCAACCCGACTTTGCTGGCCGCGGCGAAGCGACCACCGACGGAGGTCATCGGCGCGCTCTGCGCGGCGTCGCCGGGCCCCGTCTTTTACCAACTCCGGGACGGCACCGTACCGGACATGAAAGCGGAGGCCGGACGCTGGCTGGAGCACGGCTGGACCAATCTCGGCCTCAAAGTGGCATTGAGCCGAGAAGGCTGCGCCGTCCTTCACTGGCTTCGCGGCCAGGGCATCACGCATCGGCTGGCGACCTGCGTGCCCACGGTGACGCAGGTGCTGCTGGCCGCGGCGTTGGACGTGCCGTGGATCACGCCGAGCGGTTCTGCACTGGAGAAACTGGGCGGTCCGTCCAAGCTCAGCCTGGTATCCGATATGCAGACCGTGCTCGACCGGCAGCGCGCGGGGACGCGGTTGATTCCGAGCCTCAATTCACCGGCAGAAATGTCGGCGTTGGCGCTCGCGGGTTTGACGCACGGGTTTGTATGGCAGCGAGACGTGGAGCGGTTTGTCGATCAGGAACTCGTCCGGCAGGGCGTCGCGGGCTTCGCCCCGGCGTGGGCCGAGCTTGATCGGCGCTCGGTGCCCGACAGTGTCTGAGTCCGCGCATGCACCTGACGATCTCCGGCATCACCGTGGTGGATGTGATTTTTCCCCGCGTGCCGCGCCTGCCGGTCTGGCCGCGCCATACGGAATTTACCGCCGACAACCTTGTCCTGGTGCCCGAGGCCCCGGTGATCACGTTGGGCGGCAACGGCGCCAACGCCGCCTACGTGGCCGCGCGCTGCGGGGCCCGGGTCACGCTGTCCACGCAGTTGGGCCGCGATGCGTTCGGGGACCTGGCGCGCGGCTGGCTGGACGCTGCTGGTTGTCGCGTCGTGACCGTGGGGCGCGCCGCGGCCACGGCGGTAAATGTGACCGCGGCGAACGTCCGGCATGAGCGGGCGACGCTTTTCTACCCGGGGAGGGCTTCCGGATTGCTACTACGGCCGGCCCTGGCCCGCCGTGAGGCACTGCTGGTTTGCGGGTGGCCGCATCCGCCGTTGCCGGCGCTGGCCCGGAGGTTTCGCGAGGTGGCGCGGGCAGGTGGCCTGACGGCGCTCGACACCGGGCCGATTCTGGAGCGGCCATGGACACTCGTGGAGATGCAGCCCCTGTGGCCGCACCTGCGACTGCTGCTGACCAACGAGTACGAACTGCGGGCGGTCGCGCGAACGCAGAATCTGCCGGCCGCCCTGCGAAAGGTACGAGCGGTCTACGCCGGCGAACTGATCGTCAAGCGCGGCGCTGACGGCGTGCTCCGGCTGCCGGCCGGTTCCGTTGAGCCGCAGATGCTGCCGGCCACCCGCGTGAAGGTCGTGAACACGGTGGGTGCCGGTGACGCCTTCAACGGCGCGCTGCTCGCTGCGCTCTGCCGCGGCCAGCCCATGGGCCGTGCCCTGACGATCGCCAACCGCGTGGCGGCGAGCGTCGTGGCTTCGCCGCTCGGGGTGCTGGGAGTGAAGGCCGGAAGAATGCAATAAAGCCTGCCGGTCCTCCACGCTCATCGCTCATCGCTCGGCCTTCAACCACTCCTCCAGCCTCGGTCCCCCGTAGAAGCGCGGCCGCGCAGCTTAAAACGGTTGGGCGGCAGGGCGTAACTGAATGTCGCATACCTGGACACCGGCGGGGGCGTCGAGAATCGTGCGCACGGCTGCGGCGATATCTTCGGGCTGAAGAGGCGGGTAAGGATAGGCTCCTTTAAGGGCGAAGACTCCGTCGGGTTTCGCGTGCCAGGGCGTGTCAACCAGTCCCGGCGAGATCAGCGCGACCTTGATGCGTTCTCCTGCCTGCACCAGCTCGGCCCGCAGACCGTCGGTGAGAATGCGCAGCGCGTGTTTCGTCGCAGCGTAAACCGCCGGCGTCCCGGGTAGAAGCCGGTGCCCGGTCATCGAGGATACGTTGATGATCGCGGCATCCGACTTGCCGCGCATCGCGGCCGCCGCCTCGCGCATGCAGAGCAGGGCCGCGCGCACGTTGAGATCGAGGGCGGCCTGGACGTCGTCCCAGTCGTCCTGCAGCAAGGAACGGCCCCCCAGCGTGCCGGCATTGTTGACGAGGATGTCGACGGTGCCCCACCGATCGGCCACGGTGGCGAAAAAACGGAGGTTGGTGGCAACGTCGCGCTGATCACCGGTGAGCGGGAGGACGTCGGCGCCATGAGCGCGAACCTCCGCTGCCGTGACGTCGAGGGCATCGGCCCTTCGTCCGGTGATCGCGACCCGGACCCCCAGCCGGCCAAGGTCCACGGCGATTGCCCGGCCAATGCCGGAGGACCCTCCAGTGACCAACGCAACCTTGCCACGCCAGCGATCGATGGGGGTGTTCATGCTCAAGGAGCATGGAGGGCGGCCGGGGATGCGGGCAACCCGGCAGTGTGGTTCTCTCGCCAGACCAGTCGATTGCTTTTGTCGGGCGATTCCGGAATCTCCAAGGTCACTCTTATCTGCCGACCTTCAAAATTTGCACCGGATTGAGCGATCGATCCATGCCCGACCCATTTGCCGATCCTACACCCATGACCAAACTCCCCGCACGCCCACTTGCCGAAGCTGAATTGCACGAGCTCAAGCGCTGGAACACGCCGACCATCTACAATGGATGGGAACAGATCACCCGTCACAATGCCGCGCGTGATGGCATCAACCTGGAACCGGTGCGTGACTACATGCCGCACATGGGGCCGATGGCGGGTTACGCCGTGACCGTGGTCTGCCAGCCCGGCAATGCCCGGCATCCGAAGAAGAATCCGCAGGCGTGGAGTCAGTATCGGGCCTATCTCGCCTCCATTCCGGGGCCGAAGATCGTGGTGGTGCAGGACCTTGACAAGCCCGTGGTCTACGGAGCGTTTTGGGGTGAAGTGACGAGCAATTTCCACCGGGCGCTGGGCTGCGTGGGCACGATTGTCGACGGTGCGATCCGCGACACGGACGAAATGAACGCGGCCGGATTCAAGGCGCTCGCCCGGGGCACCTGTGTCGGACATGCCTTCTCCTGTCCGGTGAAATGGGGCGTGGAGGTGGAGGTGTTCGGACGGAAGATCCTCCCGGGTCAGTTGATTCACGCGGACAAACACGGGTTTCTGGCCGTGCCGTCGGGCGAGGAGACTGGACTGCTGGATGCGGCAAAGTTTATGGATACGAACGAGTGCCAGACGGTGATTGCGGCGTCGCGGGATGTTCTCGGAAAGACGCCGATTGAGGTCTGCGAGGCGCTTGATCAGGCCGGGAAGGCATTCAAAGAAGCGGCCCGGAAAAAGTTCAGCCGCGACGGCGAGTGGTGAGTTGCGGTCATACCTGCGCAGGTGCAGAGTGGCGTTCCCGCCCCCGCTGACCGATGATCATTGACGCGCATATTCACCTTTACGACCCCACGCGCCCCCAGGGGGTGCCTTACCCCAAACCGGACAACCACCGCATTTACCGGCCGATGCTGCCCGCGGACTTGCGGGACGTCGCCGAGCCCGTCGGTGTCCGCGGCGCGGTCTTCATTGAGTGCAGTCCCTGGGTGGAAGACAATCAATGGGTCCTCGATCTTGTGGCTGGCGAACCGTTTGTCTGCGCCGTGGTCGGCAATCTCGATCCGGAGTCACCCGAGTATCCCTCCCTTCTGGAGCGCTTCTTCCGCAATCCATTGTTTCGCGGAATCCGGGTTCGTACAGGACGGCCCGTGGGTTTTGCCCAACCGCTGTTTCGGGAAAACCTTGAGAGACTGGCGGCGGCTCGGGGCACGCTCGACGTCCTCGTCCGGGGAGAAGAGATCGAGGCGCTCGCGGAGCTGGCGTCAGCGCTCCCCGGACTTCGCATCATGATTGATCACCTGGCGCACGTCCCGGTCCGGGGCCGGCCACCTGATCCGGATTGGAAGCAACGGATGGAGGCATTTGCCGGGCTGCCCAATGTGTTCTGCAAAGTCTCACTCTTTACGGAGCTGGCCGTGGAAAAGCCCGCTCCGCTGGCGCTGGACTATTATGAGCCGACCTTCGAGACGGTCTGGCGGATCTTCGGCGCCGACCGACTGGCCTACGGGAGCAACTGGCCGCCGTGCCTGAATGCGGGTGACTATTGCGCGACGGTGACGCTCGCCCGGGAGTTTTTTTCCAAGAAGGGCCCCTTGGTGGTGGCGAAAGTGATGGGACGGAATGCGGCCGCGTTTTACGGGGGGCCGCGCTTTGGGGCCCTCTTGCGCGCACCGGCTTGATTGCGGTCGGCACCTGACCGCCGAGCCACCCGCGCTTCGGCCGCGCTGAAACGCGTGATTGAGGGTCGGTGACGATGCGCCACTGGTTCCATTTGGGAACGAGTGCTTGGGCATGGTGGGTCGGTCGACGGTGCTTCATGATGGCGCGCGCCGTCGCTCAACGGATGCCCCTGCGGAGCGCGATGCCCCCAACTCACTCCCACCGTGCGCTTTTTCTCCACCCACCAGCGTTGGTTGATCGTTGTCATGCTCGCGGGTTTTGGCGTGGTCAACTATCTGGACCGACAGGCTCTGTCCGTGTTGGCGCCGACCCTGCGCAAGGAATTGGGGATCTCGACCGAGCAGTATTCCTACATCGTGAGCACCTTTCTCGCGGCGTATGCGGTCGGCTACGCGGTCACCGGACGCCTGATCGATCGGATCGGAGTGAAACTGGGACTGGCAGTCGCGCTGGCCTTTTGGTCGTTCATTGGCATGGGGCACGCGGCGGTCGTGGGCTGGCTGACGCTCGCATCCGCCCGGTTTCTGCTCGGGCTGGGGCAGGCGGCCAACTCCCCGGGGGGAATGAAAGCCCTGGCCGAGTGGATTCCGCCGCGGGAGAGGGGACTCTGTTCGGCGATTTTTTCCAACTCCAACAGCCTTGGATCCGTCCTTGCGCCGCCGATTGTGGCGGGCCTGGCCCTCTGGCTGGGCTGGCGCTGGGCCTTCGTGATTGTGGGGGCCTCGGGATTCGTCCTGCTGGCGCTGTGGTGGTGGTTCTACGACACGCCGGAGAAGCACCGCGGCCTGACCGATGAGGAACGGGCTCACATCCTGAAACACCGCGGAGCGGCTCCGGGAGCCAAGGAGGATCGTCCGGCGTCGTACGCGACGATCCTGCGCGACCCGGCGTGTCTGGGTATCTGTGTGATTCGCTTTTTCACGGATCCCTTCGCGTATTTTCTTTCGTTCTGGCTGATCGATTACTTTCAGACCGTGCGGGGGTTCTCGCTTCAGACCGTGGCCATGCTGGCATGGATTCCCTACCTGGCCTCGCCGCTCTTTGGAGGGCCGCTGGGTGGGGCGATGGGTGACTGGATGGTGCGCCGCGGTGTGGAGCCAAGGGTGGCACGTCTGCGGATGATGTTTGCAGCCGCCTGCGTGACCCCGGTGGCTCTCGTCGCGGTGCGGACCGACCTAACCTGGGTCGCAATCGCGATGTGCTTTCTCATGGTGGCGGCCAATTCCTGCTGGAGCGTCAACAAACTCACCCTCGCCACGGAGCTGGTGCCTCGCAGCCAGGTGGCCAGTCTCGTTTCACTGGGAGGCATAGCCGGCAGCATCGGTGGGATTGTTTCGACATTGATGGCCGGGAAGCTGATCGCCACGGTCGGTTATGTGCCGGTGTTCACCGGGCTGGGTTTCCTGCACCTGACGGCGTTTGCTATCCTCTACAGTTTTCAGCGACGCACCCGACGTCGGAATGCCTAGGTGCACCCCGTTTGCGTTGTTTGGCCGTCCGCCGTAGAGGAACACGGAACGTGTTTCTCCTCTGCCGTTCCGCATCCTCTCGCGTCTTCCTCAAATCACGAAATTCGTTCCGAATTCCGCTACGTTGGGTCCACCGGTCCCACCTTTTCCCGCTTCCATCCTCCTGCGCCATCCACGATCAATCTCCCGGCAGGTTTGGCGTTCGCCAAATCGCGGCGTCAATGACGCCACCTATCATCAACTCCTTCGCGTCGTTGCGTCCTCGCGCTGAATCCGATTCCGTCATGCATGCGCGCCGTCGGTGCCGGTTTCGCGTCGCGGAAACCGGCATCACCTTGGGCGGTTGATCGCAGATCGACCCCCGGCGCCGACGGCGCGTCGCCCTCCACATTTACATGTTAAGTTTTATGACGCTGTATCTATGAACGCATCCCGAGTTCTCGTGGTCTTGGTTCTTTTGGCACTGGAATCTGGAGGAAAGGAGGCAGCTCCCGCCGTTCGATTCGACCTGCCGGTGCCACCCAGCCGGCTGGTCACGGACGAGACGGTGTTTCGTCCCTTTGCTAAAACCGTGGGAGCGGAGGTGGAGCGGCTCCTGGGAATGCCCCACGCGCTGGACGATCCGGCCACCTTCAAGCCCTTGCTGTCGACCCGGGTACACCTTGCGCATCATTTCGGCGAGAATGAGAAGGCCGTGGCCACGGCCGCCTGGATACGGAGTTTGCAGACGGACCCGGTGGCCCGCTTGTTCGCCGGGCTGACGACGTTCGCGTCGGTGGAGGCTCGTCGCCGGCATCCAGGAGTGCCGCCCGGTGACCTGTCCTACCGGAAGACGTTTCTGGCCGCCTTCCAGCATCACTTGACGCCCTTGCCTCACAGCCGGGACGTCGTCGCGATGCTCAAAGGACAACGCGAGAAGATCGCTGCGATCACGGAGGAGGCGTTGATGACTGAGACGCGAACCTTGATCGTACCGGCGATCGAACGCCGGGGCTACTGCGGACTGGACGAAGCCGATCAACTTGTGCGGGTGCGGCATCGGCTCACTGGCATTCTGCCGGTCCGCGTGGAAACCCTGCAGGCGCTGGACGCCGCGATAGCCGCGCGTACGTCCCCATGAAGACCATTCACACCGCACCCTTGGAGGTGCTCTCGACCCGTTCGAACGGAAGCTTTACGACTGAACCGCATGAGGCGGGATGGGCCGACGAGGCGCTTGCGGTGGCTTATGTCAGGGAAGTGGCGGGACCGGCACCGGTGCTGGTGCTGCGGGCGCAAATCTCCGCTGACGGTGCGCGATGGTTTGATCACCCGGCGAGTCCGCTCCACCTGCGGCAGCCCGGAGGGGCGAGTCTCGTGCTTTCGCACTTTGGCAACTGGCTGCGTCTGGCCGGCGAAGTCTCGGGCGGTCCGCCGGACGGTGCTGCCGCCTGCGTCATCGACCTCTATTGGGTGCTGAAAGGATAACCATGAACGATTCGCCCCCTTCCTTTCGGCAGGCCCTGCTTCGGGCCGATCCCCGCTTCAGTCGCTACAATCCACTCGAGCGGATTCTCCACTTCGATGACTTCAACACCGGTCTGCACGGCTGGCAGGGGTATTTCCCAGATTATGACGGGTGGGAGGACTATCCCGGACGTTATCAACCGGTCGACTCCGTGATGCAGTCCGTTGAAAAAGCGAGGCATGACGCGGCCATGCGGGTGGATCGAAAACTGCCGTTTGGTCCCAGGGCCGTGCCGATGCTCAGTTCCCTCACGTCATGGGATGTGGGCAGCGCCGGTGGGTTGACGGGCGCCTATGCGCTGAAAGTGCCCACGCTGCCGCTGGCTGGAAGCAAGGTTTTCGCCCAGAAGCGGCTGGGGTCGCCGTGGCGCGGGAAATTCCGTGTGGAAACCTGGTTTTGCTTCAAGGCGGATGCGTCCGACTTTCAACTGGGCGAAACCGACATTCGTGCGCTTTACCTGACATTCGATGTGATGGACCTGCATCACGTGCAGGCCACCGGACAGCCGCCGCGGCGCTGGTGGCCGGCCCTGCGGTATCACAATGCGGAAGGCGGCCAACTTGTCCGGCGATGGCAGGCGAACATTGGTTCCGAAGGCGTGAAGGACGGGCCGTGGGAATACCTGGCTGATGGGAATCAGGATCTAGGATACAATCGGGCGGCCACCAAGTACCAATGGAACTATCTGCGATTCACCTTCGATCTCGCGCGGTATGAGTACGTTGATTTTCACTGTCATGGAAAGGAGTTTGATGTCCGGGGCCGGCGTCACGATCCCCTCCCACCGCTTCAGGGTTGGCGGGCCGGCACCGACAAATGTCCCGGCCTGATTGGGACGGGTTTCGGGATCGAGGCGGCGAACAACAAACGCTGTTACCTCTACCTCGACGGCGTGGTGATCTCGGCGACGGAGAGTTGAGGGTATGGTTGATTTCTCACCTGAGTTCCGTCGCATTCTCCGCGAACTCCGCGCCTCCGCGTGACGCAAGGATTGGACCTCGCCTTCGCCCTCCAGATGAACGTCGTTTGGCCCCATTCTTGGGACGTCGTGTTGAATTGCGCCAATCAAGCGATGGATTCTTTGAGCGCATGCACCATGCGCTTCTGCGAGCGATGCACGCGTTTCATAGCGTTGTCGACATAGGTGCGGGCCTTCGCGGGGTCGCGATGAATGGCTTCGAGCCGGGACCAGAGTTGGGCCCCGTCGGTTTCATCCACTTCGAAGAACCAGTCATCCACCCCAATGTCCCGATACATCTGTCCCTTGCAGGTGTCAGTGGGTTGGCGTACGTAGAAGGCGGGCGTGCCGTTGGCAAGCGCGATGATCGGCGAGTGGCACTCGACGCTGATGACCGCCTGCGCTTTTGAGTAAATCGAGGCGGCTTCATCGGGCAGCCAGTAGGTGTCGCGCCAGACCACGTTCTTCTTCACATCGGCGGGCAGGGGATCCACCAGCACCTCCTTGGCCATGGGAACCTGATAGGTCATTTCGGCACAGGCCATCACCTTGTTCCCGGTTTGGCGAACATAGGAAACGATCATCTCGCGCAGCTTGGCGTGATCCTTTTCCGTGGTGCGGGCGTTGATGGCGTCCTTGACATGATCGGAGGCCACGCGGGGTTCGTTGCGAATCTCATAGTAGGGCGTGTAGCGCAGGCGCGGGACGACACAGATGAACTTCCCTTCCGCCAGACCTTGGGCCTGGCGGTAGGCGTCCGCGCGGGTGTCGTCGCGCAAATGCATGCCGAATTGCGCGTCTGGGCCGAACTCAAGGATCGGTGTCGTTACTCCTTGGAGACGGAGGTAGTCGCGGGAAATCGTCTCCCGGGTGAACATGAAGGATGCATGGTCGATGATCCAGCGGGTCTCGGTGTCGAGATGCGTGCGCGGCAGGCGCTCCATCCGCTCGCGAAGGTTCGCAAGGGTTCCGCCCTCGGGGTCCCGATCATCGCCAAACCCGGAAATCGGATCGGTGCTGACTCCGAATACCCCATAGGGTTTGCCGGTCGCACGATGCCAGGCGGCGAGATGGGCCCGGGCGCCGAATCCGGATCCGGAACCATGGATCATGATGTCTGCCTCGGCCCACGCAGCGGTCAGCGCCTGCGTGGTGGGGCGTCCATCGGAGCCGAGCACGGGCTTCCCATCCTTGCCGGATGTTCCTTCCGCGATGCGGAGACGGGGAAAGGCCTGCAGAAGGAAGTCACGCGAACCATGGCCAAGGGTTCCGGGCCAGAGGATGACCTCCGACTCGGGGAAATAGCGTTCAATCAGTTGCAACGCGCCCGGTGTGTGGCCGATGTCGCCGATGTTCACACTCTGCCACGAGCCGCGCAGCAGGATGCGAGGAGGCCGACCTGGCGTGTGGGCTGCGCCGGGGAGCGAGGTGGATGCTGCCACCACTGCGGCGGCGGCGGTGGCGGCGCGTTGGAGGAATTCGCGGCGATGGATCATGGGGGCGGAATTTGAGCAGACTCTCCTGGACTTTCAGGCGCGAACCATTTCCTGGTCGAGGTAGGGCCCAACGTCGGCAAGATACACGGCGCGGGTGTCATCGTGGACCCCGTTGAAGACAACCAAACGTCCTGTGCGATCCCAGACGGGGTGAGCGTCGATCCGGTGCTCGGACGTCAGGCGTGGGGATTCGGTGCGGGTGAGTTGAACCTGCGCAAGGGCGACTTCCGTGCGGTCGCGCAGGTCGATCAGCCGGAGCGGCGCGGTACCGTCGCCGCGAGTCACGGGTTCGCGCGGATAAGCGTCGGTGATGATGAAGGGCTTTGTGCGATGCATTGAGGGGTGGCCGGAGCCGATGGAATGGATCGACCGGAGATTGGCGCCGTCGTAGCGAACGCTGACCAAATCAAGATCCTTGGTGCCATCGCGAATATTTAGATTGATCGTGATGTGCTTGCCATCGGGCGCCCACATTGGGTGATGTCCGCCCCGGGCGTACTGTTCGGGTGTCACGGCCAGGCGGATATCCGAGCCATCGGGTTTCATCGTCACGAGGGTGAGCAACCGCGGTCCGGAGCGTGGGCCGGTCTGCGTCGGATCGGACCATCGCAGGAACGCCATGACACGTGTCCCCTGCGGGTTCCAGCGAATCTGGAAGCAATAGTACTCGTACTTCTCCGCCTCGGGGATGCGCAGGCTGGGGACGGCCCGTTCGTAGATGTCGCGGATCGAGGCGATCATCCGGGAGCGCCCCGTTGCGATATCGGTGAGAAAAAGGCCGTCGTCGGCGACCGGCCCGTGGTTTTTCGGGGTCTTCTCTTCTGGAAGGACGACGCCATAACCGACCTGGATGCGTCGGGAGGAGACAAGATTGTAGGAGGTCAGTTGCCGTCCATCAGGCGAAACGGTGAAGACCGTGCCGCCGAGCCGCCGTGATTTGCCGGTGGCCGGGTCGAGATGGACCGCGAAGGCCGTCCAGGTGGCCGGATCGACGTCGTTGAAGAAAAGATCGGCGTCAGTCGAGCCCCACTGCACGTTGGCACCCATCTGGGTCTCCCAACCGCGCGACTGTGCGATCGTCCGTTCGCGGCCGGTGGCGAGATCGACAAGGACAACGTCGCCGGCCTCGCCGGGCTGTGGGGGTCGGTTTTCATTGGGAAGGCGAAAGAGGCCCACGAAGCGACCTGAAGGACTGATGGGCGACGTGTCGAAGAACCGATGGATCACCCGGCCAGTCGCGATCCGGATGATCGGTACCCGGGCCTCAAAGTCGGTGCAAGCCGGGAACCGGTCGAAAAAATCGGGAGACGCGGTCGTCGGGCGGGCAGCCGCGCGCACGCGGGGGAATGCGCCGGCGGCCAGAGCCGTGGCGCCATGGACGAGGAAGGCCCGACGGTTCATGCGGCGTGATCTTTAAAAGCGGAAGTCGATGTTGAGGCGTGCGTTGACGGGCTCGTTCCAGAGGTACTGGAAGTCGAGGAACCGCTCGTTGGTGACATTATTGATGTTCACCGACACCGTCATCTCGCGCCCGTCGCGCAAGGGGCGCCTGTATCCCGCGAGGAGATCGATCTGTCGGAAATTATCGACCGTGGCAGGCACATCCCAACTGTCGTGGAAGTTGAACGTGCTGCGGTACAGTCCGCTGGCGCCGACGTAGAAGCCCTTGAGGAGGCCCTCCGTAAAGGTGTACTTGCCGAACAGGCCGAGCGCATGCTCCGGTGTATGACGAAGACGGATGCCGATCTGCTGGGGCGTCTGCTGGTCGGCCACGGTTTCGGCGAACCACATGTGGGCGTAAGTGAAGACAAATTGCAGGTTCGATTGCGGGCTCCAGGTCACATCGAGATCGAGCCCCTCGGTCCGTTGAACACCGCCCGTGATCCAGAGCGGAGTGATGTTCAGCTCGCGTTCACGGGGCGTGTCGCGCCGGGCGATGTTGGCGCGTTCAATCCGGTAGACGCCGAGTGTGCCCGAGAGGCGGCCGTCCATCCAGTCGGTCTTGAAGCCGGCTTCGATGCCGTCGCCGGTGATCGGGCCCGAGACGCCACCGAGTGCGTCGACCACCAGTTGGGACTCGAACGATTCGCTATAGTTGACGTAGAAGGCGCCGAGTGCGGACGGGCGGAAGAGCAGACCAGCCTGCGGTGTGGTTTTAGATTGCTTGTTTGTGCGACCGCTCCCGGCGGTGGCACCGGGGGCGTAGACTTCAAGGTCCATGCGCCGGACGCCGGCAAGGAGACGCAGCCGGCCGTCGAGCACGCTCATCTGGTTGGCGACGTAGTAGCTGTCTGACGCGAGCCGGCCGTAATCCGCGATCCGCGGAAACCAGTTCGGGTTGCGCGCGCGAAGTCCGGCGAGCGCGTCGCGGTCGGGGTCAGTCCGAGGATTGTAGGCGGTGGCGAGGGTATTGATGTTGGACGTACCGGACTCCCGCTTGCCGTGCTCGTAGCCGAGGAGCATCGCGTGATGCACGCCGAGGAAATCGAAGTTCAGATTGAGGTCCGCCTTGAGTCCGGAGCGCGCCTGGTCGGAAAAGCCGTAGTTGAACCGGTGCTCGGCGGCGGCAAAGATGAGATCGCGATTAAAACCTGCCACGGGCCGGAAGCTGGTGTAGAATCCACTGGTGCGGTCGGCTTCGTTGTCAAAGGCGGCGAGACGGAAGTTGACCGCCTGGCTGTGAGCGTAGGTCATCTCCGCCTGGATCGTCTGGCGGTTTTCAGTTTGGGGGTAGTTGCTGTTGAACGGATTTTGCTCGCGGTTCTTGAAAACGAGGTGGTCGACCAGGATTGCGTTCTGGCCGACGTTGGGACCGTAAAGCGGGTTGGCATTGAGCCATGCACGCGTGGTGGTCAGCGGGGCAACCTGGCCCGCTTGCACCGCGGCGACAAAAGCCGGGTGGCTGAAGGGAAGGAGCGCAGATTCGATGCGCACCTTGTCGGTACGGCGGGCGTCGAGCGTTAACTTGAGCTTGGGCAATGGTTGCCAGGTGATGGCCCCGCCGGCGATCTTGATGCGTCGCATCATATGATCGGCCCAGCCCTTCTCGTCGGTGTACGAGGCGAAGGCCATGTAGGCCAGCTTGTCGTCAATGATCGGTCCGGAAGTCTGGAAATAGGCGCGGTAGTGGTCGAAACTGCCGAAGGAGAGGCGGGCTTGGTGCCGCGGCCTCCAGGTCGGACGCGCGGAGATCAGGTTCACCACGCCAGCCGGGTTTACCTCACCATGGAAGATCGCCGAAGGTCCCTTGATAATCTCGATGCGATCCACGCCGTCGGTCATCATGCCAAAGCCGATCTCGAAGCCGTCTTGAAGAATGCGCGAGGACTCGAAGCCTCGCAACCAGACGCGGTTGGTGTTCTGGGAATCGGAGTTGAAACCGGAAACGCCCTTGGTGGCGTCGCGTAGTTCGACGCCACCCCAGTCTTGAATGAAGTCTTGAGTCACGACACCGATATTGACCGGGATGTTGGCAATCTCGGTTCCGATGCCCGTAGCGGTGACGCTGCTGGCGGCGCGGTAACCGTGCTCCCGGCTCGACTGAACCTGAAAGACCGAGAGCTGAACGATCTCGTCGGACTTCCGGTCTGCGGAGGTCGTGTTTTGGGTTTGGGCCGCGGCGGGGGTGATGGTCAGGAGTGCAGTGACCGCGCTGAGTAAAGTACGCCTTTTCATGGTGGTGTTGGGGGGCTTATCTTCGGGAAGGGAGGAATTCGGGGGATCCGGGTGGGCCGGCGGGCGCCCGGCGGTTGTGATGGCCAAGGCGCCGGTCTTCTTGTCCTCGACCACGGCCAACCCGGTGTGGGAAACCATTTGGACAAGGGCGAGATAAGCGGTGAAACGGCCTTTGACAGCCGTGGTGCGAAGGTTGGCGACAGCGGATCCGGAATAGATCACTTGTCGCCGCGACTGGGTGGCGAAGAGCCTCAGGGCGGATACCGCGTCATCGGCGGGGATGTCGAACTCCAGTTCCATCGGTGACGCGGCGGACAAGGGGAGGAGGACGCAGAAAAGCAACGCCAGCGGCGAAAACGCAGCGCTTCGACGATAAAGGACGAGATATAGACAACGCGGGGCATCAACAAACATGGGGTTAACTTACCTTTGGGATGGGACTGACGTCGAGCCCGACAGAAGTGTCAGCATAAGCAGAGACGCGACCGGTCCGGAAAATGACTATCCCGGACTCAGATTTATTTCTGGGAAAGTTCAGCGCCTCGTCCCGCAGGCGCGCACAGGCGCCAAATTAAGGAAACCGGAGGCGATGAAATCCGCCTCCGGTGTAGGTGGCTTCGGCGAGGCCGCGCCGGGACCAACGGGTTCCGCCGCCACTCTCTCGATTGGATATAAATTCGACAGGAGGGCGACGCGCCGTCGGTGCCGGGGGACGATCTGCGATCAACCGCGCAAGGTGGGTGCGGTGCCCGCGACGCGCAACCGGCGCCGACGGCGCGTCGCCATCCTGTCGGAGGCGGGACATTGTCGTTCCCGTCGCGGCCTCAACGAGGCCACCGAGTGTGCCCGGCAAGAATGGGATTCTCTGGGTTGATGTGTCGGCGTTGGAAGACGCCAAGATTCTGCCCGGCCGGCTTTCCCGCTGCGGAAACCGCACCTTCGGCTCAAGGAAGGCGCCGGAGCACGGTCTGCCGGCCTCGTTTTTCGGAACTGATCCCGAAGCTGCTTTGGAGCAGATGCACGAAGGTATCCGGATCCTTGGCGCTGAACGTGCCCCCCACGCTCAAGGCTCCTGTCTCATCGTTTGCGACCACCAGCTGCTGTCGATTGTAGCGATTGAACTCGGCGACAATGTCACGCAAGGGAGTCGGTCCAAACTCAAGCCGCTTGTCCTGCCAGGCGAGCAGGCGGCCCATTTCTTCGCGATTGACGGTTTGCACCTGAACCGATGGAGACACCGAGCGAGTGACGGACAAGTCGGTTTGAATTAAGACCCGCTCGCCCGCCGCCACGTCTGTCGTCTCCGGTCCCGAAGTGGGAGAGGAAGGACGGGAGTCGTTGGTGGAGGCGTCTTTGACCCGAATCCGACCCTCGGTTACGAGTACATCCATCGCTTCTCCACGAAGCCGGATATTGAAGGCGGTACCCACGGCGCGGACATCCACGCCGTTGGCGGTGACGATGAACGGGCGTGATGCATCCTTGGCGACTGCGAAGTAGACCTCGCCGCGGATCAGTTTCACCCGGCGATCACTGGAGCTGAATACGATCTCGACCTTGCTGTCGGTATTGAGTTCGAGCACGGAACCGTCGGGCAGCGTGCTCCTCCGGAAGTCGCCGACTCCCGTGGAGACCTGGTCGAATTGCGGGCGGGGTGAAACGAACGACGTCGGTGGGCTGATATAAGCCAGGAAGATCACCGCGGCAGCGGCGGCGAAAGGGAGCCAGGCGCGGGTTCGATGATGCGCCGGTCTGGCGGCTGGTTTGGGTGGGAGCAGGGGAAGATTGGGATCGGGCCGGGACGTGTTGGCAGGACGAAACGAGGCAAGCCGGTCCAGCGATCGGCAGGCGGCCTCTAGTTCGGCAAACGCCGCTGCATGAAGCAGATCGGCGTTGATCCACGCGTTGAATTCATCCGACTCCGCGGTGGTCAGGCCGCCATCCTGGCGGCCTAGCCAATCCGCCGCCGTGCACTCGATGTCGTCATCGGCAGATCGCTTCCGGAAGTCGTCGGGTGGATTCACGACGCTCCTCCCCCCGAGGTCGGAAACGCGGTCAGCACGCCCTGGGTTCGAAGATAGTCCGCACAACGCCGGACGCCCAGCCCGACCTGCACATTGACGGTGCGCTCGGAGATGCCGAGCTGTTTGGCGATGTCCCGGTGGGAGAGACCATAGATTTTGCGTAGTTTCAGCACTTGGCGGCAGCGCAGCGGAAGCGCTTCGATCGCTTCTGCGAGCAGGCTGAGTTCCTGCTCCAGGATGACGATCTCGGCGACACCGGGCCTATCTTCCAAGACGCGCAAAGGAGCATCTTCAACTATCGTCCCGTGAAATTCCGGCCGGCGGCGGCGAAAGACGTCCAAGGCTGCGTTGCGCGCGGCGGTGAAGAGGAAACCTTTGGCGGAGCGCAGATTGCCATCAATCCGGGCTCGCAAGACCTTGAGAAAGGACTCTTGGACGACGTCATCAACATCCTGCAACGCCGGAAATTTTCGTCGTAGATAGGAGCGGAGAATCGGTTCATGGGGCTGAACTTCCTCGGCAAACCAGCGGGCGGTCTCTGTATCCTGCGGGGGCACGGGGGCAAGTTGGGCGGAACCGCTCTTCGAGCTCAACGCAAAAAAGGAAACGGGGGGGGCGGCGGTTTCAGACTTTGAATGGTGCCTTCAGGAGGCCAGTGGGAAGAGGGTTGTCTGGTCCGCGCAGGGTCCTCAGCTTCACAGGGATCGCGCTTCTGACCACCCAACCTCCGCTCCGTGAATTCTTCCCTGCCCGCGCATCCCCTGGGCGCCACTCCCGAGGGTCCGTCTCCCAAACTGGTGGATTTGCTCACCCTCGCTGACGTGGAATCCGAGGCGTGTCGTCGGATTCCGTCGATGGCCTACGACTATGTGGCCAGTGGGGCGGCCGATGAGCTGACCCTTCGTTGGAACACTGAACGATGGCAGAGCCTTCAGCTGCGCCCGCGCCTCTTCTCGGATGTCAGCCGCCTGGAGGTATCCGTGGAATTGTTCGGCGAGCGTCACGCATGGCCCCTCCTGCTGGCACCGGCGTCCAATCAGCGGCTGCTTCATCCGGAAGCGGAGCTGGCCACGGCACGGGGTGCGGCCATGGGTGAGACCGCGATGGTGCTGAGCAACGCCGCCAATGTGGACATCCACGAGGTGGCGCGCGTGGCGCCCAGACCGCTGTGGTTTCAGCTTTATGTCCAGCCGGACCAGGGGCTGACCCGGGACATCGTGCAGTATGCCGAGGATGCCGGCGCAGCGGTTTTGTGCGTGACGGTGGACAGTCCGGTGGAAGGAGTCAGGAACCGGGAGAAACGCGCGGCGATGTGTCTGCCGCCGGGGACAGATCATCCGAATTATCTGGGGCGCCGGACCGGACCGCGGTCGACCATGACGCTGGACGCGGTCCGCCCGCAGAGACTGGACGCACCGCTGATGGCCTGGCTTTGCTCGATCTCCCGCCGCCCCGTGGTCTTCAAAGGAATTCTCACGCCGGACGATGCGGAACGGGCGATCGATCTGGGTGCCGCTGGCATCATCGTGTCCAATCACGGAGGCCGGTCATTGGATACAGTCCCGGCGTCCGTGGACGCGCTGCCCGCGGTCGCGGAACGCGTGGCGGGCCGGGTGCCGGTGTTGGTGGACGGTGGGATTCGGCGAGGGACCGACGTGCTCAAGGCGCTCGCGCTTGGCGCCACGGCCGCGCTCATTGGCCGACCTTACCTTTACGGCCTGGCCTTGGGAGGAGCGGACGGCGTGGCCCACGTCTTGAAAATCTTGCGAATGGAGTTCCTCGCAGCAATGGCGCTCAGCGGCCGTGCGTCGCTCGCCGAAATCGATCGCAGCGTGCTCTGGTAGTTGACGTGGATGGACCCGCGGCCGCGCCTGAGTGGCAACCTAAGCCCAATCCAAGGACCGTCTACCCGGGGACGGGATTGTTGTTGGCGGTCCCGCGAATGCGGGACCGAGGCCGCGGGAAGAGACGGCGCGCAACCGATGCCCGAGATTTTTACAGCGCTGCTGGTTCGCATGCGTGACGCGACGCCCGTGCACCAGGCCAGAGTCTGCACTCCGTTCGCCTCTGCACCCAACGGTTTCAGAGATGAACCACCCTTCCGGGTTTGTCGAAGCGGGTTGGACGTTGAAGCTCAGTCAAGATCCCACGCGCATCTTCTGGTGCTACCCCCATAAACCAAGTGTCCGATGTACACACTGCCTAATCCCTTGGCATCGCGATCCGGCTCGTTCACCGCAGCGATTGGCCTCTGCTTTCGAAACGGCGTGGGTGGAGCGAAGCCTCGTAACTACCGTCTCGGTCTCACCTATGGATTTTGATCCGCTGACGCGCTTTTCTTCATCAATATCCTCGTGGTATGCATCAGCGGTCGTTTCTGGGGCATAGAGCTGAGAAGACATCCTATTGGATCGTCTGATCGGCGGGACGTAGGTGCATCCAACGCATCCTCTGGCCGAGGTCTAGGCAAAATCCCATCCGCTTTGATTTTCGCACTCGCAATGCCATTATTGCCGGTCCTCCCATCGTCTGCCTTTGCGGCGGTGGCGCCGAAACTGCCCAACGTCCTGTTCATCATCATCGACGATCACAAGGCGGACCTGCATGATGTCTTCAATGCAGCCTCGCCGGTGAAAACACCGAATATGGGGCGGTTGGCAGCGCGGGGCACCTGGTTTACGAACGGATATGTGGATTCGCCAGCGTGCTGTCCGTCGCGGACTGCCTTTCTGACGGGGTGCATGCCACCCGGTCGGGCGTCTACTACAATGGCCACGCTTATCGACGAACGTCGACCTGGATTTCAAACGTGCAGACACTGCCGGGGAATTTCCTCCGACAGGGTTACCTGGTCGCTGGATATGGCAAGATTGCCCACAACCGCTTTCTGGAGGACGACGTGGGGGATTACTCGCCTGGCCACTACAAGATGTTCAATCGAGCGGGAGATGTGACGCATATCGAGTCGGCATTGTGCGAATACATCATCCCGGGTACGCAGGTGGAATACTGGCACGACAGCTGGGCCTTTTCGTCCTGCCGGACGATTGGGATCGGGACGACCCGAAGAAGCTCCAGCAGGACACGGAGTTCGCCAACCACACCATCGACGTGGTCCGGCAGAAGCACGACCGTCCCTTCTTCGTCACCTGCGGCTTCTGGCGGCCGCTCGTGGCGTGGATGGTGCCGAAGTGCTATTTCGACCGATTCCCTTTGGATTCGATTGAGATTCCGGAGGGCTACCGCGCGGATGATCTCGAGGATCTTCCGAAGCCCGCCCGCTGGCTGGCGACGCATCGGGGCGAGCACGACTACATTGTGAAGAATGGTCTTTGGAAGAAGACGCTTCAGGCCTATTATGCCTCCACCGCCTATGTCGACGAGCAGATTGGTCGGGTTCTCGATGCACTCGAAGCCGGGCCGAACAACAAGTACACGATCATCGTGTTTGCGGCCGACAACGGCTGGCACACCGGTGAGAAAAACCACTGGTCGAAGTTCTACCTGTCGGAATTGGCCACGCGCGTGGTGTTTGCGATCTCGGTCCCGGGGATGAAGCCGCAGGTCAGCATGACGCCTGTCAGCCTGCTGGACATCTATCCGACGCCGACGGCCCTGTGCGGCCTGCAGCCACCCTCCACCCACACGATTGACGGCGAGAACCTGACTGCGTTGCTCAGCGGCGCCTCGAAGGATCGCGGACGTCCAGTGCTCTCGACTTATGGACGGGGTAATCACAGTTTACGTGACGACCGCTTCCGCTATACGCGATTCCGTGATGGTAGCGAGGAGCTCTATGATCACTATTACGATCCGCACGAGTGGACGAACCTTGCCGGCGATTCGCGGTTTGCAGAGGCCAAGCAGCGGCTCGCCGCCCACCTGCCGACGATCCATGCTCCGGAAGTCGAATTCGCCAGTGACCGTGATCGGGACAACGATGGCAACCGATGGAAGGAGGAGGCGTTTGAGACACGGTAATGCCGGGGTGGGGTGATCCTTTCTCCCAACGGCACCGTGGGTTGACGAGACGTCATGGTTGGATCATGATTATTCAATCATGAGCACCGTCGCTGAAATCAAGACTGCCATCGAGCAGCTTCCAATGGAACAGCGTGCCGCACTCGTGGCCGAGCTATGCGGATGGATCGATGACGACTGGGACCACCGGATGAAGTCCGATGCAAAGAGTGGGAAGTTTACGACACTGAATGAAGACGCGGCGCATACCTATCAGGCTGGCTTGTCGATTCCCCTCGACGACTGCCTTTGGCGGACCACCCGGGGATTCCGTCCGGGGCTCCGACGGTCGCAGAGCTCGCCGGCCTTCCCTTGGCGGCGGAACTTGAGGGCCTGAGTTTCGCGCCATTGCTTCACGCTCCCGGGCTTGAGTGGAAGTCGGCCGTGTTTACCCAAGTGCTCCGTCAACGAACGGAGGGAAATCTGATGGCCTTGTCCATGCGCACGGCGAGGTTTCGTCTGACGCGATGGTCGGATGAACACCATGAGAGCGAAGTGCGGTTTTGTGGCGCAACCGATGTCCGCGATTTTGCAGCGCTGCTGGTTAGGATGCGTGAGGCGAGGGGCGGGGCGGGGGGGCGTGCGGGGGCGGGTCCTTGCGCTCCCGTGGCGGCCTTCCCGCAGTCGGCGAGGCCGCCTACACGGGGGCGGAGTGATTCATCAGGTGGGCACCCGTCGGTGACAAAAAACGTGCGGTTGCCACGTGTCGTCTCTACGGGCAAACTCTCGGTCATGGATCGACGTGTCTTTCTTCAAATGTTGGGTGTAGCCATGGGAGCGCGATTGGGTTTCGCGGCGGATCCCAGTCTGGTGATTCAAACTGTCAATGGTCCGGTGGCGCCGGAGGCCCTCGGGTTGACGCTGGCACATGAACATGTGCTGGTAGACTTCGTCGGCGCCGAACTCGTGGGTCCCCACCGCTATGTGTTCGAGGACGTCCTCTCGGCCGTCCGTCCCCATGTGGAGCGAGCGCGAGGACTGGGTGTGAAGGCGATCTTCGAATGCACCCCGGCCTTCCTTGCGCGGGATGTCCGTCTGCTGCGGCGGCTGAGTCAGGAGACCGGGGTCCACTTCGTCACCAACACCGGCCTCTATGGTGTGCGCAACAACCTGTTTTTACCCCCGTACGCGTTCACCGAGACGGCGCGACAGCTCGCGGCCCGCTGGATCCGCGAGGCGCAGGACGGAATCGACAATACTGACATCCGTCCGGGATTCATCAAGAGCGGGGTGGACATCGCGCCGGTGCTCAGTCCCCAGCATCGGAAACTCGTCGAGGCGGCGGCGCTGACCCACCGCGAAACGGGGTTGACCATTGCCGTGCACACCGGACGTGGTCCCGGGCTTGAGGTGCTCGACATCCTCAAGGCGTGCGGGGTCGGCTCACGCGCGTTCGTCTGGGTGCACGCCCAAAATGCGCACGATGACGACGTGTTCGCGGCGGCTGACCGGGGTGCCTGGCTGTCGTTTGATGGACTCAATGCGCCAACGCTGACGCGGCACCTGCACCTCTGTCGGGAGATGAAGCGCCGCGGACACCTCAACCGCGTCTTGGTCTCGCATGACGCCGGATGGTTTGACCCTGCCAAGGAGGGCGGCGGGACCTTCCGTCCTTATGACCTGCTCTTCACCGCCTTTCTGCCTCTGCTGAGCGCAGACGGTTTCACCGACCGCGAGATTCAGGGTCTGCTGGTGGATAATCCGGCGCGGGCGTTTGCGGTGCAGGTACGGCTCGATTGACGGAGATGCAGCATCCTCAGGTGTTTCCCTTGGGCAGGGAATGGAAGGTAAGTCCCTCGTGGGATTTCCGCTGGGCAGGGATGATCAAGCTGAAAAGATAGCCGCCAGCGACGCAGCCCAGCAGTCCGACCGCGGTGTGCAGGACGACGCTCACCGACGTCGCACGTTGGACGTAGGCCACGGCCAGGGCACCGCAGACCATGCCCAGCACGGCCCCGACCCCGTGGGCCTTGCGGGTGAACATGCCAAGAAGGAAAAGGCCTCCGACCGGCCCACCCAGAAGACCGATGAGTTGCATGAAGGTGTCCCAAAGGCTCTTGACATCCGACGACGCGAGAAAGAGGGCGAAGCCCGTGCCCAGCATGCCCGCAACCAGCGTGGTCGCTTGGGCGCATCGAAAATAGGCCTTTTCGGAGTGGAGCAGCCCAAAGCGCCGGACGAAGTCGGTCGTAAAGGCGGAGGCGATACTGTTCATGCTGGTTGAGACCGTGGATTGGCCCGCGGCAAAGACACCTGCGATCACAAATCCGGCCACGCCGGCCGGCAGTTGCGCCGCAATGAACTGAGGGAACACCGAATCTGTCGGCAGGCTGGGATCGATTTGCTGAGGGAACTGCTTGTAGAACGCGTAGAGGGCCGTGCCGAGCCCGAAGAAGAGCAGGCTCGCCACCAGGGAAAGTGCGGCGTTCGTCCAGATGGATTGCGCTGCTTTTTTCTGCGATGACACCGACATGTAGCGTTGGACAATGCCTTGGTCAGAGGCATAGGGCACGAATTGCTGTGCGAGACCGCCAAGGACAATGACCCACAGGGCGGTGCTCGTGAAACTGCCTGCGCTCCAGTCCCAGTTGATGAGATGAAATTTGTGATCGGCGATCCCAGTCTGGAGAATGTATCCCGCACCGCCATTCAGGTTGAGGATGATCAGGCTCAGGCTGAGCAACGCGCCGCCCAGCAGTACAAACGTCTGGAGGGTGTCAGTCCAGATCACCGCTTCGACGCCGCCGACGGTGCAATAGGCGAGGCTCAGAAGGCCCATGAGGAGAATGCAGGTTTCGACCGAGATGGGCGACACGGTGGCCAGGGCGAGCGCCGGCAAAAACATGACAATCGCCATGCGGCCAATCTGAAAAATGATGTAGAAGGCGCTGGCGAGCAGACGGGCCACCACATTGAAACGAAGTTCAAGGTACTCGTAGGCGCTGGTGGCGTTGATCGAGCGAAAAAACGGCAGGACGCAGGCGATGATGAATGGCGCCAGCGCGATGATAGCCAGGTTGATCGGAAAGTAGATCCAGTCCGTCGCGTACACCTTGGCCGGAACCGACATAAATGTCAGGGAACTGAGCATCGTCGCGAAGATGCTGCATCCGGCCGCCCACCATGGAATGCGTTGTCCGCCACGAAAGAAATCGTCGGTCGAGCGGTTGCGGAAGGCGAAGAACGCACCAATGCCGACCAAGGCCAGCAGGTAGACCCCGATGGCTGCATAGTCCTGCCAGCCGAAGGTGGTGGCGGAAGGCAGGGGGCGGATCGTCCAGATCGCAGGGGTCCGTGTCCGAGGCCGGATCTCGCCAGACACGAGGACAAGGTCCTCATTCCATTTCACGGTTTGCGTCGTGACCTGATTCTGAGGCACAGGACCGGTTGCGAACCAGGTGTTGGTGAGGGTGTGGTAGGCCCACGCTTGTTTAGGGAATCCGGGGTGCTGGTCTTTCAGGGCGTCGGTCTGGTCGAAGAGCGCGCCATCGTCGCCCGCGACAATGAAGATGTGGCTTTGACCGATGGACAGGGCCGCGCCGGCCATGACACTGGTGGGGGAATCGGCGATACGCCGCCACGGTGAGACGGCGGGCGTCTTGGCAAACGTGGACGGGCTGAAGGCGTAGGCATCCTTGAGGAATTCTGCCTTCCCGTCTGCTCCCACCCTCCGTCCGCTGAACAGATACACCTGGTCCTCGACGCCATTGTGTTGGGCGATGAGGAGGTTGAAAGCTCGAGAGGGCCCGGGCCACGGGGGGAGTTGAATCCATTGCGGTGACGTCTCATTGAGATCCAGTCGCCAGAAGTTGGTCATCGCTGACGATGGATCGAGGGTGGACATACCACCGGCCACGTAGACCGACCGACCCAAGGCCGTGGCGGCGAGATAGGAACAAGGCTCGGGCAGATTTGGCAGGTTCTCCTGCTCCACCTGTCGGGACGTGGGATTCCATCTGAGAAGGAAGGCGGTGTCGTAGTGCCGCGAGGCGTCGTTCCCGCCCAAGCACAAAACACCGCGGGCGGTGGAGACCGAGGCCCCGTAGGCGAGTGGGTGTGGCAAGCGCCCGCCGTCGTGCCACGTAAACTGACCTCCTGCGCGGGTCAGCACCCAGATGTTGTCGTGCCAGACCTTGGCGTTGTTCCAGACCGGTTGGGCGAAGTTGGCTCCGCCGGCGACGATCAGCGCATCCTGATGCACTCCGGCGAAGGGACCCGCCACCCCGAGTTTCTCCATCTGTCCGCTCGCCGGAGGCAATTCGGCGATCTGCGTCCACGACAGGTATTCGCGGAGCGGACTGCCCTTGGCCCCAAACGTCGCGTTTCCCGCAAGCAAATGCAGAAAGAGAAGGCCGCAGAACCAGAACGAGCGATGCCCGTTCAGAACCAATGGGACGTTTGCCATGAAGGGGAGGGAAGGGACCGGTCCTAGCGTGGTAAGATGGAGTTCAAACCGGGGGGATGGCGTCGGGCTCGTGGTGAGCTCCGACTCCGGCGGCGGCTTTGAGTGCGTTGAGATCCGCCTTCAGGCCGGCCACGAGGGCCAGAATGTCGGCGCTGTGGATGATCAGATTGGCTCCGGCGGAGATCCAGGCCTTTTCGTGCTCAAGGCTGTGCCAATAGTGGATTCCGGCGCCCTTTCCCGCGGCGCGGGCCGCGCTCACAATCTTTCGCACCGCAAGGTCGAATTCGGGACGATCGTACTGCTCCGGATAACCGAGGCTCGTGGAAAGGTCGTGCGGGCCAATCAACACTGCATCCAATTCCTCGACTGCGAGGATTTCATCGAGGGCCTCCATCGCGGGCACACTTTCGATGTTCACGATCAACACATTCTCCGAGCAGAATGTCTGGATATAGTCGCGCAAAAGCGGTTCGGGTTTCACCCCGTGCTGGAGCAGGTCGTTCAATCGCCTGCCCTTCAAGGGACGGCACTTCACGGCCCCCGCGAGCTGGCGGACTTGCTCCGCGCTTTCAATGTAGGGGGCGACGATACCCGAGGCTCCTCCGTCGAGCACCATCGTCGCCTCATAAGGGGAAGGGGAAGGAATGCGCACGATCGGGGCGAATCCGGCGAGCCGGTACGCGACACACATCCAGGCCAGTTGCTCACGATCCAGAGGGATGTGTTCGGTATCAATGAAGACGAAGTCGAGACCCACGCTGGCGAGGGCCTTGGGCAGGCGCGGTGAAGCGAACGTAATCAGGGTACCAAAGGCCGGGCGGCCGGCGCGAAGGGCAGAGGCGAGTTCATGTCCGTTCATGGAAAAGGGTGGGGAATGAATTTTAAAGCCGAGGTGACGCCATCAGCGGGGATCCGACAGCAGCCAGGTGCCCGGGAAGCGGGCGAGGGTCAGTTTCTCGTAAGGGTCCTTCTCGCCACGCTCGTAGAAGCAGAGAATCTGGCCATCTGTGGTAACTGCGAGATCACTGTAGGCACTGGCGCCCGCCTGAAGCAGACGCTGGATGGGCCAGGTTTTCCCGCCGTCCCGGCTTGCACGAAGCGTAAGGTCCTGACGGATGCGGCTGGCACTCTGGGCCGGGGTCTTCGGACTCTTCTCAAGCGAAGCTGGATTCGAAAACAACAGAAGTGCGGGGTGTTGGGACCCCGGAGCGTCGTACCGGATCAGACTGGCCATGCAAACGGGTTCCCAAAGCGCTTCGTCGAAGGAGGGCTGGCTCCAGCCGGTGGCGCCGTCCCGGCTGATGGCGATCGCGCGGCGGTTATTCGGCGAATCGCTGCGGATATTGAGCATCACTTGTCCGGGTGCAATTTCGACGACGGCGGTTTCGCTGGGGTTGCGCAACGGGTCGGGATCGCGAGCCACCACCTCGCCGGCATGCCAGGTGATGCCGCGATCGTCGCTGTAAATCGTTGCGCAGATCGAAGGACGATGGGCATTGCCCCCTTCGCCGGTGGCGAGCCAGACGGCGGCCACGAGGCGGCCCGAGGCAAGACGCGTCCCATGGCCGGGGCCGATGGCGATGACTTTCCAAGGATAGGAATCCCGGCTGCGAAACGTCTGGAACGTAGCGGTGATCTCCCTGGGGGCGGAGAAGGTCGCTCCGCCATCGCGGGTGGTGATCATGAAACCTCGCGCGTACTCGGCACAGAAGAGCAAGTGCGTCTCGCCGGTGGCGTCATTGGAGATCCAGGTTGGATTGTTGATCGTGAACTTGCCCTTCTCGCTCGCGTGCGCGGAATTTTGCGCCAGATCCGCGGGCAGATCCTCACGGCCGATGAGCCGACGGGACTTTTCCCACGTGCGGCCACCATCGATGCTGCGACGAACGAAGAGGTCGATATGGCCCCAGTCGCTCCGGTTGTCTCTTCGCGCCTCACACGCGACCAGAACCGTTTGCTGCGGGGTGACGACCACCGCCGGGATGCGATAGCTGGCGTAACCGTTCTCACCCGCCACAAAGAGATCCTGTTTCTCGAGCCCGGCTCCGACCAGGGAAATGGGCAGAAGCCAGCCGATGAGCACAAAGTGCCGGAAAAAGGAGGTCCACCTTGGAAGGGGGATAATAGGCCCAACGTCACAATTGATTGCGGATGGTTCCGATGGAGGGTCGCCCCGAGCGGGCGCGCCGCTTTGGGCAGAGCGGACGTGAAGAGCACGCAGCACGGATGAGGCGCGCCCGCCAGGGGCGGCCCTCCCTTGGAGAGAACTTACAACGTTCGGTTGAGTTGACATTGATTTGGGTGTTTTGCGGAGAAGAGGTCACCGTTCGCCGTTTGTCTGCCGCACACGAAGAGGACTCGGCCCTGCGTCGATGCGACCAGACCGGCTTCGCGTCGCCGTGAATGCAGGGGGCGGGCCGGAGCAATGAACGCGAGGGGAAAGGCACAGGTGGGGTTCTTGGGCACGTCGTATCAGTCAAAGTCAACCGGAACGGAGGGGCAACCCGATGGTTGAGGTGTTTTCTTGGTGCCAGTCGCCGTTGCCAAAGC